>ULNY01002003.1_pt1 | contig 14617 bp, 10 predicted proteins | sample 1952071 | NCBI WGS metagenome assembly ULNY01 (sample SAMEA4835589, study PRJEB28245) | human gut metagenome | biome: gut microbiome; material: fecal sample | place: Denmark | collected 2008 | reverse complement strand
CTTGACGTGGCAGTAGCCACAAACGTGCTGCAGCACGATATGGATACATCGCCAATCGGAGACCCGAAGGGACTTCTTTCAGGCATCAATATGATTCTGCTTCCGGCAGATACAAAAATGGTGGAGCTCATGTGCTCATGCTTAGCTGACAGGAATATCCACTACAAAAAGGGCAATATCGCAACAGGAGATCAGTTTATTGCCACAAAGGAGCAGAAGGATTATATTTCGAATACCTTTGATGCAATCGCAGCAGAGATGGAAGGCGGCAGCATAGGTCATGTGTGCTATGTGAACAAGGTGCCATTTGCCATTCTTCGCTCAATATCAGACGGCGATGGCGGCGAGACAGACTACCAGACCTTTGCGGAGAAGGCTGCGCATCAGTCGATTGAGGTAGTGCTTGAGTTTATCGGAAGGGCAGAAGAACTGAAATAGAGTTATTTCATTATTCATAATTTGTGATAATAAAGAATAGTATATAGCATGAGTGAATACAGAGCATACATGCAAAATACAAAACTACATAATGGGACAAAACGAAAGAAACGCCGACACAGATTCCTTTTTGGAGTGCTGCTGTCGGCGCTTCTTATTACAGGCGCTTTATATGGCAAAGAATATGACATATCGCAGCTGAAAAATATAGAGGTGATGGAGACACTTAGCAGTGCTGTGAGTCAGTTCGGAGACAGAAAGCTGCCTGTATATTCGGTTCAGACAACAGAAAAAAAGATAGCCCTTTCATTTGACTGTGCCTGGGGAGCAGAGGATTTTGACAGTATGATGGAGACACTTGACAAGCACAACGTAAAGGCTACATTTTTTATGACAGGAGGTTTTGTGAGTGATAACCCTGAATGTGTAAAGACGCTGGTTGAAAAAGGGCATGAGCCTGGAAATCACAGTGAGCACCACTATGATATGGCAACAATCACTGCAGGCGAGATGAAGACAGAGATAATGGATGTGCACAAAAAGGTCAAGGAGCTGACCGGAAAGGATATGAAGGTGTTCAGACCGCCATACGGCTCGTACAACAATGAACTGATTGACACAGTGTATGGCTGTGACTATTATCCAATCCAGTGGGATGTGGATTCTCTCGACTGGAAAAACTATGGTGTGCAAAACATTATAGATACAGTGTGCAGTCACAAAAGCCTGGATTGCGGTTCGATAATACTCTGCCATCTAGGCGCCAAATACACCTCGCAGGCACTCGATGAGATGCTCACGAAGCTGCAGGACATGGGCTATGAGATAGTTCCGGTATCAAAGCTTATCATGACAGAAGGCTATCATATGGATGCAAACGGTATGCAGATCAAGGACTGAGCAATTTCATAAATCAATATTTTAGTCAATATTTAGTCAATAATTTAGCCCTTTACGATATTGTTATTTACAGACAAGTGTGTTAAACTAAAACTATATTTTAAAGAAGCTGTGAGACAGCTATGGGGGTAAATTATATGACAGATACAGGTTTTTTAGTAGCATTCTTTATAGTTATTTTTTTAGTTATCATCTTTGCGCTTGTCGCTGTAATCGGAGCCGTTACAAGTGCTGTTGCAGGTATCAATGATGATGAGGATGAGATTGAGGAAGAGGGCATTTGAAGCTGAAATAAATAAAAAATCTTAAAAGAGATTAAAAGACATTTAAGGACATCGAATTATATTAATCGTATAATTGGGTGTCTTTTTATTGTCAAAATCTCTTAAAAAAGTATAAACCAATTGAGTTGCAATCCGACACATTGTATAATAAAAGTATAACAGCGAATTAAATTTATTGTGAAAATCGCAGTAATCACATTGTCTATCAAATTAAGGCAGGACATTATCAAGGAAAAGAAGAAGGAGGGGTCAGATGATATCAAGATATAGTGTAAAAAAGCCTTTTACTGTACTTGTAGGAGTGCTGTTGGTAATAGTACTCGGTGTTGTATCACTTGGCAGGATGACGACAGATCTGCTACCGGATATGAGCTTTCAGTATGCACTTATCGTGACAACAGATATGGGAGCAAGTCCACAGGAGGTGGAGAGCGATGTCACCGCGCCGCTTGAAGCAGCTATGGCAACTACGTCCAATATCAAAAACGTAAGCTCAATGTCATATAACAGCTATTCTCTGGTGACATGCGAGTATGAGCAGAATGCCAACATGGATTCTGTAGTGATAGAGATGCAGCAGAAAATAGATCAGGTCAAGGCTGGCTGGAAGGATGGAGTGGGTACTCCGACCATTATGAAGATAAATCCGGACATGCTTCCAATCATGATGACTGCTGTGGATATGGATGGGAAAAGCAAGTCGGAAATCACCGACTTTGTGGAAAACACACTTAAGCCTGCAATTGAGAGTACAGAGGGAGTCGCATCAGTGACTGCAACAGGTGAGCTCACCGAGCAGATACAGGTCACGATGAATCAGGCCAAGATAGATGCGCTCAATGAGAAAATAAATAATGCCGTTTCAAAGAAATTTGACGATGCAAAAAGTCAGATGGATGATGCAAGCGCAAAGATAGAGAGCGGACAAAACGCAATCACATCTGCATCGGATCAGATGAGCGCGGGAGTGGATACGCTAAAGGAGCAAAAGGCAAAGCTTGCAGAGCAGAAAACTCAGCTGGAGAGTACTCTTGCAAGCTTAAATGAGCAGAAGAGCCAGCTTGAAACAATTCAGTCAGCTCTTTCAGACTTCATGAATAGTGATACATATACAAAGACAATTCCGTCACTCAAAGAGGGCGCAAATGCACCGGGTGAAGCGGGCACAGCACTCAAAGCGCAGCTTGAGCAGGTTAATAAGCAGATTGCAACACAGTTTTCAGGTCTCTCGGCGCTTGGAATCACCGTAAACACAGCAGATGATCTGCCTGCGGCAGCGTCAGCGATAGCACAGACTCTCATTCAGGTGAATACAGGTATAGAGCAGTGCCAAAGCGGGCTTGACCGGATAGCACAAGGAGAGACAGCACTTTTAGATGCCTATGATAATCTAAACAGTCAGGCAGCCATCAGCTCGATAAGCATAGGACAGCAGTCGGCACAGCTTGCAACAGCAGCGGCATCTCTTGACAGCTCAAAAAAGGAGCTTGAAAAGAGTAAGGATGATGCACTTGACAAGTCAAACTTAAATGCAGTTTTAACAATTGACTCACTCTCGCAGCTGCTCGTCGCACAGAACTTTGATATGCCTGCAGGCTATGTAAATGATTCAAATGGCACGCAGTACATAGTACAGGTGGGAGATGAGATAAAATCAATTGATGATTTAACAAATCTAGTGCTTATGGATATGAAGCTTGATGGAATAGCTCCTATTCATGTCGGTGATGTGGCAGATGTTGAGATGACTGACAACTCGGATGAGACATATGCGATAGTCAACGGTAATCCCGGAATAATGCTCTCCATGGAGAAGCAGACCGGCTACTCTACAGGAGACGTCACAGACCGTCTTTTGGACAAGCTTGATTCGCTGGAAAAGGAAAATGACGGATTACACACCACAGTGCTCATGAATCAGGGCGTATACATCGACATGGTTGTAAAAAGTGTGATGCAGAATATGATAGTGGGAGCAATACTTGCCATTTTCGTATTGCTTTTGTTCTTAAAGGATATAAAGCCAACACTTGTTATCGCAGCATCTATACCGCTATCGGTTATTGTGGCAGTGGTGCTTATGTATTTTACGGATATCACCTTAAATATCATTTCAATGTCGGGACTTGTGCTTGGAATAGGAATGCTGGTGGATAATTCAATAGTAGTAATCGAGAATATCTACAGATTAAGGGGAGAGGGATATTCGGTAAAGAAGGCGGCTGTTGAGGGTGCAAATCAGGTGGCAGGAGCCATTTTTGCCTCTACACTTACCACGGTAAGTGTGTACGCGCCAATCATTTTTACTGATGGAATCACGAGACAGCTCTTTGTAGACCTGGCACTTACGGTAGCGTTTACTCTTATGGCATCTCTTGTTGTGGCACTCACATTTGTACCGGCAATTGCTTCAGGCATGCTAAAAAAGACGAAGGATATAAAGCATCCATGGTTTGACCGTTTTAAGGATTGGTATGCAAATGTGCTCGGCATATGTCTTAGATTTAAGCCGGTGGTATTTATTGCGGCAGTAGTGCTTTTAGTCGGCAGTGGCGCACTTTGCATATCAAGGGGAATGACATTTATGGATATGGACATGGAGTCAAATCAGATTTCACTTACCATAGAGGCAAAGGATGACGAAAAGCTCGACTTCAAGCAGCTTACAGAGCTGTCTGATAAGGTCATGGACAAAATATCTGATATAAAGGGCATAGACACAATAGGAGCTACAGCAGGCGGCAGCTCGACCATGAACCTGATGAGCTCAGGAAGCGACAGCGTGAGCATGTATATATTGCTTGATGAGAAGTCGGATGTTTCATCGGATAAGGTAATAGATGAAATTGAAAAACGCACAAAGAATCTGGACTGCAAGGTAACAGCATCTTCACAGGCTATGGACTCATCAGAGTTTTTCGGAAGTGGTCTCTCTGTCAGGATTAAGGGTAATGATATAGACAAGCTGCAGAAGCTTGCAGGTGATGTGGCAGATATCCTTAAGGACACAAAGGGCGTGACAGATATAGATGACGGTCTTGGAGATACAATCAATGAGCTTAAGATAACTGTGGATAAGGAAAAAGCAGCAAAGTATGGCTATACGGTGGCTCAGGTATACCAGCTCGTATCCGGTGAGATATCATCTCAAAAGAGTGCAACAACCATTACGACCGACATAAAGGACTATGAGGTATACCTACAATCTGCAGAGCAGTCTGATGTGACTGTGGACGACATTAAAAACCTTACATTTACCTATAAGGATAATGATGGCAGTGAAAAGGAGATTCCGCTCAGTGATATCTGCACTATTTCGCAGGAACAGACACTAAGTACCATTCATCGAGATGCTCAGACAAGATATATTACAGTATCAGGTGCGGTTGATGAAAACCATAATGTAACATTACTAAGCAATAAAATTAAATCTAAAATTGATAAACTTAGCATTCCTGATGGCTATTCAATAGACATGGAGGGCGAGGATGAGACAATAAATGAGTCAATGAGTCAGCTTGTACTTATGCTTGTGCTAGCAGTGATATTTATCTATCTTATCATGGTGGCGCAGTTCCAGTCATTGCTTTCACCGTTTATTATCATGTTCTGTATACCTCTTGCGTTTACAGGAGGCTTTATAGCTCTTTTCATCACGGGAAATGAGCTCGGAATCATATCAATGCTTGGCTTTATCATGCTGGCAGGTCTCATTGTAAATAATGGAATCGTGCTCATTGATTACATCAATCAGGCCAGGAGAGAGGGCATGAGCAAGCATGAGGCAATCATAGACGCAGGCCGTACAAGGCTTCGTCCAATACTGATGACAGCGATGACCACCATACTCGCAATGTTTACATCGGCGATAGGTATCGGAGATGGCTCAGATATGATAAAGCCGATGGCAATCGCAATAATAGGAGGTCTCGTATACGGAACCATCCTTACGCTTATAGTAATTCCATGTATATATGATGCGTTCAACAGAGAGAAGAGCATGGTAGAGGAAGAGCTGTAGCAGGATAGAAGGAAAAAAGCTGGAAATATAGAGAGTTGGAGGATTTTTACATGGCAAAGTATATTATGGCATTAGATGCGGGCACGACCAGCAACAGATGTATACTTTTCAATGAGAAGGGCGAGATGTGCAGTGTGGCACAGAAGGAATTTACGCAGTTTTTTCCAAAGCCGGGCTGGGTGGAGCATGATGCAGAGGAAATCTGGGCCACACAGCTTGAGGTGGCAAAGGAGGCTATGGCCAATATTCAGGCTACGGCAGCCGACATATGTGCGATAGGCATTACTAACCAGAGAGAGACCACAATTGTATGGGACAAAAATACGGGAGAGCCGGTTTATCACGCGATAGTATGGCAGTGCAGACGCACGGCAGAGTATGCGGATTCACTGAAGGAAAAGGGGCTTACCGAGACATTCAGAGAAAAGACAGGGCTTGTGATAGATGCTTATTTTTCGGCAACTAAGCTCAAGTGGCTCCTTGACAATGTGCCGGGAGCGAGGGAGAGAGCCGAAAGAGGCGAGCTTTTGTTTGGAACAGTCGAGACATGGCTTATATGGAAACTCACTCAGGGACAGGTGCATGTTACGGATTATTCCAATGCTTCAAGAACCATGATGTTTAATATCAATACCTTAAAGTGGGATGATGAGATACTTAAGGAGCTTGATATACCAAAGAGCATGCTTCCAAAGCCAATGCCGTCAAGCTGTGTATATGGTGAGGTGAATCCTGTGTTTTTCGGGGGTCCGATTCCTATCGCAGGAGCGGCAGGAGACCAGCAGGCTGCGCTTTTTGGCCAGACCTGCTTTAGGGCAGGAGAAGCCAAAAATACATATGGTACAGGCTGTTTTCTGCTGATGAACACAGGTGAGATGCCGGTATCCTCAAAGAACGGACTTGTTACCACTATAGCCTGGGGCATAGACGGCAAGGTGGTATATGCGCTGGAGGGATCAATATTTGTGGCAGGAGCCTCTATCCAGTGGCTACGCGATGAGATGAAATTTATCGATTCTTCAACAGATTCAGAATACATGGCGAGAAAGGTAAAAGACACAAACGGCTGCTATGTGGTGCCGGCATTTACAGGGCTTGGAGCACCGTACTGGGATCAGTATGCCAGAGGAACCATTGTGGGGCTTACGAGAGGTGTAAACAAGTATCATGTCATAAGGGCAACTCTGGAATCAATGGCATTTCAGGTAAATGATGTGCTTGAGGCAATGAAGGCGGATTCGGGAATCAATCTCACATCTCTTAAGGTGGACGGCGGCGCCAGTGCCAATAATCTGCTCATGCAGATGCAGGCTGATATCAGCAATGCACCGGTCAACAGGCCTGTGTGCGTGGAGACAACAGCCATGGGCGCAGCGTACCTCGCAGGGCTTGCGGTGGGATACTGGGAAAGCATGGATGATATAAAGAGCAACTGGTCTATTGACCGTGTGTTTGAGCCGGAGATAGCGGCTGATTTGAGAGAAAAGAAGCTTAAAATGTGGAAAAAGGCCGTTGCATGCGCATTTAACTGGGCGAAGGATGAATAATAGCTGATGCTTGCATTGTTTTAAATGAGCTTAGTGATACAGCAAGTAAATAATGTATGGAAATTTGGTAGGAGAAAATAGCATGTATGATGTAGTAATTATAGGAGCGGGAGTATCGGGAAGCGCCTGTGCCAGAGAGCTTTCGAAATATAACCTGTCCATTTGTGTGGTGGAAAAGGAGGAGGCCGTGTGCTGTGGCACTTCAAAGGCAAACAGTGCTATTGTCCATTCCGGAATTGATTGTAAGACCGGTACACTTATGGCACAGATGAATCTCCGTGGAAATGAGATGATGGATGAGCTTTCGAAGAAGCTTGATTTTGAGTTTAGAAGAAACGGCTCGCTGATAGTGTGCTTTAGTGATGACGATATGCCAAGGCTTAAGGAGCTTTATAATCAGGGGATTGCAAACGGGGTGCCGGGACTTGAAATTCTTGATGCAGGCGAAGCGCATGAGATGGAGCCGAATCTGTCTGATGAAGTTGTGGCAGCTATTTACTGCCCGACAGGAGGCATTGTATGTCCGTTTGGCATGAATATCGCATTTGCTGAGAATGCGGCAGCAAACGGTGTGGAGTTCTTATTTAACACAGAGGTGAAGGCGATACAAAAGGAGCAGACAGGCTATATTCTCATTACTCAAAAAGGCGAAATTCATGCACGCTGCGTTGTGAATGCAGCAGGTGTATATGCTGACGTGTTCCACAACATGGTAAGTGAAAACAAAATACATATTACACCAAGGCGCGGAGAGTACGAGCTTTTAGACAGGGCTGCGGGAGGTATCGTTGACAAGACTATTTTCCAGCTTCCGGGCAAATACGGCAAAGGTGTGCTCGTAACTCCGACAGTACACGGAAATATCCTAATCGGACCTACAGCAGATGACCATGAGGACAAGGATGGTACAAATACAACGAGAGCAGGCTTAGAGTATGTTGTGAAATCCGGCACACGTTTGGTGCCGTCACTTCCTATGCGTCAGGTCATAACCTCGTTTGCAGGAAACCGTGCACATGAGGACGGACATGAGTTTATCATCGAGGAGCTTTCTGACGCACCGTATTTTATTGACTGCGCAGGTATAGAGTCACCGGGCTTATCAAGTGCACCGGCTATCGGCGAGAGAGTGGCAGCAATAGTTGAGGGGCTTTTTAATCCTTCTAAAAATGCGGATTTCATCGAGACAAGAAAAGGTATTTTAAATCCAAAGAAGCTTTCAGAGGATGAGTATAAAAAGCTGATAAAAGAAAAGCCTGAGTATGGCAATATAATCTGCCGCTGTGAGATGATTACGGAGGGCGAGATAATGGATGCGGTAAACAGACCACTTGGCGCAAAGTCACTTGATGGTGTGAAGAGACGCACCAGAGCCGGAATGGGCAGATGTCAGGCAGGCTTCTGTTCTCCGAGAACTATGGAGATTATCGCCAGAGAGAGAGGCATTTCACAGCTTGACATCACTAAAAGCGGTGGAAAGTCAAAGATAGTTGTTGGAATGAGCAGGAATCGTGGATAGTCTGTCTTATTTCCAAGAGACAGGTGACGATAGCTTGATATTGGATTAATATCAGCTTAACATAGGGGGACAATATGGAATTTTACGATATTGTGATAGTAGGAGGAGGCCCGGCAGGTCTTGCGGCAGCAGCTTCCGCTAAGAAAAATAAAATAGATAAAATACTTATACTGGAAAGAGACTGTGAGCTTGGTGGTATCTTAAATCAGTGTATACACAACGGCTTTGGCCTGCACACCTTTAAGGAGGAGCTCACAGGACCTGAATATGCCGGCAGATTTATCAAAGAGGTCAAAGAGCTTGGCATAGAGTACAGGCTGAATACGATGGTCATGGACATCTCGACAGGTGACGAGTTCGAAAATGGGGCAGATGACAGGCATGATGTAAAGATAAAAGATGAGGCAAACGATAAAATAGTTACAGCTATGAACCGCACAGACGGACTTTTCCATATCGCCGCAAAGACCGTAATACTTGCGATGGGCTGCAGGGAGAGAGCAAGGGGTGCTCTTAACATACCCGGCTACAGACCGGCAGGAATTTTCTCGGCGGGCACAGCTCAGAGACTGGTGAATATAGAGGGCTACATGCCAGGACGAAAGGTAGTAATACTCGGTTCAGGAGACATCGGTCTTATCATGGCTAGGAGAATGACCTTAGAGGGTGCCAAGGTGCAGGTGGTTGCAGAGCTCATGCCGTATTCGGGAGGCTTGAAGCGTAATATAGTGCAGTGCATGGATGATTTTGGAATTCCGCTTAAGCTCAGCCACACAGTGGTTGATATAAAGGGCAGGGAGCGTGTGGAGGGCATCACTCTTGCACAGGTGGACGAGCACAACAAGCCGATTGAGGGAACAGAGGAGTTTTACGAGTGCGACACGCTTTTACTCTCATGCGGACTCATTCCGGAAAATGAGATTTCAAAAACAGCAGGTGTAGAGCTCAATCCGGTAACAAGCGGACCGGTCGTAAACGAAAGCCTTGAGACAAATGTGCCCGGTGTATTTGCCTGCGGAAATGTGCTTCATGTGCACGACCTCGTGGATTACGTGTCAGAGGAAGCGACAGCAGCAGGCCGCCATGCCGCAGAGTATGTAAAAAATGGCGGTGATAAGAGTTGCGATGGCAAAGAAATATCGATAACCGCTACAGGCGGAGTACGATACACTGTTCCAAGTACTATAAATACTGCACAGATGGATGATACTGCAACGGTTAGATTTCGAGTTGGAGCTGTGTATAAGAATTGTTATATTGCGGTATATCTGGATGATAAACAATTACAGCACCGCAAGCACCCTGTAATGGCACCGGGTGAGATGGAGCAGGTAGTGCTTAAGAAGAAGGAGCTCATCGAAACAGACAATCCCCGCACAATTACGATAAAGATTGAGGAGGCATAGTATCATGGAAGAAAGAAATTTGACATGTATAGGCTGCCCTCTGGGCTGTGCTCTTAAGGTGACAATAGATGGAGAAAATGTCACAGTAACCGGAAATACCTGCAAGCGCGGAGCAGACTACGGAGCAAAGGAAGTGACGCATCCGACACGAATTGTGACAAGTACAGTCTGTGTGAAAAATGGCACAATACCGATGGTATCCGTAAAGACGGCACAGGATATTCCAAAGGAAAAGATAATGGATGTGATGGAGTGTATCAACCAAATCACGGTAGAGGCACCGGTGCATATAGGTGATGTACTGCTAAGCGATGTTGCAGCAACCGGTGTGGATATAGTCGCAACTAAGAATGTTGAATATAAGTAAAGAAAAAATAAAGAAATATTATTGATATTTTCTTTGCTGTTGCATATACTATAAGCAAGAAAGGAGTGTTGTATATGTCACAGTCAGTTAATGTTAATTTTAAATTGGATGCAGATGTAAAAAAAAGCATGGAACAGGTGTGTTCGGAATTAGGTCTTTCTATGAGTGCAGCGTTCACCGTTTTTGCAAAAAAAGTAGGCAGAGAAAAGCGTATTCCTTTTGAGGTATCGGTAGATCCGTTTTATTCTGATAGCAATATCCGTTATTTGGAAAATATCGTGCGCGATATTAAGGATGGCAAAGCTCACTTCGCAGAGCATGATTTGATAGAGGAGGACTAATGAGGTTACTATGGGAAGATAGGGCATGGAGCGATTATTTATACTGGCAGACGCAGGATAAGAAAACACTGAAAAGAATTAATGGACTTATCAAGGATATTCAGCGAAGTACGTTTGAGGGTATAGGTAAACCGGAACCATTAAAGGAAAATCTTAGTGGTATGTGGAGCAGACGCATTGATGACACTAATCGAATTGTTTATTATGAAAAAGATGAGATAATTTATATTGTTTCATGTAAAGGTCATTATGATGATTGAAAAATCATATTGACAAATCACCCAATGCACTTTAATATTGTAGAAAGAAACAGGCAAATATTTAAAGGCATAAGAAAGAGGAGTACATGACGAAAGCTTTCAGAGAGAGCATCCGGTCCGTAAGATGGTGATACATTTTGGGCAGGCTGAAAGATGCTTAAGACAGAAATCATGGAAGGTAGCTTTTGAGCCGAAGAACCCAGAAAGTTAAATCTATATATAACGAGATTTGACATAAGTTCTTCCGATTCGTCCACGTTACAGGACAAGAGGCATTCGAGCGTATATGTCATATATTTTAGTGTATATGTCGCTCTGATGTAAACGAAGGTGGTACAGCGCTTATTCGCCCTTCCGGTCGTAGACCGGAGGGGCGTTTTTTGTAGACTGAGATGTGCACATATAGCGCAAATTTATTTGCTACTATGCTATTTTCGTCATGGCATGTACTAAAACTGTAAGACCGGCAGATTGCGCATGCAATCTAATCGGTCGCCAGATGAAAAGAAGAACAGCAAAAGCTCACAGCCTGAATTATCAGGCCGCGCATTATGTATGGAATTATGTGATTTATGGAGCTGCCTAGAGACTGTTAAAATTATGTACACAGCCCAGCAACGCACGCACATGGACGTGCGGGCGAGGCGTTAGCGCCATGGACGGCGCTAAAAGCCGGTTGCGTCATGGTCTAAGCAATCATTCATCATAATTTTTACAGTGTCTTGGCAGCGTAATCATGAACATAATTCCATACATAATGCGCGACCTGATACAAAACACCCCCAAAGCTTTTGCGTCATTCATATAAAAGGAGGAAAACATGAGCAAAGAACTAAACAAAACCTACGATCCAAAGGACATCGAGGACCGTCTTTACAAAAAGTGGGAAGACAATGGCTACTTCCATGCTGAGGTAGACCGCAGCAAAAAACCATTCACAATCGTGATGCCACCACCAAACATCACAGGACAGCTGCACATGGGACATGCCCTTGACAACACCATGCAGGATATCCTTATCAGATACAAGAGAATGCAGGGCTACAATGCACTCTGGCAGCCGGGAACAGACCACGCATCCATCGCAACAGAGGTAAAGGTCATCCAGGCACTTAAAGAGCAGGGAATCAACAAGGCAGACCTTACAAGAGAAGAGTTCCTGGAAAAATGCTGGGACTGGAGAAAAGAGTACGGCGGACGTATCGTAAAGCAGCTTCGTAAGCTTGGATCATCAGCAGACTGGCAGCGTGAGAGATTTACCATGGATGAGGGATGCTCACACGCAGTACAGGAGGTATTTACAAAGCTTTATAAGAAGGGCTGGATTTATAAGGGCTCAAGAATCGTAAACTGGTGTCCGGTATGTAAGACATCTATTTCAGATGCAGAGGTAGAGCATGAGGAGCAGGACGGCTTCTTCTGGCACATTAACTATCCTGTAGTTGGCGAGGAAGGCAGATTCGTAGAGATAGCAACAACACGTCCTGAGACACTTTTCGGAGATACAGCCGTAGCTGTAAACCCTGATGATGAGCGTTATCAGGATATCATCGGAAAGACCTTAAAGCTTCCATGCACAGACAGAGAGATTCCTGTAATCGCAGATTCATACGTAGATAAAGAATTTGGAACAGGCTGTGTAAAGATTACACCTGCACACGACCCTAACGATTTCGAGGTAGGAAAACGCCACAGCTTAGAGGAAATCGTTGTAATCAATGATGATGCCACAATGAATGAAAAGGCCGGAAAATATGCCGGAATGGACAGATACGAGTGTAGAAAGGCACTGGTTGAGGACCTTAAGGAGCAGGGCCTTTTAGTAAAGGTTGTACCACATTCACACAATGTAGGTGTGCATGACCGCTGTCACACAACAGTTGAGCCAATGATCAAGCAGCAGTGGTTCGTCAAGATGGACGAGATGATCAAGCCTGCAGTTGAGGGAGTAAAGAACGGGGAAATCAAGCTTCTTCCTTCAAGAATGGACAAGACATACTTCAACTGGACAGATAATATCCGCGACTGGTGCATCAGCCGTCAGCTCTGGTGGGGACACAGAATACCTGCATGGTACTGTGATGACTGTGGAGAGATGGTAGTTTCAATAGAAAAGCCTGGCAAATGTCCTAAGTGTGGCAAGGAGCACTGGACACAGGATCCTGATACACTTGATACATGGTTCTCATCAGCGCTCTGGCCATTCTCAACACTCGGCTGGCCTGAAAAGACAGAGGATCTGGATTATTTCTATCCAAACGATGTGCTTGTAACAGGCTACGATATCATTTTCTTCTGGGTAATCAGAATGATTTTCTCAGGCTATGAGCAGATGGGCAAGGCACCATTCCACACAGTGCTTTTCCACGGACTCGTAAGAGATTCACAGGGCCGCAAGATGAGTAAATCACTCGGAAACGGAATTGATCCTCTTGAGGTTATTGACAAGTATGGTGCAGATGCGCTTCGTCTGACACTTATCACAGGAAATGCACCGGGAAATGATATGCGTTTCTACTGGGAGAGAGTTGAGGCTTCAAGAAACTTCGCCAACAAGGTATGGAATGCATCAAGATTTATCATGATGAACCTTGAAGGTGTAGAGCTTAGAGAACCAAAGCTTGATGAACTTCATGCAGCAGACAAGTGGATTCTTTCAAGGGTAAATACTCTTGCAAAGGATGCCACAGAAAACATGGACAAGTTCGAGCTTGGAATCGCAGTACAAAAGGTATACGACTTCATCTGGGACGAGTTCTGTGACTGGTATATCGAGATTGCAAAGGTTCGTACCTACAAGAAGGATGAAAACCCAGAGTCAGCAAATGCAGCACTCTGGACGCTTAAGACAGTACTTGTAAATGCACTGAAGCTCCTTCATCCATATATGCCGTTTATCACAGAGGAAATCTTCTGCACACTTCAGTCAGACGAGGAGACTATCATGCTCTCTAAATGGCCTGAGTACAAGGAAGAGTGGAATTTCCCGGCTGAGGAAGCAGCAATCGAGCACTGCAAGGACCTCGTAAAGGGTATCAGAAATGTCCGTACACAGATGGATGTTCCACCTTCAAGAAAGGCAAAGCTTTTCATCACAAGTGATGATGAGGCAGTCAGAAAGGTATTCGAGGACAACAAGGAGGTATATGTAAATCTTGCATTTACCAGCGAGATTGCAGTACAGCAGGGCAAGGCCGGTATTGGAGATGACGCTGTATCAGTAGTGATACCTGATGCGGTTGCATACCTGCCGCTTGAGGACCTTGTTGATTTCGAGAAGGAAAAGGAAAGACTCAATAAAGAAAAGGATAAGCTCACAAAGGAGCTTGCGCGCTCAAGGGGCATGCTCTCAAATGAGAAATTCTTAAACAATGCAAAGCCTGAAAAGGTTCAGGAGGAAAAGGATAAGCTTGCAAAGTATGAGCAGATGATGGCTCAGGTAGAGGAACGTCTGGCTCAGTTTAAATAATTAAATACAGATTATATTTTGTGAACACTGTTTTCCTGGGGCAAGGATGCAAAGGAGGCCGTCCA
>ULNY01044263.1_pt1 | contig 14620 bp, 8 predicted proteins | sample 1952071 | NCBI WGS metagenome assembly ULNY01 (sample SAMEA4835589, study PRJEB28245) | human gut metagenome | biome: gut microbiome; material: fecal sample | place: Denmark | collected 2008 | reverse complement strand
ATGTTTTTAACCGACTTATAGTCGAGTTTTTCCCAAGGATTGTCTTTTTCGCCGTACTTAAACAGCAAGTACAACTGCTCGAACGGCATTTTGCCTTCTTTTCTCGAAAGGCGCGCCATCTGAACGATTTCACGGTTGGTAAAATCGTCGAGCATATCGACGTATTCGTTAAATTTATCCGAAGTCAGAAGCGTTTCTCCGGGTTTGAGTTTTACGTCAAATCCGCTCTCGATTTTTTCCATCATTTTAGCGCGTTCTTCTCTGTCGGGTTTTGAAAGAGTAAGACAAGCGACTTCGGGGTTGCCCTGATAGAAGGAAATCGGGAACATTGCAAGTTTGCCCGTAATGAGAATAACCGTGCTTTCGTTTACTTCCGCAGACAAATATTCTGTTTTTTTATCTTTTATCGCTTTTCCGAGCATTGTGATAAGTTCTCTCTCGTCGGGCGGTAATTGTCCGCCGCTTGAAAAGAGATAATCCGCCCAATTCAGCACGAAAGCAGTTTTTCTATTCGGTTTCTTCAAGTTTTTGAATACGATATTGAAAATCTCGGCGGGTTCTTTAAACTGACCGCTGCCCGTTTTTTCTTCCGCTTGCGGTTGATTTTCTTCGTCATCGTCAAAGGAATAAGCGTCGCCTTCCACTTCGACTTCATCGATAACGGAAAGTCTTGAAACGTCTCCGTCTATGCCGTCGATACGATCCCAATACAAAACGTCGTCGTATTCCATGCCTTTGAGCATATCCGTAAGGTATTGTTTCAAATCGACGATTTGCTTTTTGTCGTTAAGATACACGTCGCCGACGTTGCCGTCGAGTATTACGCATCTCTTGATACCGACTTCGCGTTTTAACCTGTTAAACGTTGTTTGTAATGCCATTATTTTCACCTCTTATTTGTGTTCGTTTTTACCGTTTGATACTTCATAGACGATATCTTATCGGGATTGATCCAAATTTCCTGCGTTTTGGTAACGTGTAAACCGTAAACTTCTTCTAAATCGTTCAGAAAAGGCTGTATATCCTTTTGGCACGCCTGTCCTTCGTATCCACGGAAGTCATAAATAAATTTCCCGTCCAAAAACACGCGGAATTCCGCTTTTTCGCCGCTTGCTTTCAGTCCGACCAAAATCACTTCGTTTGTATCGCGTTTGATTTTTATGTTCTTTTTATCCACGATAAATCCGCGGGCGGTTATCGCCGACATTATGATTTTCAGCGACTTCTGACGGATTTTTTCGCCTACGATTTCTTCCGTCGCCGCCGATCTTATTTCGGAAAGCGGTTTATTCTCTGTTATGACTTTATCGATGATAGTCTTTTCAACTCTTGCGGCTTCGAGTTCGCGGCGAATTTTTTCTCGCTCTTTTTCGATACGCGATTTATAAGTTTCGTTTTTGAGTTCTCTGCCCGCTCTGATTAGATCATCGCCCGAAAGCATATCGTTTTTCAGATATGCAAGGTAAGTAAACTGCCTTTCCGTTTCATCCTGAATTGAATCGAGAAGTTTTTGAATCTCGGCGGGGATTGTAACGACTCCGTTTGCTTTATCTCTCAATCTTTTTTGATTTTCTTCGATGCTACTTTCAAGCAAACTTTGATAAAGCGCACGCATTTCGACTAATCTTTTAGCAGACAACTCGTTTACTTGATTTTGTAATTCTTGCGCCGCTTTATCCACGTTATCAGCGGAATTCAGTCTTAATCTGTCGCTATCTCCGCTTACAACGCCTTTTTTCGCTACTTCTTTTGCCTGCGCTTTTAAGTTTTCGATTTTTCTAACGAGAGAATCTCGTTCTTCTACAATCAATTGTTGTAATGCCGCCGTCTGACTATTCTGTAAGCTTTGCGAGCCGTTTTCTATGTCCGAAAGTATCTGGTCGAGTTCGGCAATCTGCCTTTCGGCAACTTCGCAAATGCTTTCGCATCTTATCGCTATCGCCTCGTAGTCTATTTGTACCTGATGACTCATTTTCGTTCCCCCTTTATCGCAAATACTATATCGCGCCAATTTTCAATCGTTTCTTTATCGAAACGTATTTGCGACTTTTCCGGATGTTGCAATCCGTTTCTGCACATACGAAGTTTATGTAATGCGGATTCTTGCTTGCCGTCGAGAATGCCTTTATCTTTTGCCATAAGAAGTAAATCGTGTGCAGACGTCATAGGCTCGGCGTTAAGCATACCTCTTAAATCGTATTGCAGTTTTACGAATAAATCGCAAATTACGTCTTTATATTTTCCGCGTGCAATCTGCTCGTCAACGTATTTTTTCGTAATTTTTTCGGGATGAGAAGATGCGCTGCACTCAATAGACAACAAATCGTGAATCGGCTCGTAAATCTCTATAAACTTTCTGATTGCAGCATAGGATTTAGGCGCATATTTCTCGTATTTTGTCACCGATTTCAACTTCGAATTAAGCGTAGCGTAAGCATCGAAAAATTCGTCTTCGTTATAATCGTCTTTAAGCGTATATTCCGAAAGGCTCTCTATCCCGAGCATATCGTTCAGTTTCCACAAATTCCGTTTAATATTACAAAAAGTGTTACCAAGATCGGAATCCGAGTAAATTTCTTCGTTATTTACAACTTTCTCGGCAAAGTCCGCCACCACATTCACAACACTTAAAACGGCGTCAACGGTAAAACCTGCGCTTACAAGTGCCTCGTAAACAATATCGTCGTCTTCCGTTTTTTTCATTTCTTTCGCAAAGGCGGAAACGTAGTCGAAATCGTTCATCCCGAGTGCTTTTCTGAGCGGATTCAACACCGACGATTTATAAATCGCATTATCGATTTTTATCTCGCTTGCGCTTTCTTCAAACAATTCTTTCGCCGTCGAAACGAAATATTTTTGCCACTCGGCATTCTTAGAAAAGGCGTTATTCAGTTTTAATATAATTTCTATCTTATCGTCAACGATTTTCGCATTTTTAAACAACGCCTTGATGGTTTTATCAAAATACGAAGAATCTTTCAATGCGGCAACCGTAAACAAAACCACTTTCGCGACGTCGTCGTCAAAATCTTTATGCGTGTAAAACTCAAAAATTTCTTCTACCGTTTCTTTATAGCGCGTTTCGTCCAAAACGCTTTCGGTAAGCAACTGCATTTCAAACGTATCGCCAAGCTGGTTGCAAGGCATTTTTACGTTTACGGCGGAATAGTAGTGAAGCGCGGAAGTATCGAGCAAAGCAAACTCGGCATTTCCGCCTATTTCGCCAAGTATCTTTATCGAAAAATCTTTATCCGTTCTTAAAACGTTATCCGTTCTGTCGGTTGCAAGTCTGCCGCCGTCGATAAAGATTTTACAAGGTCGTTTCGCCTGCTTGGATACGTCGTTCGGGATATATGCGCCCTCGATATCGGTAAGCTCGGAAAGTAACACCGTCGGCACGTCTACCGCATTTTTAATCGCGTCCACAAACTTATACTTTTCTTTGGCAAGCAGACATTTCGTCATAAATGCGGTTGAATACCACTTGTCAAAATATGCGGTTTCGTCCGACGTATCGAACGAAAATACAACGCCGCTTTTGTTTATTATAACTTGCGTTCCGTCCTCTTTTCTGACTTGTTTTTCTTCTCCGACCTCGGGTATTTCGACTTCGACAACGCGTTCTTCGGCTTTTAGTCCTACTTTTGTCGGATTCGCTTCTATATAATCTTTAAGCCCGCTTATGTCTATCGTTTTTCCTAAAAACCTTTCGATATCTTCGTAAAGAACAGACGAATCGAGAGAGGTATACGGAAGCGAATAACTCACGTCGAATTTCCGCGTTACGGGGCTATAAAAAATATCTTTCGTCTTTACTTTTTCTTCGCCCGTGGGAATCGCGCCTTCACGGAACATTTTTCTGCCTTTCGCGGTAAGCGAAACGTCTTTTACTCTGATTTCCGAAAAGTATTTCGGATTCATAAAATGCGACGGATCATAGCCGGAAGAGAGTATTTCGGTACCGATAAGATTTGAAATTTCTTTTCCGAAAATATAGTGCAAATCTCTCGGAATACCGAATTTAAGAAGCACGTCGCATATTTTGTCTTCCGAACCCGCAGTTTTTTCGATTACGTCGAGTAAAATATATGCAACGCCCGACGCCTTCCTTACCTCGTTATATCGCACGTTTACTTTATAGACAAGTAGCGGAAACGGAATAGCCGTAGTGAATTTTAACAAACCTTTCTCTTCCATTTTACTCTCCTAAAATATCTTTCGCCGTAAGTATTCTTCCGCGGAAGTTTATCGTGTCGATAATTTCTCTGTATACGGGGAAGTTGATTTTATCGCGACTGCGGTCGCCTTCGAGATCGGGAAGGTCGATTATGCCCGCTTCCGATAAAAACTTTTTCGAGCCGACGATAATCAAAAGTTTTCTCGCTCTTGATAAGGCTACGTTGATACGCTCGAATTTTTTGATAAATTCCGCATCATACCTCGCGCCGCTCGGATTTCTTACCATCGAAACGATAATGATATCCCTTTCATCGCCTTGGAAATCGTCAACGGTACTGATAACAAGTTTTTCGTCCGGTTTACCCGAAAAGCCCGTGAATTGATAGCCTTTACGTTTCTTTTTTATTAGTCCCGCCTGATCGCCGTATGTACAAATAATACCCGCGCTCGGTCTTTCGTCGATTTTCCTTGACGGATCGACGATAATTTTATGCTCGGAAACAAGCCCTTTCGCCGCTTTGTCGAGTTCCTTTAATAGCGTTATCGCAACCTGCGCTTCCTGCTCGTTGATTTTGGACGTACTGCCTTCGAATGCGCTCGATTCTTTTTGGTCGCAATCCACAAAATATATGTGCCGTTTGGGATCGATAACGGTATTTCCGTTGATTTTTACGGTAAGATTATGCTCTTTTTCGTCGTCTTGTTGTTTTTTACCTACAACAAGCCCTTTACCGTTACCGCCGTAGAAATGATTGAACACTTCCATAATGTGGCTGTGGCAACGGTATTGCTTATTAAGCATTACTCTGAAATCGCTCGGAACTTTCTCATACAGCGTTTTGAAGAAACATTCTTCATACAACTTTGTATATCCGTCGTTGATTTCCTTCGTGATTTTTTCTTCGTCGAGTCCGTCGAAATCATCTCCCCGCATATGCCGCAAATCGTACATAGGCGGAAGTTGACGATGGTCGCCGACAAGAATAACCGTCTTGCCGTATAAAATAGGTATCAGCAAATCGAGAAAAGACGACTTTGACACTTCGTCCACGATTACAACGTCTATGCCTTGCGTTCTGATATCTACCGATTCGATTCCGTATTTACCGAGTTCGGCAAGTTGCGACGGCGTGAATCTGTCGCGGCTTGTGCAAGTAATACCGAAAACGTTTGCCGAATTGTAAAGTTCTCTCGTATATGCGGCTCTATCTTCCTCTAAGATATCTTCCTGCGATAAGTATTTTACGATATCCTTATACATCGGAATTTTTATTTTGTTTTCGGAAGACGAAGCATTATACTCGGTTTCGAGTTTATTCCACTCGTCGCTGATTATATCGAACGCCGTTTCAAGATTGTCCGAATCGTATTCCCTGACAATTCCGAAATCTCTGAAAAATCTCGTAATCTTTTGTTTCAGCACGGAATTTAACTCACCATATTCTTCAATATCGGGTTTTTCTCCGAGTTTTTCGTATAAACGTTTTTTCTCGCTTATTTGGATTTTTAGTTCGTTTATTTTATCGGATATAGCGTTTTCGTTGTCTATATCGCCATTGATTTTGAATTCGATTATATTTCTCTGTGTGTTTACAATATCGGCAAGTTTTGCCTTGAATTGCGCAAGTTCGGAAGGTAATTGCTTCAATATTTCTTTTGCACCCGTAATGCCGGGGACGAGAGAGTAAATCACGCTTCCGGCAATATCGAACTCCGAATTATTTTCGTATTCTTTAATCTTTTTGCCTACGGCAATCAACTCGCTTTGATTCTTTTTATACTCTTCGTAATTAAAATCTCCTTCATTCGGTGCTTCGTCCGTATCGGGATCTCGCAAACCGCTCAAAACGTTTCGCAAAGCACGCTGGCGATTTTTTAACTCCACAATCGCGTCTTCGCTCAAAAAACGCTCTAATTCTTTGTTTATTGTCTGAATATCGGCATTAACAAGCTCGGCAACCTTATCGAGCGTTACCTCTTCAAAACAAGCAAAGCACTTTAACAGGCGTTCTACTTGTTCGGCGTATTTATCCAATACGTTGCTATCTGCGCCTTCGCCCGAAAAACGATACGATTCGACGTATTTAAGCGTTCTCGTATACTTTTCAGTATCTTCTTTTGCGGCAAGAAGTTTTTCTCTTAAAACTTCGTTTTCTCCGGTTAAACGGTTTATTTCTGAAAGCAAATTGTTCCGCTTTCTTTCCGTATCTGCATTCTCCCGTTGCAATTTCAAAAGGCGATCGTAATCGAGGCGAAGAGATTTCATCGTCGAATCGAATTCTTCTCTCGTTTCTTTGTAATTGTCGTATCTTGCTACTTGCTTTTCAAGGTTTCCGCAAATATTGAGATAGAAATTGTCTACAAGCCTTTCGGGACTGTAATTCGTTTCTTTACCGTTTTGCAACGGAATAAGACGAAGCGGACGTATTTCGGGAATTTTAGGCAATCTGTCAAATACGTTATCGATTGCCTTATGTGTTTCGGAAGATATTAAAACTTTCTTACCGCGTTTCGTCAGTTGCGCCGTAATCTCGGCTATAACCTGTGTTTTTCCCGTTCCCGGAGGACCTTGCAACAAAAATATACTTTCGCTTTGAAGCGCGCGTTTTACGGCAAGTTTTTGTCTGTCGTTCAAACTTTCAAGACACCACTCGGGATCCTTGATCTCTTCTACGGAAGACTGCGCAAGCGTTTCGGGCGAAAAAAGATACGTCGGTAAGAACGGATTCTTAACGTACCCGCCCAAAATAGAAGTCAACGCCTTTTCTTGTCTGTCTATTTTTGCTTTTTCCGCACGATTATCATAAGTAAGATACCTCGGCGCAATTTCCTCGATTTGCTTTTCGATTTCTTTTACTTTGTCCGTGATATCTTGCGGACGGAAGTAAATCTGATAACGGCGTATCGTTTCATTCTCGATTTTATCAGCCTTATCTTCGTTTAATTTTTGATGTAGGACATTTTTTATTTCGGTTTTCTCGGAATCAATACTCTCTGCATATTGAAATTCTAATTGATTTTTCTTTTCCTTTTTAAGTTTATCCAGTTCTTCCTGACAACGTATTGCCAAACTCTTTTGCTTCTTCTCGATAAGTGCCGTATTGCGACGAATATAAAAGTCGCGCAAAGAAATCTGCGTCTTCGCTGTTTCTATACGCTTATCGTATCCGTCGTTTAATGCCGATTCTTCACCGTGTAAAGCATTAATCTGTTTGTCTTTTTCGGCGGCAGACAATTTTAAGCGTCTAATTTTGTCTATTTTGGCACGAATTGAGCCGAGCCGTTCCTTCTTTTCGTTCTCAATCGGCGCGATAAGTTGAGTAATCTCGCTTTGGTATGTCTTGTATACGTCTTTATCAGAATTATTTGTAACGTCGGAATCAAGTCTATCGTCAAGCTCTGTTTTGTATTCAATAAGTTGCGAATTAAATTTTTCTTGCGTTTTAGCAGAAACGTCTACCATATAACGGTTAATCTCGGCAAGAATTATACTATTATATTTGCTGTCTATTTCTCCAAATTTGGCAGTCAAATCTTTTTCGTATTTCTTGTCGAGAGCAGATAAATCAGGCTCTATATCTATGCATGTGAATAAATATCGTTCTCCGAGAAGATACGATTTGATACTTCTGATATTACCTTTAGGGTCTTGACACGATAGCCCCATAGCGTCCCGAGTATATCGGTTCAGGTTGACCTCGAACTTCGGTTTTCCTTTTCCGTTTCTGCCAACCGTTTCGGACAATATTTCCTTTCTGTTCTTTTCTATCGCAACGCAAATCAACGGAAAACCGTCGGCGCCCGCTACTTCCTTCGATAATATTATCTGCTCGCTTTTGCCGAAATCTTTAATTCCGTCCAAAAGAAGTCCCGAAAAAGCCTCTTCATTTCTGCGATAGGATTCTTTCGTTATCATATATGCGTCGCATACGTAAACGTCCGTAATTTCTTCGCAACGCTCGGATTGTTTTCCTAAATAGTATCTGCGAAAATCGATATACCGCAACCATTGATTAAAAATGCCAATCGCTTCGGCAGGATTCGGAACGGGAAATAGTTTGATGGCTATTTCATTTACAAAGTCGTTTGTAAGAACAGAATCGTGCAATTCGCCGTTACCGTAATCAGGAACCGAAAACATATTTCCGGTATTTCTGTTGTATATTTCCTTCTTTACAAAAGCGCAAAGTGACGAACAAAAAACTCGCTTTTCACCGTATTTTACCGTTCGCTTGTCTATTAAATCTATCCCTTTTACGGATATTTCCGTAACGTTCCCAAATGTAACGTCGCCGATTACCATAAAATCGTATGTTTCGGGCAGAACGTAGCGAGAATATCCGTCCACTTCGGGACGAATTACGATATTACGCAAAATCTTATTCCCACGCTTATTTTCGTCCATCACTCTGTCAAACGAAGGCAAAGATACGTTGTAATATTTAGGCGTAGACGGAAACGTGTATCCGATAAATTCTTGAAGAGTGTCGGGCGCATACCCGCCGAGTTTTCTTTTCAGCGCTTCGTATTGCTCGTTTAACGATTGCGTGAAAAAGTCGTTTCTCCCCCAAGCCTTATCACCTAAACCTTTATCCAAATTATCCAAGAAATTCAGATATAAGTAAGCCATTTTACTCCCCCTTCGTAAACTTACGATACTTATCGAATATATCTATATAATCCAAAAATTCCTTTATTTCCGCAGGCGACATACCGTCTATAATCCCACCGACCTTATCGAGTATAACGCTTTTCGTAAACGGATCGAGTCCGTTTAATGCTTGTCCCGCACTTAGTTGCTGTTTTAACGCATCGTTTTCGCTTTGTAATCGTTCAAGTTCGTTTGTCAGATTTTCCACAGAAGAAAGCGACTGCTTTTTATCTTGGATACTGTCTTTCAAAATGCTTGAAATTCTGTTGACGTATTGTGCGAGAATATCAGGATCGGACTCGTCGAGAACCAACTCCAATTCGTCTTCGCTTTCCTTCCCGAAAAGATAGAAGATTTTATATTGCTTATCTTTAGGGATATCCGAAAAGTTTTCAAGATTCCGATAATTGTAAATCGTCGCTTTGGATATTTCGAGATATTTAATTAAATCCGTAACCTTAATAGAAAATTTCGTAACGAGTCTTTCAAATAATTTCGTTGTCATTTTTGGCACCTTCTTATCCGTTTGACATTATTATACTATATTAAAAACATAATGTCAACGCATTTTGTCTAAAATAGTCTAATTTATATCCAATAAAACAAAAAAATTTTTGTAAACACCTAAAAAGTAATGTTTTTAGACCAATTTAACCATTTCATTCTGCCTTTTCTATACTTAAACCACAGTATACGGACACTATAAACGCTTACGATATTTTCAAAGCAAAAAGAGACTGCCTGTCTTTTTAATTGCAATCTCTTTTAGTTAAAACATTATATTTCAATGCTTTTATAGCAATATATTTACGAACTTGCTGTTTGATTGTTTCCCCTATGTTTACTCGTCTTCGCACCATACTCATCTACATCCTTATCCGCTTGATTATAAATTAGAAAAGTAAACTAATTCGAGCAAAATCGCCGGAAATAAGCTAGGCGAATACGTTTATTTTACTTCTGTCGTTTTAAAATAAGCTTGCACGACTTCCTTACTAATTTATAAGAATAAGTTTGGATTTCTCATATACGTCCGCAAAAATCGATAACGAAATTAATCTTCGCTCACAGCTTCCGAAAGTCTGTAATACTCACCGTGTTTTGCCATAAGTTCTTCATGCGTACCTTGCTCGACAATTCCGTCTTTGTCCATAACCACTATCAAATCGGCTTTGCGCACGGTAGAAAGTCTGTGCGCAACGACAATGGTTGTTCTATTTTTACTAAGTTCGTTAAGCGCCGATTGCAGATGCGCTTCGGTCACGTTATCGAGAGCGCTTGTCGCTTCGTCCAATATAAGTATCGGTGGATTTTTTAAAAACGCTCTCGCTACGGAAACCCGCTGTTTTTGACCTCCGCTAAGTTTGACACCCCTTTCACCCACATAAGTATCGTACCCGTCCGCCAGCGAACAGACATACTCGTGAATGTCGGCTCGCTTTGCAGCCTCTACTATTTCGTCCATAGTCGCATCCGGTTTTCCGTATGCTATATTTTCTTTTATAGTACCGCAAAAAAGAAAAACGTCTTGCGCAACTATTCCGACCAGGCTGCGAAGATCTTTTGCGGAAACGTCGTTTATGTCCACACCGTCTATCGTTATCTTGCCGCTCTGAGCCTTATAAAACCGAGGCAACAAATGACACAAAGTCGTTTTTCCTCCACCCGAAGGTCCTACCAGCGCCACGGTTTTCCCGTTAGGCACAGTGAGAGTGAAGTTCTCGATTACATTATTGCCGTTGTCGCTCTTATATGAAAAAGTAACGTTTTCGAACTTTACGTCCCCTTTTACGTCTTTGAGCGGTATCGGATTTTCGCAATCGGTTTCGCCTTTTATGTCCATCACTTCCAAAAATCTGACAAAACCGGTCATACCGTTTTGAATTTGTTCGAATACGTTTGCAAGCGTACGAATAGGATTGATTATCATGGTTGTGTATAAAACATACGCAACGAAGTCGCCGTTGTCAATCCAATCTTTATACAAAAACAATCCGCCGGCAGTAATTGCTGCGAGATACAAAAAGTCGTTAAAAAAACCCAAACCGCTTTGAAATACGCCCATTGCTTTATACGCCGAAGCTCGTGCTTTCATAAATTCTCCGTTACGTTTGTTGAATTTCTTGACTTCGGTTTCGGAAGCGTTGTAGGCTTTGGCTACTCTTATACCTGATACTGCGGACTCGACCTCGGCATTGACTTCAGCCATTCCTTCTCTGCTTTTACGCATAGCTTTGCTCATATTTCTTCTTGTTTTTACGGCAAAAACTATCATTACGGGAAGTATAGCAAGAACAATCAGCGCAAGATATACGTTTACGGAAACGCAAAGCATGGCAACCGCTCCGATAATCGTGATAGTTGCCGTAAGAGTATCCTCGAAACCGTGATGCGCCAGTTCGGACACGTCAAACAAATCGTTGGTTATTCTCGACATGATGGCACCCGTTTTATGCTCGTCAAAGTACGAAAAAGACAGCGTCTCGATATGCTCGAAAAATTCACGACGCATATCGCCCTGAATACGTACGCCCAAAACATGTCCGTAATACTGTACACAATAATTAAATATTGCCTTGATACAAAAAATTACGAGCAGAATACCGCACCACATCAGCATCGTATACAGCATTTTGTTAGGCGCATACGTGTTAATTACGTTTTTTGCGACAAACGGATAAAACATATTGCAAGCCGCAATCATCAACGAACAGACCATATCGAATGCGAACAGTTTTTTATGCGGTTTGTAATAAGAAAAAAAACGTCTTATCATACAATTTTTCCTTGGCTTTATTAGGTCTTATATAAGTTAAGGCAACATCATCCTTTTCGTTTGTTATTTTATCACAATTCATACTTACAGTCAAACAAAACAAGCATACTGCCGTTATACAAAAATCAGCGGGCTTCCATTGACAAAATTATTTGTAAAAATGTATAATATTCGCATTGCGACAAATTTTATTCAGGAGGTAGTTATGTACGGAACTTTTTGGGCTTTGGTGCCTGCATTGGTAGCGATAGTAGTTGCGCTTCTTACAAAAGAAGTATACATATCGCTTTTTCTTAGTATTATAATAGGAGCTTTGTTTGTAACGGATTTCAATATAGCTCATGCGATTCAAAAAGTGTTTGTAGAAATGGCTGCCGCATTCGGCGCAGAGTACGACGGAGGAAATTTAGCGGGTTCGGGCAACGGAGGAATTATAATCTTTATATTGGAGTTAGGCGTTTTGGTTGCGCTTATGAATAAAGCCGGCGGAGCCAATGCTTTCGGTAAGTGGGCAATGAAAAAAGTGACCACTCGTAAAGGCGCTCAAATTGCTGCCACCGGACTGGGTTGTATGTTATTTGTTGACGACTATTTCGGTCGTCTCGCCAATGGTTCGATAATGCAACCCATTACAGACAAATTTTACGTTTCGCGCAGCAAACTTGCTTATATCGTAGGAGCGGTTTCCGTTTCGATTTGCATCCTTATGCCCGTATCGAGTTGGGCAAGCGTAATCGGCGACACAATCGACGCCGGTAACGGAACGGAAGCTTTTTTGTACACAATACTGTGCAATTTTTACCCCTTCCTTATGCTTGCTTTTTTATTTGTATCGATTTCGCTCGGAATAGACCTGTTTGGTATACGAAAACAAGAATTAACCGCCCTTAGGACAAAGGACGTAACTTGCGGATTAAAAGCCACAAGTAGCGATGAAAAGATAGAAATTTCAGGCAAAGGAACGCCGCTTGACTTGATTTTACCTGTCGGCGCTCTTATTGTCTCGGTATGTTGCATGTTGTTCTTTGCAAACACGGACACGAATACCGCTCTCGCATGCGGCGGCTGTATAGCGATAATATTTACAATGATACTTTATCTCCCTCGCAAACTTATGTCTTTAAGACAATTTACGGCATGTTTCGGAGAAGGATTTAAGTCGATTGCCGAAGTGGTAATAATTCTCGTCTTTGCTTGGACTTTGGTTCGCATGTGCGAGGCGCTCGGAATGAAAGAATTTATCGAAACGATCGCCGACAAAATGCTCGGTCTGACTTGGCTTTTGCCTGCCATATTCTTCTTATGCGCAATGGGAATTTCTTTTTCCATCGGCACGAGTTGGGGTACCTTCCTTATTATGGTACCCATAGTGGTAGATTTCGGTCTTAGCGGTTCCACACACTGGTTGACTATCGCTGCCGTTTTGTCAGGTTCGGTATTCGGAAATCAGGTTTCTCCCATTTCGGACACTACTATTTTATCTGCGTCCGCATGCAAAGCAAATCACCTCGAATACGTAAAAGCGCAAATGCCGACTGCGCTGATTATAGCTGCTATCGCCCTGCTTTCCTTCCTTGCAGCCGGACTTTCGGACACAGTATGGGTAGGTTGGATAGTAGCAATCGTATTATTAGGCGCATTTATTACAACAGCGTATTTTGTATTAAAACGCAAAAACGAGATTATGCCTAATATAAAATTATCTGATATACATAGCGACGAGCAAAATTCGCAAGTCGCAGCCTGATGCGGAACTCGACCAAACGGAGCAAAAACGGTAACGGTTAGTTTGTTATCGTTATAAAAACAAATAATAACACAAAAAGAGACAAGCGCAACCGATTCGTTTCTAAGACAGATAATCTTAGCGAGCGCATCGAAAACGCTTGTCTTTTTAATTTATTCCAATATTACATTTCAAACAATAAATATTGTCCTCTTATCGTTTTACAAAACCCATTATGCCTAATGCAGCTGCTCTATGTTAAAGTCAAGTTGGCGCAACACCTCATACAACACTATTGCTACCGAGTTAGACAAATTTAGCGAGCGGCACACTCCGTTCATCGGTATACGCAACGCCGTTTCGGGATTGTCATAAACAAGCTGCGGAGGCAAACCTTTGGTTTCCTTGCCGAACAGTAAAAAACAACCGTCTTCAAACTTTATGTCGCTGTAACGCTTCTTTGCTTTTGTCGAACAATAATAAAATTTGCCGCCGCTGTTCTTTTCAAAAAATTCGTCCAGGGAATCGTAATACGATATGTCAACTTTGTCCCAATAATCGAGCCCGGCACGCTTAACAGTCCTATCGCTTATTTCGAATCCGAACGGTCTGACAAGATGCAGTTTAGAACCTGTACATGCGCAAGTCCGAGAAATATTGCCGGTGTTTTGCGGTATTTCCGGCTCTACCAATACTATATTTATCATGCGATTATATTTACGAGTCTTCCCTTTACTACTATCACCTTTTTGGGTTCAGTGGCAATATAGCCTTTTTCTTTCGCCTCTTTTACTGCGCCGGATTTAATTTCTTCTTCGGTAAGCTCCGACGAAATCATCATCTTTCCTCTAATCTTACTGTTAACCTGCACGACTATTTCCACTTCGTCTTTAACGAGTTTGCTCTCGTCGCATTTAGGATATTCAAAATCGAACACCGTCGGCTTAAAGCCCATACGTTCGTGCATTTCTTCGGCAAAATGCGGTGCAAACGGCGCCATGACTCTTATAAGTCTTTCCGCAGAATCAAACATAAGTCCGCCCACTCCGCTCACTTTGTACATTACGTTGACAAGTTCCATTATTCTTGCCAAAGCAGTGTTAAAGGAGAAAACCTCAAGGTCTTCGGTTACTCGTTTTATACAATAATTAAGAGCATACTCAAGTTCTTTTGCCTGCGCCGCATCGGTTACGGGCGTACCTTTTTGCTCGACGGAAGCGTCGCAAATTCGTTCCACTCTGTCCAAAAATTTGCCGATCGATTTTATTCCGTCATCGTTCCACGGACC
>ULNY01009080.1_pt1 | contig 14809 bp, 9 predicted proteins | sample 1952071 | NCBI WGS metagenome assembly ULNY01 (sample SAMEA4835589, study PRJEB28245) | human gut metagenome | biome: gut microbiome; material: fecal sample | place: Denmark | collected 2008 | reverse complement strand
CCGGCTGCTGCCAGTTCTTCCTTATGAGCCTGCAGAGAGCAGGCTTCGGCAGTGCATCCGCTGGTGTTAGCCTTTGGATAACTGTAGAGCACTATCTTGCGACCGTGATAGTCGCTTGCCTTGATTTCACGTCCGTCCTGGTCAATGCCAAGAATCTCTGGTATTCTATCTCCTACATTCATAATTATTTATTATTTAAAAGTTATACTATTCTTCTATCTATTATTTCTTTCTTTTCACCCCTCTTACTGCCTCACTTTCCAATGGATTCTCGGGCCAGAAGTGCTTGGGGTAGCGGCGCTTCAGCTCCTTGCGCACCTCGAAATAGGTGGATTGCCAGAAACTGGCGAGGTCCTGCGTAAGCTGAACGGGCTTGAAACCCGGAGAGAGCAGCTCCAGCAACAGAGGCTGCCTGCCATCATCAACAGCTGGCGTCTGAGTCATTCCGAAGCATTCCTGCAGACGGACACTGAGGATGGGTGCCTCGGCTCCCTGACGATAGTCGATGCGGATATGACTGCCCGATGGAACCACGATGTGGGTGGGTGCGAGGCGGTCTATTTCCTGCTGCTGCTCGTATGGAATCTGTGTCCAGAGGATTTCCGGGAGATTGAGCTTCCTGAGTTCGGCAGTGCTCGTCTTGAGCTTTCCGCCCTGGTCCAGATAGAAGGGCAACCATTCGCCGGCTGTCTCCATCAGGTGCGCGGTGGACAGATCGGGCAACTCCATTTCAGGGTGCCACTCTCTTACTTGCGCCACCCTCCGCTGCAACCGCTGAACGTCTTCGTTCCAATCCAGCATGCTGAGTCCTTCCTTCCGGATGGCGTTGCAGAGGATATGGATAATCTGCTGCCTGTCGGCATCCTGGAGTGGTTTGCTATCCACCACCAGGGTTCCGATGCGTCGCTCTCTCTGCATCCTGATCATTCCCGCCTTACTGTCCCACGAGATGTTGTCGAACTCGTGGGTAGGGAGGTCGTTGATGTTTACGGGAGCCGAGAGAAACACCCTGCCTGCCTTTCCTGAAGATGGAAGCGGGGTGGAAGCATTCGTGCCCGACGGCTGAGCAGATACATTGAGCGAGGCGATGGCGAGCCATTGCTGCGCCGACATTGCATCGCTTGAATCGATGAAGAGCGTTTTGCCGTTCGACATTCTGAAATGTCCGATATTATCGATGGCCATGGCGATGCGCTCAGGATAGGCTAGGGCAATCAGTCTGCCCACCTCCTCTGCATCCACCGGCTCATTGTCTTCCTTCACCTTGAGCATCTTGCGGTATTCCTGGGCTATCTGGGCGATGCGAGCCCATCTGCCCAGACTGTTTTTCTGTCGCTGCGAACGGAGGATGGAGAGGCGCAGCGCCATATCCGAATCCTCTGCGTCGCTCATCGGGTCTTTCTCTTCCAGCAGGGCGGCAACGTCGCAGGCTAGAGCTTTGAGTGCAGAAGATTCTGAACTCATCATCATCTTGGCGATGCGCGGATGACAAGGCAGTGTAGCCATCTTCCTGCCCAATGGGGTGATGCTGCCATCCGGTTCTATCGCTTCAAGAGAAAGAAGCAATTCCTTGGCATTGAGTAGGTTACTGCTTGGTGGTGGAGTAAGCCAAAGTAGCGACTGGGGATTGTTCTCGCCAAAGGCTGTAATGTCGAGTACCATCGATGTAAGGTCGGCTTCCTCTATCTCCGGTCGGCGCTGGTCTTCCATCAGATGTTCCGAGGTCTGAGTCCACAACCGGTAGCAGATTCCTTCTGCCACACGTCCGGCTCGTCCTTTTCTCTGGGTTGCCATATCCTTGCTGATGGTAACGGTTTCCAGGTGGCTCAATCCCGTTCGGGCGTCGTAAACCAGTTTTCTGCAGAGTCCGGAATCCACCACGATTCTCACGCCTTCGATGGTAAGTGAGGTTTCTGCGATAGGTGTGGCGAGCACGATTTTCCTTTCTCCCTCTTTCGAAGGGGCTATGGCGAGGCGCTGCTTCTCGGGTGGGAGATTGCCGTAGAGAGGATAAACTTGCGGAACGGAAAGTTCAGCTGAAGCAGATGATGAAGTAGCAGATAATGAAGCTGATGCAGTTGATGATGCTGCTGCTCTGCTGAGGCTTGCATCCAATATCTCCTTGCATTTCAGAATCTCCGACTGTCCAGGAAGGAAAGCCAGAATATCTCCCTCGTACCTATCGGCAGCCTTGAGGATGGTAGTCACCACCTCTTTATATATGTCGTATCGCGCAATATCGGTCTCAGAATAAACGGTCTCTACGGGGAACATCCGTCCTTCGCTCTCTATCAATGGTGCCTGAAGAGCCTCGCAGATGGCAGTAGCATCGATGGTTGCCGACATGATGATGATTTTCAAATCTGGTCGGATGATTTCCTGTGCCTGTCGGGTGAGGGCAAGCGCCAGGTCGGAGTTGATGCTTCGCTCGTGAAACTCATCGAAGATGACGGCGCTCACTCCTTCGAGCGTGGCATCATGGATGAGCATTCGGGTAAGTATTCCCTCGGTGAGCACCTCGATGCGGGTTTCTGGAGAAACCTTGTTCTCGAAGCGTACCCGGTAACCCACGGTCTTGCCCACGGGTTCGCCCAAGATGCTTGCCATTCGTTCAGCTATCTGACGGGCAGCAAGGCGGCGTGGTTCCAGCATCAGAATCTTTCCCTGTGGGGTGGCTCCGAGGAGGGTGAGTGGGAGTATGGTGGATTTTCCTGCTCCCGGCGGAGCGGTAACAACAAGGTTTGCCGACTCCTTCAGGGTGCTGTTGATGGCGTCGGCTATCTGGAAGGCAGGAAGATGACCTGCCTGCTGTTTGATTCTATCGTAATTCATACTGCAAAGATACACATTATTTTTGTGATGGGCAAATGATTAGAAAGGTAATGCATGAGAATGGTGAATCTTGTAGATTTTTTCCCTTATCTGGTTCCATTTGGCAAGGACCAGATAGCCAGATACGACTGCCAGATAGAGAAGCATCAACTGAAGGAGTGACAGATGAAGATGGTCTATGCTGGCACCCGGCAACAGACTGGTAAGCCGGAAGGCGGTATGGGTGGCTTGGGTAATGCTGGCAAGTACTGCTGCTACATGTTGCATCAGCCAGATGCTGACGGAGGCAAGGCTGGAAATGTAGGTAAGGGGAGAAAGCAGCAGGAGTAGGGCACAAAGATAGAGGATGAGGGTGGCTGCCGGGATGGCGATGAAGCTGGTGAGCAGGGAGTAGCAGGATATTCTGCCGAAATAATAGACGATGAGCGGAAGCGTACCTACCTGTGCCGCCAGGGATACGCAGAATAGTCCCCAGAGGCAACGGATGATCTTGCCGTGGGATTTGAGCAGTCCGAAGAGCGGGGGATAGAATATGAGGATGGAAGCCACGGCGAGAAAGGACATCTGGAAACTGATGTCGAAAAGATGGAAGGGATTCAGAAACAGCATGATGACATAGGCTAGCGCCAGGGTGTTGAGCGAAAGGTCGGGGCGCAGGGCTAACAGGCAGAAACTGTAGATGCTGAGCATGGAGGCTGATCTGACGGCACTAGGGGGAAGGCCGATAAAGACGACATACGCCCATACGGCAACGAGGGACAGGGCAATGGTGGGTCTGGAACGGCGCTTTCCGCCCAGAAGAATCACGAAGAGCTGGAAGATGATGCCTATGTGCAAGCCGCTAACTGCCAGTATATGACTTGTGCCGGAGATGGAAAAGCTCTCCTTGGTTTCCCGGTCGAGTGAACCCTTATCGCCCATCGCCATCGCAGAAATCACGGCGAAATCCTGTCCGTCGATATGATAAGTATGCAGCTGCTGTTCCAGCTGCTGGCGGAAGGAACGGCTTGCCAGGATGGTGCGGTCGATGGGGGAGAGTGACTGGTAGGTCATGATGCTGCCAGGTGCTTTCGTCTTATCGATATGATGGGAGGTGATGAAACCGCCCAGACAGAACAGGCAGAGCGACAGAAGGAAGCTCTGAAGAAGGACCAGCTGCTTGATTTTTCTGAAGAAGAGCCGGAAAAGCTGACGGTTTTCATTGAGTACATAGCAGCAGCCGGCTAAGGCTATGGCAATGATGGCTGCGATGAGCCAATAGCGCGTGGAGAAGTAATCATAGCTGTATCTGGCTGTGATGATGCTAAGTGATAGTATGAGGCTGAAGAACATCAGCGGAGTGACTAGGAGTCTTTTATTTCTGTCCATTTTAGCCGTGTTTTCAGGTTCGTTTAAAAAAGAGAAGCCCGACAAAAGGTTGGGATAGTCCAACTCTCTTATCGGGCTTCTCATATATATAATTAATGTATAAGCCTGCCTGGAAGCAGGAATATATCATTTCGGTAGATTACTCTCTCTTGAGATTATTTGCCGAATCCGAAGATACGCTTGATGAATTTCTTCACTGCATTTTCGTTCTTCTGTGGATTGACAACAGGAGCGTACTTGCGAGGACCGGAATTCTCAGTTCCCTTCTTCTGCTGATTCTGAGGAGCAGCGCCCTGTCGCTTCTGTTGGTTCTGCTGAGTGCCACCCTGCTTCTTCTGGGCTACGCCTCTGCCTCGGCCATTGCTTCCAGGACGAACGTTGTTCTCATTGCCTGGGCGCTGGTTGCCGTTAGACTGCTGATTGCCCTGCTGGTTGCCGTTCTCGTTGTTGCGCTGCTTATTGTTGTTGCGCTGCTTATTGTTGCGGCGCTTGTTGTTATTGCGATTCTTCTGCTCGCCGTTGTGCTGCTCAGCGTTTCTCTGTTCATTGTTCTTGAACTCGCCATTCTTCTGTGCATTCTTCTCGTGATTCTTCTGTGAGCCATTCTCGTGATTCTTCTGTGCACCATTCTCTCCATTGTTCTGAAGAGTCTTTTCCTGACGCTCGTTTGGCTTGTTTGGCTTGCGCTTGTGCGAAGTCTGGTCGCGGTCTTTCTGTCTGCGGCTCTTGGCGCTGGTCTTGCTCTTGCCCTCGCCGTTGTTGTTATTGTTGCCGCCGCGGTTACCGTTGCGGTTGTTTCCGCCCTGCTTTCCGCCCTTGCCCTTTCGACCATTGTTGCGTTTTGAAGGCTTGTTGAGCTTGATGTATTCAGGGCCTTCGCCGCAATCTTCCGGCAGAGGCATCTTCTCTACCACCTTCTCCAGGAACTTCTCAATCTGCTGGAACCAGTACTGGTCTTCCTCGTTGACGAAGGTGATGGCTCTACCATCGCGGTTGGCACGGGCTGTACGGCCGATGCGGTGAACATAATCCTCAGTATCGTGAGGAACGTCATAATTGATGACCATCTCGATATCATCAATGTCGATTCCACGAGCCACGATATCCGTAGCAACCAGTACGTCGAACTGACCGCTCTTGAACTTGAACATCACATCATCGCGCTCTGCCTGCTCCAGGTCGGAGTGCATTGCACCGCAGTTGATGCCGATCTGCTGAAGGGCAGCAGCCAGCTGCTTCACCTTCATCTTGCTGCCGCTGAACACGATGACGCGCTTCATATCGCCAGCCTTGAAGATATCCTTGATAATGGTCATCTTCTGGGTCTCGTAACAAACGTAAGCCTCCTGCTTGATTTTCTCGGCAGGCTTGCTTACGGCAAGCTTGATCTCTACAGGATCCTTGAGCAGGGCCTTGGCAAGTTCCTCAATTTTCTCAGGCATGGTGGCTGAGAACATGATGGTCTGGCAGGTCTTTGGCAACTTGGAAGCGATGGTATTGATGTCTTCAGAGAAGCCCATGTCGAGCATGCGGTCGGCCTCATCGAGAATGAAGAAGCTTACCTTGCTCAAATCTACATTACCCAGGGAAATGTGGGTGATGAGGCGACCTGGAGTAGCAATCACGACATCAGCACCCATGCGGAGACTCTTCAGTTCCTGGTCGTAGCGGTTGCCGTCGTTGCCGCCATAAACAGCCACGCTGCTTACATCCTGCAGGTAGTAGCCGAAGCCCTGCATGGCCTGGTCTATCTGCTGGGCTAACTCGCGGGTTGGCGACATGATGACGCAGTTGATGGCGTCTTTCGGATAGCCGCCATCATCAAGTTTGCTCAATACAGGGAGCAGATAGGCTGCAGTCTTACCCGTTCCGGTCTGTGCTACACCCAATACGTCGTGACCTTCCAATATCTCAGGGATACATTTTTCCTGTACAGGGGTGCAAGTGTCGAAGCGCATGTCGTATAATGCGTCGAGCACGTTGTCATTCAAATCTAATTCGTCGAAATACATTCTTTTCCTTTCTTTTGTTGACCATTGAGCCGGATGGATCTTCATCCGTTCCAATGGTCAAGGTTCTTTGTTTCAATGTTTAATTACCTCGGAGCCTTGCGGTAGCAGAAGTAGGCAACGAAGGCGAAGATGATGTTTGGCAACCAGGCGGCAAGTGCCGGAGGGAAGTTTGCCTGGATGGCAAAGGTTGCCGATACGGTTTGCAGCATGATGTAGCCGAAGCTCAGTGCAAGACCGATTCCCAAGGATAGGCCCATACCTCCCTTTCGCTTGCGCGATGAAAGCGAAACTCCGATGATGGTGAGGATGAAGGAGGCAAACGAGGCGGCGATGCGCTTGTGGTATTCTACCTGATACTGCACCACATTGCCCGAACCGCGGTTGATCTGCTTGGAAATATACTCCTTCAGTTCCGGACTGGTGAAGGTTTCCTGCTGACCCTTGGAATAAACCAGGTCGGTAGGCTCCATCGTAATCAGCGTATCCTTCTGTGCTCCGCTGGTGATGTGCTCCTTCATACCTTTCAGCTGGCGCACCTTCCAGTTGCTCAGTTTCCAGTGGTATTTGCTGTCGGAGATCGTATCATACTGAATCTCCATCGCCGTAAGGTGGCTTACGAGTTTCTTGTCCTGGAACTTGTCGAGGCAGAATCCGTAACCCCGCTTCGAGTTGTTGTCGTAGTGCTGCATATAGGCAATTACGCCCTTATCTACCTGCAGCTGTACGTTTTCGGCAGAAGTATTCTTCTTCTTGTTCTTGTACATCGTCTCAAAGTTCTGGCGTACTACCGTGCCGTGTGGAATCACGTAGGCAGAGAGTACATAGCTCAAGGCAGAGAGCATGATGCAGGTGATGAGGTAAGGACGAAGGAGTCGCTTGAAGGAAACACCTGATGCCAGAATGGCGATGATTTCAGAGTTGCCTGCCAGCTTCGACGTGAAGAGGATGACCGCCACAAACACGAACAACGCACTGAAGAGGTTGGCGAAGTAAGGGATGAAGTTGGCATAATAATCGAAGATGATGGCCTTGGCTGGTGCATGATACTCCGTGAACTTCGCCAGGTTCTCATTGAAGTCGAACACGATGGAGATGGAGATGATCAGCGCAATTGAGAAGAAGTAGTAGCCTACGAACTTCTTGATAATGTACCAGTCTAACCGCTTGATGTATCTCAGTGGGTTGAGATACCTGAGCACCCTGAGGAATCGCAGCTTGTGCCCGATCCAGCCTAGAATGCGGGCTATGCGCAGCAAGATGGCAATGAGCCAGCCGAAGCGAGATTCGAAGGCTCTGCCTATCTTGAGTAGTCTGCGATGTTTTCTGATGTATTTATAATCTTTCATCATTTAATGTAAAATATGTATAGGAGCATCCTATAAAGTTCAATGCTCAACGCTCATGCTAGATTCGTCGGCCGAGTTGATCGATGATAGAGCGTTTCCACTCTACGAAGTCGCCCTGCTCAATATGGTGGCGTGCATCTGTAACGAGACGGAGATAGAACGAGAGGTTGTGGATGCTGGCAATCTGCATGGCAAGGAGCTCCTGGGCCTTGAAGAGATGGTGCAGGTAGGCCTTGGTGGTAATCTGGTCGATGTCGCAGCCGTCTGGATCCACTGGACTGAAATCCATCTCCCACTTCTTGTTGCGCATGTTCATCGTACCATTATAGGTAAAGAGCATCGCATTGCGGCCGTTGCGGGTTGGCATTACGCAGTCGAACATATCAACACCGCGCTCGATGGCCTCGAGCAGGTTCTGGGGAGTTCCTACGCCCATCAGGTAGCGAGGCTTGTCCTTTGGCAGAATCTCATTCACCACCTCGATCATTTCGTACATCACCTCGGTAGGCTCGCCTACGGCAAGACCGCCGATGGCATTTCCGTCGGCTCCCTTATCGGCAATGTACTTGGCAGCTTCGCGGCGCAGCTCTGGGAAAGTACAACCCTGGACGATAGGGAAGAGGCTCTGCTGATAACCGTAGAGAGGTTCTGTCTCGTCGAAGCGCTTGATGCAGCGGTCGAGCCAGCGCTGAGTCATCTCCAGACTCTTCTTTGCATACATGAAGTCGCTTTGTCCGGGAGGACACTCATCGAAAGCCATCATGATGTCGGCACCGATGATGCGTTCTGTATCCATCACGTTCTCTGGTGTGAAGAAATGCTTGCTGCCATCGATGTGGGAACGGAACTCGCAGCCCTCTTCTCTGAGCTTGCGGATTCCGGTAAGCGAGAATACCTGGAAGCCGCCGCTGTCGGTGAGGATAGGACGGTCCCAGCCGTTGAACTTATGCAGTCCGCCTGCCGCCTTGATGACTTCGAGTCCCGGGCGCAGGTAGAGATGGTAGGTGTTTCCCAGGATGATCTGAGCCTTTACCTGCTGGCGCAATTCTTCGAAATGTACACCCTTTACGCTACCCACAGTTCCCACAGGCATGAAGATCGGAGTCTTGATCTGTCCGTGGTCGGTGGTGATGATGCCGGTGCGAGCATCGCTTGCCTTATCTGTTACTTGTAGTTCAAATTTCATTTCTTTTCTTTTTTGTCATTTTCAGGAATGGTGAAGTCGATAGGGTGCTTTACCTTCTCGTCGGTGAGGGCAAACTCCCAGACATCTGCTACATCTTCTACATAATGGAACTCTATGCCCTTGAGATACTTTTCAGGAATGTCGAGGATGTTCTTCTTGTTTTCCTTGCAGATCACGATGTCGGTAATGCCGGCACGCTTGGCTGCCAGGATCTTCTCCTTGATGCCTCCCACTGGGAGTACCTTGCCGCGAAGGGTAATCTCGCCGGTCATGGCTATGTTCTTGCGAACCTTGCGCTGGGTGATGGCCGAAGCAATACTGGTGGCAATGGTAATACCTGCCGAAGGACCGTCTTTTGGCGTTGCACCTTCGGGTACATGGATATGGATGTTCCAGTTTTCAAAGATGCGGTAATCCACGCCCAGCAGGTCGATATGCGCCTTGATGTATTCCAGGGCGATGATAGCCGATTCCTTCATCACATCTCCCAGGTTTCCGGTCAGGGTAAGCTTGCCCTGTCTTCCCTTGCTCAGCGAGGTTTCGATAAAGAGAATCTCGCCGCCCACAGAGGTCCATGCAAGTCCTGTTACTACTCCTGCATAATCGTTGCCCTGATAGATGTCGCGGGTGAATGGGGCGGTGCCGAGAATCTCCTTCAGGTCTGATGCGGTGATGGATGGCTTCTCCAATTCCTTGGAATAGGCGAGCTTGTAGGCAATCTTGCGCAGTCCCTTGTTGATCTGTTTCTTGAGCTGGCGCACACCGCTTTCTCGGGTGTAGTGCTCGATGATGCCCTCGATGGCTGCCTTGTTGAAGCTTACCTTCGGGGTGAATTTGTCGAGACCTGTATTCTCCAATTCCTTCGGAATCAGGTGGCGCTTGGCAATCTCTATCTTCTCCTCCGTAATGTAGCCACCTACTTCGATGAGCTCCATTCGGTCGAGCAAAGGACGTGGGATTGAGCTGATGTCATTGGCGGTTGCGATGAAAAGAACCTTAGAGAGATCGTAATCCACATCCAGGTAATTGTCGTGGAAGGTGTTGTTCTGCTCTGGGTCGAGTACTTCAAGCAAGGCTGATGCTGGATCACCCTGATGGTTGTTGGCTGAAACCTTGTCTATCTCGTCGAGGATGAAGACAGGGTTGCTGCTGCCTGCCTTGAGGATGTTCTTGACAATGCGGCCAGGCATGGCTCCGATATAAGTGCGGCGGTGACCGCGAATCTCGGCTTCATCGTGCAGACCGCCCAGAGACATTCTCACGTATTTGCGCTTCATGGCCTTGGCAATGCTCTTGCCCAGACTGGTCTTGCCGACTCCCGGAGGACCATAGAGGCAGAGAATCGGACTCTGCATTCCACCCTTCAGGGATCTTACGGCAAGATATTCCAGAATGCGTTCCTTTACTTTCTCCATGCCGTAGTGGTCCTGGTTGAGAATCTTCTGGGCATGAGACAGGCTGAGGTCATCCTCGGTGTATTCGCCCCAAGGCAAATCTACCAGCGTCTGCAGATAGTTGAGCTGGATAGGGTAGTCTGGGCTCTGAGGATGGATGTTGTCGAGTTTGGCCAACTCTTTCTGAAAAACCTTCTGGGTTGCCTCGTTCCATTTCTTGGTCTTGGCTTTTTCGAGCAGCTCCTTCTTTTCCGGACTGCTTTCGCCTTCGCCCAGCTCTTCCTTGATGTTCTTGATCTGCTGCTTCAGGTAATATTCCTTCTGCTGCTCGTCGAGGTCAAACTGAGTCTTGTTCCTGATTTCATTTTGCAGGTAGAGCAGTTTCTGCTCCTTGTGCAAGGCCTTGAGCGCCTCTATCAGTCGCTCCGACAGCTTCTCCTGTTCCAGCATCTTGATCTTGTCTTCTGCCGTAAAAGGCAGGGAGGTGCAGATGAAGTTGCATTTCACGAAGCGATTAGTAATCTCATTGATCGCATAGACAGCCTCGTTGGGAATGTTCTCATTGTACTGAATGAATTTGATAGATTCCTCGAAGAATGTTTGGGTCAATGCCTTGAACATAGGATCTTTGGCTTCCTTTTCGGTAGGCCAGGTCTCTGGCAGACTTTCTACATCGGCAAGGTAGAATGGTTCCTTATCTACAATCTGCTTCATCTTGCATCTGCCTAAACCCTGTACGATGATGGTCTTCTGATGCTCATCGTTTGGCATATTGATGACTCTCATCAACTTGGCAAATGTTCCGGTTTCGTACAAGTCTTCCTGATTAGGTGAGTCTATGTCCGCATGCTTCTGGCAAAAGATGCAGAATACTGTTTCTGGATTTTGCTCCAGCATGTTTGCCAACTCCTTGCTTTCCGCCCTGCCTATCAAGATAGGAGTAAGCACGGATGGAAAAACCACCAGGTCGCGGGTGCAGAGGGTAGGATAGATTCCTGCCTCCCTTTCTTGTATCAATACGGATGCATCGCCCTCAAAGTCGGCTATCATCTGGATTTGTGTATTCGAATTTCTGTTCATATTCTATTTGGTAAACACTTTTTGGGGTGTATATGAATTTCTGTTCTATTTTGATAAACACTTTTTGGAGTGCATATTCTCTTGAATATATATTTATAGGGTGCAAAGTTAGTGATTTTTGCCGAGAATCCCATCGTTTTTTCCGAAAATCACCTCTTTATTAGATATTATTATTAATATAAGCAAGAAGACTGTAATAAAATGCTGATTTTTGCGTTACTATTTTAAAAGTAAAACTATGACAGGATTTAAATTCAAACAATTTGAGATTCATCAGAATCGTTGCGCCATGAAAGTGGGAACGGATGGTGTGCTGCTGGGGGCATGGGCACCTGGCGGTAAACGCATTTTGGATGTCGGGTCGGGTACCGGACTCATTTCGCTGATGATGGCGCAGCGCTTCCCTGAGGCTCAGGTGCTGGGTATTGATATGGATGGAGAGGCTTGTGAGGAGGCTGCTGAGAATGTGGCTGCAAGTCCTTTTGCCGATCGTGTCGAAATAGAGTGCTGCCGATTGCAGGACTATCATTCTGCGGAGTCTTTTGATGCAATCGTAAGTAATCCTCCTTTTTTCTTGAATAGCCTAAAAAATCCAGACAGTAAACGTACGATGGCCCGCCATACGGATAGCTTGCCTTTCAGAGATCTTTTCAGGGGAGCAAAAATGCTGCTGAGTGATGATGGCGTCTTTTCCGTGATTGTTCCTTCTGAGGTTCTTGAGGTGGTTGTGTCGGAAGCTTGTATGCTAGGTTTTTATCTTATCAGGCAGTGTGGCGTTAAGACAGTGGAGCGCAAACAGCCTAAACGCTATCTTCTGTCGTTTGCAAAGCATCGGTATAATGGTATGGAAAATACTATAAAAACAATGACCGATTCCGAGGGGAACCGGTCAGAATGGTATGCGAAAATTACAGAAGAATTTTATATCAGGTAGGGCTAGAGATTCAGCTTTCTCTGTACGAGCTTGCTGATGGCTCCTACTCGCTTGCTTTGGCGCTGGATGTCTTTGTGAATGTCATCGCGCACTATATTTATGTCATTGAAGAAATCGGCAAAGGCTGATTGAATGATGTTCGGTTTGCGTACACTTTTGTCTGCAAACGGATTTACAATCATCTTGATGCCTTTTTCTTCCATGTGCACATCTATGTCGGCGCCAGTCATCACTGGGTCGCCGTCATAATGGATGACACCCGGTTTGCTGCGGGTGATGTGGAGCTTCTTGCACCGGAAAGACTTGATCTTCGAGTTTTTGTCGAGGGTTTTGTTGAACATATCGAAACTAACCTGTGAAGCTTCGATGACATCAAACGGTTCCATGATGACCACATCCATCAATCCATCGCTCATAGATGCCTGTGGGGCAATATAGGCGTTGTTGCCGTATTGGGAAGCGTTGGCACATGAGATGAGAAACGCTTTATATTGTTTTGTTCCTGTCTCATCCTCCAGAGTATATGTTTCAGGCTCATATTTCAAGCCTTCTCTCAGAATGTTCTCTGCATAGCTGATCGGCCCACGCTTTCCGCTTTCTGCAAACTTCATGCTGACAAAGGCATCGAAGCCCATTCCGCAAGTGCAGAAGAACGGATATTCGTTGATGACTCCGTAGTCAAGGTCGTGTATTTTGCATGCGTTGATGATCTCAATGCTTTTCTTTAGGTTCATTGGCAACAGCAGGTGGCGCGCCAGGCCGTTTCCTGAGCCGCAAGGCAGAATACCTAATGCTGAGTCGGAATGGACGAGGGAACGGGCCACCTCGTTCACGGTACCATCGCCACCTACAGCAACCACAATGTCTGCATGGTTGTCTCTGGCTTCGGCTGCCAGTTCTGAGGCGTGTCCTGGTCTTTCAGTCATTTTTATCTCGTACTCGAACTGCTCCTTGTCCAAAGTAGAATCTATCAAACTGGGAACCGCGGCTTTGCTGCTGGTTCCAGAAATCGGGTTCATGATGAAAACTATCTTTTTTTTCATATCTTAGTCAAGAAATTGTTTTTTTAAACTGCAAAAGTAATAAAAATCCCTAAAATGGCAAGAAATATCTACTAAAAAAAGCATAAAAGTAAACTTTCTTAGGAAAAAAGCGGTTTTATTAGTCTTTTTTTGTATCTTTGCAGCCTGAAACTAGAAAATAAATTAAAATAGAAATAAAGTACACCTATTATAATGGGACAATTACAAGAAAGATACAAGAATTATCGTGTACCTCAGAAGTATATGGAAGCCGGTGTGTATCCATACTTCCGTGAGATTACAAGTAAGCAGATGACAGAGGTAACTGACATCGACGGTCACAAGATCCTGATGTTCGGTTCTAATGCTTACCAGGGTTTGACAAATGATCAGCGTGTTATCGATGCAGCTAAGGCTGCTCTTGACAAGTACGGCTCAGGCTGTGCTGGTAGCCGCTTCCTCAATGGTACACTCGATTTGCATGTGCAGCTCGAAAAAGAGCTTGCTGAGTTTATGGGCAAGGACGAGACATTGTGCTTCTCTACTGGTTTCTCTGTAAATCAGGGTGTGTTGGCATGTGTTGTAGGTCGTAACGACTATATCATCTGTGACGATCGTGACCACGCCAGTATCGTAGATGGCCGTCGTCTTTCATTCGCTACCCAGCTTCACTACAAGCACAATGATATGGAAGATTTGGAGCGCGTGCTCTGTAAGCTTCCTGAGGATGCAATCAAGCTCATCGTTGTGGATGGCGTGTTCTCTATGGAGGGCGATTTGGCTAACTTGCCAGAGATCGTGAAGCTGAAGCATAAGTACAACTGCTCTATCATGGTAGATGAGGCTCATGGCCTTGGCGTGTTTGGTAAGCAGGGACGTGGTGTCTGCGATCATTTCGGTCTGACCGATGAGGTGGATCTCATCATGGGTACCTTCTCTAAGAGTCTGGCATCTATTGGTGGTTTCATCGCATCAGATAAGGATACCATCAATTTCCTCCGTCACAACTGCCGTACTTACATCTTCAGTGCATCTAATACTCCAGCTGCAACTGCTGCTGCTCTCGAGGCTCTCCATATCATCCAGAATGAGCCAGAGCGTTTTGAGAATCTTTGGGATGTTACCAACTATGCTTTGAAGCGTTTCCGTGAGGAGGGTTTCGAGATTGGTGAGACTGAGAGTCCTATCATTCCTCTCTACGTTCGTGATGCAGAGAAGACATTCGTTGTTACCAAGCTGGCTTATGATGCAGGTGTGTTCATCAATCCTGTTATCCCACCAGCATGTGCTCCTCAGGACACATTGGTGCGTTTTGCTCTTATGGCTACTCATACAAGAGAGCAGGTAGAACGGGCTGTTGAAATCTTGAAGAAGATTTTCGTAGAGGAAGGCATCATCAAGGCGTAATGGCAGAACAATGCGGTTGCTGAAAAATCATCAATCGTCATATATAATAAGGTATAAAGGGGCAATTTCTTCGGAAGTTGCCCTTTTTTTAGGAAAAAACTGAATAAATGCATATTTTTACAAAAAAAAGTTGCTGAAAAATTTGGTGGAATAAGAAAAATGTTGTACCTTTGCACCCGCAATTCAGAAATGATGCTTACTGCAAAGAAGTGATTTCATTGTGAGAAG
>ULNY01049906.1_pt1 | contig 15087 bp, 10 predicted proteins | sample 1952071 | NCBI WGS metagenome assembly ULNY01 (sample SAMEA4835589, study PRJEB28245) | human gut metagenome | biome: gut microbiome; material: fecal sample | place: Denmark | collected 2008 | reverse complement strand
TGAAAAATATTCTTTCATACTATCATAAAAATATCCCGAAAAACTCTTGGCTGTTACAAAAAGAATAACTATATTTGCAATCCATTATATTATGCTAACTAAAACTCCTGATGACATCAAGAATAAAAATAGTAGGAGTGCAGTTCGCCGCCAACCCCGACCATGAGCCTGAAACACCCATGACTGCACAGGAAAACCAACGCACCATCGACCTCCTGACCCAATTGGACAGGACGCACCCTCGTGTTTCTATCAAGCCCGAACCCACCAATGCTGCCGACAAGGAAGCTCTTGCTGTCAGACTGATGAGTCGGAAGATAGGTTATGTGCGCAATCGTGACGATTATAAATCAATCGCTTTTGCCGCCCTTGCTGCCAGCGGACGAGGTTTCTTTCATGCCCGAGTGGTAGAGGTGAAAGTTGATGAGCATGGTTATTTCTATGTCGCTGTAGAAACCGACAACTTGCCCTTAGTCCCCATCGCTCACGATGACAAATGGTTGGAATGGGAACCGCCTCTGCCTCTCTTCCCAATGACCGAGGAGATGCTGAGCGCGGACGATGCCGTGATGATGCTCCAGGAACTTTTGACACTGCCAACCCTGACCGAAGAAGACGAGGAAGAGGTGCGAGGCTATACCGAAGCCTTGGTGTCGACAGGCAAAAACGCCCTTTGGAACGAAGCCAGGATGGGGATGGAGAATATCGTGAGAACGATGGAGGCGAAGGACGGCGAATGGATACAGAAGTTGGCGCAGGACATGGAACACCTGTTGTCCGGACTGTGTACGGAACACAGAAAGGAGGAGCGAAAACACGAATGGTTGCCTCGGCTGCTTGCATCGCACGATGCAGATTGCTGCTGGCACGAATGGCTGCACCTGAAAGGAGCCGATTGCCGGGAACTCGACTTGCTGGAACTCTCCCTGTGGCTCAATGAGATAGAAACCTTGCTCACCAATATCCCTGCCCTTGCCAACAGACCTACTGCCGACGAGACCGACCTGCTGACCCGAGCCTATTACACCCACATTCCACTACGTCATCTGCGACTGCTTCTTGCCGCCTTTGCCGTCCGCCATCGGCTGCGAATAGCTTTGGGACTGACAGCAACGGCAGCAGCACCGATTCTTATCGGAGTGATGCAGCAGCGCCTCGTCAACACCATCGTCGCTTATTGCCGTCAACTCAAAAGGCTTGAAGATGTGAAGGTGATGCAGTCCTTCCTGTACCGCCATATACCCTATCTTCCACCATCCGACAAGCAGTTAGTAGACGGAATGACAGGCCGTTTTCTCTCCATACAGGAGGGGCAGATGCGACAGACGGAAGCCTTGCAGCAGCAGACTGAGGCTCTGAAAGCTGTGGTTGAAGCACCGAGAATCAACAACCATTTCGCACAAGGAAGCTTGAGCGTAGAGGCTGGAGGAACGATGATGGGTGATGTGAAAATAAAAACAAACAACGAATATCAGAACGAATAAAATGAGCAGTATCGTAAACAATTTTGCAGAAAACAGCGTGACAATGAACGCTGGCAGCACGATGAATGGTGATGTGCATATCGAGAATGTGAATCAGGGAAAAGATGAAGGGAGCACTACCGAAACCACGAATGACTCAGAGCAGAAACAGCTTAAAAGTCCGCTGCGCCTGTCAAGAAAAAAGGGCACAAAGATAGACTTCATCAGGGTGATGAATGCCTGGTACGAATGTGGCAAGGTGGAGGATATGAACGGCAATAAGCTGACGAAAAAAGATTATTTTGACTGGCTGGGCCGCCTGTTCAATATCGACTTGTCAGGCTACAGCAACGACCTGTCGAATTCGATGTCAAGCAGTGTAGCATATGAAAAGCAATCGCGTATCTTCGACGAACTGAAGCGGAAAAACGAGGAAATATTCAACAGCAAATAGCGAGTTCTCACCCTTGCAGGATGAATGCGGAAAACATGTAGTATAGATGTAGTATAGGAGTGCTCCGATTACTTGTTAGTATCTTTGCACCGTCAATCAGACAATAAAGTCTGGCTGGCGGTGCTTTTTTTGTTTGAAGGCATCGGAACATGATTTATTAACTTTTATTTTTTTCAGAGTATGAACATTTATTTTTCTTTCCGCATTTGGAAGTACAGTTTCAACGTGAGTTTCAACCTCTCTTTCAGTAAGAGTAATTAAGTAATTTATTTAACAAAACAGAATTATGGAAACAAAAATCATGAGAGTGGTACAGCAGGGCGATGTCCTGACTGTGCAGAGTCCTAAAAGCGAGGGCGGGATGCTTAAAAAACGCAACATCATCCTTCGTGAGATGGGCGGGAAATTCGAAAACACCTATGCAGCTGTCATGCTCGGAACTACAGCAGAACTGAGCTTCGGCAATCACGAGCTTGTTGTAGCTTCACTCCGCTTCCAGGTTCGGGAGTATAACGGACAGATGTACCAAGACATTGTGGTCGCTGACATCGACAGCGTGAAAAAGTAAACCAATCATTTATTAATCTGAGTTGAAAAGGTGGCGTAAGAAATGTCTCGGGACAATTTGCGCAAACTAAAACTTACACACTTCTTTCGCTCATCTAAACAACAACAGATTATGAAAAAGAATAACAACAAAACAAATGTGTTGAACACAAATACAGGTGTGCAGCACGTCCAGATAGCAGGCGTGGCTTACTACGACGAGAGCAAATATTTTATGTTTGCACCCGACTTTATAGGCAAGAACCGAGTGCCAAGTTTGCGAATGCGAGGTGTGGCGCAACAGATGTCCGACGGCACCTTCGACTTTGTGGCACAGCCAAAGAAAAAGCCTCTTTCGCAGCTGATTAAGAAGCTGGCTCATGGCAGAGTAAGCAAAACAGCAGACGGAGCTATACAGCTGACTCTCAAGGTTTACTGCGACGAGGGCGTGAATATCGGCGATGTACTTGCAGACGAAGCAGAAGACGCAAGTGAAGCGGTTGTAGAGTATCAATTGAAACATTAATCATCGATGAGTTGCTATTATATCAAGGTGGAGAAAGGGCGCAAGGTCGCCCGCCCCATCACCTCAGAACAGGAGTACAGAGAGCTGCGTAACAGCAGCCAGCAAATGGCAAACCTTCGACTGGCAAGAAACGGAAATGATGCTGCCAAAAGGCGATTGGTACAGATGAATTATTCCGGACATTATCCTGGTGGAACCGTGAAGGGAAACAAGTTGCCCAGCAAGGCTTTCGGTTTCGACCTCGACGACCCAGAGTCATTTAAAATCGCTGCAGAAAAATTGCTGCAAGACCCTGGGAAATATGGACTTCTGATGCTGGAACGCAGTGCCCGACAGGGCGGACACGTGGTATGCAAGCGAGAGCAGGGGAAAACCATCTTGGAGAACCAGGTGCGCTTGGCTACGATGCTGCAATGCGAGATGGACACTTCGGCTCACGACATCAACCGAGTGTATTTCACTACAACAGCCGCCGCTGACGACTTGCTCTATCTCTCACCCGAACTCTTCGCTGACTCTTATGATGAAGCTGCCGTCAAGGCAGAGGCAAAGTTGCTGGAAGAACGAGAAAAATATGGACAGGAAGTGTTGCCAGAAGGAGCACATAAGGTCAACAAGCACTACAAGCCCTGGGAGGTTGCAGCACCTCAGAAAGAGGCTGAAATCAAAGCAGAAAATAGAGCAGCTGAGCAGCAGAATCAATCTGAAAACCCTGCATCCGAGAATACTGAAAATCATCAGGCTGAACAGTCTGAGCAGACAACAGAAACAGCCTCCTCAGAACCACTCAACTACTGTGGAATCCCCTATTCGGAAATCATCCGCAAATGGTGGGAACTCTATAACGACGGACATGAGCCTGTTCGCTCCAACCGTAACACACTGACCTTCGAACTGGCAGTCAATCTGCGCCACATTTGTGGCTTCGACCGCCAACTTTTGGACAAGGTAATTCCTTGTTACGATGGATTTCCCGAGACCGAAAAGCTGGCTTGCATTGACTCAGCCCTTGCTGAAAAACGTGCAAGAATGCCCAAAAGGCTTAAGGATGTGCTGGCAGCCATCAAGGAAAGCAAAGGCAGCAATACAGAAAACATCAAGCAGGCTTTGGATGACATCAACGAGCAGGACGAATTGTTTTATTATCATGCCCTGCCATCGCTGCCACAGGGCGTTCGGGATTCAGTTGACTCTGTGGGTCCACACCTCGCCATGCCAGCCCTTGTAGCAATCTGTCCTGTGATAGGAACCCTTGCCACAGGTGTCAAAATCTCGGTGCACGGCAGATACAATTCGCTCAACCTTATCTCTTACGTTGCAGGTGATTTTGCGTCGGGAAAAGGCAGTATCGACCCATTGATTGCGTCATGGACGAAAGAAATGAAGCAGATGGATAAAGTTTACCTTCAGCAGGAAGAGGACTGGCGAGCCAAGAAACGTGCTGCGAAAAACAAGAAGGAGCAGCCCGAGGAGCCCAAGTTGCCCATCCGTGTTTTGACGCTGAACAATACTGTCGCCAACCTTGCCGACCGCCTTTCAAACACCGAAGGCAAACACGCATTTTCTTTTACACCCGAAGCTGACACCGTAGCACAGAAATGGCGTTCTGGACTGAGTGATTTTTCTGTGATGCTTCGTCAGGCATACGACGGAACCAGTTACGAACGCGAGGCAAAGAGTGCGGATGCCGTAAATGTCCATATCGACAGGTTGCTTTGGAACGTTACCATGTGCGGCACTCCTGATGCGCTCTATCGTGTAGTAAGCAATTATACGGATGGTTTTCAGAGCCGTATAGCTGTGGCAAGAACACCCGACAATACGTTTGCCGCTCTCACCGAAAACCTGTATGTCCTGAATAATGGACAGCGTGAGCAAATATCCCAAATAGCACATTTGCTGCCGCTGATGAGCGGAGATGTCGTTCTCGAGGAGCTGGAGAAAAAGGGGCGTGAATGGTTGGAAGAGATACGTCTTGAAACAATGAAAAATGACGACAAAATAAAGGCTCGTCAGCGTTTCAGAATCTGCCCAACAACCATGCGGATGATGACCTGTATCATGCTGTGTGATGTAGCTGAACAACTAATCAAGGCACATGGTTTTCAAGGCGCAGAAAAGATACTCAAGGAGAAACCAGAGATGTGGAAAGACATGATTGTCAAGGCGCAAACAGCCTCCATGCTTTCATTATTTGATGTCATCGCCGACTATCTGATGGAAAATGCCCTTTATTTCTTTAGAGAAAGAATCGAGGCAGCCTTCTCGTCGAGAGAGTATGCTGGACAGACCACTACAGGCCGTACCCATCGAGGCAAGAACGACACCATATTTGAGCGACTGGATTCTACTTTTACTGAGGAAATGGCCATGCAACAAAGTTTGGTTGTGAAAGGTTCTGGGGTTACGAGTATGATGGTAAAGCAGATGCTGAAGAACTGGAAGAAACAGGGACTTGTTGTACAGCAACCGGACTTAAGATATACAAAAATATCGACAGTTGTATAAAAGTCTCAAAAACTTGTCATTTTTGTCAAAGTCATTTTTGTCATTTTCAAAATCAACTTTTAAAGCAATTAAAATATGAAAATAGAAATTTTTCTTATCAGAACAAACTATACTCGATGGGGAGTTCATGGGAACCTGTATATAAATGGAAAGTTTTTATGCAATACTTGTGAACACCCCTCGCTGCACCTTCCCTTAGGTTGCCACACCATAAGTTGCAAAAAGGGGCTCGTTTGGATTGGCAGATCAAAGGCTACTCGATTTGAATGTTACAATGGACCTTTTACTTGCGTCAAGGGGAGTATCAATGTAGGCGAATATAGAACAAGTGGTTTACTCGTTCATACACAGAAGTATCACAGCTATATTTGCAACCGCATCAAGCGATTTGTCAATAATAAAAACAAAGACGTTACTATCACTATTAAAGACCGAACAGCATGAAACTAACTGAAAATCCAGCAAAGAACAGACTCTTAGCCAGACTCATAGCGTTTATCTTGTTTCTGTTTCTGCTCCTGTTGAGCAGTTGCAAGACAACCAGCAACACTACTGACATCGTGCCTGTGCATTCCGCTACGCACGACACCATTTTCCTGAGAAAGCTGAAATACGATTCAATCTATATCGACCGATGGCAGCGTATTGAGCGCAAGGCAGACACGGTGTTTTGCGACAGAGCGAAAACTGAGTTTCGTTACCGCCTCCTCAGGGACACAGTCTATAAGACTCGAACCGATACAATCCCTGTTGTCAAGCAAGTGCCTGTAATTCGTAAAGAGCGTTACACACCGCCTTTCACCAAGTTCCTCGGTATCATCGCATTAGGAGCAATAAGTATTTTTATTTTATTTAAATTCAAACGATCATGAGAAAAATTACAGAGATCATCATTCATTGCAGTGCCACTACAGAGGGCAAGGACTTCACCGTCGAGGACATCGACCGCTGGCATCGCCAGCGAGGCTTCAACGGCATCGGCTATCACTTCGTGATATATCGTGACGGCAGCATACACGCAGCCAGATCGAAGCGCCAGATTGGCGCACACTGCAAAGGTCACAATACTATCAGCATCGGCATCTGTTATGTGGGCGGTCTGTCGACCGACGGCAAGCCCAAGGACACTCGGACGGCAGCACAAAAAGACTCGCTTCGTGCACTCGTAGAACAGCTGCAGGAAGAGTTCCCACTCGCCACCGTTCACAGCCACAACGAGTTCTCCAATAAAGCCTGTCCCTGCTTCGACGTTCAGAAAGAATTCGGCTGAAAACGTTAAATCTTTGTTAAAACAAAAAATGTCTTATACTTTTCACAACACTACTGTCCGGATAAAATTCGGACAGTAGTGAAGTTAATTTACAACCTCAATTACCACGCATACATAACAACTGATAATAAGAAATATAAAACGTGGTAATAAGCTGTGTTTATTACCACCAATTACCACGTACGAAACGCTTACAAAGATAGCAAGAAAAAGCAATTATTGGCTATATCTCACACCTTTTTAAGCCAATAATACATATTTTTAAACATTATTGGCTAAATTCTACATTCCTTTCAGCCAATAATGCATAATTTTCTGAAAGAGCAAAAGTATTAAAAGAATACCTTTCCAAACAAAAATTGAGGGGTGAAGGGTTTTGTCGGATACCCCAGTTCGGGATAAGGTATCAACTATCACATATCCCATCAGAACAGCTGTGTCTTGATGCCTAACGACAAGCCGAAGACATCCCAGAAACCGGCAGAACCATTGCGATAGAAACGCATGAAATAAATATCGTTGGTGCTCAGCTCGTAGAAGAAGGTGACACTCTTCACAAACTTGCGGCGGTTCTCGGGCACATCCACCGTGAAACGCTCTCCCACAAAGATGTTGGGGCGGATGCGTGTGGAGAAAGGATAATAGCCACTGCCATACTTTGACGGCTGCTTCGTCCAGAAATCTGAGCCAAAGACGGTGTTGAAATACAAGCCACACTCCAAAGGCTCGAAGGCCCAGCCATGACCCATCGTCACCGACCAGGGTATATAATTCTGCTTCAGGGTCATCGTCATCTTGGCATTGTTGGAGTCATATTTCGGTATGTAACCGAAGAGCAACTGCGTCTCCCACTGGCGATGCTTGCCATAATCCCAGCCCACTCCAAAGGAGAACAGTCCCATGTTGCCACAAGTCTGCAGGACGGTTTGCGTAGGGATGAGTGCTCCCCAGTAGCGACGATAACGGTGAATGCGGTTGTCATAGCGACTATGTTTCACCACCGTGTCGCGAGCAGCCAACGCTGTATCTGCCACGGCGTTCTGTTGCGCCTGAACACATGCTGGCATCAGAAACAAAAGAAGAAATATCCTAAAAATCAATAATCTCATAGCTATAATCGTCGGGAGTAATGGTAAATATATAATACTTTCGCTCCTTGGCACTCGCTGTCATATAGAAGATAGTACCGTCATCATAGAGGTCCTGTATGCGAATGTGATGGCCATGACCATCGAGACAGAACATCAGCTGGGGCAGCTTGTGGATGTAATCATTGAAGGGTTCTGCCACGTTATTGTTGAACTGCTCGGTGAAAGGAGGAGCATGCATACAAACGACTGAGCGGTCGAACTCATCTGCCCGATTGGTCCACTCGGCCTTGATAAAGTCGAAATTGGGAACTGGTTGCGAATAATCGTACTCGATGGCATTGGTATTGAGGCACACAAACTTCACTCTGCCTGCGATAAAAGCAAAGTCGGGATTGCCAAAAGTCACCTGGTAAGCCTTTGTCCCTGTACCGAGACAGTCGTGATTGCCCAAGAGTGCCACAAAGGGTTTGTTGAGTTTCTTGAGCCGGTCGCGAGTCCAGAGAAATTCCTTTGTGCCACCAAAGTCGGTCATGTCGCCACCATGAATCACAAAGTCGATATCTGGCCTGCGGTTGATGTCGCTCACCTCGTCACTCAGATCATTGAGCCACTGGTGTGAGTCGCTGATAAAGGCGAAACGAAAGGTGGTTTTGTCCTTCGTCGCCTCCTCTATCTTCACTATCTGCTTGGCGTTGACATTCTTCTCTCCCTTGATATTCACATCATAAGGATGCACGTCGAACACCTTGTCACAACTGACGAGCGACAGCCCCAACAGGCCAACCATCGCCCAGATAAATCTCATCTTTCTTTTTTTCATACGGCTGCAAAGGTAATCAAAAAACCTGAATTACGAAATAGTTTTGCATTCGAAAAGAAATCAAAGAGTACATATATTCCATATTTCGTGACATTTAGAACAGTCGATCACCAGATTCAGACCCCTTAAAAAATGATAAGCCCTGAGAGAGAGAAACGGACTCTTGCGAAACTTGAGCAAACAGTATGTTCGCTGGGCCCCTCAGGAAACTATCCCTCCCAAATCTCATAAGAGAACGGAAAGGAAAGGGATCTCGCATTCCATACTGCCGAGGCGCAGCCCCCCTTCAAGAAATGAACCCGGGCAGAGAGCGCCTTGCGGAACACTCGATAACTCTTGAGAGTACGGTCGGCATCAGCTTGCTGGATGAAGAAAATATACCTGTTGAGAGGATGGGCAGCCATGACGGAAGCGATGCGTGTAGCCAACTTCTCGGCTGACTGGGGACCGATTTTCGCAAAGATGTATGAGAAATGGAAGAAGATGACCGTAGGAACGCTGGACAAAGCATTCCAATCATCGTCATTCAACTCCTCAAAATGGCTCAGCTTGTGATAAACCACCCGGTCGGCGTAAGCGGCATGAAGCATCCGCTCGCCCATCTGATGCATGCTCTCCGAGATGTCGACTGCCTCGTACTCCAAACATCCTATCTTGTCACCGAAAACCTGCATGAAAGCCAGGGCATTGGTGGCCGGTCCGCAACCCAGATGCACCGAGATGGTGCGCAGGGAGGTGGAGGAGAGCCTCTCCTCCACCCACTCCCGAACTGAGCCGTACATCAGCTTGGCGCAGGCATAGTGGGCAGGCATCATGTTGTGACAGTAAACGAGCACCTGGTCGGCGGGCGTGAAGGTGCGCATCCGGTTTCTGCCCGAGGTGTCCTTGAGGTCGGTCTGAATGATTTTGGATTGCACGAAATGGCTCCTGCCATAGTCGATGAACGCCTGGTTGGTGGCAAACTCGTTGCCCAGAACATACTGTGGCCAACGGGTCATCGCATCGCCCTTGACGGGCTCTTCGACGACCGTACGAAACGTACGGTCAAAGGTTTCATCAGATGATAATTCCTTGAGCGAACCGACAGAATCAGCCGAACCGACAGAACCAGCAGAGTCGAGAGAACCAGCAGAACCAACGACAAAGTTTCCGCTCACATAGTCGCTGGGCGAGATGTCGAAATAGCTCTGCCTGTTACGGGCAAACTCCATGAGTTTGAAGAAGATGACGTTCTCGCGCAGGAGTCTGGCGTTGCCGATCATGATGAGATGTTTCATGGCACGGGTCATCGCCACGTTGAGCTTGCGGTCGATGATTTCGCCCGAAGCACGGTCCACATACTGGTTGCCGGTGAGGAATCCCAACTGATAGTATTTCCTGATGGTGAAGCCGTAGATGATGTTCTCGCACTGGCTTCCCTGATAGCGCTCCACGGTGTCAATCATGATGTCGTGGAGCGGTTCGATGTGGTAGCTGTCTATCTCGTTGCGTATGGTGGAGATCTGATTGCGATAAGGCACGATGATGCCCACCGTGCGATCTTTGTCGAAGCCCTCTGGATCCATGAGGTAGATGCGATGCACCGTGGCGGCGATCATCCTGGCCTCGATGAGATTCACCTTGTCGGAGGTCTCCTGCTGGCATGGGTCGAGTCCTGTCTGTCGTGGCTCGGGATAGGTGACGAAGGCGATGCGGCGGGTGGTGAGCAATGCCTCCAGCCCGTCGTGGCTCTCAGAGGTGAGCGGCGTGGGCTCCTCCTGATAAGGCAGGGGCACGGGGATGAGCTTGTTCTGATAGAAGGCATAGTTGGGGAAGATGGCTATCTCGCGGTGCATACGTCCCTGGCGAGTGAGCATGTAGCTGTACTCATTGTTGACACCCTCGGAGCGATAAGCCTTGATGAGGCGCTCGAAGAGCGAGAGCCGGCAGTCGGTGAGGTGGATGGCCCGCAGGTTGGGTTCCTGCACCATGGATTCCGACTCCTGTTGCTGCACGACGGCTGGCAACTGTTTCTCGTCGCCTATGAGCACAAACTTGGCGATGGCGTGCTCGCCCGTGCGTACATTCTTCGCCGAGAGCAGACCTACGATCTGGGGCTCGAGTATCTGGGAGGCCTCGTCGACAATAGCCAGGTCGAAATGCTTGATCGACAGAAGGGCTATCTGACTGTTGAAGGCTGTGGTGGTGCCGCAGAACACACGGCAACGCTCTATCATCTGCCTGATCTCACGACCGTCGCGGCACGCCTCTGACCGCTTGCCGAGCAGGTGGGAGCGGTAAGCCTCATGACAGCCCAGCTCACTGCCCAAGCGCACGAAATCGATGCCCTCGCCTACCAGTTTGCTGCACATCTCGTCCACAGCCCTGTTGGTGAACGAGAGCAGCAGTACCGACGTGCCTTCCTCCATGAGCTGTTCCTTCAGCACGTTGACCATGCCGAAGGAGGTCTTCCCCGTGCCGGGAGGTCCGATGATGAGGAAGAGGTCCCGGGCCTGCTTCACGCGCAGCACCAGGTCGTTGAACTCCGTGTTGCCCTGGCTGGCGTAGTCGCCCTGGAGTGTGAGTGTGGTGTCGACTCTCGGCTTGCGCTGCAACAGGAGCAAGTCCTTGCGTTCCTGACGGGCTTCGAGGAAGAGTTGAAGCCCCTGATAAAGAGCACGGTACGACGATTCCATAAAGTCATGCTCTATCGCCCACACCTCGCCATCGAACACCTCGCGCTGGGTCTGCGGATTGCGGAGCGACACCTCTACCCTCGTCTCGTGAATGTCGACGATCGACCCACGGAACACATAGTGGCGCGTGGCGTTGGGCTCGCCCTCAAGGGTGGGATTGTAGGCATAGAAGAAGACGATATCGCCCTTGCGGAAGTTGGACACGTCCTTGTCCTGTCCGTCGGCGAAGGCGAACTCCACCCGCTCGATGGGCATTCCCTTGACCTGTCGGATGGGCATCATGCGCAGGTCGCAATAGATGTTGCCGGCGTTGCGTCGCTCGTCGAGTGTGGAGTTCCATACCGAGGCGAATCCCGACTCCTCCTTGGTTCGGTTGCCCACCTTGGAGAGCATCTGCTCGTTCTCCACAAAGGTGAGGAAGCGGTAGTAATAGTCTTTCTCCAAGGGTGTGGCCGTGCGCACCCGGTCGAGCAGCGCCTGCAGCTGTGGCCGCTTGTAGCGTTCCCACAACATTCCGCTCTCGCCCGGACATACGAGCTCGGGGGTGAGTGACTCGAGAATACGGAATCCGCCACGCGTGAGGAGCAGTTCGAGCCAGGCCACCTGGTTGCGCAACCTGAGCGCCTTGAAGAGCAGGTCGGGCGCCGAGGCGATGTCGAGCAGGCTGTTGGCGTACTTCGAGTAGAGCATGTAGGAATGGAAGTCCTTGTAGGCCACGCCGTAGTTGTATCTGAAGATGGCACGATAGAGCAGCGCCTGCACATAGTGGTCGGGGCGAATGCGGGGTGTCTCGGGGCTCGACTTATAGGACGCCTTGCCCGATTTCTGCTCCACCATGAGCGTGAGGTCTTTCTGAATGAAGTCCATACGAGCCTGCAGACCGAGTGTGGGCGAGAAGAAGGAAGGCTCCAGGATGGTGTTCTTGCCGTCGCGCCTGAAGGCTACCGACGAGGCCTCGGCCAGGGCTCCCTGCACGGCACGGCGAATGTGCTGGCGCTGCAGTTCGGCATCGGCACGGAAATGGTCTGAGAGGGGTGTCACGGCGAGGCTCACGGCATTGCGGGCGCAGAAGTCGGCCATGCTCTTCTCGTAGGGGCGGTCTACGTGGTAAACCTCCTCGTCGAGCAGCTGTCCGGCAAAGTTACCCAGCATGATGGCCTCGTTGCTGAAGGCGGGCGCCAGCTTCCTGAGCATGTAGGCGTAGGGGGTGGCGGTCTCCTGCTCGGAGAAGCATCCTGCCAGCGAGGTGACGTCTATCAGATAGTCGGGGTTGTAGATGATGATGGCGGGATAGATGATGCCAGCCTCCTCGCGGGGCAGGATGAGGTTGAGCTGTTCGCCCTTGAGCAGGATGTCGGCCAGATAGGCTCGGTCGCCCAGCGCATACGGGTTGTCGGCCTTGCGATAGTAGATGCGGCACGACTCGCCCGTCTCGCTGTCGGTGGCTGTGATGAGGGTGTCGTCCCAGGTGTCGATGATGACCCGCATCTCGCTGCCCTTGCGATAGAGCGGACGGTAATAGGAAGCCACGACATAGGGGAAACGATGGTCGAGACTGGCGGGCACGGGAATGTCGTAAACGAGAGCGATAAACTTGCACAGGGCGGCTGTGTCGTGGTCGACTGATTGGCGCAGCTCCTCATCGGTCAGAATGGATTCGGGAGCATTCTGTGGGTTTCGGGGGGCATTCAAAGCTTGAAGGGGCGCATTCTGAAGACGGCGCAAGCGGATGCGGAAGGCGTTGACCGAAGCCGAGAGAGAGGCGTCGCGCATCTTGTCGCGGTTCTCGGTGAGCAGATAGTCCACCTTGGCGAAGAAGCCGGCAAACTTGGTCTTCGACTGCTGCAACTTTCCCTCCACGGCCTGATGGAAAACCTCGCTGAGCAGACGGTAGCGCAGACGGATGTCAATGTCGGCGGGTATCTGGTCGATCTGTTCGAAGAGGTCGGTCGCCACACTCTCCACGTTCAGCCCTGCCAGCCCCTCGCCTGCCGTCTGCACATCGTAGGCCTCTATCCTGAGTCGTCGGGGAATGTCGCGCATCTGCTCGGCTGTAAAGATCTGTGCGCCCTGACTTCTGCTGCTGGGGGTTGCGCCCAGACTTCTTCGGCTGAGGACAGCTCCCAGGTGGCGGTTGTCGCACACGGAGAGCCACTTCCCTACACTCTCCGAGAGGCCCGAGGCGTCGATCTCCGCATCCCGGCTGAACACGACCACCACTCCCACTTCGAGGCGCTCACATCCGAGATATTTGCGCAGTCCTGCGGCAGTTCGGCTTCGGTTGAGCCGTGCCTGTGCGAAAGGACTTTTGCCGTAGGCTCCACCTGCTATCGTCCTGCCGTCGCTGGTCCAGGGTCCGTTCTCGCCTGCCACGATGCTGCCGCCCCAGTTCTTGAACTCTATCACCAATGCCGCCTGCGGTGTGAAGAGCAGCGCATCGAGCTCCACGCCCTCGATGTTGTAGTTGCCCACGAGCACGTACTCCCCACCCGTCTGCGCCTCCAACTCGCCCAGGATTCGGCAAAGTGCATCAAACTGCCTGATCTCGGCCGCATGCTCATACTCAGAAATCTTGTATATTCTCACCCCCATGTGTCGTTTTTTATTTTGCTCACAAAATTACAAAATATTTTCGATACCACCAAATTTTTGCCTGCGTCAACAGGCGAAAATGGACAGAAGCGCTGACACTGACACTGACAGTCCAAAATTCCGCAACTCCCCTCTTGAGGGAAAAGGGTGAAAGAGAAAGTTTATATTTATATATATATAAATATAAAAATATATTATTAACATTTCTTTACTTTTCTGTACTCATTTCATCAAAGACAGGTGCGGAAAATCGGACTGTCAGTGTCAGTGTCAGCAGAGGGATGGGTTAAATGATATTTTTTTGACAATGCGCTGACACTGACACTGACAGTCCAAAAATTATGTCCCCGACAGGAGAAAACTTAGTTTTCATTCACGCGAAACTAAGTTTATGCATGGCAAAACTTGAGTGATGGTAAACTACTGAGGGTACAAAATGTACCCTCGGTAATTGCTCACCCTCGAATAAGTCATTAGAAATGATATTTCGAACCCACGCTGAGACGCAGTTCCACCTCGGCAGGATTGCACCAGTGGGGAGCCTCCAGGTTCTTGGTAGAAAGCGTGGCGGAAGGTTCAAGATACAGTTCCACACGAGGCGACACACGCAGGCCAGCCTGCATGGCAGCATGAAGACCCGGAGCATAGTTGGGCGTGCGGTGCTCCTTGGTGCTTACTGCCACCTGGGCACCCAGCAGACCCGTGAACTGCACCAGTTCGTCGTCGGAAGGCTCGCCCGTAACGGCACTCTTCAGGTTCATCATGTAGTCGGCACGAAGGGCTGTGAGCGTCTTGCTGCCCAGGTTGGGCGAAGGCACGAGGGTGTTGCCCAAAGCCACCTGGATGCCGCTCAGAGAGCTGAACCAATGGCCGTAACCGATGTCGGTGGGAAGAGTGAGACGGCGACCGATGCTTCCTCCGTCGCCCATGTTGCCTGTATAGACACCCGTTCCGGCACTCAGGAAGACGTAATTTCTGCGGGATGGAGCCTCGTCGAGGTCCTTGTTGCGGGAGCTGCGCTGCACGTTGTACTCCACACCCAACTGCACCTGGGGCTGCAGACGATGCGAACGATAGCCCTTGTAGCGCGAGGTGAACTCATAGCCCAACTGGGCCTCGCCCAGCAGGTTGACGTGCGACGA
>ULNY01050991.1_pt1 | contig 15314 bp, 18 predicted proteins | sample 1952071 | NCBI WGS metagenome assembly ULNY01 (sample SAMEA4835589, study PRJEB28245) | human gut metagenome | biome: gut microbiome; material: fecal sample | place: Denmark | collected 2008 | reverse complement strand
ATTTATAAGGCATTTGCAAATGGTAGTGATTATGGATATTTATTTCCATGGCAAGCAATTATAATTGCAATATTGGTTGTTTATATTTTAGTTAGTTTAATTATGCATTTTGCTTTAAGAAAAACAAGAAATGAAAATATAATTGATGCTATTAAAGATGAAAATATATGATTTGTGCAAATAAATAGATTTGATTTAACCTAAAAATAATGGTATCATTTATTTAGAAGTGATACCTTTTTGTTGTTAGAATGTGAGGTGTATGTATGAAAATACTTTTAGTTGAAGATAGTGAAATGATTGTAAAAGCCATTAAGTTTTTACTTGAAGAGCATAATTATGATGTTAGCGTTGCCAGTACAATTAAAGATGCAAAAGAAAAAGTAAGTAATAATTATGATTTAGTAATCTTGGATGTAATGTTGCCAGATGGAAATGGGTTAGACTTTTTTAAAAATTATATAGATGTTCCAACGCTGGTATTAAGTGCTCATGATGAAGAAGACGATGTTGTAACATCATTAGATCTTGGGGTAGAAGATTATATTATAAAACCTTTTAGGTCAAAAGAACTATTATCAAGAATAAATAATATTATTAAAAGAAATAAGAAAAATAATATTAAAATGTATAAAAATATAACATTTGATTTAGATGCATATAGAGTTTATGTTGATAAGAATGAAATTGATTTAACAGGATTAGAATTAAAAATATTATTTTATTTGTTAGAAAATAAGGGAATTTTAGTAACTAGAGATATGATTATAAATAGAATTTGGGATGAGTCTGGAAAGTTTGTTAATGATAATACGTTGAGTGTTTATATAAAAAGAATTAGAGAAAAAATAGGGTGTGAAGATATAATTAAAACTGTTAAAGGTGTTGGATATAGGATGGATATATGAAAAAAATTAGTTTATGGTTTTTAGGTAGTTTATGTTTAATAATGTTAATTAGTTATATTGATTATTATAGATATAGTAAAGTAATGAATAACTTTGTTAGTAGTGTTTTTAGTGAAGTAAGTAATAAATATCCAGATGTAAATAGTGAAGAATTAATTAAAATAGTTAATGGAAGTAATAAAGATAATAATGAAATATTAAAAAAATATGGATTTACTAATAGTGATATAAATTATTTAAGTAAGATGAATGATTCTTTTTATAAAAATATTTTTATTAATGTAATATTGTTTGGGGTTTTCGGAGGATTATGTATTGCTCTATATGTAATTGATAAGAAAAAAAGATGTAAAGAGATAGATAATATTACGAATTATTTGAAAAGAATTAATGATGGAATATATGATTTAGAAATAATTGATAATATTGAAGGAGATTTATCTATTTTAAAAAATGAAGTATATACCACTACGGTTAGTTTAAAAAGCTTATATGCTAAAGAAAATAAAGAAAGAATTAAAATAAAGGATAATTTAGCTAATATATCTCATCAACTAAAGACACCCCTTACATCAATTATGATTATGATTGATACATTACTTGAAGAACATGTTAGTAAAGAAAAGCAAAAAGAATATTTAAATGACATAAGAATACAGATTGAAAATATTAATTTTTTAATTATTGCAATGCTAAAATTATCAAGATTTGATGCAAATGTAGTTGTGTTTGAAAAAAGAGAAATAATTGTTAAAGATTTGTTATTTGATGTTTTAAAAAATGTTGATATATTAAGAGAACTTAAAAATATAAATATTCATGTAAGTGGTAAAAGTGATGTAGCTTTTGAGGGAGATTACAAATGGGAATGTGAAGCAATAACTAATATATTAAAAAATGGAATTGAGTATAGTAAAGATAATGGGGATATTTATGTAAATTATAAGGATAATGGAATGTATGTAAGCATTGATATAATTGATTGTGGTGATGGTATAAGTAATGAAGATATGAAGCATATATTTGATAGATTTTATAAGAAAAATAATAATAGTAATAATTTTGGTATTGGACTTTCTTTAGCTAAAGAAATAATAGAAAGAGATAATGGAACAATTAGGGTAAGTAGTAATAAAGGTACTAAATTTAGTATTAGATATTATAAATAATTGTTTACTTAAATGTTTAAAAAAGGTATAATGTTGTTATGAAGGTGAGTGTTTAAATTATGAATGTTTATAAAAATATTAAATGTAAGAAAAGTATGCTTGTTATAGGTATTATTTTATTTGTAGTATTTATGGGGTTAGGTCTTCTTATATATTCTGGTGAAGTTAATGCAGAATATGAAATTTTAACTAAAAATACTAGTGAAAATGTTTATGCTAAATTAAATGTTAGTTTACTTGATAGTGCTTTTGCTACGGAAACTTTGGATGGTAAAGAAAAAGATTATTATATAGCTTTTGATGAAAATGATAATCCTTTTATAATTGTACTTGATAAAAGTGGTTTAGAAAGTTTAAGAAAAATACAAGAATATACTTTGAGTGAAACTGAAATAGAAAAACCTAATCCAGTGATGGTTTATGGAAATGTATCAAAAAGTGATACAGAAGTGTTTAAATATTTACAAGAATTTTTGAAAGATGAAGATGGTAATACTTATACAATTGATGAGCTTAAAAGTGTAGTAGGAGAAAATTATCTTGATACAACATGGGATAACAAAGAAGAAGGAATATTTGCTTTAATATTATTTGGTGTTTTTTCATTAAGTGGATTAATTTTAATAATAGTTTATTTTGTTAGAAATAAAAAAAGTAAAAAGATATTGGAAGAATGTGGAAGAGAACTTGAAAAAATAGAAGAAGATGTAAAAAGTGGAAAAGGAATTCATAATAAGAAATGTAAAGTTTATTTAACTGATAGATATTTACTTAGTTATGCTGGTGGTGTTAAATTAATTGAATTAAATGATATTGTGTGGGTATATCCATTTATAACTAAACAAAATGGTATTACAACTAGTAAAAGTATTTATGTTGTAACTAATAATGGTAAAAGTAATGTAGTAGCTGTAGTAAATACATGGGGTAAGAAAAATAAAGCTTTTTTTGAAGAATTATATCAAGATATAATTAATAAAGTGCCTAATGTCTTAGCTGGTTATTCTAAAGAAAATATGGAAAAAGCTAAAGAAATGTATAAAAAATAGGAAACGATTGAGTTTCCTTTTTAGTTGTGTTATCTTGAACCTTTTCTTGCTTTTTCTTTAACAATTCTAGCTAGTTCTTGCATTGTTAATTCACCTAAAGCTAATTCTTGCTTTTCTTTTTCTTTTGTTATTATATCTGTAACAGTTCTATTACACATTGTTCGATACATTTTTCTGTCATTGTTCGCTTTTTTAGTAAATACTCCCATTACACAATAAATATTATTAGTAGTGTATGTTTCATAACAATTCTAACTTGGTCATCTTTTAATTCTATGAAGCCTGGTTTATTAGTTGTAAGACTTTTAATTTTTTTCTTGTAAACTATAAAATTTTCTAATAAAGATTGAACTCTTTCAAAATATTCTTCTGGTACATCTTTTAAATCATCGATTAATCTAGATTTTGTTGGATTACTAGCTGGGTGAGAGAATATTAATCGGCGTGGATTTGTTGCATCTATTGGTTCATCAAGTTCTTCAGGTTCCTCTAAATTTTCAACTTCATCATTTAATTCTATGTCTGTAATTTTATTGTAGTAATCCCTTATTAATAGGTATTTATCTAAGTATTCATTATATGTTTCAATTGCTTCATGCCTTGATTCTTTGTCTCTATATATACTTATATCAAGAAGAATTTTATAATAATCTAATGCTTCGAATAAAAACATTTTTAATATCTCATTGACAATATAATTGTACTCATTGGTTTCTAAATTGTATTTTTGATAAGACTCAATAACTGGTATTATTTCATCAATATTAAGTTGGCTAATATATGATTTTAAATCATTAACATAACTATTTATTGTTTCTAATCTGTTGGAATTAACTTCAATTAGATCAAACATTTCAAAACCACTATCTAAAATATTTGGAACTTCATTATACTCTTTAGTTTTGTATTCTTTTTCTTGATTTTGTGTTGGTATAATATTATTGTTGTAAAATTCTAACTCATTGTTAAGTAAAACTTCATCTTTTTCAGAAATTTCTCCCATTGTAGCATAGTAAGAAATTATTGCTTGAATATTTTTGAATGTAAAGTTTTGGTCAAATAATGGTTTTCTTTTTTGAAGTGGAAAACGCACTTTTCTTGCTGTTGAAAATTTGTAATAAGCATTTTTGAGTTGTTTTTTTAAAGATATGGCTTTTTCAACAGTGTTTTTGTATTGTTGTTTTATTTTGATATCAAGATAATCCAAAGGTATTACATCATTTTGATTGTATGAATATATGGCTTTATAGAATTCTAAGTTATATTCTTCATTATTATATATACTACTAAGTAGAACACTTATAAATAATTTGTTATCATTTAGTTCTGTTTTATTTTCTAGTAGAGGAATAAGTTCTTCGTAAAGTTGTTTTTTTGTTTTTAAAACTTCTAGTTCATATTTTTTTGCTTCATAATCATTTATATATTTTTGTAAAAGCTCAATAATCTTATTTATGTACATGAAAATCACTTCCAAATATATTTTAACAAATTTATGACTAAAAATCCATTTATTTCAATTCGTTTTTAGAAATTTAAAAAAGTCCGTAGATACGGACTTAAATCTCTAAATGGTGCCGCAACAGTGAATTGAACACTGATTTAATCCTTACCATGGATTTGTAATACCATTATACTATAGCGGCATAACTAAATTATACAAGATAATATTTATTTATGCAAGTGAAGATGGAAAAAACTTGTTTTAAATTTTAATTTGTGTTATTATATAGCGCAAGGAGGATTTTGGTTATGAAAAGAGAAAAAATGATTTCTTGTTCTCATATATCTGTTGATTGTGTAGTAAATGATCCAGTTGATGTTCGTTGTGGAGGACCTGATTTTTTAGGGTTTGACTTTTTTGTTAGGCAAGAGGAGACGGATTATATGAAGCAAGCTATAAAAATCGCTTTGGAACAATTTAAAGTTCCTTTAAGAAATATGTATGTGGTTGGTATTGTTAATAAAAAAGAAAGTGAAGTTTGGACAAGAAACAAGATTGTTAGAGCTATAGCTAGTGATGCTGAATATTTACAATTTGAAAATAGTAGAAATTATGGTTCTTCAAGATAAAAGGTTCGTAGTTACGAACTTTTTTTGTTGTTAAAAAATCTTTACATCATACCCCCCTAGGGTGTATAATACTTCTGGGTGGAAGAAGTATGCATGAAGTATGTAAAATGTGTAAGAAAAATAAACATAGAAGTTGTGAAGAAAAGAAAAATATTATAAAAAGATTAAATGTTATTGAAGGACAGATTCGAGGGATAAAGCAAATGGTGGAAGATGATAGATATTGTAGTGAGGTAATTATGCAACTATCGGCATCAATGCATTCTTTAAAAAGTCTAGGTAATAATATTTTAACAAGTCATATGAAAAGTTGTATGGTTGATAATATAAAAAATGATAATTTAGAAATAATTGATGAAGTAATAACATTAGTTGAAAAAATAAATAAGTAAGGTGGTAAAAATGTTAAGTATAAAAAATTTAGTTGTTAGTTTAAAAAATGAAGATAAAAAGATTTTAGATGGATTAAATTTAGAAATTAAAGATGGAGAAATACATGCAATAATGGGACCAAATGGGACTGGTAAATCTACACTTTCTAAAACTATAATGGGACATTTTCTTTTTAATGTTTTAGATGGAGATATTATATTTAATGATGTAAGATTAAATGAGTTAAGTGTAGATGAAAGAGCTAAAGCAGGGATATTTTTGGCAATGCAAGATTCAACAGTGGTTGATGGCGTAACAAATAGTGAATTTTTAAAAAATGCTTATGAAGAACAAACTGGTAATCATATTGATTATTTTAAGTTTATTAGTGAGGTAAATAAGTCTTTAGATGATTTAAATTTTTCTCGTGATATGATTCATAGAGACGTAAATGCCGGTTTTTCTGGTGGTGAAAAAAAGAAAAATGAAGTATTACAAATAAAGATATTAAAACCTAAACTTATTATTTTAGATGAAATTGACTCTGGGTTAGATGTTGATTCCTTAAAAATAGTTTGTGAAAATATAAATGAGTATAAAAATGAGTTTCCTGATACATCAATCCTTATTATTACACATTATCCAAGGATACTTGAGGCTATTAAACCAGATTATGTTCATATTATGAAAAATGGCAAAATTGTTAAAACTGGTGATTTGTCTTTGGCTTTAGAAACTGAACAAGTAGGTTATAATGAATAAAGTTATATATATTAATGATGATAATGTTGATTTTGAAATAAAAGAAAATGAAACTTTAGAAATATATCATTATATTGTGGATAAAGATGTGTCTGTTAATATAAATTTAAATGGAGAGTTTGCTAAAGTAAAATATCATCTAGGAATGTTAGGATTTAGAAATAATAAGTGTAGTGTTAAGGTGGAACATAAATTTAGTAATACGAGTAGTGAAGTAATATGTCATGGTGTTAATGTTCTAGATGGTGTGTTAGAGTTTGATGTAACAGGAATTGTGCCAAAAGAAGCATATAAAGTAAGTTGCTTAGAGGAAAATCAAATAGTTAATTTAAGTAATGGAGTTGGGGTGATAAAACCTAATTTACTTATTAGAAATTATGATACATTTTCTAAGCATGCAGCATATATCGGAGAATTTAATAAAGATAAAATGTTTTATTTGATGAGTAGGGGTATAAGTAAAATGTATGCTACTAAATTAATGATGGAGGCATTGTTAATTGGTAATGGTAATAAAGAAGAAATGATTGTGAAGGAATTTATGAATAAAATAATGGAGGTATCTAATGGATAAAGAAACTAAAAGAGAAATTATACTTGATAATTATCAACATCCTACGAATAGAGGTTTAAAAGAAGATGAATCTTATGTTAAAGCTAATACAAGGAGTGATTCATGTATTGATAATATAGATTTAATGATGAAAATAGAAGATGGTAAGATAGTTGATGTTTGTTTTGATGGTGAAGCATGTGCAATATGTACAAGTGCAACAAGTATAATTGTTAAAAGTTTGATTGGTAAAAGTGTAAAAGAAGCAAAAGAAATAATAAGTAATTATCAAAATATGATTAATGAAGAAAAATATAATTCTGAAATCCTTGGAGAACTTAATGTTTTTGATGAAATATATATGCAACCAGCTAGAAAAAATTGTGCACTTTTATCAAGTAAGAGTGCTGTTAAAATACTTGATGGAGTAGATAAGTAAGATGGAAATTGTTGGTTTAAGTGAAGAAAAAGTAAAAAAAATATCTGAAATAAAACATGAAAATGATTGGGTTTTAGATTATAGATTAAAAGGATATAAGTCTTTTCTGGAACAAAAGATGCCTCTGTTTGGTCCAGAAATTAATTTGAATTTTGATGATGTTATTTATTATAAAAATAATGAAGCTGATAAAAAGCTAGAGAATAATTGGAATAATATTTTAAAACCAGTTGTGGATGAACTTGATAGTGTTGGTGTTTTAGAGAGTGAAAAACATTTTGGGGGTATGGGTGTTCAATATGAAAGTGAAGTAATATACCATAATATGATTGAAGAGTTGAAAAAGAAAAATGTAATATTTACATCAATTGAAGATGCTATTAAAAGATATCCTGATTTAGTTAAAAAATATTTTGGTAAGATTGTATCTTTCACTGAAAATAAATTTGCAGCTTTAAATGCAGCTGTGTTTAGTGGAGGTTCATTTATTTATGTTCCTAAAAATACTATACTTGATAGACCTTTACAAAGTTATTTTAGAATAAATAGTAAAAATATGGGACAATTTGAAAGAACATTAATTATTGTAGATGATAATTCTAGTTTGCATTATGTGGAGGGGTGTACTGCACCATCGTATAGTGAATCGAGTTTGCATGCAGCAATTGTAGAAATTTATGTTGGTAAAAATTCTAAATGTAGATATTCAACGGTTCAAAATTGGGCAACAAATGTGTATAATTTAGTTACAAAAAGAGCTTTAGTTGATGAAGCTGGAGTTATGGAATGGATTGATGGAAATATAGGTTCTAAAGTAACAATGAAATATCCTTGTTGTGTTTTAAAAGGAGATAATTCTAGGGGAACATGTATTACAATTAGTGTTGCCAAGAGTGGACAAGAGCAAGATAGTGGGGCTCGAATGATTCATATTGGAAAAAATACAAAAAGTAATATTGTTTCTAAAAGTATTGCGGGAAATGGTGGAAATGCCACATATCGTGGTAAAGTTGAAATAAAGAAAAATGCTTTAAATAGTGATGCCATGGTAAAATGTGATAGTTTAATACTAGATGATAAATCAATGTCTGATACAATACCTACGAATATAGTTGGAAATATTACAAGTAACATTGAACATGAAGCAACAGTATCAAAAATTAGTGATGATGTATTATTTTATTTAATGAGTAGAGGTATTCCGGAAGAAAGAGCAACGGAGTTAATTGTTTTAGGTTTTATTGATGAATTTAAAAGTGAACTTCCAATGGAATATGCAGTTGAGTTAAATCAATTAATAAAGAGAAATTTGTAATGCAATTGTTTGTTGTTTGTGGTACAATGTAATTGGAGGATTTATGAAAAAGAAACAAATTGTTGATTTAATTGCATCAGTGTTTTTAATAATATGTGGAAGTATTTTGTTATTGTTTCCCTTATTTCATTTTGTAAAAGTAAAAGGTATATTCTTAGGAGTATTGGGTGTTTATGCGGTATTAAACTTGATTAAATTTTTATTAACAAGTAAGAGTAAAGATTTTGAAGGATTATTTACAAGTATTGCATCTATCATTGTATTTATTGTAGCACTTAAATTAAATATAAGTGAAGTTCCTTGGTATTTAGCTTTGTGTTTACTTATTTGGATTATTCTTTTATCCCTTATAAAGCTCAAAAAAGGTGACTATTATAATGATAGAAAGAATAAAATGTGGATTATTGAAGTTATTAGTTTAGTGTTGTTTATATTAGCTGGACTTTTAACAACAATGAATTTATATTATGAAAATGATATACAAGTGTTAGTGTTGGGATATTTTTTCTTAATACATGGAATACTGGAATTATTTGACCCATTAATTATATCTTTAAAAATAAAATAACGGATGATTAGTCCGTTATTTGTTTGTAATAATAAGTTTGATAGCTGTTTTTTGTTCACCATTTATTATTATGTCATTAAATGCTGGTATGACCACTAAGTTATCACCGGTTGGAGCTACAAAACCACGACATATGGCGATAGCTTTGATTGCTTGATTTAGAGAACCTGCTCCGATGGTTTGAATTTCCACTTCTTTGTTTTCTCTATAGATGTTTGCTATAGCACCAGCAACTTTACTAGGGTTAGATTTTGATGAAACCTTTAGAATTTCCATTATTACCATTCCTTTCATTAAAATATATGGAAAATTTGTATTTTTATGCTTGCTTTTTTTGATACGTTATTGTATACTTAAGTAGTAATCATTACTATTTAGGAGGTATGTGTGAAAAATACTAAACAAAAGAAAGTTATTTTAGATATAATAAATAATAGTAATAATCATTTGGATGCTTATCAAATATATGATGAGGCTAGAAAACAGATTTCTAATATTAGTTTAGGTACTGTTTATAGAAATTTAGGAGGATTAGAAAACGATAACTTAATTATAAGTTTAATGGTTAATGGTGTTAAACATTATGATAAAGTTATTCCTCATTATCATTTTATATGTAAAAAGTGTTCTAAGATAGTTGATGTATTTGATGCAAAATTTCCTAAGATAGAAAAAATTGAAAATAATATAGTAAGTGATTATGAAATAGTTTTTAAGGGCATTTGTGAAGAATGCCAGAAGGAGGAATTTAAAAATGGAATTAAAGGGTAGTAAAACAGAAGCTAATTTAATGGCTGCTTTTGCTGGAGAAAGTCAAGCAAGAAATAAGTATACTTATTATGCATCAAAAGCTAAAAAGGATGGTTATGAACAAATTGCAGCAATATTTGAAGAAACTGCAAATAATGAAAAGGAACATGCAAAAATGTGGTTTAAAGAATTACATGGTGGTAGTATTCCAAGTACAGAAGAAAATTTGCTAGATGCTGCAAATGGAGAAAACTTTGAATGGACTGATATGTATGTAGAATTTGCTAAAGTTGCTCGTGAAGAAGGATTTGATAGAATTGCTAATCTTTTTGAACGTGTTGCTGATATTGAAAAGGCACATGAAGAAAGATATCGTAAGTTACTAAAAAATATTGATGATAAGTTAGTATTTAGTAAAGATGGAGAATGTGTTTGGATTTGTCGTAATTGTGGACATATTGTCATTGGTAAAGAAGCTCCAGCTGTTTGTCCAGTATGTAATCATCCACAAAGTTATTTTGAATTAAAAGCTGAAAATTATTAAAAAAATAATTTTTAAGTAAAAATATTACAAATTATAATCCAATTTTATGTGAAAATTTTACGAACAGAAATTAAACAAATTAATTTTCTGTTTTTTAATTTTCTATAACAATGTTATATTCTCCAGTATTATATTTGATATTGCTGGTGTAAATTGAATAACAAAATACATGATAGAAAAGCAAAAATTATAACATAGAAATAATATGTAAATGTCAATATTTTGGTTGAAATCTTATCTTGACATACGTATATTTTTATATTACAATTTTATTGTAAATACTATTTTATGAAACGTTTCTATTTTTGTATTTATATTGTAGGGAAGGTGATTATAAGTGAAAAGAAGTTGCGATTTTAGATTCATTTGTACATTTATATTGCTTGTGTTGTTTTTTGTTTTATTTTTGATATTTTTCTTATTCAAACCTAATTCTAGTGAAAATATTGATAATACATCAAAATTGTGGACTAGCTATGATTTAAGTGTAGCTCAAATTAAAAACAATCTCGATATTGTTATGGATTATTCCTCAAATGATTTGACTTGTGGAAGTTTGAAAAATATTTCAATTAAAGATGGTTCTTATGAGTCGGCTTTAAATAATTTAGGTTGTTATATTACTTTATATTATTATAATTTGACTGAATACAATGAAAACTATCATAATTATTTAATTAAATATAGAGATAAACATTTTATTACTAAAAATGATTTTATTTCTTTAAAACGTGATTTGAAAAATGATAATATGTTTTATAATTATTTGAAAAATATGATTAACTTCAAAATTAATGATAATGAAGCCACAAAAAAAATAAATGACATTGTTTCTCAATTTTTAAATGAATTTGATGTATATTTTTATGATAGTTGTGATAATTATACTGAGGTGTTTTCATATAAAATTTCTGAACTTTCTTTTGTAACTTATGTATCTTATTGGTTAAAAAATGAATATTTTAATTTAAATTTATGAAAGGAAAAAGAAAATTATATTTTTAATCGTATCGATTTTTAGTGTACTGTTTTGTGATGCTGTTTATGCTTCTGAGACTTTGTATATTAATTCTAGAAAGGTTAAAATGAGTCAATCTGAACTTGAAAATTTACGCAATTTGGGATTTAAATAATGAAATAGATGTAGTGACTTAAGAAGAATTTGATAATAACAAAAATTTGAATTCTGTTTTAGTTAGTCAAAATACAAAATATTATAAAACTAATACTTATAGAATTAAAAATTCTAATTTATTATTAAATAGTAATAATAACAATAACAATAACAATGTTTTATATTATAGTGAGAAAACATGTATATTTAAAGCAAAAACACTAATTATTGAAATTTTAACGGGCAATTGGGTAATTACGTTCTTTTGTCTTTTTTTGTAATTATTTTTTTAATTTTTAGTTTAACAAAAAAATAAAAATTATTAAAAAGACTAGTAATTTAAAATAAATTGTGTTATATTAGTTTTATAAAAACGAAGAAAAAGAATAAGTAATTATGAAAACTACATAGAGATCTCTTGGTTGGTGGAAAAGAGAAAGTGAAAATAATGAAATCTATCTTTTGAGTTGGGCATGTGCCTCGGATTAAACCGTTATATAAATTAAGTTAAATAAAGGATGGTACCGTGCATAAAGCACTCCTTGGGTAACATTCTTTTTATTTTTGGAGGATTTATGATAGATATTAAGTTAATAAGGGAAAACAGGGAATTAGTAAAAGAAAATATTAAGAAAAAGTTTCAAGATGAAAAGCTTGGATTAGTTGATGAAGTTTATGAATATGATAAAAGTTATCGCGAATGTAAAATGAAAGTTGATGAACTTAGAGCTAAGAGAAACAGTTTGAGTGCATCAATTGGAGTTTTAATGCGTGATAAAAAATTAGATGAAGTTGAAAAAATAAAAAAAGAAGTAAGTAATATTAATGAAGAAATTGAAAGTGTTGAAGAAAAAGAAGAACGTTTGGAAAAAGAAATTAAAGATAGAATGCTTGTTATACCAAATATAATTGATGATAGTGTACCAATTGGGAAAGATGATAGCGAAAATGTGGAAATTGAAAAATTTGGTGAACCATTTGTACCTGATTATGAAATTCCTTATCATGCAGATATTTGTGAGTCTTTTAAAGGATTAGATAAGGTGAGTTCTGGTAAAACTAGTGGTAATGGATTTTATTATTTAGTTGGTGATATTGCTAGACTTCATGAAGCAACACTTGCTTATGCGAGAGATTTTATGATAAGTAAAGGATTTACTTATTGTGTTCCACCATTTATGATTCATAGTGATGTTGTTACTGGTGTTATGTCTTTTCCTGAAATGGAAGCAATGATGTATAAAATTGAGGGCGAAGATTTATATTTGATTGGTACAAGTGAACATTCAATGATAGGTAGATTTAAAGGAGAAATAATTGATGAAGAAAAATTACCAATTGCGATGACTTCTTATTCACCTTGTTTTAGAAAAGAAGTTGGTGCTCATGGAATAGAAGAAAGAGGTATTTACAGAGTTCATCAATTTGAAAAACAAGAAATGATAGTTTTATGTAAGCCAGAAGAAGCAATGGATTGGTATAATAAAATGTGGAAGTATACGGTTGAATTTTTTAGAAGTATGGATATTTCTGTTAGAACTTTAGAATGTTGTAGTGGTGATTTAGCGGATTTAAAAGTTAAATCATGTGATATTGAAGCATGGAGCCCAAGACAAAAGAAATATTATGAAGTTGGATCTTGTTCTACTCTTGGGGATGCTCAAGCAAGAAGAATGGGTATTAGAATGAAAACTGATAAAGGAAATGTGTTTGTAAATACCCTTAATAATACAGTTATTGCAAGTCCTAGGAGCCTTATTGCAATTTTAGAACAACATTATCAAGCTGATGGAAGTGTTAAAATACCAAAAGTTTTACAACCATATATGGGTGGTTTGAAAGTATTAGTTCCTAAAAATAAGTAAGAGAAGATATAAAATCTCTTATTTTTTTGTAAAAAAATGTATAATTTACACTAGTTTACAAGTAATATTTTGACATGTTTTGTCGAACTTGTTGCAATCTCTAAAAAATAGTATAGAATACTAACTTGAAAGCGGGTTTTGGTTAATAAATTTCTATATGTCTAAAGATTAAACCTTCAAAATATAATAAATGCAATAGTGATAACACCATCCCTTTTATAAAATAGTTAATAATTATTTAAATTTATTAAATCAAATTAACCAAAACGCTTTCATTAATTTTGTTTATGTGATAGAATATTGGTTTGAAGGGAAGTGTTGTTATGAAAGTGCCTGATTTATTAGTAGCTGGAGACAGAAAAAAGGTTGATGTCAAAGAAAAAAAGTTAGATTTAAATATAAAACCTATTTATAAAGGTAAAAAGTATTTTTTAAGAACTTACGGATGTCAAATGAATGTTCATGATTCTGAGGAAATAAAATATTATTTAGAAGCTTTAGGTTATGAAGCTGTCCTTGAATTAGAAAAAGCTGATATTGTTGTGTTAAATACTTGTGCAATTAGAGAAAATGCTAAAGATAAAGTTTTTGGATATTTAGGAAGATGTAAACATTTAAAGAAGGAAAATCCAAATTTAATTATTGCTATTACTGGATGCTTAATGCAACAACCTAAAGAAATTGAAGAGATTCATAATAGACATCAATATATTGATATTATTATTGGTACTCACAACTTAAGTGAGCTGCCAAGTTTAATTGAAGAAGCTAATAATAAGAAAAAACAAAATATTGAAGTTTATTCAAATAGTGATATTGTGTTTGAAAACGTTAAATATAATAGAGATTCTAAAATAAGTGCATGGATTAATATTATTTATGGTTGTGATAAATTTTGTACTTATTGTATAGTTCCATATACTAGAGGTAGAGAACGAAGTCGTAAGATGGAAGAAGTTTTAGAAGAAGTTAAAGCTTTAAAGGAACAAGGCTATATGGAAATTACTTTACTTGGACAAAATGTGAATGCATATGGTAAAGATTTAAATTTAGGTTATGATTTTGCAACACTTTTAGAAAATGTCGCAAAAATTGGTATTCCTAGAATTAGATTTGTAACATCACATCCATGGAATTTTACTGATAGAATGGTTGATGTTATAGCAAAGTATGATAATATTATGCCTTATGTGCATTTACCTATTCAATCTGGTAGTGATGAAATTCTTAAGAGAATGAACAGAAAATATACTATAGAAGAATATAAAAAACTTTTTGATCAAATTAAGAAAAAAGTTAAAAATGTTGCAATTACAACTGATATAATTGTGGGCTTTCCAAATGAAACTGATGAAGATTTTCAAAAAACTTGGGATATTGTTAATTATTGTAAATTTGATGGGGCTTATACTTTTATTTTTTCTCCAAGAGAAGGTACTGCAGCTGCAAAAATGGAAGATAAAGTTCCAATGCAAGTAAAAGAAGAAAGATTACAAAAATTAAATGAACTTGTAAATAAGTATTCTTTAGAAAGTAATCAAAAAATGTTAGGAAAAACTTTGGATGTTTTAGTTGTTGGTTTGAGTGAAAAAGATAGTAATAAAGTTTATGGATATACTGAAACTATGAAGTTGGTAAATATTGTTGGTAATAAAGATTTAATAGGTAAAATTGTTCCAGTTAAAATTACTGATGCAAAAAGTTTTAGTTTAGATGGGGAAAATAGTCAAGAATAGAATTCTTGACTATTTTTTTCGTTAAATTATGAAAATTTTTATTAAATAGGTTGACATTTGTTGTTTTTTTGTAATATAATGTTAGTGCACTTGGGAA
>ULNY01011746.1_pt1 | contig 15435 bp, 15 predicted proteins | sample 1952071 | NCBI WGS metagenome assembly ULNY01 (sample SAMEA4835589, study PRJEB28245) | human gut metagenome | biome: gut microbiome; material: fecal sample | place: Denmark | collected 2008 | reverse complement strand
AGAGGAAAAGCTGTCTGTCGCAGAGAGTATTGCAAACAAATATATAAAAGACAATGTGCTACAGAATATATTTCCGGACAAGAAATATGAGGATAAATTAAATCGGGTAAAAAACTACAATACCACAATCAGGAATATCAAAAGCGAAGCCGAACAGCGTTCAAAACCATCGGTTTTTTCTAAGGAAAACAGCTTTACACAGCTTAGCTTCAAGGATATTTTCACAGCATACAACAATGTAATTGAAAATAAACCGTCCTTTTATCCCGACTACGGAACAGAACGCTATATAAACAGCGCAGATACCGATTTAATGATGCTTGTTTTTGTGCTTATGCTGACGGTTATTGTATGCTGTCGCGACAAAATGACAGGCATGGCGGCGGTTATAAGACAAACTCCCAAAGGGCGTATTCACAGTGCAGGAGCAAAGCTGATAGCCTGCTTTTTGCTTACCGTTACTTCGGCTGTGTTGTTATACGGTATGGTATTGCTTACAGGTACTATTCGCTTCGGGCTTGGCGATTTATCAAGATGTATTCAGTCAATCCCGCAGTTTACGCTATGCAATATAAATATGACCGTGGGAGAGTATCTTGTTATCCACTTTTTATTCAAAACATCAGCCTTTTTTATAGTCGTTGTTGTAATGATGATTATATGTACTTTCCTTAAAAATGTTGCGGTGGCGTTTGCTGTTATCTCTGTTTGTAGTGGTGTTTCGATATGGCTTTATACTTCTATAAGTGATATATCGGCATACAACATATTAAAATACATAAATTTCTGCTGTTTTATAAGTCCACATCAGTTATTTTACAGATATTATCATTTAAACATTTTTGGAAAGCCCGTATCGGCTCTTACCGTCTGTGTAATTACAACAGTAATAATTCTTATCATGGCTTTGCTTATTTATTTTGCGGTTTATTGCTCAAGACGCGCTATATCGGCTTCAGGTAAAATATCGGAAATCTTTTCATATATTACAGTAAAACGCAAGCTCTCGGCAAATTTTGTTGTAAACGAGGTATATAAAACGGCAATAGCGGGAAAAGCATTGCTTGTTCTTGTTGTTGTCGCTGTTATTGGGTTCTGCAATTATCAGAATATGAGTGCAGGCTACGATTCCGAGCAAAAACGCTACGACAGCTATGTAGCACAGATAGGCGGGGAAGTGACGGATGAAACTCTGTTGTTTTTGGAAAATGAAAAGCTGGAATTTGAAAATATAAAGCTACGCTATGAAGAATTATTGACGCAGACACCCGCTGAATCGGATTATGAAAGCTACAATAAGGAATTGAACGATATTACAAAAAAGCTTGACTATGAGAATGCATTTAATAAGATATGTGACCGTGTGTCGGTTATTAAGTCTGATAAAAATAGCAACCTACAGCTCGTTTTTGAAGAAGGGTTTAACCGTCTTTTGTCGGTAAGCGGCTATAAGGACGACTTCCTTATGTGTATACTCGCTACTATAGCCCTTGTGCTGTGTATATCGCCTATGATAGCATTTGATAATCAGAGAGGACTGACAAAGCTCCTACGTACTACAGAAAAGGGCAGAATCAAGCGCTTTGCCATAGACGGCGTAATAACTCTTGTTATCTCTGCAATAGTATTTGTAGCGGTATGGCTACCCGAATTTGTTTTCGTAATGAACAATTACAAGCTCTCATTCTTAGACGCACCCTTACAGAGTATTACGGCACTTTACGGTATGCAAACAAACGAAACAATATTGCAATACATAATTCGGGTATACCTGATACGGTTTTTCTCTATGCTCGCCTGCGGCTTTTTTATGCTGTGTGTATCAAAGCTATCGGCTAATCTTATAACCGCCTTTTCGATAAATATTCTGTTATTTGTTCTACCCTTGGGGCTTTGCGTTGTCAGCGAAAGCTTTGTCGTGATATGGATATGTCCGTACCTTTCAGGCACCGCAGAGAGAAGCGCGTCACCTGCTAATCTCATTATCACCGTGATAATTTTCATAGGCTTGATATTGGTTGCGGGAGGTGAAGGCGTAAAGAAAGCGGTAGAGAAGATAGGTAAACGGTTTTAATATGATATTGTAGAGCTGAGCAAAACACAAAGTAAAAAGTCAGCAGCTACAAATGAGCAAAATGAAGATAACAGGCAGAAAAACCGCACTTCAAAGCACAGCTGTTAAATGACATATCTTTAGGTGAAATTATTCCTATGCCGATTTTTCTGTAAATATCATACTGATATTTTTCAGCTATAATAATCATATCCTCTTTTTGTAAATTTGTCAAGAGTTCATAATCATCAGCTGTATTAATATTTGCAATGAAAAGCAAATTATTGTTTTTATAAGCAGCTGAAAGTTTGTTTTCTAAAGTTTTGAATATATCAATATTCATGACGAAACTCCTTTCATAAAAATGGTCAAAAATATCTTAAAATTAACCTTCAGAAATAAAAAGCTATAAATCCATTATACAAGCGGTATAACAACGATAAATCCTGCAAGTCCGATACCGAAAAATTCAGAAAATTTAATCCGGAAGGACAAGCATAATCCGAAAAAGTCCCGCATATATCTTTAATATAGCAGTATCATATTCGTATATAAAGAATCTTCTTTCTGAAGGTAGTATAACTGGGTATTGTATAGACCTTAAATTCGGGGGGCTACCCCTGTTTTTCAAAAAAATAATTCGATAAACACATTTACCCACTTGACAAATGCTACCGATAGCGTTATTATTGTTCAGAGTAAATGTAAGTAACGATAACGGTTTAGTAAATGTTACAACTAGTGTTAAGTCATTAAAGTAGACAATTATTTACATCAAGAATTTTTGATATTAAGGAGAATATTATGCGAGATACAATTAAATCAAAAGAGTATTTTGATGAGTATATTTTGAAAATGTCAGAAGGAATCAAAAGATTTGAAGAGGGTATTGCTGCTGGAAAATACTTAAATGACAAGATACTTTTTGTAAAAGATTACATTTTACAAAAAAAAATCGGGATAATAATCGCTAAGTATTCAAAAGGTGATTCAATTGAAGAAATAAAAAAAGAATTTGAATCTTCTTTAGATTTGTTTGGTGAAGCGTGGGATGATTCAGTATACGAGAGCAATATTATTTTTGCTTCTTTAGCATATCTTCTGAATTTGGACGATGGTAAGTTGAATATAATAAAAAATAAATTGAGGAAATCTGAAACATATGATTCATTATTAGATTTTATCCTCATTGGAAATAAAAGTGAGTTTGATACATCGAAAATATCCTTTCCTCGTCCATACAAAAAGTTAGTAAAAAGCATTAACGATGAAGATAGAGATGCTTTTCTAAAATATTTGAGAGGATGGTATAAAGGCTCTGTAGATAGTGCTTGGTATGGTACACATGAACTGGTGAATAAATATCAGTATTATGGATATTGGTGTTTTGAAGCTGGTGCTATTGCAAAAAGACTTGGTTTTATAGATGACGATTTGAAAAATGAGCAATATTATCCATATGATATGGTTCATTTCGTATAATGATTCGTAAACAGTCCAGAAGAGAATGGAGTGATAAAATGTCAGATATACAAAATGAAAGACTCATTGAGTTTATATCTAATTCAAAAGTGGCGTTTATTAATGGTCAGTTCCAAGAAGCTTTTACACTCGCAAAAGAAGCAATTAAGCTTGATGAAAACTGTGCAGATGCTTATCAGTGTGCAGCTAATGTATGTATGTCACTTGGTAGATATGAGGATGCAATTGAGTATTACCAAAAAGCTGTAAACTGCGATCCGAACAATGGAAATCGCTTTTTCAGCCTCGGCTATGCACAGGCAAGCGTAAATAAGATTGCTGAAGCCATGCAGAATTTTGCTAAAGCAGATGAGCTTGGGCTGAATGAAGATGCCGCAGGACAGATGTATCATATCCTTGGAATTGTAAATCAGGAGTTTGGAAAGCTTGATGATGCTCTCATCAATTTGAAAAAGTCGGAGCTTATCATTCCGGCAGACATGGATATACTGAAACGCAAGGCGGTTATCTATGGGCTTCTTGATGAGATTACAAATGGCTTGCAGACTGCTAATCAGATGAAGCTGCTTGCACCATCTGACTATTCCGGCTATCAAGCTGCTTACATTTTGCTCAAACAGGCTGGACGTATAGACGATGCGTTTAAGGAATTGCGTTATGCTCGAATGAACCTCCCCTCCTTCCCTTTCGCTCTTTGCGGGGATATGGTGAATTACGAACTTGTTAAGCATGAACAAGATGGCGACACGATTCATTTTGAGAAAGCGTTAGCTTATATTAAGCATTTCCTGAAAAAAGAGAAACCGAGTATTTCTGATGTTGTCGAGTGCTATTTAACTGCCGCCGATCTCTATCTTCAGCTTGAAGATGCTGATAAAGTCATAGAGTGCTTAGTTGCAGCGGAAAAGCCTGTGTTCTCTTATAACAACGGCGTTCTGTTTGGAGAGTATACACCTCAACAGTTAGATCCAAACTCGATTTTAAATGAGATGAATGCCAATCTTTATCGCTATGAACAATTGAGTGTTGAACAACTGGAAGCGATGAGGAAAAGCGGTACATATATCACTCCGACTGAGGAATCTAAAGCAGACAACGACGAATACAAGCTCACTGACGAGGCGTTTGATATTTCTGCTGAGGATAGAGACAGAATCAATCGTATGTACATTGGTGCGTATACGTTACTTGAAGACAATCGTAAGATAATGTACTATGCTTTAGAGTTACAAAAGAGTCAAGAGCCTTCAATGATTGAACTCGGCTGGTACACGGAAGCGAGAGCAATGCGAGATCTTAACTTGGATGGTTGGCAGGATCAGTATGGTTCAGTTATTAAAAAGCTGAGAAATAATATACTGAAAGATCCTACAGACATCAATGCAATGATGCTTCGAGTGAGATGTTTAATCGATACTAAGCAGTTTGATGAAGCAGAAGAAAAGTGCAAGTATCTCAAGGAAGAATTACAGAAACCTCTTATGGAAGAGCTGAACGAAGCTAAGAACGGAGGTAAGTAATATGGCATTTCTTTTTCATGACATTGTACTTGATGATACAGCATTTAAAACGGCGTCCGATGATATGGCATCGCTGAAACATCAAGCTGCTAATCTTAAAACCAAGCTTGAAAAAATGTACGAAGATGTAACAAGTGCATTGGATACTTCGGCAGGAGATGAAATTCAGTTTACAGCTAAAAATGTTCTTCTGCAGCCGATTGAGGATATGAGTGCAGTTATTCAGCATATTTCTGATACGCTAAATACTATAATAGGCACAGGATACTATAAGGATATATTCGTTAAGTTCGAGGAACTGAACGAATGAATAAAACGATATTTAGGAGGAATTAACTATGGCAGGCATGGGCAAAACAGGAACAGTGAATATCACACCTGAGATGATGGATGAAGCAATCAAGGCCATTCAGGCATACCGTACCACCGCTTTTGGTGCTGCTGACGGTAATGGTTCTGATGGTCTCTATGGTACTGTAAAGAAAGAGGTTGAAACCCTTACAGCGAGTGATTTCACTGGTTCAGCATCGAAAGGCTTCGTTAACTTTTACACAAACAATATTGAACCTGCAACAGGTTCAAGTCTCAAAGGTGCGCTTGAGATGCTTGAATCAATTTGCAAGAGTATCAAATCTGCTATACCAGATACTGAAGGCGTTGATGAGCAACTCGGAACGGAAAATAACAAGTAATTTATAGGAGGATACTAATATGGCAGGTTGTAGAGTAGTAAAAGCGTCAATGGATACGAGCGTAACAAATCTTTTGAACTATTCAACCCAGTATGGAGAAGCAGCAACGACATTTGTTGCCGCCTTTAAAGCTGCTATCGAGGCAATGGAAGGCGACGCTAAGGATGCTTTAGTTGAATTTTTTGAGACTAATATTGAAGGTCTTGTAACTAAGGATATTCCTGGTGCAGTTAAGGGCCTTTCAGAACTTCTCAAGGCGAATGCGCAGAATTTTGATGATGTTGATGCTCAGCTTGCGAATAGCATCAGAGGAAATGGTGGAGGCAATGGTGGCAATTAACCCACCTACATAAGTGTATAATGTACCTTCGCACTATAAAAAATAGTTGGTTGGATTGCGTACAGCCTCGGTGCTATTATTTGGCTGAGGCTGTATTTTTCGGCATAAATTACTATCATAATTTCTCCTTTCCGGATTGTGCTACCTGTAGCACAATCAACTTATAATATAGGCTTTTAGAATGTTGCTGTAAACGTTATTGTTATTTGCGTTGGTTGCCATCCAGTTGTCCGAAGGCTCGAGCATATACGCTTTAAATCCCGACTTAATCAACTGTTTATTAATGGAAATAAACTTATTTGTCGTTACGGGAAAAAAGCATAGATTTACGTCTACTTTATTCGGGATAATAACATCGTTGATATAATTCGTTAAAATCGGCATATCCCAATCTGCCGCTGAGCACAGCAAAATGTGTATGTACGCATTATTGTTATACTTAGTGCTGTCATCACAGATGATATAATCAAAAGTTCCGCTTATCTTATTGAAGTCCGAATAGATAACCACATCATCAATGTTCAAACCGTTCTGATTAACTGCATTAATATCAACCGTAAAATAGTTACACAATTCTTCTGTCACTGATGTAATTACGCACACCTTTGCATTTTCATATTTGCGTAAGTAAAACGCAAGGTCAAATGCTGTATATGTGCATCCGCAACGAGAATAATAGCCGAATACCGATATAATAACATTTCCTCTTTGGATTCGTTCATAGCTTTCATCTAATCGCACTGTTTGTCCCGAATAAGAGCTGTCACAAGCACCTTTATAGTTCAAATTCATACTTCCGAAGGAATTGCTGTATTCGCAGAATTGCCGATTAGGATAATGTATTTCGGTATCACAAGGCTTTTCTGACATCAAAATATCAGGCTTATCCGTTTTGGGAAATAAAATAGCATTATCTATAGCGGCAGGATCATAGCCCATAACAATATCATATACGCCTATCGAATATAAAGCAGAGGCGTATTTGTTAAAGCTATCGGTGTTATTGCAAACAAATATAACACGCATATAGCCGTAACGCATTTTTACAATGCTAAGAAAGTCTATCAGCGACACGCCTTTTGACGCAGCATCATCACTGATCAAAATACCGTGAGGACGGTATTTTTCGAATATTTCAGCCGCAGTATTCGGCTTGACAGCAGTATATTTACCCACTGTTACAGTTTGCTCCGATTTTTTTAGAGCCGTTTCAAGAGGACGCACACTGCGTTTTCCCGCAATTATAACGAGGTTCATTTATTCACCGCCTTCTGCTGTATTAGTGTAATTTTCAATTCATCAAGCATTGATGATATAATCTTTAGATTTTCATCTTTAAATGTTTCGTAAGCAAACGAATCAAATATAATCATAAGATAGCTGTTTGTCGAAAGGTAAAGCCTATAAACAAGCCGAGAACGCAGAGCCGGATCTGAAAGAATACCATCAGCCGCCGTGATAACGGCAACTGATGATAATGAATAATAATTCAGAAGGACAGCTCGGTTGTTTATCACATTTCCGTAACAGAAAGTAAAATCACTATCGTAAACGGAAAATGAGCATACAGGGATATGAGCTTTTTTTATATCCGAAAACATCTTATTAAACAGTGCCGAACCTGTCAGTTTATAACTTTTTTCTTCCGATTGCGGTTCTTTGCTTATTATATCCGTTATTGTGCTACAGGTATCACAATAACGGTCCGGTTTTTTCTGATTTTGTTGCTCAACCTTTCCAGCGGAGTTGACCTTTGTTTTAGGTGCAGAGTATTTCAATTGGAATTTCTTCATGTAACATCTCTCCTAAAATCAGTCTGACAAAGATTATAGATAGAACTGTCTTTTGATATACGCCTGTCAAACGGTATAATCTTTTTACCGCTTACAATCAATCCTGTGCCTTTTTCGCCAGTCTTCAAGTAGCTTGATTGTGACGGAGATAAGTTGAACAGCTCTATCACCTTATCAAGGTCGGTTTTCTTCTGCTGAAGCAAAACAACAAACTCTGAGTTTGACAGCATAAGTCTCGCCTGACCCGATTCAAGCACTTCAGTAATATTTTGAGTTATTCCTGTAGGAATACCGCCGTATTTTCTTATACGTTTGAAAACCTTTTGAAAGAAGTCGGCAGAACGCACTGTTTCTTTGTCGTTGCCATCGTTGAACATTATTGAGAATTCATCGACCCATACCCAAGTCTGAACGCCCTTTGTTCTGTTGTCACGAACACGTTGCCATATATACTCAAGAATAACCTGCAAGCCTACAGGACGCAACTGCTCGCCCATATCGGATATATCAATTGATAACAATTTGTTATCCGTATGAATGTTTGTTTTGCCCGAAAACGTATTAAAACTGCCGTTAACATACAGCTCAATGTCAAGAGCTATCTGATCTGCTTCAGGTAGCTTTTTGTTTATAAGAGCATTATAAAAATCAACAAACGTAGGTATGAATTCCGGATTACCGTTATTAAGCACATAATCAGCGTAAACTTCTTTGACGCAACTGTCGATGATTGACTTATCTGCCGCAGACAGGGGAAAGCCTCGTGCTGTTTCTATGATTGACATAATCAGTTCGGATTTCATTGCGACAGCAGAAGTGCCGTTTTCGCTGATGTTTATATCAGTGTCGAATATGTTAATCTTCGTTTCGGAATCAGCCGATAATTTTAGCGTATCTCCGCCAAACTGTTTGATGATAGGATAGTATTCTCCGTCAGGATCTATAATTATCTTTTCTGACTTCGGGTAGCGTATGATGGTATCTATGATTTCGGATTTACAGTACATAGATTTGCCCGAACCCGATGTACCGAGAATGAAGCCGTTAGCGTTCATTTCTTCTGCTCGATCAAGAACAATGATAGCGTTTGTATGCTTGTTCATACCGTAGCAAAGACCGGTGTCTGAAAAATATGACCGTGCAGAAAATGGTATCAGTATACCTGCGGCATCCGATAACACATAAGTGTTAACGCTGTTTCCGTTGGCGGTATCAAAATGATTTATTCCAAACGGTAAGACGGAATTAAGCGCTTTTTCCTGCTGACGCACCAAACAATCAATAACTACCTGATGTTTTTTACCTTTAGAGCGTATTGCTTCTGTCAGCTCGTCAAGCTCATCTTTTGTAGCCGCAGACAGTGAGATATATACGCCTATCTTGAAAAGCTCACAGTTTGTATCGGAAAGTCGCTCCTGCAAATCCTCAAGCTCACGCTCACGCTCCATCCAATGATATGGCACAAAATTAAGACCTTTTTTATGATTTTTTTCAAGGCGTGCCTGAATTTTGCCTTGATGTGAGTATATGTTGTCTTTAACCTTATCCTGTGCTTCGGATTTGTCTATATGCCTAATATGCTTTGAAACAGCAACTTTACAATTGTTATCAAGAATATCTCTTATAAACTCGTCGTCTAACGTGCGGTCATATCGAGCCATATACATTATTCTTGTATACGAATTACCGATTTCAATTTCTTTGGGGCGGAATGCAAACATTGATGGTGCAATATAGTCCTTTATGGATCCGCCACGTGAATATATATCATTCGGCAAAAGAAATTCAGTATTGTCGAATGGGTGATAGTATTCATAAAGGATAGCAAACACATCTTCAGGCATAAGCTGATGCGTTTCACTGCCCATTGCCGCATAGAAATTTTGCAATTCCCGATAGTAACGAAACAGTATGTTTACATTATCTACGGTTTCGTTAGGCGTGTACGACATTGCAACAAGAGTTATTTTCTCACTTGTTGCGTCTTCGGACTTTGTGATATACGTTTCAAGATTTTTATTGTAATCATCCAGTAAATCACCGGAGATCTCTTCATTGTTGCTTATCAGTATATCCCTGAGTTTTGCGGTATTAACAGAAGAATTCATAATAAATTCCTGAAAGTTGATTTCGACCGGAAGTGCATTCAATAAACGCTGATAACGCTGATAGGTTTCTTCTTGCTCTTTGTCACGGAGCAAAGAATAATCTATATTTGAAAATGCGAATATCAATGTAAATGTGTTTGTTCCGGTAAGAAACAACCCATTATCGTACACTTCATAAAATGGTATTGTATCCTGTGCGGATTTTGGCATAACAATTCGTTTTTCATAACCAAACGGCACATTCTTTTTAGCCCAGCCGTTAAATAAATTATCGATTATCGACATCACTGAATACTCCTTTACTGTCAAACGGTCGCTTTTTTGTGGGATTTGAAGCAATAAATCGCAATACAGTCAACCCTTGAATACGGACTACTCCAAGTCCGATGAATAAAACGAGTTCCAAAAATACGACCCACATAATTATATCAATGTTGATTTTCAGCACCAGCCACAGCAAAAGCAACGTGCCGATTGTAGCAGCACATCCTACAATCAGCATTATCACCTGCCCTATTGAAAAGCCCATTACAGTTCCGGGTTCCTGCATAATTTTCTTTGTTACTTTGCATTTTATCATTAAGAACCTCCTGTAAGCTGACGTAATGCAAGCGGTGGCTTTAAGATTAAAAATCCCATAGCAAGCACTACTAAAACTTTCGGTCCGGGCGAAGACAGCCAAACCAAGACGTCCATAGGCGAATCTACACCTACATTATTCATTGTGAGAACTTTGCACCAGTACGATCCTGCAAGATATATTAATCCCATATATACAAGCGAGAGCGCCGAGCTGAGCAAGCCGTCAATAAAGCGCTTAAAATATCCCTTTGTCGCATCACCTAACAGGCATGCAAAAAAAGCAGGCGATACACTGCAATATAGTGCCAACTCAAAAGTACGGAGCATTAATTTTATCATTATGAGCCCGCATATAATTAATATTGCTAAGGCGACGATTATAATTGGAGCAAGCAATACAATATCCAATAACTGATTAAGCAGTTCGCCGATAATCCATAATCCCGTATCAGTGCTTTTAAGCGTATCAAATGACGGAAAAACTATCATTTCATCAGCACTTGTAAATACACTTGACGCAATATCTGTACAGGTATCGATAAGGGCTATACAAATATCTGTTGATAAATCTACCCATAACTTTGCCAATAAAAGCCCTACAAGAATTTTTATAACACCTTTGTAATTAACTAATTCAAACTGCATAGCAGAATGAATTAAATTAATTCCGAACAGCAGTACAAGTATGCCATATCCGATAGTTTTGAAAAACGGTGCAAATAAATCAACGAAACCGTTAAGATCGAATCCCCAAGGACTATCTATTCCGGCTTTAATGTATATTCCCAGTGTGTTTATAATACCTTGTGTCCAGTCAACAAGACCTTTTACCCAAGCAAAGATACCTACTGCCGAAGCTGCCATATCTTCTTTACCAAGGTCTTCAAGATCTTTTTTCATTTCTTCTTGATTGTATGCAGGCTTAGTGGTGGTGGTTTCTGTCGTTGTGGCGTTTGCTTTTGCAAAAGCCGTATGTTCAACGTGGTTTATATTTTCTGATACATCAATTATATTTCCTGAGCTGTCAACCGCTCTTGGAGCAACAGCTGTTGCTGTTACTCCACCGGTTGTTACTGCATCCGCACAGGCAGAAAATGATAAACCGAAAATCATCAGCAGACTGCATATAAGAAAGATGCTGATTTTTTTCATATATCTACCTCTCTTAGAATAAAGCCTCAATCGCAAATGTTGCCGCAAAAAGAGCACCGCCGATTACCAATAGCGATATGCCGCCGTTGCGTTCACGCACATCCTCATTTCCGACGCCCTGCGCAATTTTTATCAGTCCGGGTATAGCGGTTAATCCAAGTACAACGATACGTACTACCCAAAAAACCAGTGTTACAAGCGTATCATATGTAGCAGTATCTACAGAAGATGGGGCATTTCCGATGCCGCCTTCGGCAAATGCTGAATACGCAAGGAATACGCTTGAAAGAAGGATTGTGGTTGTGATTGAAATTGCCTTTGCTATTTTTCTGAATGCCTTTTTCATAATAAAATCTCCTTATCTGCGAATTATCGCATCTGATATTTTTTTAGCCGTATCTGAAATGACTTTTGTTGTAACCACTACTGCACCGGCAACCGGTACAGCCGACGAAGCCGCTGTTGTGGCTGTAGTGGCGGCTGTAGTAGCTGCCTGAGTTGCGCCGGCTGTAGTAGCTTGTGTAGCAGTTGCCGAAGCAACCTGTGTAGTCTGAACTGCAGTTTGAGAAGTTGCTTGCGTTGCCATACTACCCGCACCGGCATTTGATAAACTTCCGGATGAAAGATTCTTTGGTGCTATTACCGATTCGTCAATCAAATCAACACCGTCTGCCAAATCACTGTATAGCTTTTTCTGACCGAGCTTTGTAAGTGATATGCTTGTGTTGTCAGAATTGTACTGCACAAGCCCGTCTTTTTCCCATTTAGAGATATTTTCCATAACTTGCAGAGCCGCTTTCTTATCGGGCGACAGCGTGATTTCTTCAAGGTCGAGGTTAGACGCAAATCGGAAGAATTGCAAATCTCGATCTGTACCCTCAAGAGTTATACCGTATCTGATTGTATCGTTTTCCAATCCGTGCTGAATTTCCATTGCACGAATAGCCGATCGTGCTTTGTCTATGTTAGCCGCACGAATGAAGTTTGGATTATTGATATACTCTCTGCCGCTATCTGTCAACGTTATATTACCGCTATCAAGATTGACATTAATCAATCCCTGCTTTTCTGCCAGCTCGAGATTGGATATGACAGCTTCTTTAAGTTCTGCGTCAGGGATATTTTCGATAACCTCTTTTGGCAGGATTTCATTGTTATTGAAATAGCTGAGATCTGTTATCTGTCCGGAAAAAGAGAAGGGCAGACCGTTATCTGTAATTGCTTGAGCCTCTGTACTTTTAGCACGCTTAAGCTGCTCAATAAAATCATATATCTGCTTTCCCGTGCGAGCCAGTCCGACAACCTTACTGTTCATTTTTTCGGTGTCGTGCATTATCTCATCTTCTAACATTGGTGCCATAGCTAATTACCTCCTATCATCCTATAAATTCATCGATAGTCGGAATTTCATAGTCGGCTATCAATTCTTCTTCGCCTATTTCGGCAAGCACGTTCTGATGTTCGCTAAGCTGAGCATCTCTTGCGGCTTCTTCAAACTGTCGCTGTAGTTCTGCTTGTTCGATATGTTCTTGTTCCGCTTGTTTTTGCACGGACTGCTCACGCATTGCCTTTTCTTCTGACACTGACTGTTCCATAAGCTGTGCCATTTTTGTTTTTACCTCCTTTAACTTTTGAATTTGTTCATTATCGGAATACATCTTGTTTATATCGGTATTGTTCGGTATTCCGCTTGGAAACGAACTGCCGACTTTATCGATAAGCGGATGTGATAATGTGTCAAACTTATATAACCAAAACGGCGGATATTCGTCGAGAAACTCAATCATATATCCGCCGTATTTCTTTTTGATTTTCGGTGAAGCCTTAAACGCTCTTCGCAGTTCAGATGTAGTCAGTAGGTCACGACCTTGATAGCTTTCGTTGTCTGAACTGCTGCCGCCGCTTGTTGTTCCTTGGCTGTGTCCCCTTGTGTCTATTCGTACAGTAGTCTTGTCGAGCATTTCTACTATGTACTTACGGGTATCCAAATCAGGTGCGCCAAGATAAGTAAACAGTGAGCAGTAACCGATAATACTTTCCCAATTCTCCTTATACAAAGCCTTTAATTGAGGCAGCGACTGCAAGACAATACAAGCCCTGATGTTGTTTGATCGTATAACAGCAGTGATTTTATCGAAATTCGGTATCCGTCCTATATTTGCAAACTCGTCAAGTTCCACTGACACGAGCAATGGCAATCTGCCGTTATGCTTGAAATTAGCACAGTACATCAGTCGAGAGAAAAGCTGTGAATAGAACATATTGCAAATAGCCTTGTACGTTGTATCAGCAGGAGGAACTATCAGAAATATAGCCGTCTTTTCAACGCCGATGTTATCAAAGTCCATTTCATCAATTACAGTCAGGTCGTTGACATCTTCTACTGCCCATAAGTCAAGACGAGTAGACAACGTTTTAGCTATGCCGCCCATCGTTTCTTCGGGAGTGCCTTTAATACCGTTCCAGTTAATTGTAGCAGCATCACAAGGATGCTCGATTGAGTGTTTATTAAGGCAACGAGCCAATTCGCACAATTCGTCTATTCTTCCATTTTTATATGTGATACTGTTAAGCAGTCTGACTACACGACCAAAGCATTTCACCTCGCCTTCAGCTTTCCAAAGATATATCATTATCGCAGTCAACAATGACTTTGCAGACCCCGACCAGAAATCTTCTTTATCATCGTCGCCGGCAGAGGCGTTAATAAAGGTGTTTGCCAAAACAACAATATCCTGCTCATCATTGATATAAACAAACGGATTGTATGCGTTGGTCTTTTTGATGTTTATCAGATTAAACACACGCACCTTGTACCCATTATCCATAAGTAGCTTTGCAGTATCTCTGTAAAGCTCACCTTTGGGATCGGTCACAACATAGCTTCCATACATCTGAATAATATCAGGTTTGATTTTTCTGAATGTTTTTCCTGCACCGGGACCGCCGATTAGTATTTCGTTCAGATTATGCGGTTCATAGTAACGTCCATGCGGATTGTTAACGGTAACATAGAACTTGTTTCCGATTGGAATACCGGTTTCATCGCTGTTGTCCTTTTCGTCACGCTTAGTTGCCCAATCGGCACTTCCGGCTTCCACGCCTTTGTAATCATCGTAATTTTTACTGAATAGCATAAGTGCAAGCAGTGACAAAGCAACAACGTAAATATACCAAACAGAACCGTGCATTTGCATTATTGCACCGATGTCAAAAGGTGCTGTAAAAGTTGGATTAGTCCAATATGGCATAGATTTTATCAGTACCGACAAATTTAAATTATCCGATGATATGTTGTTGTCGTATGCGTAGCACTGTAAGCTGTAAATCAGATAAGATATAATCAGGAATGTGATTACACCTATAACGGAGATAAGTATAAGACCGGTCTTTAAGACGGATTTGCTGTTTTTGTGCCGCAATTTGTTTTTATTTGCCATTACGCCCTCCTTTAAATGTGCTACCTATAGCACGTTTTCGAGCAAGCATTCTTACATAATCTCTATCAAATAGTCGCCCTCTTTAAGATGTTCATTTATAGCAAAGCAACAAATAACTTTCGGATCCGAATATTCCGATTTGAATTTAAAGCAAATCACCTCTCCGGTATCACGATTGGTAAGCCGTAGTTGCACCTGAGAATGATATGGTTGATTCTTCTTCATCTTTCTCCTCCTTTAATCGCCACCACAAAGGCGGCAGAGCTTTTCTGC
>ULNY01023888.1_pt1 | contig 15441 bp, 13 predicted proteins | sample 1952071 | NCBI WGS metagenome assembly ULNY01 (sample SAMEA4835589, study PRJEB28245) | human gut metagenome | biome: gut microbiome; material: fecal sample | place: Denmark | collected 2008 | reverse complement strand
TTGGCACCAGCTCTGCGATAAACATATCTCAAAGCAGGATTTCGTACTCGGTTTTTCTGCCAGCGGCACAACCCCATTCGTACTTTCCATCTTGCAGCATTGCAAGAAAGAAGGCATTCCTACGGGTTGCATCGTCAACAATCCCCACGCTCCCATCGCCCAAGCAGCCGATTATCCCGTAGAAGTCATCACAGGACCGGAATTTGTAACGGGAAGTACTCGCATGAAAGCAGGCTCATCGCAGAAGATGATTCTGGACATGATAAGCACTTCCCTTCAGATCAGGCAAGGACGGGTGGAAGGCAACAAGATGGTGAATGCCAAACTCATCAACCATAAACTCATCGACCGTGCCTGCCGCATCTTCATGGAACGCAATCCGCAATATACGGACTACGAAGAAGTGAAACAGCTGATTCTGGAATCAGGAAGCGTGAAGAAGGCAGAAGAGAAATTACATCTTCTCGGTGCCGTACATGTCGTTCCACCAACTGGCATCATCCTGTAACCACTTGGCAAACCAGGCGAAGATAGTATCTTGCCACTTGAGGCGCTTCTCATAGTCTATGATGTGATGATCCTGGTCTTTTACCAATACCATCGCTGTTGGACGGCCGAGGAGCTTCAATGCATTATAGAGCTGGATACTCTCGCCCACCGGTACATTGTTATCGGCTGTACCATGCAGAAAGAGCAATGGTGTATGAATCTTATCAGCATTATAGAGCGGACTCTGATCAACGAAGAGATGCTTGTTGGTCCAAGGATACTCATTCGCCATGGAAACTTCGCTATAGCTGTAGCCCCAATAACCCTCGCCCCAATAGCTGGTATGATCGCTGATACCGGCATGAGAGATGGCTGCAGCAAAAAGTTCGGTCTTAGTCTGCAAATACTGGGTCATGAATCCACCATAGCTTGCACCGATACATCCTATCTTCTTACTGTTCACGAAATTATGTTCCTTACAGAAAGCCTGTGTGCTGGCAATGATATCTTCTGCCACGCCCTCGCCTGCCGTATCCACGTGGCGGGCAGAGAACTTCTGACCGAAACCGGTAGCACCGCTAGGATTAACCACCAGAACTACATATCCCATCGCTGCATATACATGATGAGGATAGCGACTCTGGAACATACGGGTGGTAGGACTGCAACCGCCGTAGTAATTCACAATCATAGGATATTTCTTCGCAGCATCGAAGTGAGGAGGCAGATAGTAACGGCAGCAGAGTGTATCGCCACGAGAGTTCACATAGTTCCATGCCTTGCATTCGCCCAGCTCGATGTCCTTCAGCAGTCGGGCACTGAGATCATCCACCAGCAGAGCCTTCTGTGCCTTGGTATTCATCTTGTAGAGACGGTCGGCATTGGAAGCACTCTGACCAGAGAATGCCATTTCCGGAGCAGCCGCTGCAATGGAGAAGCTCCTGATGTTCTCCTCAGGAGTCTTCAGGAGAGTGAACTTTCCGGTCTTAGGATTGAGCTGGAAGAGATGCATGCAGTCTTTATCCTCGGCAGTAAAATAGATGTTTCCATCCGCCTTGCTCCAATCCACGCTCTGCACGTTAGGGTTGAAATCTCTGGTCATCGGTTTCACCTTCTTGTCTGCCAAAGTCATCAGATAGAGCTGTGTATCTATCATGCTTGGTGTCTGTCCCTCTTCTACATTCTTTCCGATGCCATTGAAAGCCTCAGGCGAACCGGTTATGAGGATGCTCTTGCCGTCTGGCGAGAACTGGGCACTATTGATGAATTCTCCCTTCTCTACCAAAGTCTCCACGCTCATATCGTTCAGATTGAGACGATAGAGGGAATTGACCGTTGTAGGACGCTTGGTAAGACGCTCCTCGCTCTTGCCGATGAGCAGATAGCGGGAGTCGGCAGAGATATCATTGAGATATACATTGTGATAGCCGAAAGTAAGAGGCTGGAGGATGCCCGATGCCAAATCATACTTGGCAAGATAGCTGCGGTTTCTCCATCCAGGCTGGCGGTCATCAGGCTCCTTTACATCAAACACCTGAGCATCCTGCTTTCTACCCTCCATATAAAGCGTATAGATAAGCGATTTCTCATCAGGAGTAAACTGGAACCAGCCTTCCGGAATATTAGCCGCCATCACCTCGCGCTCCATATTCAGCGGATTGATGGTGATAAGCTGCATGGCTCCGTCTGCCTTTCCTTCACCGGCGATGGCATTGTCGCCCGCCTTCTCGGTAAAGTACATCTTGTTGGTGCGAGGCATCCATCTTACGTTCTCCTCAAAGGAAGCAACGACCTTGTTGGTCTGGCTGTTTCTCAGTTCATTGATGCTATGGTTCTTGCCCTGACGGTCTACCCAAGTCTTGCGCACAATCATAAACTTGCCATTTGGCGAAAGTGCCACACTTGAATAGTTTGGCATACAGATTACATCATATATATTAAAGGTGCGCTTGGTATTGGCAGAAGCCTCGCCCACGCTCAGCTGCTTGCCATCGGCAGCAGTAACGCTCACCTTGAAATCCTTGGCAGCATCCTTGTCTGCAGTCTTATCGGAAGACGAATCAGATGCGGTGAGATATTTGATGACCACGGTATGGGTAGAAGGCAGCAAGACGGTCTCAGCCTTGTCACCATTCACCTTCACCTGCTCGCCATCTACGAAGAGGCGGTATTGCTTCAAGCCCTTTACCTCTACAGTAGCCTTGGTACGGCTGGTGTTAGATACGGTGAAGGAAGCCAGATGGAGTGCATTCTGCCTGGCATGATCAGCCAAGAGCTGAGAAGCAGCCACTTCCTTGCCATTATTCAATAGGTTGAACGATAATGGAGAGTCCAATACCCCCTCCATTGCAAACTTTTCTCCCTTCACATTTACGCTGTCTGCCATCCAGGGAGTAGATACTGGGAATGGTCCCACATGCTTCAGTTTCTGCACCTCGATAGTATCGGCATTGGCAGAAAGCGAAGCACAGAGAGCTGCGCTGAAAGTGAGAGCCCAAAGGCTCTTTCTTGTTGTTTTTATCATGATTTATTTCAATTATATTAAATTTTCTGCGAAAATACAAATAAAAGTTGAGATAAACGAAACTTTCGCTTACATTTTCTGCTTTTCGTCGGGTTTATTCTGATTTTATGTTATCTGAACGTTAAGAAGAGCTTTCAGAAAGTTATAGTTGTGTTAAACCCCTATTCCGTTCATTGTCATTCCAAAAAAATCATATACCTTTGCATCGTCAAACAAAAAAAGAAAGGAGTATTAAAACTAAAAAAAGATTGTTATGAACAAGAAAAATATGATATTACTGAGCTCTTTGCTCGTATGTTCGCTCGAAAGTTTCGCACAGAACAAGGTTGAGGCTACCGATTCCATCTTGAAGGATATGGATCTGGATGCTGTAACCGTGGTTGCCTCCAAGCCTTTGGTTAAGATGGAGACCGACAAGATGACCTACAACGTAGAGCAGGATGCCGATGCCAAGGCTTCTACCGTACTCGATATGCTGCGCAAGGTGCCGATGGTAACCGTAGACGGACAGGACAACATCACCGTGAATGGTTCTTCCAGCTTCAAGGTATACGTAGACGGAAAGCCGAATCCCATGTTCTCTGCCAACCCATCACAGATATTCAAGGCGATGCCGGCAACCATGGTCAAGAACATAGAGGTAATCACCAATCCTGGAGCCAAATATGATGCAGAAGGAACGGGCGGAGTGCTCAACATCGTACTCAACAAGCAGACCGTGAATGGCGCAGGAGGCAACGATCTCAGCAATGGATATAACGGCAACATCAGTGCCACTGCCGGCAATCAGGCGCAGAGCATCTCTGCCCTCATCAGCGGTCAGCAGGGCAAACTTACCTACAGTGCCAACGGTATGTACAACTACCAGAAGATGAACGGTACAACCATCTTCTTCGACCGTACGCAGAAAGACGGAAGCCTGATGAACTACTATCAGAAATCAGACATGAAGCAGCCGTTCTCGATGGGTAACATCAGTCTCAGCTATGAACTCGATTCGCTGAGCAACATCAGCGCCACGGCAGGCTTAACCACCTTCGGTCAGAAGTTGAACGGTCATCCGCTTACCCAGATGTCTGGCGGCATCTACGGCAAGGGCTTCGAATATGGCAACGAGATGAAGCAGGATCTGGACAACACTTCTTTCAATGGAAGCATCGACTATCAGAGATTCTTCAACAAGGAGCGCACCAACTACCTCATCCTCAGTTATCTCTTCAGCACCAACCCTACCCATATCGACAACTATACGTTCTACGATGACATCTGTCAGGTAACGGGAATTCAGCTCCACGACCTGCTCTCCAAGAGCAAAACCCGTGGCACGGAGCACACCTTCCAGGCAGACTTCACCCATTCGCTCAGCGAGACACAGCGCTTGAACTTCGGCGCCAAATACATCGCCCGCACCAACAAGAGCGATTCCCGCTACTACGATGTGGCAGCCGATAAGACCGAGACTCTGAACCCAGCCAACAGCATGGAATACAAGAACACCCAGAGCATTCTGGCTGCATACGCTGAATGGAAAGGAAACTTCGGAAAATGGGGAACGATGATGGGAACCCGCTACGAGCAGACCTGGGAAAAGGTGAAGTTTGAACAGGGCAAGGGCGATGACTTCGACAAACAGTACGGCAATCTCGTACCTAGCGCCAGCCTTTCCTACAACATCGCTCCAGGCATGAACATCGGCATGAACTATCAGCTGCGCATCACCCGTCCTGGAATCACCTATCTGAATCCATACGTAGACCGCAGTAATCCTACTGCCATCTCCTATGGTAATACAGACCTCGACGTGGTGAAGTCGCATCAGCTGAACATGGTATTCAATTACTATAACCAGCGATTCATGTTGAGCACCACCCTGGGTTACGGATTCTGCGACAACAAGATAGAGCAGTATTCCTTCCTCGATGCCGACAACCTGCTCAACACCACCTACGGCAATGTTTCGAAGACCCGCAACGCCAGCATGAATGTATTCATCAATTGGCTGATGTTCAAGAAGACAAGACTGATGCTGAACGAGAGCTTGAGCTACAACGATTTGCGCAGCGATGTACTGGGATGGAAGAACAACGGATGGAACAGCAGCACGATGATCAACCTGCAACAAACCCTGCCTTGGGAACTGCAATGGACCGTGGGTAGCATCATCCAGACCAAGCAGCATAATCTGCAGGGCTATCAGAGCGGTATGGCATTCTTCTATACCACCCTCTCCAAATCTATCGTGAAGGATAAGCTTGACCTGAGTCTGATGTTCCTCACTCCTACCGACGACAAGCTCAACATCAAGCAGAAGACCGTGGGTTCGGACTACGTACAGAACATGACCATAAAAGTGCCATTGCGCCAGATCAGTCTTACCCTGACATGGAAGTTCGGAAACACCAAGAAGCAATTCCAGCAGGCGAAGTCAAACATCAAGAATGACTTCCAGAAAGAGCAACAGGGAATCCAGACAGGAGGAATGGAGAAATAATAAAAACGGAAAAATCAGCAGGAAGACTCTTTTCTGCTGATTTTTCTGTTCTATACAACTGATTGTTTTTTATAATCTGATAGCTAAATCAATACCTGTCGGAGCTACCGAAAGACTGATATTGTCATTGATATCCTTCTCTTTCTCTCCATCACTCTCCTTTCCTTTCTTCTTGTTCTTTCCCAGAATCCAATCGCCTATCAGATAGCCGGCTTCTGCTGAGGCTACACCGATGGCAGCACCCGCCACGACATCTTCCCAATGGTGACGATTGCGGCGCACTCTATCCACAGCCACTCCCGTAGCCACCGCATAGCCCGCCACACCAATCCAAGGAGAAACCTTGCGATATTCGTGCATCAATGTGGTGGCACCGCAGAAAGCCACAGAGGTATGTCCGGAAGGAAACGACTCGTTATCAGTCCCATCGGGTCTCATCTTGTGTATCGACTTCTTGAGCGAATAGGTTACAGCCGCATTGACGCCGAACGAGAGCACCGAAACAGCAATCCTTCGCTTCCAGGAACTCTCAGCCTCCACGCCCAGCATCTTCAATCCGAAGACAGATGCCGTTGGCACCAGGCGCAGGACATCATCGATTCCATCACCATGATAGCGCTTGTAATGGGTAGTCTGCTCTATAGGAACCGTTGTATTCTGCCCCATGGTCATCATCATATTCTGCGAAAAGACAGGGGCAGGAATCATCATGATTCCACTTATTAATATCTTTCTTATTCTTTTCATATTCATGTTAATATGTCGTACCCGGCATGTATGGCGAAAAGGGAAGCCATTTCCATTTTGCTTCCATTTTTATCCTAGATTTCTTCTACTATCTCGCTCATGTCCTTGCGTTTCTTCTCGGCATGAGGACAATCTTCTGCAATATGCCCAATAGGAATAATAACAACTGCCTCATAGCCCTCACGAGGGAAGAGCTGCTGCATCTTATCGGTATCGTAATTGCATACCCAGCAGGTTCCAAGTCCACGCTCGGTGGCTGCCAGACAAAGATGCTCAGTAGCGATGGCTACATCAATATCTCCATGAGGCTTCTCATCATATCTGCGAACCCAGTTTTCATTCACGTTTCTCATGCCCACGATATACATGGGAGCCGTCTTAAACCACTCACGATCGTAGCATTCCTGCAATTTCTCCTTAGCCTCTGCAGAACGGACGATAAGCCAGAGCCAAGGCTGTCTGTTCACAGCAGACGGTGCCAACTGCACGCACTGCATGATATAATCCAAATCCTCCTGGCTCACAGCCTCAGAGGTAAACTTACGAGCCGAGAATCTCGACTGGCTCAATGATAACATATCTTTCATATCGCTCTGATTTTACGATTATTCTAATCTAAATTATGGGCACAAAGTTAAGAAAAAATTACGGAACAACCAAAAAACAAGGATAAAAGGTAATAGGTTTCGGATTATTTTTCGTAATTTTGCAGATTGTACAAGAAATCGTTGTTAATATTAAAGGAAATGATAGGATTGGCAGATTGCAACAACTTCTACTGTTCGTGCGAACGAGTGTTTCGCCCCGACCTGATAGGGAAGCCCGTGGTTGTCTTGAGTAACAACGATGGGTGCATTATCGCACGCTCTGAAGAAGCCAAGGCTTTAGGCTATAAGATGGGCGACCCATTCTATCAGGTAAAGGAAAAGTTGGAGGCTGAAGGCGTAGCTATCTTCTCCAGCAACTACACGCTCTATGGTTCACTTTCCAATAGGGTGATGTCGATGCTGTCGCACTACTCGCCCCTCATCGACCAATACTCCATCGACGAGAGTTTCTTCGAAGTGGACAGTTCTATGGCAGAGTCATTCTTCAGGGAATATCTGAAGAAAACTTCTACTTCTCCTGATAATGAATCTTCTGATCACGAATCTCTCCTCCACCAATACGGCGCCAGGATTTCTGCCGATGTGCTCCGAGCCGTGGGCATCCCTATCTCCATCGGAATCGCAGAGACGAAGACTCTGGCAAAAATCGGTTCTAAATTCGCCAAGAAATACAAGGGATATCAGGGCTGTTGTCTCATCGACACAGACGAACGGAGACGCAAGGCGCTGTCTCTCTTCCCCGTAGAAGACGTATGGGGAATAGGTAGGCAGATAGCCCGGAAGCTCGACTATATGGGAATCCGAACTGCTGCCCAGTTTGCGGATAAGAAAGAAAGTTGGGTGCGCAGCCATTTCAATATCACCACCGTCAGGACCTGGAAGGAACTGAACGGAGAGAGTTGCATCAGCATCGAGGAACTGCCGCAGAAGAAGAGCATCTGTACCAGCAGGAGTTTTGCCGATGAGGGCATTACAGACAAGAACGTGATAGAAGAAGCCGTGGCTAATTTCGCAGTACGCTGTACAGAGAAATTAAGGAGACAAGGTAGCGTATGCCAGGGTATTACCGTGTTCGCATGGACTTCCAGATTCAATGAGAACGTGCCCGAATATACCATTCACGACTCCCTCACCCTACCCATCGCCACCAATGCGCAGGACGAGATTGTGGGCGCCGCTCTCAGTATTCTCCGCGCCAAATATCCGAAACCAATGACAGACAGCAGAGCTGACCGCCCCGACATGTCGTTTCACTTCAAGAAGGCAGGTGTCATTCTGTGGCAAATCTCCCCCGACAATCCTCGCCAGCAGGATCTCTTCGACCCTATCGACCGCACCAGGCAGAAGGCACTGATGGAAGCCATCGATGCCATCAACCGCAAGAACGGCTATGGTACGATAAGGCAAGCCATACAAGGCACCGATTGCCGATTCGACTTGAAGCGGGAATATATGTCAAAACGTTTCACAACGAACATCAACGAAATACTGAAGGTAAAAACCCAATGAGATGCAAAATTAGCCCCTTTCAAAAAATGGGCTCCATAAACTAAGAAAATGAATAAAAATAACGAAAATAATATAAAGCTGACATTTCACCCTGCGGAATTCGGAGAAAAGATGCCGATTCCGCTGGCTGAACAAAGCGTAAAAGCCGGCTTCCCTTCGCCGGCACAAGACTATATGGAGGGAGAAATAGACCTCAACGATATTCTGGTTCGCCATCGTGAGGCAACTTTTTACGTGCGTGTTTCGGGCGACAGCATGAAGGATGCAGGCATTTTTGACGGTGACCTCGCTGTGGTTGACCGGCAGATAGAACCCTCTAACGGCAACTTTGTGATAGCTTTCGTAGATGGCGAATTCACCATCAAGCAGTTCAAGATGGACGAAAGCGGAACCTTTGGCTGGCTCATCCCATGGAACAGTGATTTCTCGCCTATCCGGGTAGATGAAACCAACCGGTTCATGGTTTGGGGCGTGGTGACCTATGTGATTCATCAGATTGCTGAATAGTTTTAAGTTAAAGAACGTAAAATAATTAAACGCTTTCGGTATTTTTTATTACTTTTGTTGGCTAAAATGTGGCATTTCAATACTGCATCAAACACAAATTAATAAAAAACTGAACTTTCGCATGTGGTTCAAGAACGGGCTGAAGGCCCAAAAGCTCTTAGCCCAGGGCATCGCCCTGGGTATAATGGCAATCAGCAAGGCGCCCTGTAAGGGCAAAAGCCTTATATTTTTGCCTGGAGTTTTAAAGCTTTTGCCCTTACAGGGCGACAAGTTTGTGTCCGTAATTACCCAGGGCGATGCCCTGGGCTAGGAGCTTCTGCCCTTTACCTTTCCCTTCGGCCGGTGACCGTTGGTTCAGGGCGCATGGGGCTTACATGCGAAACTTAAGTAAAAAATTAACAAAATAAACTACAAAAAACAAAGCCATGGAATACGCTTTATATAGATACGAGTTTGAGGTCATAGAGAAGAAAGACTCCTCCATAAACCTATTCCCCGAGCTATCGGAGAGTTTTAACCCAAGACAGGCATTCGAGAAAAAGAGCGAACTGCTCAACTATCTGCTAGAAAATGACTATCAGATGCTCCTTGCCGAACAAAATCAGCAGGTTGCTGAACAAAATCAGCAGGTTGCCGAACAAAATCAGCAGGCTGCCGAACCAAATCAGCAGGTTGCCGAGCGTTGTACCTTTCCTGTTAATCCGGCTAGCGTAAAAACTGAGCTAGCCTTTCCCTTTGATGCAGATAACGTAAAACCAACGCTAACCTTCACCAGCAGCAGAAATAAAAAGCTCTACCACAAATACACTTCTGCACCGAAGGATGGATTTGCCATCCTGGAACTAGCCCGCTGTAGAAGCATAAGCCATCGTCCGCAACCCTTTTTGGATAAAGCCGTGATAGAAGACGACTACGAGTCACTTCACATCATCATAGACAACCGCGGCACCTATCAGCGTGTAGCCATCGAAGTGAAATCTTCCGTTTTCAAAAAGACCGATATCGTGGCCGATTCGCTTGCCCGTGCCCTGAGCAAGGCTTTTGCCCGCTATGGACTCCTGGTGAAAGTGGTGCCCATCCGCGATGACAAGCACTTTTGGAGTTTAGTGAGCGACAGAAAGCAGTTTCCACGTGGTTTCAATAAACTGTGTGTAAAGTTCCCACAAATCAACGACCCAAAAGTAACCGAAGCTATGAGACGTGCCAATATCATCTATCGTGAAATGTTTCATTCCAATCTCGTTATCATACAAGAATCGTCTGAGGGAGAAAAACTCAGTTTCAACGAAGAAGACGAGAAACAGAGAGAATACATGAAACTTTGCGCAGAAAATGCCGACAGCATCCAGGTATCGCCAATAGGCGCCCGCCCTATCACGCTTGGAGGAAAAACTGCCAAGACGCAACGGATGACTGATGCGGAACGTAAAAACATCGAGGATGTGAACCACGAGATAGGGCTCTTCGATGGCGACCCAATTCAATCCACCCAATCATTCATGGACAAAGCATACGGTAAAGCATGACACAAAACGACAGAAGGCGCAAGAACCTCAGAAAAGAAGAACCGATTTATAGACAGCAGGCTCAATACCTACGAATAATGGGAGAAAAAAAAGCCTCTGACACAACAAATGACGATGTGGCAGATAAACTCCGCAACCTAGACCTCCTGACTTGGGATGAAACCGAACGATACTTCGCCCGATTCGCCGAAGACCTGGATGATGCGAGCTATGCGGTGACCGACTTGCTTATAGAAACAGCCTGCCTAGGCAGAACAATAGGAATGGAAAGGGAATTGCCTCCCCTGATAGCTGCCCTGACTTTCGCAAGATTGATGGCAGCCGGCGACGAGGTGTTTGAGAAATATCAGGACATCTGGATAGCCATCATGAGCTCACAAGACCGCAACCCAGAAGCCAAGCCCCTCTTCGAGAAATTCTGTCAAGAGATAGAGGCCAACAAGTTCGACCCATCCACCGGCAAGGAGACCATCTACCGCCGTGGCGACCCGATAAAGCGATTCAGAAGCACTGGGGTGGCTAAGACGGAGGCTCGGCAAGAGGCGCTGCTCTACGGGATACTGGAAGCCACCAAGGGCTGGAACAGAAAGGAGGCTTTCAAGGCTTGCTGGCCCCTATGGGAGGAGCTGTGGAAGTACTTGCTGGAGAAGGAGGAGCTGGTAGAGGAAATCTCCCGAAAGCATCCCAAAAGCAGCTCAAACAACACTTCTATCAACATCACGCTGGTGTGCAATGTGGCTGGACTTCTGAACAATCATTTAAAAACCCAGGGCCACGATGTAGCTTCCTGCTCAAGACTTGCAGACTTGATCAAGGAAAATTGGAACTCCTCGCAGAGCCACAAGGAATTGAGCAAAATCACCAAACTCTCAGATGAGCAAGCAAAGCTGATAAAAGTCTGGCTCACCATGAACATGAAATAAAGATTACCCCGGAAAATTACCAACAAATTACCATTTTTTCGCTAACTATCTGAAAGTGAGCGGGTAATTTGGTGGTAATTATTTTTTTGAAAGTACCTATTACCACCTTTTGACCATCCACCATCTATTACTACCTTTGCACCCGTCGAAAGGACAAAACAAATTGTTTAATCTGAGTTGATACGAGTCTATCAGAGGGAGAGTTCCCGGGAAATAAGTGTCGACACCTTTCTTTTCTTGAAAAGGCTCTCTTCTACTCGTAAAACGTTAAGATTATGTATAACAATGATTTTAAAATGGATGGTGTGAAGCACACCGAGTTCTTAACCGCTGCCCAGCAGCACTCCGAGTTCTTAACCGCCCAGCAGCACTCACTGCTCTCTGGCATGGCTTCTTACGACGAGAGCAAGTACTTCCTCTTCTCGCCCGATGAGCCTGTGGCAGGCCTGTTGCCACGATTCCGATGCCATGGCATCGCTCAGCAGATGACCGACGGCACCTTCGACTTCGTGGCCAAGCCCAAGGTTAAGCCGCAGTCGCAGCTCATCAAGAAGCTGGCGCACGGCAGAGTGAGCAAGACCAAAGATGGCGCCATACAGCTCACACTCAAAGTGTATTGCGACGAGGGCGAAAACATCGCCGAGGCTATCTACAAGGAAGCTGCCATCGCCAAGGACGCCATCGTGGACTATCAGATGAAGAGATGATTTTCGGGGGCCAAAGCTGCTTGACAAGCTCAGCTTGCAGGCAGCAAAACCGTCTCAGCGTCTCAGTCTCAGTTAGGAAAAAAGTCACAATTCCACTTCATACCCCCTTTCTTATGTCTTATAACTTATTGATAATTAATTAGTTATATAATATATAGATAGAAGTGGATACCCCTTTTAAAACAACTGAGACACTGAGACTGAGACGCTAAGCCACCCAAGTAACAAACCCAAAATTGATTTAATTCTCTATAAAGCAATGAATTACAACATTTTTAGCAGCACCGCTCCAGCGATGCCGAAACCGGGCAAAGGCACAGAATTTGTGAAACTTGCCCTCTCACAAGCCTCAAAAGACATGCGAGAAGTGCTCATTCCGATGGCAATTCCTGCCTTGGCAGCCCATCTCACGGACGTAAGATTCATGTATTGCGACAACAAATTTTATGAAATGTGCGGCCAAATGGGGCATTTGATAGGTCCTTCGGGCATCGGAAAGGCTCAATTGAGCCATCTTGTAGAGGCAATCATGCGACCTTTTCGCAAACACGATGAGATAGAGTATAAGAAACTCGTGGACTGGCAACGACAGATGAAGACCAAGGGTGCCAACAAGGAAAAACCCGAGCGACCAGACGTGAGCTTCTGGTTTCCACCTGCCGACATCACCAACCCTGCCTTCATACAGAACGCCATGGCTCTGGAGAAGCTGGGCGAGCGAACCCAATACCTCAACCTGCCCGAGGTGGAGATGGCAGACAAGATGTGCGGCGGACACAGACAGGTGAGCCAGATGGTGAGAAACATCTACGACTGTCAGCGAGCTGGTGCCCTGCGTGCCACGGCTGATGGCGTGACGGGTAACCCTACGCTCAGAGTGAACATCACCTTTACCTCTACCCCCGATGCCGCCCGACTTTTTTATAAGAAAGACCTCACCAATGGTTTCTTCGGGCGCATCCCATTTGCCTACAAGGCTCGTGGCGAGCGCTGCGGCAGGATTCCACGCCAAGGCACCTATGGGCAGGACTTCATGGAGCAGCTGGACAGCTATCTGCTCAGGTTGGACAACTGCAAGGGCACATTCACCGTGAAGCCGCTCAACAAGATAGCCGACCAGCTGGCAGAGGAGATGGCGAAGCTAGCCGACCTAGCCGACGACGACATGCTCTGGGAGCTCTCCCACCGCAGCATCTTCTCGGCATGGAAGAAGGGGGCAGTGCTGTGGATTCTGAACGATCAGCAGTGGGCTCGAAGCATCGGTGACTTCGTGGTGTGGTTTTGCTACTATGATTTGTGGTCGAAGGTAAAGGTATTCGGCGACATGTTTAAGGGCGCAGATGCCAACGAGGAGGAGACTCAGAAGAGCGGACCAAAGAATATGCTCGACAGCCTGGATAATTCCTTCAACGAGCAGCAGCTGGAGGCATTGCGCCTGAGCCTTGGCAAGAGCAAGGAGGGCACCAAGCATCAGCTCAGAGTTTGGAAGAACCGTGAGTTTATCACCTACTGCGCCCAGACTGGACTTTACACCAAGACGCAGGAGTATTTGAAAAAGTAAAAAAGACTTTTGTATGGAAAAATATGAAATTCAAAAGCTCCGCGACCTTCCAATAGAGGAGGTCGCAGAGCGACTGGGAATGCAGGTGTCGAAGCACAAGTGCCTCTGCCCTTTCCACGACGATCATCACGCCAGTTTCTCGTTCAACACGAGGAAGAACTATTGCCGCTGCTACGTATGTATGGACCACAGCATCGGCACCATCGACCTTGTGATGAAATATACAGGCAAGGATTTTCTCTCGGCTTGCCGTTGGCTGGCAGATGCGCATCAAGTTTATATAGCAGATGGAAAGGAGAAATATTCTCCGGAGAAAGCACCCACCTCGAAAGCACCCTCTTTTGATGCCAGCAAGTACGCCCGATTCTTCGAGCATCCTTGGCTCAACGAGGCGGCACGTAAATTCCTTTTCGAGGAGAGACGGATTGATGCGAGAGTGGTAAACTGGTGCCGACTGACATCATGGACGGATAAGGAGGGCATCAGTTGGCTACAGACTCCTTACTATGACGTGGACGGAAAACTCATCGGCATCCAAAACAGAAATCTCGGCAAGGCGAATCTTAACAAAGAAGCTTCGGGAAAGAGCGATTTAGGCAAGGCGAATCCAGATAAAGAAGCTTCGGGAAAGAGCATTCCCCGCTTCCGATTCCCCTACGGTTCGCAATGCGGCATCTATAATCTGCCCGTCACAAGACAGCTTTCGCCTGGTGAACCTCTTTACATCACCGAGGGGTGCAGCGACTGCTGGGCGATGCTCTCTGCCGGGCACAAGGCGATAGCCATTCCGTCTGCCACGCTCTTGAAACCAGCCGACAAGCAATGGTTGGCAGAAATGGGAGAAAAGCTCAAGATAGAATGGCACATGTATCCCGACAAGGATGCGCCGGGCGAACATCTCTACATGCAGTTGAAGGAGATTCTGCCATCGCTGGTGCATCACCAGTTGCCCCCTGGATGCAAGGATTTCAGCGACTATTATCTGAAAAGCTTTGTATATTGCCCAGTATTTTGAAGCTTTTGCCCTTTCAGGGCGACAGGTTTGTGTCCGTAATTACCCAGGGCGATGCCCTGGGCTAAGAGCTGCTGCCCTTTCAGGGCGCCTTGCGGATTGCCTTTATACCCAGGGCGTGCCCTGAGCTAGGAGCTTTTGGGCCTTCAGCCCGTTCTTGAACCACATAAGAAACTTGAGTCAGTTATTAATTTTTAAAGCAAAATAAATATGGAAGAATTTATCATTCACACGTACACCAAGAAGGAACTTGCCCTGATGTACTTTCCCGAGAGCATGCCACGCACTGCCGTCAACCATCTGATGGCTTGGATTCGACTTTGTACCCCTCTGTGGGATGAACTCCAGAAGATGGGCTACAAAAAGACCAGCAAGGCTTTCTCGCCTAAACAGGTGAAGGCCATCGTGGAGTATCTGGGCGAACCGGGATAATACCGTTTCAGAAATTTACGAAAAAATATTCTGAAAAATGTGCCGCCATCTCACGGCATCAGCCGCCAACGCATAACCGCTGGCGGCTGTTTTTGTATCTTTGCATCGTGATTCAGAAAGCGCTGGAAAATCACTTTCCTAGTTGGAGAAAAATATTTCTCCAGTTGGAAAAATGAAAAAGAGCATCTGGAGTAAGTCTCAGACAAGAAAGAGAAAGTATCAGACAAGAAAGAGAAAGTATCAAACAAGGATGAGAATGTCTCAGACAAGAAAGAGAAAGTATCAGATGCATCAAGTTATAACCTAGACTCCATGTCCCGATACGAGTCCTTCTTTTCCTTTTTTTATAAGAGGACGGGAAGTTAAAAGGGGACAAGAGAAACGTATGAACCCAAACATGAAAGC
>ULNY01021034.1_pt1 | contig 16034 bp, 17 predicted proteins | sample 1952071 | NCBI WGS metagenome assembly ULNY01 (sample SAMEA4835589, study PRJEB28245) | human gut metagenome | biome: gut microbiome; material: fecal sample | place: Denmark | collected 2008 | reverse complement strand
TGGGCCTTCAGCCCGTTCTTGAACCACATTCGAAAGTTCAGTTATGTAATTTTACTTCAGCTGATACGTGATGCCGACGCTGCCGTAGATAGGATACATCGTCTGCTCGATGGTCTCGAAATCCTTCTTGAAGATGCCGTTCAGACCCCAGCTCAGGTCGGCGCAGATGCCCCAGCGGTCGCTCAGCTTCCAGTCTATGCCGAAATCTACGCCCACCTGCCAGTTGCGCATGTCGTCGCTGAAATCATAATCGCCACGTTCGCCTTCCTTTTCGCCCAGCATCACCTTCTGTCCCGTCGGGTCGCCCTTCGGATGACCCTCCTCCTGGCGGCGGAGATAACCGTTGTATGCCCAGCCCTCAAACTTCTTCGAGGTAACATAACTTACGTATGGACCCAGCTTGAAGCGGAGATTATCGCAGACATCGTATGTTGCCTGAATCGGAACGGTGATGAGACTCATGTCCACCTTGGTCACGACATCGCCCGTAAAGATGCCCTGCAGCTCCTCGCCGCCACGAACTATCTTCATATAGTAGTTCTTAACGCCCGCATCGGTCTTCATACTCTTGTTCTCGAAGCGGATTCCTCCCACGAATCCCCAGTTTCCGGAGAGTGGGTGATAGGCATCCACGCCCAGACTGAAGTTAGGGCGAAGGGTGTAGCTGTGAAGCGTGCGGATGGTGGCAGGCATACCGATAGGGGCAGTGCCGCCCAGGTTGTAAGCCACGCGTGCCTGATACTCATAGCCGTGGAGATATTTGTTCCAGGCACTGCGCTTGCTTTCTTCTATCTGCTTGTGCTCGCTAACCTCCTGATTATCTGTATTCTCTTTTTCTCCTGCCCATGAAGCAGCGCTGCATGCCAGCAGGAGAGTCAATACTGTTATCTTTTTCATACTACAGTTTTTTCTATAGTTTATACTACAGTTCATATTGCCGTCTCCTCCTCTTCTTATTTGCAAATCAGTTTGAAACTATCCACCCAGAGGGTGCTGCCTACGGCTCCCAGGAAGTTGGCAGCATCAGAACTGGATGAGCAGACGATGGCAAGACTGTAGCCGCCATTCTTCAGCTTCACGGGGTCGATGGTCTTGCCGTAGGTTTGATAATCGAAATCTACGCTGAAGTGATGCCATTCCGGTGTGTTGCCGATGGCAGTCTTTCCGTTGTCGTCGCGGGCTTCTCCTACCAGTGCGAGCGCTACTATCTGCTTGCTGCTCTGTACGTTATCGCCATAGAGCACTACAGCATCTCCATTCTCGTCGATGTTCTCGTAGAGCACGGCGTAGATGGTTCCGTAGTCGTGGCGGTCCAGCTCCTTCATATCCTTGTCGGTGAATTTCTCGCCAGCCTGATACTTGTACCAGCCTTCCAGCTTCTGAGGTTTGGCGCTGAAGCTGAATGGGCGACCGAACTTGGTTGCCTTCATCGCATCGCGCAGGGCATCGGTGGCATCAAACTGTCCGATGAAGAGGTTGCCGGCAGCGATAGGCTTCTTCACCATATCGGCGAGCTTGCTGGTGCGCTGGGTGGTGAGCTTCACGCCCTTGCCCTGATAGCCTTCTTCTGTCATCACGGTAGGATATTCCTCCGGTTTTGCCGAACTGTTGCTGATCTTGAATCCCGGGTTTCCGGTTGCCCAGATGTCGAGGAGATCACCATTCCAGTTTTCCTGCCAGTTGTAGTATCCCTTGCTGAGGTATGCGTTTTCGAAATCGAATTCCAGCTCCTTGCTCATGGTGGTCTGACCCTTCTTGATGCTCACCTGATAGGTGCGGGTCCACTGCTTGTCTTCTGATGTAACCACGTATGTAACAGGACCTTTGGAGAAGTCGTGCACGCTTCCGCTTTCCGGTTGGATGGTGGCTCCCGGGGTGAGTCGGAACATCGGTGCCTGCTTCTTGAGGCTGGCGAATGGCTTCATGGTGAATTCTATCTTGTCCTGGTCGCTCTGCACGTTGACGAGGGTATCCGATGCGTTTGTGAACCACAGCTTCAGCCAGTTTCCTGGGTGGATGTATGCCTGCTCTATGTCGCATTCGGCATTGAGGGGTTCATCCTTGAAACATGAACTGAGGGATAGTGCACAAACCGTTGATAAAGATAGCGTTATAAATTTTCTAAAACCCATAGTCTTCATATCCTTTCCTTTATTATATAAGAGCGCTATCTTTTTGGGGATAGCCTCTGATGATTCAAATTTCTGGTTGCAAAGTTACTTCGAAAACTTGAAAGCGCCAAACATTTTTCACTTTATTTGCATATTATTTTGGTTTCTAATTATTTGTTAAATGGGGTAGGAAAAAAAGAAGACTGGGCATCCCTTTTGGAATGCTCAGTCTTGATTGAAGAGAGCGTTTTGCTTACAGATCTACATCTGTACTGCCGCTGCCCTGTCCGTCGCCGGTGCCGCCTGACTCGGTATTGCCGGAGCCGCCAGTCTGGGTGTTGTCGCCTGATGTGCCGCCTGATGTGCCGCCTGATGTACCTCCTGATGTGCCTCCTGATGTGCCTCCGCCCGTGGTACCGCCGCCATTTTCCTCGTCTTCGATGCCGTTGTACTCGGTCATCTCCTCCATCTTGATGCCACTGAGCATCGGCTTTACTCGCTTGCCCTGGTCCATGACAGAGTAAGGTGAGTAGATGATGTACATGCCCTTGATGTTGGCTGAGGTGAACTTCTTGGCGCTTACGGCTGGGGAAGTTCTGATGCCGAGCTTGAAGCTTCCGAAGTTGTCGAGCACCACCTTGTTGCCTTCGGCGATGTTGGCGGAGATCTCTGTCATCAGGGCGTTGATCACGGCCAGGATGTCCGGTTCGGTAACGGTGCATCGCTCAGTGATATTCTTGGCGATGGCGCTGGTGTGCACCACTCTGTTCACTACAGCTCTACCGTAGATCATTCCCCTGGTAGGGGAGTTCTTGCGGTTGTTCTTCACTTTTCTGAATTTTGCCATACTCATTTAGATTTAAAGGGTTAAACATTCATTTTTCTTTCTTCATCTGATATTTTTCCGCAGAATCTGCGTTAGCTACCCATGCACGAGGTTACCCCCAGGGTGGTGGCAATCGCCGTGAGAATAGAAATCGCAATCTGGATAATGGTTTGCCATGTGTCTTTCTTCATTTTGTATCTCCTTTCTGTTTATTTTAATGTTATTAGAAAAATTTACATCTCTTTTTTTCAGGCTATTAGATAATTTTACATCAATACCTGCTGACGGTTCTTCCGCCGCATGGTGTAGCTTACGTGCAGCCAGCGGTGCTTGCCGGGAGAGGCGCCGCGAGGCTCCAGGATCAGCTGGTCGAAGGTGCAGCTCGATTCTATGAATTTTCTGTACTTCGCCAGAATCTCCTCGTTCGGGATGAAGATGTCGGCAGCTTCGCCCAGGGTATGCTGACTGCCCGGTACGCCATGCACGGCGAGGTTGAGCTGCGGACAGCGATACCCGCTCGTGATGGTGATGATGCCGCAATGCAGACGAAGAGGTTCCAGTACCTGCTCGCACAGCATCATCAGACGGATGATGACCATGGAGCTTTGTGGAGTGTTGTCGATGCCATACTTGATGGCGGTGCCCGAGCGGAGAAACTCTCCGAGGGCGAAGTGAGTGGAGAGGAGCATCTGCTGCATCCTCTCCAGCTCTAACATTGTGTGTGTTTCCATAAGCATTAGTAATTGGTTTACGATGCAAAGATACGAAATTTTTTCGGGTTTGTCAAGGGCTTGGGGGTTACAGGGAGGGTTACATCGAGGGTTACTGCATTTCGGAATACAATAGAGCCTCTTTTGGGTCAGAAATGAGCCTAACGTAACGTTTGTTTTAGGCTCATTTCATCGCCAAAAGAGGCTCTATTGCAGGGTAAAAGAGGCTCTATTCCAGGCCAATAGAGGCTCTTTTCAGCTTTCTCCTCCTTCCATGATCAGCAGCTCGATGATTCGGCAGGGAGGATTCTTCTGCAGCTGCTCCATGTAGAATCTCGTGATGCTGTCGGGGTAGATGCTGTTGCGCTGTTCCATGCCCCTGAGCTTGCTCAGCGCCTTATCCGGATGATTGGGTGGGGGAATGCAGCTCTTCTGGAAGAACTGGCGGTAGAGCTTCTGCAGGGGGATGGGGCGCAGGAGATCGTCGTGCCACTCATCGCCCACGTCCTCCTCGCCGCTGCTCCTCACCATCACATAGTCGCTCACATCATGTACAAACTCGATGATCCATCTCTTGGGGCATCGCCACTCCCGGATGCCCGATTCCTGATCCAGCATCCACTTATAGTCGTCGAGCATCATCTCGTGTGCCCGTGCTCTCAGCTCATTGTATTCTTCTCTTGTCATAGCCAATTCAAAATTCAACATTCAACACTCAACACTCAACATTCAACATTCCCCATTCCCTTCCAGGGTTCATCGTCCTTCGCCAGCACCTTGCCCTGCATCGCCTCGGCTATGCAGTCGTTCTCCGATTCCCTTTCGTCGTATCTGCCGCAGGGCTGGCGCACGTAGTACACCTTTCCGGGATGACAGAACTCCTGGTCTCTCACCTTCAGCATCTCTACGATGGTAAACATCTTGCCCTCCTCGGGCTTCGAGATTCGGTTTACGGTGAGCAGGAAGTCGGCGAGGTTAGCCCACTGGGCACTGCCCGCTACGGAGTAGATATCCAGCGGCGGAAAGGCCTCGTGACCGTCCTTGTACTGTATTCTCGGGTGAGCCACCACCACCGTCCAGATGTGGCGCGTACGGCTCCATGCCTGCAGCTTCGTCAGCATCAGTCTCACCTTCTCCGTCTCCGTGGCACGGCTGCCGTCCTCGGTCATGTTGATGAACACATACGGGTCTATCACCAGATAATCTATCTTCTGCTTCTTGCGGTTCATCATCGCCTCCATCATTCCGATGATGTAGTTGCTGTCGGGCAGACGGGTCTTCGTATCGAAATCCACCATGTGCTCCGACAGGAAATCCAGCACCCTGCGGTTCTCTTGCCTTGCCTCTTCGGGCGATTCGGCGCCGTCCATATCCTCCGTGTTCCTCACCCCCAGGGCTATGCGGGCAATCTCCCTCACGTGCTTGCCCTTGATAGGTTTCTCGAACGAGAAGAACGCCACGCGCTTCTGGTTGTGGTACATCAGATGCGCCATCAGACAGTTGAGGAAATCCGTCTTTCCCGAGTTCGGGCGACCGGTGAGGATGATGAGTCCGCCCTCGGAAGTGGGGTGGAAGATGCCGTCGGTGAGTCCGCCCATCCCCACCTCGTAGCCACGGTCGTAGTTGCCCATCATGATGTCGAGGATGTCTTCCTTGTGCTCGGAGAGGTCGTAGATGTCGGCGTCGCTGATGCCCTGCGCTTCGGCTATGATTCGCTGCACCTCGCGGCTTCCGAATGCCTCATATACCTCGCTGATGTCCTTCTTGCCCTGTGGCAGCGTGGTAACCTTGGCGCGGGTCTGGTATTGCTCTATCAGGAGTTTCACCAGTCGGCGGCCCGGGCGGTCGGTATCGCCGCAGATGATGATTTCGCCCGCCTGCTGAATCCACTCGTCGAAAGCCTCGTGACTCTCCTCGATGTTGGTGCTGGCACCGTTGGCGATGCTCAGCACGTAGGGGAATCCGCAGGTCATCAGCGTGAGACGGTCCTTTTCGCCCTCGGTGATGATGAGCTGTCGGATGGGCTGTGCGTCGGGACGGAGCAGGTTGATGCTGTCGATGCCGTAGGGGGCGCAGGGCTTGGTGGGGGAAACCTGGCAGAAGAGCTTGCTCCACTCGGCGGTGACGGGGTGCTGCTGCACGGAGCGGAACTTCACGTTGATGATCTTGCCGTCCAGGTAGTTGCAGTAGGCGATGGCAGGCACCATCTCCACGCCTTTCGGGTCCTCGCTTTTGGTGTCATCCGCATTTTGCTTCATCCATGCGCACATCACTCCTTCCTGAATGATGATGTCGGGCGAGAGCTTCATTGCCTGGATGTATCGCTGCACCATCGACTGGAGCGAGGCGAGTTGGGTGGCGCTGATCAGGGGACGGGCCTTGGGATGGCGCGAGAGGAGGTTGGCGGGGTGGAAGTGGTCGATGAACTGCTGCTGCTCTTCCTGGGTCTTGAAGGGGTAGATGGGGTAGAGCCAGGATCGGGTTTCGGCATCTATCTCGAGGAAGTCGTCGGGCAGCATGGGCACGTAGTCTTTGGCCTTGTGTTCATCCTGCTGCTTTTTCTGGGCATTGGCGTAGTAGTTTCCGTTCACCTTTCCGCTGCCCTTTCCGAGCAGCGATTTCATCTCTTCCAGGTATCCGCTCCAGTTGCACGACCAGCAGTGGGTCAATCCGTTATCTACCTTGATGAAGCAGTGTCTCTTTCCGCATTTCGGGCAGGTAACTTGGATATCGAGCTTTCCTCGCGCCATCAGCTTCATGGTTTTCTGGCTGATGTTCTTCAGGTGATTGAGGAGGGCCTTGAGGGATGGAGCATCGTTTGAAGGAGCTGATGATGAGGAGGATGCATCATCGTTTGAAGGGGATGATGAAGCTGATGAGAATGCATCATCGTTTGCTGTAGATGATGAACCTGATGAGAATGCATCATCGTTTGCTGGAGCTGATGAAGCTGATGAAGCAGAATCAGCAGGGATGATGCCGCTCAGCATTTCCTTGTATCTCTCGAAGAGCAGCTTCTCTTCATCAGAGAGATTCTCCTTGATTTCATTGAAGTCGGTAGCATAGTAACGTGGCTTCTCATTTTTGTTTTGATTTTGTTGGTCTTCTTCCATGTTTTTAGTAATTTTATGTTGTTGTTTTATGTTGTTGTTTTATTGTTAGCACCCACACGCCCTGAAAGGGCAGAAGCTCCTAGCCCAGGGCATCGCCCTGGGTAATGCCGGACGCAAGCCTGTCGCCCTGTAAGGGCAAAAGCTTTCAAATACCGGGCAAAATTTATAAGGCTTTTGCCCTTACAGGGCGCCTCGCTGACTGCTACTATACCCAGGGCGATGCCCTGGGCTAGGAGCTTTTGGGCCTTCAGCCCGTACTTGAACCACATGCAAAACTTCAGTAATTATGGACGCAAGCCTGTCGCCCTGAAAGGGCAAAAGCTTTAAGTGAATTACTTTGGACTCACCCAGGTGTGCGAGAATTTGTTCCAGGCAGCGTTGCCGGATGGTCTCGGCGCAGCATCCGGTGGTATTCGATGCTGCTCCGGGGTTCCATCACATCGTGTCGTATCATAGAATCGCTGTTTCGACACCTTGTCCTGATACTCGAAATTCGAGATAGGTCGGTACTGCCGCATCATTTCAGCCGCATGTAGCTTGAGGTACTTGGTGGCATCATTCACGGCACGCATGATGTTCTTCTGCATGAAATCGATATTGATGAGATTGGCGAGCCAGCAGCTTCTCCCCAAGATATTCTGGATTTTCATCATTCGCTCGCTATGTGTCAGCAGATAGGGGTACAGATAGTTGTTGAAGAAAATATTCGTAGCCATATTGCTGGGACATGCATCCCCCGGATTCGTGAAGAGATCCGGATTCGCTTTCTGTGTGATTTCATTCACCGGTTTCACCACTTTGGCGTAAGCGTCAGGATCGGTTCCGATGAAGTGGATAAGCTCCTTGGCAGCAGCTTCCACTTTCTTCTCGTGTTCGGGTGAATTTGCAAGTTGACTTGGGCTAACATACTTGCTTATATTTTTCTTTTTATTATTTTTCTTTATAATATATATATTATTATTAATATAGCCCAAGTTATCTTGCAGATTTTCGTCGGAATCCTGCTCGTTAACCATATCTTTTTCATCGCTTACATGCCAGATGGGAGTGTAGAAGGCAAGAAGATTTTTGCCGGTATGAGGCTTCTCTTTGTTCTTCCAGATGAATCCGAATCCTGCACATCTGAGCAGAAGTTCAACGAATTCCTGTCTGCTGCGGAATCTTAACCCCGTTGCAATCTGTGAAAATCTGTTGCAGTCATACAGTTTCTGCAGATTCATCCATGCTGGTTCTCCGAAGTAGAGCATCAGCATTTTGCGGATCTGCACGTCACTCAGCCCGCTGGTATGCCAGCTGGCGATGAGCTTTCGCTCCGTCTTGATATCGATGCTGGTGGTGAGCGGCTGGATGGTGTAGCAGGTGTCATTGCTGGTTGTGTTGTTTTTCATTTCAATTTACCATTTACGTTAGTGAATATGTTGAAGTAGAGTACATTCATTTCGTTAAGATTATCCAGGCTCTTGATGGTGTGTGTCAGATGATAACCGAATGTTCCGAATACTTTACGAAATTCCTCTCTCATATCGTCGATATCTTCTTTGCTCATGTTATCAATTACCACATGGAAGCCTCCTTTCTTTTTCACGCAGTCGACTTCAAAGTCTGGGTCTACGTTGAGGGGTGGTTCCAGGAGGAGGATGCACACGGCAATTCGCTCGATAGCTTCCGTTGACAGGCAGCAGTTGTCGGGTACGTTCTGGTATTTGTTGAATGCCATGTTGTGTATTCCACTTGTCTCGTGAAAGGCTGATTTCGTAACCTTGTATTTCTCTGTCAACATTCGGATGAATCGGCTGATGTTCAAGGTTTCAGCTTTACGGATGTCCCATCTTGTGGCGTAGCCAATGAGATTTTCGGCCTTCTCTGCATCATATTTAATGTAGATGGTAGCCTTGGTTCTTGGTTTGTTTTTTGTCTTCTTTTTCATTGCTTTTGGTTTATGCAAAGGCGACATTGCCTTACGCATTGCAAAAAAATGAAAATTCCGTGACATAACCAAGGAGATGAATACTTCGTGACTATAGTAGATGAAGTGATAAAAATATTTTTTGCCCCTTGATACTGCGAGATTTAACAGAAATAATTTGGTGGTTTCGGATAATTGGCGTATATTTGCAGGATAGGAGTTAAAACAATTCTTTCAATTAATAAATAGTAAGTTATGATGGTATATGTTGCAAATCCACTTTATGATGCCGTGTTCAAATACCTGATGGAGGACGAGCGCATCGCCAAGACCATTCTTTCGGCACTCTTGCAGAAGGAGGTGCTGGAGGTAAAGATGCGCCGCAACGAATACAGCAATATCAATAGAAATGCCATTTCCATGTTCAGAATCGACTTTGCCGCCAAGGTGAAGGAGAAGGATGGTTCACAGAAACTGATTCTTATCGAACTGCAGAAGACGTGGCTTGAGACGGAAACTTTACGCTTCCGCCAATATCTCGCCTTGCAATATAACAACAAGGAGAATATGACGAAAGAATCTGACAATAAGTATGCTCTTCCTACCGTAGCCGTGTATCTGTTGGGTCATCGTGTAGGTGAAATCAATGAGCCTGTGGTCTATGCCCAGCATCGCATTTACGACTACGAGGGTAAGGAGGTGGTGCTTGATCAGCCTGATCCGTTTGTGGAGAGCCTGCAGCACGACAGCATTATCGTACAGATTCCTTTGCTAAGAGGCAAGGTGAATAATCACTTGGAGAGAGTGCTGAGTGTCTTCGACCAGACTCTTGCTTACGAGGAGGATAAGAGAGTGTTGAGAGTAGATGAATCGCAGTATGCTGGTGATGGTGAAATGGAATATATTGTTCATCGACTTCAGTCGGCTGCCGCTGATCCTGAAATGCGTTATCAGATGAATGCTGAGGAATATTTCATTCCACCATTGCAGGATCGTGATACTGTGATTATGGAGCAGGCAAAACTTATTGAACAGAAGGATGCCGACCTTCTAGAATTACAGACTGCCGTAATTTGAAACACGACAGTTTTCATATAATGAAAGGAAGATTGTTAATAGATTTCTGAGCCCCTGGTGCGTGACGCATCGGGGGCTTTTTCGTAGCCAAATGTTAAAGTTTAGTTAATATAGCGAAAAAGCTACCTAAATATTTCGTGGTTTGTAGCTTTTTTGCTACCTTTGCAGTGTCGAAATGACAAAGAGTTCTTTCACTTAATTAAATACAATGAAGTATAATCAATTGTACAATGAGTTGACTAAGGCGGGATGCTTTATCACTCTACATGGTGCCGAGCATGACGAATGGTTTAGTCCCAAGACTGGGGCGAAAATCAGAGTGCCAAGACACGGTAGCCATGAGGTTAGACCAGGGTTGCTAAGACGCATTAAAAAGGCTTTGCTCGGACGATAAGTCCGGGCACCTGCCCTTAACCTTACAATTGTATTGTCTCATGTTTTTTTAATGTGTGAGGAACTCTTTTATTATTAATTATATTATGACATAAAAATATGACTAAGAAAGTTGTACTAATTTTGGAATATGGCAATGGCGGTTACTCTTGCTACAATGACGATCCGATAGGCAAGTATGCAGTGATAGACGGAGATGGGGCAACTGCAGAGGAGGCAAAGGCAGACTTCATGCGAGCCTTGGCGGAATGCCGACAGGCTTCTCCCGAAGACAAGGATATTAACCAGGATATGGAGTTTACCTACAAGTATGATATACAAGCCTTCTTCAAGGAGTTCTCCTTCCTCAGTGCTACTGACATAGCTCGCCGTGCAGGTATCAACCCATCGCTTATGCGGCAATACACCAGTGGAGTTAAAAAAGCAGGAGAGAAAACTTACAATAAGCTCAATGCTTGTTTGAGCAATATCAAGAATGATTTACAAGCAGCCGTGTTCTAACACCGGTTGTACTTCATAGATTAAAAATTTAAAGTGAAAGAACTATGAGCCCTCCGTGCGTGACGCATCGGGGGCTTTTTTATGCCCAAGAGTATCATTTTGCTGACATCAGCAAAAAGGTGTACCTATATGGCGGCTGCATGAACCGTAAGATTTGATTAGTCCTTCGGATAAGTCATCGTCTTTTTAACAACGGGGAATGCAGCCGCCACCCTTTTCTCACGAAACAAGTGCTGACTTTGAATATGATTTGCTTTTTTGCGATTCACCTGACACATCGGCATTAAGTAAAGAAGACATTCATGTAATCAATCAAGTTATGTCTGTTCTTGTTGATATGAAAAGAGCAGATGTTGTAGATTTAAGTCATAAGGAAAATGGATGGATTAACAACAAAGACCATCACAATATAATACCTTATGATGAAGCATATAGTTTAAAAGCTTTTTAAGTATTGGAATATCAAAGAAAGGAGGAGTGCTTTGCATTTGCTCCTTTTTTATTTTGCTGGCGTTTTTAAAACAGCTCTGAATATTCGCCATAAATAATGTCGCCCTGAAAAAGCAGAAGCAATCTATGAAGGATGCTTTGCCTTTCAGGGCGACTTGGAGATTCTGATTTATGAAACTCCCGTTTTTATATTCAGTATGATAGATTATTCTGTGGTCGTGATCTCATTGCCGTCTTTATCCAACACTGTGCAGTTACCTATCTTCCAGATTTCTGGCATATTTGGATCATAAGTCTTTACTATTTTATTATATGTTTCCTTGTCATAAACCTTTAGTGTTCGGTTTTTTGCATTTGTTCCTGCACCTTTTAACCAACTGACTAGAGGAGAAGATCCATATTCATTTGTCAGCATAGTAACGGATTCCAGGTTCGTACAACCCTCGAACATCCAGCTGTAACATCTTTCCTCAAATTTTTTTGCGCGTAATTCCGGTGCTTTCTTGAGCGATGTGCAGCCTTTGAACATACTATTATAACAAGCAATATCTATTGTTGTTGCCGGCAACTCTGGAGCATCGGCAAGTGCTGTGCAACCCTTGAACATAGATTCGTAACAACCGTTTGCCAATTTCATAGCCTTTAATTCTGGGGCTTTAGTAAGCTTAGTGCAATTCAAAAACATATTTTGATAGCAGTATGCAGCTAGTGTTGTCGCAGGCAAGTCTGGAGCTTCGACAAGTGATTCGCACCTCTCGAACATATGGTTACATGAATTCCACCCTGTTTCTGTAGCAGAAATCGTTGGAGCCTGGGCGAGCGATGTGCAACCCAAGAACATCAATTGGTAGCATTGACTTTGCAGTTTTGTAGCAGGCAGATTTGGTGCCTGGGTGAGCGCTGTGCAACCCGAGAACATCGAATAGTAGCACAATTTTTGCAGTTCTGTAGCAGGCAGATCTGGCGCCTGGGTGAGTGATGTGCATCCCTCGAACATCTGTCGGTAGCATTGTTCTTTCAGGGCTGTAGCAGGAAGCTTTGGGGCAGAAGCCAATGCTTTGCAATTTAGGAATAAAGATATGAAACTGCTATTTTCCGTTGCTACAGCGTTATACGCCGTGTAGTCGATCAGCGTGCGAATATCGCCAGAACAATCCACTTTTACGTTTTCATCGCTGAAGGTAATCGTAGAATAGTTTTCCCAGTCCGTAGCTGTGCCATTAGGGCATATACCACGCAGGCGAAGGCTGCCGAGGCCGCCGCCGCCAAAATCAACACCCTTATCCGCTACTACTTTTTGCCATGGTCCGTTGTTTACGGAGTATTCAAGGGCTTCTGGGAGAGTATAGGTTCCCTTACACGTCATCTTGAAGGTCTGCTTGCTGTTTGCAGTCATGGTTACATAAGGTGCGAGCACCTCTGCCACTCCTCCTTGAAGCGTGTTCTCCGTGTTCCAGGGTGCCACGGTAACGCCTCCCACGGTCACCTTGTTCTTACCCACAATGAGGTTGTAGGTATAGCTCTTGCCAGCTTCCAGTTCTCCTGTTTTCAAATTGAGTGCTTGTGGCTCTCCTTCGGAATTATAGGAATTTTCAGAAGTGTTGAGCTCCGCATTGATTACTCCAGGAATCACCAGTGCCGTATAGGTGGTTCCGACGCCACCGTCGCCAATCTGGTATGGAGTGATAGGATCCCAATCGTCTGTTTCCCCGTTGGTTTTTTCTGGGCAGTCTATCTCGAGTTTATTGACCTTTACTCTTTCACTAAACTCATCGTTGAACTTATCGATCTTGAAAATCAGGCGGGCTGTCTGGCGCTTCAGCTCCAGTCGCAGATGCTTGTCTGATGGAACCTCCGGAACGTTGTAGGTGATGTTCATGTAGTCTGACTGGGCAAGAGCCTTCAGGGTGCTCTGGTCTTTCTTGATGTAGCCGACACTGAAGGTATTCTTGCCATCGTATGGATAGTAGCCTTCAAACTTCAGGTCTTTCTCGTCCCATACCAGATACTTGTCATTATCTTCCGGTTGCCATATTCCACCATTTAAAGTATAGTTCATGGTAATGTTCCTATTGCGCACGCTTATCATGTCGCCCTGGTTGAAGCCCGTCAGCTTGCTTTCGTCTGTTTCTATCGGATTGCTACGTGTCAGGGTGCTGCCTGCTGATGCCTGTATGCGTACAGCGTTGGAGTCTTCCATCCATCTAACGTTGTTGGCTGTATCCGTTGTACAGCCAGTCAGGAAGAGCGCTGCAGTGCAAGCCCATGTTAATATCTTTTTATACTTCATAGTTGCATTCACTTTAAGTTGTTTCTGTTGTTATTTTGTTCCAAGAGAGCTGCCAGAACCTGTTCCCTCCGTCCAGGAGCCGGCAGAAATGTTACCCTTCTGGGCAGTCAGCTTATCCTTTCCCATCCTCAGATCCAGGGTGTATCTGTGTCCTGTCTCCAGGGTGATGGCATCAGGTGAGGTCCATACGTAGGTCTTGCTGCTTGTCTTCAGCGTTACCTTGAACTTGTTGGCTTCGATGTTCTGCGGAATGAGGATACATGAGAATGCTGCTTTCGAATTCTCCTCGTCGGTCGTAGCCTTGGTAAATGTTCCCGGGGTGGGGAAGACGTTGGCTTCAGGATTTTCTCCCGTTGTGCTGGCATAGGCTACGCCCTTACCCTCGCTGTTGGCTACATCTATGGTTGCCTTGAGTTTGCTTCCACCTACAATTGCCTCGCTGATGGGATTATCCTTTTGGCTGTATTCCGTTCCTAGCGTCACGTTGATGTCGATCATGCTGAAGGCATGGTTGAACTGGATGTTGAGTTTGCCGTCTTTTAATTCTTTTCCTGGATCCAGGTTACTCTTGTAATAGTAGAGCAGGTCGTTTGCTTCGCTATGTGTTTTCTGGTTGTCAGAGATACTGTATTCCATGGTAGTGATTTTCTCGTTCCAAAAGTCATAGCTGTCATAGAATGTCCTGTTATCGATTGCAGGAGCCAGCGCTGCCACATCTACTTTTGTCTCTGCATCCTGCCAGAGCAGGATGTCGTTGCAGATCCATTCTGTACCAGTCTTTTTGAAAATCCTATTTCCATAGGTGTATTTATTAGAGTTCTCGCCCTCGTTCAAAGGGGCCTTGTTTATCACGGTGAGGCTGAAGTTACTATTCAACTCTGTTCCCAGCGTCTCTGCACGTGTTACGGCGCCGTTTACTCCGGCAGTAACACGGATGATGTTGTCATCAGGAAAGTTACTGTGAGCCAGTTCGCTGTCGTTGGAACAGCCGGTTAGCATCGCAGCCATAAAGGCTGTCATACCCAGAAATTGTATTGCTTTCATATCTTTATGTCTTTATGTTTTTAAAATGTTTAGTCTAAAGCCTCGCCGCTGAATGTGCTGCCGGTTTCCCAGTCAGAAATCTTCACTTCGTCGAGTATCACCTTGTCGCGTCCAACCTCCAGGTTGATGGTGGTAATCTTTCCGCTTTCAAACTTGAAAGGAGTTCCGTGGTTGTAGCTGAAGGTCTTGTCACCGATGATGATGGCGAGCTTCTGGATGTCATTCTGCGGGATGATAACCGACTGATAGCAGGTGTTGGCAGTGGTTGCCGGCAGCTCCAGGTCAGCCTTGGCAGTAGGGGTAATCGTCTCGTCTGCTGCTTTAGGGGTAATCGTCTTGGTGAGGTAGTTCACGGTAGCCTCTCTTGCAGCATCCTTCACCGCCACCGTCTTCACTTCCGGTATGCCTCCCCACTGGTTCTTGAAGGTAAGGTTCACCACAATCTTTGCCATCACGTGGGAGAAATCGAGCTGAACGGGTTCTGAGGCATTGTTTTCATAGAAGAGCCCTTTGGCGTTCACGGCGATGAGCAGGTCGCTCGCCTCCTGGTTGTCAGCCTGTAATGTATGGGTATCAGCAGCGAGGTCTTCCACTTTTCTGGCAGGATAGATACCGATGAAATAATGTTTTTCCTTCTGGTTCTTCCATAGCATCTGCGGTGTAGCAACCCACACCTTTCCGGTGAGCTTGTTGATGGCATTGTTCACCGCTCTTGCTTCTGCAGCCGGAGCCACATCTGCACTTCCGGTCCATGCATACACGCTTATTTCATCTCCTTCGGTAAAGGTCTGCGCACCCTTTTCGTCTGTAGCCATTCGGGTCATGTGTCCGATGGATGTAGATACGGTAATCAGCTTGGCTGATTCGCTGCCGGTAGCCGCATCCTGTTCTGAGCAGCTGGAGAATGAGAGCATCATTGCCGCTGCGGCAAAAATAAAGGTTCCTTTTTTCATACTTCTGTCTTTAAGAGATAAATTATTGTTTTGTTCTTATTCACATTTTATCATTTTGCTTTTGCAAAGATAATGAAAAAGGGTAAGACTATTGGGGTAAAAGGGTGGTTTTTGTGTCCACTTGATACAAAAAAAGTGTCCACTTACTGGCAAGTGGACACTTTTCTGTTGGATTTCAGTCGGAAAGTTGACAGTTTTTGCTTCTCCACAGGTTAGGCGTGCAGCCTTCTTTTTCCTTGAAGATTTTATAGAGATATGATCTGGACGAGAAGCCGCATTCGCTTGAAATGATGTCGTTGCTATAGTCGGGATAGTCCTGCATCATCTTCTTGGCGGCATTCAACCGGATTTCGCTGAGCCAGATTCTGAAGGTAGTATGCCTGTATTCAGCAAAGAACCGGGTGAGTTCGTAGCGGGGGATATCCAGCGTGTTCGACAGGGTAGGCATATTCACCGAAGTATCCTTGTATCCATGGTTGTCACACCACTGGTCGAGGCTTGACTGAATCTGGAGCCAGCGCAGGCTGCTCTTCTCCCTTTCTCTATCCTCATCTGCTTCATCATCTTTATCTACTTCATCATCTTTATCTCCTTCCTCCTCTTCATCATCATCTTCCTCCTTTTCACCCCCCCCAGCCCGTCCGAGAACGGCTGTTTTGG
>ULNY01025762.1_pt1 | contig 16662 bp, 19 predicted proteins | sample 1952071 | NCBI WGS metagenome assembly ULNY01 (sample SAMEA4835589, study PRJEB28245) | human gut metagenome | biome: gut microbiome; material: fecal sample | place: Denmark | collected 2008 | reverse complement strand
AATAATATGTTCTCTGGCTGCGAATCTCTCACCAGTCTTGAACTTGTCTGGATTTGACACAAGAAGAGTCTCGGATATGGGTAGAATGTTCACTGGCTGCAAATCTCTTGTCAGTCTTAACTTGTCTGGATTTGACACAGGAAAAGTCATGTATATGGATGATATATTTTATCAGTGCGATAATCTTAAAGAGATAATCATGCGTGGCTGTGACAAGAGAACAATTGATATGATCAGCAGGGTGAAGCCTAAAGGGGCGGTGATCATCACCGACTGATCTGACGAGAGAATCAAATATGATATTAACGTATTACAAACAAATAGTTTAACTCAAAATTTACAATTATGGTTACATGTGAAAAAATCGCGGGTGTCGGCAGCAAGTGCAAAGGGCTGGATTGCCCGACGACACCTTGCACCGGGCTGAGTTGTAAGAGCCTGACCAAGGTCAATCAGACCTGCCAGGGCGTGACAAGCACCGGTGTCAAGTGTCTTAATGGGACGGGGATCATTGTGCCGGATGGCCTCGATATACTTATCGATGTGTTTAGTTCTCATGGAATATCGTTGGAAAAGCATATGGTGGAGAATTCAATATTCATCTGCCCTGATAAAGTGGAGGAACAGATGAATGATTTGATGAATCTGTTGCGCAATCAGAACCAGCCGAACAACTATATCAAGAAGGGTAATTCTAAGTTGCCGGTGCGTTTTTCTGAGGATGCTGCCAATGTCAAATATCTGGATGTGTTCGGCAATGATCTGCGACCAGTCATTACGAAGAAAAGGATAGGCAACAAAATATGCAAGGCACAGGATGTCTATACCCAAATTTACCCGGGAGCGATACCTTCAGGTGTTGTTCCGGTTTCACCAATGTCCAATTACAGCGGGCTTCCGATAATAATCGATTACGACGGAAATGATTTTGTCAGGGATGCGATCCATCGTTATACCGGAGTCTGGGTATGTAAAAACAACAAGATGAATATGCTCCGAAACTACAAGATATCTCACATCTGGGGAAGAACTTATGATCCGTTCTACTTCTCAAGTCTGTGGAACGTCGTAATAATCCCGGCCCACTGCAACGACATAATGGACAAGGATCCCACGTTACATCCTATTGTTGCGATCATTCAGAATCTGTTCAGGGCGATCTGTTACCTGCTGTACAATCCGAACAGCTATCTCACTGACATCGAGAATATTCTCAAACAGAACAATCCGAATATTCAGATACCTCGTGTCGCCGAACCGTCTCCGGCCGATCGTCAAAAGGCCCAGACCTGCATCGACAACGGCCTGATATTCATTTAACCATAATTGATGAATATGTTGAAAGCGCCTGACGAGGAAAACAATCCCGCCAGGCGCTTTGTCGATGAAAGTGCGGAGCCGCCGACTTGCCCAAGGACAAAGATATTCCGGAACCCCGTCTCAGATTAATCTAGAGGCACCGCACTTCCGCTTAATGAATAGTCTTATCGCCTGTTTTTTCTTGTACAGTTTCAGGGGCAGCCTGTTTCGCCGCAATATCTTCTTTCTGGTGTCATCATCAAGATTTTCCATCATCAGGTCCGACAGCACACCGCCGAACATCAAACCGTTGATGTATGAGGCTTCATACCAGAAATGGGCTTTCCGATAATTTTTCTTACACCCCATTCCGTGTGCGTATTTGAACCCCAGATCGCACATTTTGTCGGCCTTGTCTGGGTCTCCGCTTCTGGCCTCATTGCGGCATTCATAAAATTTCGCCCTTGATTCGGGCAGCAACATCGGTTCCAGGAAATAGGCTATTTCCCGTATGTACTTGTTGCCACTTCTGCCGATGGTCCTGATGACAAGATATTTGAATTCCATCCTGATTATGTCCACAACAGTGTCGATGCACCAAAGGAATCCGAATGCCGTCCATATCGCCGCCGCAAGAATGACCCACCGGAACCAGGAGTCAAACATCGCCGCCCTTACCTCGAACGGTTTGATGGAGACAAGCCCCACCGTCACCAGCAACGGACTGAAACCGATGACACTTTTTAGAAAAAGTTCTTTGTATTCATCCATAACGCTCTGTTTTCTCGTCTGCAAAGTTAGTCCTTGCTGTAAGACAAAACTTGACACACAGAAAAAATATCTGTCTGTCATACTTTGTCAGATATTATGAATTAACTTTGCCGGAGAAAAAAATCAAGACATTATGTTGGCTGAAAAGATAAAAGACCGGATCAGGCTTCTGGAGATCGTCGATTCGTTCGGCGAGACCGGGGCAAGTTTCGAGCGGATCGGAAAGGAATGGTGGCGAAGCACGAAAGGCGGGGATCTCGACCTGCGGACGTTCCACAGGTACAGGCGGGACATAGAGGATATCTTCGGTGTCATAATAGAATGCAGGAGAGCCGGCAGCTCATCGACATATTACATCTCGAATAAAGGCGCGTGTCCTGACGACCGGCTCCGCCTGACCTGCATCAATGCCTTCCTGATGGGGAATATGCTGACGGACGACCGCTTCCCGAAGGACCGTGTGTTCATCAGCGCCAGCTACAACAATGAATATGCGAGGGTGGTCGCGAGGGCGATATCCCTGAACAGGGTAATATTCGTGAAACACAATCACCTCTACCAAAAGTATGTCGCCGTCAAAGATGAGAATATGCTGTTCCCGGTGGAGATCAGGCCAGAGGTCCTTGAGTTCGAGTTCATCCCGTACGCCCTGTCCTACAATTCCTGCTGGTATATGTTCGGCAATAGGCCGGGTGAGGACGAGCTCCTTGTATATTCATTGCAGAACTCGGCTGAGATCCGCGTGCTGGACGAGATCGCCGATCCGCCGGAGGATTTCCGTCTTGGTGAGATCACGTCCGACTTTCGGAAGCATTTCCCCGTGAGCGATGACCTGACCGACCGTGATGACCGGCTCCAGTACCTGCTGGCCGGCAACCAGTCGATGTACAAGATATTCTGACTTGTCCCGCCGCGCCGTTTCTCCCTTCGCGCCGCTTTAATATTTGAACGGCCAGAAACGGCAGTCCCCGTCAGCGGCGTTCCGGCATAAAATCTTAAAATGACACAGGCCGCATATGGCTTGTGTCATTTATTTTCAAATCCTGTGCAGTCACAAGTTCATTTCAATATGAATATCACGCTTCTCCATAAGAAACGTTGTTTTTATAGTACAATAATTGCGTATTTACGCATTTTTGTGTTTGTAAAACTACGCTATTTCAGCCGACTGACAAAAGATTCGGATAAATTGCTTTTTGTTGGAAGTGTGGCTCGAAATAGTTGAAATATTATCTATATTATGTATCATAAGGGGTAAAATTGCGTAAATACGCATTTATGACCAATGCGATGGAGAATCTCTTTTCACGTAATCAAGTTATACAATCAGCAAAAAATACACGTAATCAAGATGTCGTCTGCCATCTTTTTACACGAAATCAAGGCAAGACAAATGAGAAATAATAAATGCAACTCCGAAATTGTACAATATAAACTTAGATCCTTCATTACAAAATGTTCAAATCTCTGAAAGATGAATTATGTTATCTTGTTGAAATACAGTATTATGGACGAGTTGTTTTTACTTTGACGTACTCTGAATATTTTGGAAGTCTTTCAGCAAACTGAGTGGCGACTGCTTTTGCGGTTTGGCAATCAAGTGTCTTGGAAGTCTCGGAAGATATCACGAAAATTTGTTTGACCAGTCAGAACTTGTTATATTTGCATCATAAAGGATAAAATTGCGTAAATACGCATTTATGACCGATACGATATGGAGATAAAAAGAGACAGGTACATTTCGTTGCTGGAGAGCAAGAGAGGAAATGGAAAGATTAAAATAATCACGGGCATCAGGCGCTGTGGCAAATCTTATTTGATGAATGTGTTGTTCCGAAAACATCTTGCATCTATTGGAGTCAAAGACGAGCATGTAATATTCATTGCGCTGGATGACGACATCAACGCGATGTTAAGGAATCCTTTGGAATTAGGAAAGTATGTAAGAAACCTGACTAAGGATGATGGCGTACAATACTATGTTCTGTTAGATGAGATTCAAAAAGTCGCTACAATACATAATCCTTATCTTCCGGACACTGAAGATGCCACTATAAGTTTCGTCGATGTATTGATCGGACTTAACAAACAGCCAAACATTGACATATATGTGAGCGGGAGTAATTCAAAAATGCTCTCATCGGACATTGTTACAGAGTTCAGAGATAGGGGCGATGAAATTCGGGTCCACCCGTTGTTGTTCCGTGAATTTTACGATGCGTTCCCTTCCGACAAGAGATATGCCTGGAGAGAGTATGCCGCTTATGGAGGAATGCCGTATGTCATGCATCTTCAATCTCACGAGGATAAGGCCAAATATTTGAAGGACTTGTTCGAACTGACATATCTTAAGGATGTGGTTGAAAGGAACAAGATAAAGGGGCAGATGAGCATTCTCGAGGACCTTTTGGATGTTGTGGCTTCGGCTATAGGGTCGTTGACAAACTCGACAAGGCTATCGAACACATTTCAAAGTGACAAGCATATTAAAATCAAGAGCGACACAATATCTTCTTACCTTAACTATTTCATTGATGCGTTTATACTGGAAAAAGCCAAAAGGTATGATATCAAAGGTCGCGCTTACATAGGCACGCCACTAAAATATTATTTTTCGGATGTCGGATTGAGAAACGCGAGATTAAACTTCAGGCAGCAGGAAGAAACTCATATTATGGAAAATATTCTGTACAATGAATTGTCTTCAAGAGGTTTCTCTGTTGATGTTGGTGTTGTCGAATATAACTGGAAAGATGATGCGGAAAGAAGCAGACGTTCTCAGTTGGAGGTGGATTTTGTGCTCAATAAAGCCGATAAGCGGTATTATATCCAGTCGGCGTTTACAGTTGCCACCCAAGAAAAAAAAGATCAGGAACTGAATTCTCTGTTGAGGATTGATGACTCTTTTCAAAAGTTGGTTGTTGTCAAGGATGACATTCTTCCTTGGACTGATGAGCACGGTATATCGTACATTAATGTGCAGGACTTTCTTCTTGACGCGATAGACAGATTATAGACACGAGTAATCCTCATTTTATGTGATTTTACGATGAAATAACTTGACTTGAATCTTCGTCAATATCTTATATATTGCGTGTATTAAGCGTTATTCCATCTTTAACGAGGAGGAGTATTGATTGATTTTTTAATAAGTTACGCTTGGTGAAGTTCGCTTAAAGTCCAAATGTTCGATATTCCTTATTTTTAAGGAGGAAGAATATTTCAAGACATAAGCGACGATTCCAGGCAAGACTTTACAAGATTGATAGCCGCGGCGCCAAGAGCCCGCAAAGCGAGTTAGGTTATATCGCACCTGACTCGCTTTTTTTGTTGTTCTGTGGGGAGAGTAAAGGTTTTCTCCGGCGGATTGGCGTTCGGCGGACAAAGTTACAGAAAATCTAAACTTGTCCGGTGGGTTGGCGTTTGACCGGACAAACTGGATCCGGGCGGCGTTTCCTCCGGGGAAACGGGCTTTGGGTGGACGAAATGATATTCGATTAAGGTTATGGGGATATTCAAAGAAAGGGAGAGGTGTTGCGAGGCGACATTTCGGGATGGCGGACCGTATTATCCTTGGGGGACCGGGCGGTATTATTTTCTGGACTGGCCTAAGGGTAAGACGTTGGCTCGGATATTTGTGGACGAGAGGAGAAGAATGTTCAGATGCCGCACTCCGCTGCTTCCGGGTGAGTGGGAGGTTACCAACGGTTATGTTGCTCCATGGAACTACTGCGCCATCAAGTTCGGTATGTCGATGTTCAAGGACGCGCACCATTACTTCGCTATGGTCGGCAAGAACGTGGAGGCGTATGCAGAGTTGGCTGTCGGACTTGAAGATGGTGAGTTTTTGACGGATACGGAACTGTTTGCCCGTTTGAGCGTTCTGGTTCGGTCCGACTACGGAGGCGCCTCCATTAAAGACTTGACCAAGCCTCAAAGATTTGACATCGCTCGGAAACTCCGCTACGACTTCCGTTCCTCGAACGGCCAGATACGCAGGGTGCTCGGGCTGTCACAGTACGAGATCGATTCGCTTTTCCCTCTGACGGCGGAAAAGTGAGATCCGCTTTCGGCGATGCCCGGAAAACAGGTGGCTGAGATTTTGTCCGGGAAAAGGCCGTTTTGCAGGACAAAGGGAGGAATCAAAGGCAATTATCCGACAGAATGGCGTTTCAACTGACGAAGTTATTTGGGATGAAGGTTTCTCCGAAACCCCGTCTCAGATTGACCTGACGGCTGCTTCGCACTTGATTTCGGAAACAATCTTTCTGCAAAGATAGGCCTTGCTGTAAGACAAAACTTGACACACAAAAAAAATCTATCTGCCGTGTTTCGTCAGATATTATGCGTTAACTTTGCCGGAGAAAAATCAATACACTATGTTGGCTGAAAAGATAAAGGACAGGATCCGGCTTATGGCGATCATCGATTCGTTCGGCGAGAGAGGGGACGCGCCCTGACGACTGGCTCCGTCTGACCTGCATCAACGCTTTCCTGATGGGGAATATGCTGACCGACGACCGCTTCCCGAAGGACCGGGTGTTCATCAGCGGCAGCTACAACAATGAATATGCGAGGGTGGTGGCGAGAGCCATATCCCTGAACAGGGTGATATTCGTCAGACACAAACACCTATATCAAAAGTTTATGACTATCAAGGAGGAAAATATTCAGTACCCCGTGGAGGTCCGGCCAGAGATCCTTGAGTTCGAGTTCATTCCGTTCGCCCTGTCGTACAATTCCTGCTGGTATATGTTCGGAATGAGACCTGGGGAGGGCGAGCTCCTTGTATATTCATTGCAGAACTCGGCCGAAATCCGCGTGTTGGACGTTACCGTGGATCCGCCGGAGGATTTCCGTCTTGACGAGATCACGTTCGACTTCCGGAATCGTTTCCCCGTCAGCGATGACTATAACGACCGTGACGACCGGCTCCAGTACCTTTTGTCCAGCAACCAGTCTATGTACAAGATATTCTGACGTCAAGTTAATTCAAAGGAATATGATGATGTGGTTCCCTTGTTTAGTTAAGGGACATTTTTGACGCAATTGTAAACAAAAAATAATGAACGAAATGAATTTTGAAAATTTGATAACTGCCGTAAAGTACAGTTGGCGGGATGAGAGGATTCAGAAAATGTATAAGGAATGTAAGCATGCGTGGGTGAGTGAGTTCCAGAAAAATCTTTAGGAAAAGCTAGGTTCGGGGGAGAATGGTTATACTTGGGACACCGAAATGCGATCAAACTTCAATGGGAACAGACGTAATGTGTAAGAGTAGTCAACTCGTATATAATTACCTTTTAATATGCCTCACCCTCTCTTATGTTTTGTCCGGTGGAATGGCCTTTCACCGGAGGAAGCATGGGATTGAATTCGTTTGTCCGGAAAAAAGGGCTTTCCCCGGAGAAAATGCCGGATTGAGTTCGTTTGTCCGGTAGGAAGGGTGCTCCGCCGGACAAACAAAAAAAGTTGAGCGGGGAGCTAAAAAGGATAGTTTTTCGTACATTTGCCCTGACTTATCAAACTATGGTATATGGAATATCTGTCTAAGGAACGCTACGACCAGATTGTCGCGGAACTTAATCATCTTATTGATGTTGAATATCCTCGGATCAAGGACGATCTGTCGGACGCACGCGCGCAGGGGGATCTGAGCGAGAACGCTGAATATCGCTCGGCGAGAAGGGCTCAGGCCAAGGCCATCAGCAGGATACGTTTCCTGCAGAAAGTCCTGCAATATTCAAGGATCATCGACACTTCGGCATTGCCGAAAGATCAGATTTCATTGCTCAGCAAGGTGGAGTTCACGAATATGGCCTCCAATGCCAGAATGACATATACCATTGTGAGCCCGCACGAGATGAACCTTGAAGAAGGCAAGATTTCCTGCAAGTCCCCGATTGGTGCGGCGCTGATGGGACGGAAAGAGGGCGAGATCGTGGATGTCCAGGCTCCGTCCGGCACTTTCCAGATCAGGATCGAGAGTGTGTCGGTCGGACAGTGACACTCTCCGCAAGAAAACGAGAAGCCACATACCACATTGGGCCAAGCAACAAACTGCCCTGCCCAACAATGCCATTGTGCTTTCTCTTTTAGATTAACATTCTTTCACGCCAGCATAAAAAGAAAGGTAATTATATACGAGTTGACTACACAGCCAGATTGCGTCGGTGCACATTAAAGTCTGCACTATGACCTGTAAACCAGTAGTTATCAAGCGGGTGTCACCGTGATCATCCCTGTCTACCTTCTGATCTATCCTCCGACGCAGCCGGTGATGGTCTACCCGACAGGTGCGAACCTGTGGTGGATGCTGTGTCTGGTGCTGTTCTGCACGGTCGGTCTTTACCTCCTGCAGATCATCGTGTTGAGGAAACTGTCTGCGTTCACCGTCAACCTTACCTACAATCTTGAACCCTGCTACACCGTCATAATCGCCTTCCTCGCCTTCGGAGAGGCCCGCGAGCTGAACGCCTCCTTCTACATGGGCATTTCCCTGGTGATTCTCAGCGTGTTGCTCCAGACGGTCAGGGCGTTGCGGAAGACCGCTTCGTAGGCCGGTGGCTGGCGGATGAAGTCGCTCTACAGGCTCAGTGATCGATGCTCAGTAGCCGATGCGGTGCCGTAGCTATTGCCGCCGCTCGGGAATGATTACGTGGTGGTTCCCGATGGGGGAGCGGAGAAAGTAGTCCGCGAGTCCTGGCGCGTCCACCAGTATCTGCGTCCTGCAAAGGCAATCATTGTACTGGTTTTCAAGAATTTCCACATCTTCAAGGAACATTTCCGAGCAATCCGGAGAGAGTTTGAATATCCTTGCGGCTCCGGCGGGCAGCACTCCATGGACCGCCACGCCGATTCCCGACTCGAAGTGGGTGTCGTAGGAATATTCCTCCACCATGTTCAGAGGAACGGTGCAGTGGGCGAACAGCATCTTGTCGCCGTCGATGCGTGAAAGGTTCGCTTGGAAGCCGGAGATTCCGAACTTCTGGTGGGCGATGCACATTGACAGGAGCGTGGGTATGTCTCCCTCGCACGTGGCCACGACCCCCTGGCTGTTCAGGATTGCCAGAGCCATGCAGCCGGTGTTGCCGAGGGCTGTCAGCAGGTCGAAGCAGCGGAGTGACACCCCGGCCAGCCCGTACCTCTCCACCAGCGTCTTCATGGCGCAGTAGATGTCCATTGAGCCACTGAAGTCTTTTCCTGAGATGCTCTTCCCGAACTTCGGCTTGTTAGGCGGGTTGAGTTTCAGCCCTTCCAGCCATTTGCGGTCAGGCTCTTCGGCCAGCCCCACCAGTTCGTTGATGTTGATGTCAACAATCTCGACGCCGAGCCTCTCCTTGGCCAAGGCGTAGTCTACGTCGCTGGAAATCAGCCAGTCGGAAGGCTTCCCGATAACTCCCACCTTATAACCTTCCAGAATGCGGCCCATGTCATATTCCTTCACATGGCTTTTTCCGCCCTTCGTGAAGCCGCCTCGGAGCCTGAGGGCGATCTCCTCCGCGCTTCCGTGAAGGATTTCTCCCGGCCATCCGGCCCGGTTCAGGAACGATAGGATCTCCATCGACGCGGCAAGGGAGTTGCTCTTCCCGCTGGTAAGCAGCCTGACTGGCATGCCGTCAGGAATATTCAGAGACCCTTCCTTGCAGAAGATGCTTTTGAATATTCCCTCCGTCCCTCCGGTCCTGACGTAGATGATGTTGTTCCGTGTCCTGGAATATTCGGAAAAGTCGGTGCTGCCGAACTTAAACGCCTCGCCGAGCGCCTTCTCAATGTCCTGAATGAATCTTTCGTCCGCAGGCTCCGCCACCGGCTCGCTGTGCAGCTCCGAAGTCAATGAGTAAAGTGTGTACATATTCGCTTATTTGGTAATCCTTGATGCTTACTAAAAGTCATTGTGTCATTTGATTCTCTCCGCCAATTCCAGTGACGGCAAATCTCTCTCTATCATGGCCGGATTGTTATGGTATATCATGGCCGGATTATTATGGTCGGGCAACTTTGGCGAGCAGCTCTTAAGCGCTGAAGCCGGTTCCACCGAATGCGTTATGCCTCTTTCTGAAGGTTTTGCCGTAGGAAGAGGCCGTTCAACCTGCGCGGAATCCCGCTGACCTTGGATGGCTAACCATTTTTTTAGGTTTTGCCGAAGGACGTGGCCGTTCAACCCGTGCGGAATCCCGCTGACCTTGGGTGGCTAACCTTTTTTAGGTTTTGCCGGAGGAAGAGGCCGTTCAACCCGCGCGGAATCCCGCTGACCCGGAGGGCGACTATCCTTTTCTGAAGGTCTTGCCGAATGGGGTGAGCGAGAGGAGAGCCATCTTGAAGTGCTGGAGACCGAAAGGGATGCCGATGATGGTGATGCAGCAGATAAGACCGAAGACGAGGCGCGTCGCGGCGATCTCCCACCACCCCAGCAGGATCCAAAGCACATTCATGAATATGCTGAGGCAGCCTCCGGCGTTGTTTCCGTCCACAACTTCGGTTCCGAATGGCCATAGCGAGAACACTCCGAACTTCCACAACTGGTAGCCGAACGGAATCCCGATGATGGTCACGCAGTACAGAAGTCCGGCGATGAAGTAGCCCAGACTGACCGGCAGCCCGCCCAAGATGAGCCAAAGAATATTTCCGATGATTCTCATTGATGCGAAGATAGTGTTTTTCTTAATGCTTTCGTCCGCAATTTACAACAAAAGCCCCGGAATCCGAAACTTTCGTGCGCGGAAATCCGATCTTCGCTCCCGCGGCAACCTTGGCCGGCCATCCCGTGAGCGAACAAGGCCTTCCTGCTCCCGAGACAACCTCGACAGACCCTCCCGTGAGCAAACCAGTCCTTCCTGCTCACAAGGCAGCCTTGGCAGACCCTCCCGTGCGCAGAACAGTCCTTCCTGCTCACGAGGCAGCCTTGGCCGGCCATCCCGTGAGCAGACTAGGCCTTCCTGCTCACGAGACAACCTTGGCCGGCCCTCCCGTGAGCAAACCGGGCCTTCCTGCTCACGAGACAACCTTGACAGACCCTCCCGTGAGCGAACAAGGCCTTCCTGCTCACGAGGCAGCCTTGGCCGACCCTCCCGTGAGCAAACCAGTCCTTCCTGCTCACGAGACAGCCTTGGCCGGTCCTCCCGTGCGCAGAACAGGCCTTCCTGCTCACGAGACAGCCTTGGCTGACCCTCCCGTGCGCAGAACAGGTCTTCCTGCTCACGAAGAAGGTGTTAGGAAGTACGTTGTGAGGAGAATGATCGATAACTGATGGCGAGGAATAGGGTTGGAGACATGGCAGAGCCTACGGGGACATATTCATAAAGAATGAATGGTGTTTTTTCTTTGGATGACGGTTGGATTATCAGATTATATTCATATCTTTGCTATTGTGGTACGACCGTCGGGAGTTGAACGCCCTGCCGACGTACTCAAGATAGATGTTCACGCAGAGTTCGGCACTTTTGCTGTCACGGATGTGATTTATGCAGGGCTTTTGCTTGTGGACGCTATCGGAAGACTGAATGCCGCGGAGCATGGAATCCGCAAAGCGAGTTGGGTTATATCGCACCTGGCTCGCTTTTTTGTATAAGGTGGGGAGTGAGTGACTTGCGGCTTATGTAAAAGGTCTCTCACGTGATCTGGGACACTGGAGGGAACGTGAGAGTGGATAAATAACCATTCGTGCGTAGACAGTGCTATAACTCGCACGAAGCAAACTGCTTAGATTATGAAACGACTTCCTTATGCGGACGCTGAGAAGAAGTGCGCAGTCTCCTTTCTTGGTCATGGAGATTGGTGGCATCTTTACACTCCGGGGAACTTGACGGAACTGCTGTTCAGAGACGATGACGACTATCGTTACGTGATGAATCTGATGGCGAGATGTCTGGCGGAAGTGCCGGGATTGGCTGTCGTGGCCTTTGAGGTTATGAGCAACCATCTGCACATTGTCATATGTGGATCCGAAGTTGGGACAAGGCTTTTTTTCGAGCTGTTCCGCAAACGGTTAAGCAGGTACATGGCCACAAGGTATGAGTCTGCTTTATCTGCTCGATTCCAGATGAGCCTCAAGCCTGTTCCGGATCTCAAGGCATTGAGAAACACCATTGTCTATGTCAATCGCAACGGATACGTCGTGACTCCGGAATGCACCCCGTTCTCTTACCCGTGGGGTACCGTACCGTACTATTTCTGCCGGTTTTTGCCCGATGCAAGGCTGTCTGATCTGAAAGATAGAGCGGCCCGAAGAATGTTCAAGGGGCGAAATCCGCATCTCCCGGGAGACTATCTTGTGATCAATGGACACATCGCACCGCCTTCGTACTGCGACATAAGACTCGGAATGGCGATGTTCCGCGACGCACATCATTATTTCTGGATGGTCAGCAAGGATGTCGAAGCCTATGAAGAGATTGCGAAAGACTTGGATGACGGGGAATTCCTAACTGACACTGAGTTGTTTACGCAACTATGGAAATATGTCAAGTCAGCCTATGGTGTCAGCAGCCTCAAGGAGTTGAGCCAAGCTCAGAAAATCGATTTGGCGAAACGACTCCGCTATGACTACCGCTCCTTCAATGGCCAGATCCGGCGTGTTCTTGGGTTGTCGCAATATGAAGTGGACTCGTTGTTTCCTCTTGGTGCGCATGCGCCGCAGTGACAGGACTCTGATCCAGCGTTTGAGGGTTCCTTTTTCTCGCGGACGATAAAAAGGGTGGTAACGGGAGAGTGGAAGATGGTAAGCGACCGTCCGCGGTGGTGGGCGGTGGTGAGCGGTGGTCTTCGACGTAGAGCGATGGTCTGCGACGGTATGCGACAGTCTGCGATTGTGGGCGGACGGCGAACGATGGTGTGCGAAGGTGAGCGATGGTCCGCGGACGGGAGATTATGCGTTTTTACGGGAAGCGTATGCCAACTTACGAAGGATAAGAATATGAAAGATCAAGTCTTGGGCAGGAGCCTGGGATTATATGTCAAACAACTAAACATTAAGTAATTATGAAAAGAATTTTGGAAGTGCTGCAGGATGGAGACGGCCAGTTGAAGTTCAACACAGACATCAATGTCTGGAAAGATCCGATGGTGTCGATGGACATCATCCAGAATGCTATGCTGTCGATGTCAACGACGCTGTGGGGAGGAAACGAGCAGTCAGTTCTCGCGATGATACGCTCATTGGCGATAGCGGATCTGGCTCTCAGTACGAACCGTGACGAGATGATAGAACACCTCAAAGACGCTTCACGGTCTCTCGCCGATGCCTTTAATTCAGTGCTTCAAGAGGAACGACTCCGCGGTTCGGTGACCATATTCCCTCCCAATGTGAGGGTGCGTCCCGAAAAAAGCTGACCAGCCATGTTCTCCAGTGAGCAAGGATAGCCCCAATTGCTCACGGGATAGCTGGCTAAGGTTGTCTCGTGAGCAGGAGGGCGCGGTTTGCTCACGGGATAGCTGGCTAAGGTTGTCTCGTGAGCAGGAGGGTTCGGTCTGCGCACGAGGCAACCTTGGTAGGATTTAAGCGACAGCTCCATATTCAGCGCAAGTGATCACAACGCCTCGGGTAATAATCCGAGTGCTGAAGGGATCACTGTAACAAATGGGCGGCTCTGAAGAGAAACGACCGACAATAGTATTTCAAAATACTATTTGCAAAGTGCCTGTGCAAGAGCATCTACACCTTCTGCGCCAGGCAGGGTCGGATATGCGGCTTTAAGTTGTGCGGCGAATGTCGCAGCATCAGGATGAGATTCAAGGAGTTCACGGACTTTGGTAAGATAGGATATTTGCAGGTGAGCCCCAAAAACAAATTATAGGTTATTCCCCGAAAACTCTTAAATTTGCAGATGATTGATAATGAATGGCAGAAAGTAGTTGAAAGTGGATCCGATAGAATGGGCGGCGGCATTTGAAAACGTAATCGTTTAAGTGGAGCAAGAAGAAAATCTTGCTTGCGGAATGAGGAACTGAATGGCGAACGCCGGCCGAGATTAACCCAAGAGTATTTTTCGATTGACTATGAATAAAGAAGATTTCCAGATTCGTTACAAATTGTTAAAGTTGGACGGGCCGACGATTAACAGAATCCGTCAGATGGAGGATGGGGAAGACCGGGATGCCCGATATGGTTTAGGACGATATTTGTATGTGGTACGTCCGGAGGAGGATGGGGGAGACCGGGATGCCCGATATGGTTTAGGACGATATTTGTATGTGGTACGTCCGGAGGAGGATGGGGGAGACCGCGCTTTTGAGAATCTTCAGAAGGCGTATGCCCAAGGACAGTCGGATGCCGTCGCTGCTTACACAGAAGGATGTCTCACAAAATACGCGTCTGAAATGGAGAAAGTCCATATTCCTGCCTTTGATGCTGATGACGAGGATGTGGATTCTGATGAAGATGACTATCCGGACGACGACGGTCGTTTTGATGCCTATGCGTAACTTTATTGATGGATCTATGAATATCTTCCGGAAAATCAAGTTGTCGGCCCGGTATGCCAAAGCGGTGTACCTAGTGTCAGCGGCATATTCATTCACCGCTGCCGGACTGTGCGTCTTTGATCCTACCTTGACTCCCACATTCGTTCTGCTGAAGCTGCTGTTTATCCCTGTCATCTGGTATTTGTTCAAGTCCTTCCAGAGAGGGCAGACCATCTATTTCTATCTGAATCTGGGGATCAGCAGAACTGAATATTATTCTATTCCGTTTGTTGTTGACTTCGTGGTCTTCGTCGCGCTATTAACCTTTTCAATATGTGTTGGCAATGTCATCAGATAGGATAAATAGAATGCTTGTTGACAGCGTGCACCTTGAATTCGGAAAACTAACGGTGCTTCAAAGCGCTTTCGTCACATCGGAACGCGGCAAGGTGACGGGTGTCCTGGGGAGGAACGGTACGGGAAAATCGTGCCTGTTCAAATGTATTATGGGAGGCATAAAGCCACAGAACATCTTCGTGAGGTTCAACGATGAGCAAAGTACTGACTATGGGCATATCGGCGACAGGGTCAAGTACCTTCCGCAGAATCTCTTCATGCCGCCGAGGATGACCTTGGACGAAGCCTTCAGACTGTATGATGTTGAATATGACGGCTTGGTGTCGTTTGATCCCAAGTTCCATACCTTTCAGAAGAAACAGTTTCGGGAATTATCCGGTGGCGAGGCTCGTGTCGCTGAAATGTTCATCATCATCAAGTCACCCTCTGATTTCTGCATCCTGGACGAACCTTTCTCCAACATCGCCCCTATTCATGTCGAGAAGATGCAGTCGCTGATCCGGGAGGAGAAAGCAAATAAAGGGATCATCGTATCTGACCATTTGTACGAAGCGATCATTCAGGTTTCAGACAACTTGTTCCTGCTCCGTGACGGTTACACATTCCCCGTCAGATCAAGAGAAGACCTGATAAGGCATGGGTATATTCGATAAGCTGTTCACTGATCGGATCCGTCCCGTTACTTTGCGAAGACCGTCTCGTACACCAGGTGGCCGGTAGCCATCAGGTAATCCGTCTCGGCGATACGGGACTGCGTGAACGCCTCGATAAGATTACTCCTGGCCTGCTGCCACTGGAACTGCGCATCAAGATAATCCGAGAGAGGACACATGGATGCGTGATAACGATTCTCTGTAACTCTAAGATTCTCATCTGCTTGAGCCTTCCCATCCATGGCCGCTTCGATAAGGTTGTAGCTGTCGGAAAGATTGAATGCCGCCGGCCAAGGCATCCTCTACGAAAGGTTCGGCGATTGCCGCCGCCTGATTTCCGGGCGGACCGCCTTGATGAATGAATATCACGGACTCATCTCGCGCCTTTCCTCTGAGTTGGCTCCCGGCTCGCTCATCATAGACTGCCACTCGTTTCCTTCGGATTCGACATCTGCATCGGCTATAATGACGATGCAAGCAAGCCTGAGCAGGAGATGATCGACAAGGCGACGCACCTGTTTGATCGCGCCGGATTTAAGGTAGGCCTGAACAATCCATATTCAAACTCGATAACTCCCAAGAAACCGGTTGATTACAAATCCTTGATGATCGAAGTCAACAAGCGTTGCTATATGAATGAGGGCACTTTGGCGCGGACGGTAGGCTATGACATCATTTCTGGACTTGTCAACGACTTCTATCGCTTGGTATTGGTATAAAAGAATATCACCGTGCGTGAAATGTGGCGTTTTCCGGACAAGTTGAGTAAAATGATGATTTGTCCGTAGAGAGGCGGGTTCTCACGGACAAGTTGAGGATTCTGAGTCGCCTCCTCTTGGAGATAGGCATTCCAAAATAGGAGGTGGTATCCAAATCGCAGCATGGGCTGCTTGTAATCGAGATTGTAAGGACATGGTCTGATGTGTTCCTACGTGTTTTTGCCCGTATTTGCAGATGCTTAATTAGACTTATTTATCACGTGATTTTTGTTACGGGGGGCAAAAAGGCCTGATTTACCCCCGTGACTGTTCAAAAACTGCATGACGTGTGCAGAAAGGCCGTATTTGCACACGTGAGTCCAATGACGTAGGCAAAAGAGGCGATTCTGCCTACGTGGCTTGACGCATGCCCCGTGCCTTCACGCATAAGGAGCATTATTACGGGCTTCGATGCGTCACGC
>ULNY01006274.1_pt1 | contig 17264 bp, 13 predicted proteins | sample 1952071 | NCBI WGS metagenome assembly ULNY01 (sample SAMEA4835589, study PRJEB28245) | human gut metagenome | biome: gut microbiome; material: fecal sample | place: Denmark | collected 2008 | reverse complement strand
GATGGTTTTAGCGAAGCATTATTAGTAACAGAAGAAGTCTTAGAAGCCCATAAAGAAACTAAAACTGATACAGTTCCTATTAATAAAGAATTCTCTGCAACTGGTGCAGTACAAAATGTAACTTTAAATGCTGGTACATATAAATTAGAAGTATGGGGAGCACAAGGAGGAAATTATAATACAACTTATACTGGTGGAAAAGGTGGATATTCGTATGGAACCTTAACCTTAAATAATACTACAAATTTATATGTTTATGTTGGAAAACAAGCACAAACAATTACAACTAATAGAACAGTAACAACTGGAGGATTTAATGGTGGAGGAAATGGATATAATAGATATTATTCAAATAATTACACTTATGCTCAAGGTGGCGGAGGAGCTACAGATATAAGAATTGGACAAGATAGTTTATACTCTAGAGTAATAGTAGCAGGTGGAGGTTCTGGTGCAACAAATAGAACTAATGGCTATTATGGTGGAGGAACAAGTGGTGGAACAGGATTAAGCGGATATGCAGGAAGTCAAACTTCAGCAGGAACAAATGGTTCATTTGGAACTGGAGGCTCTGCAACAACTTCTGGAAGTAATTATAAATATGGTTCAGCCGGAGGTGGTGGTGGCTGGTATGGTGGTGGTGCAAGTACTACCTATAGTGATAATACAAATTATGATACTTATTCAGGTGGAGGTTCAGGTTATGTCTATACTTCATCAACTGCAACAAATTATCCATCAGGAAATTTATTAACTTCAACTTATTATTTAACAAATGCAGCAACATTAGCAGGTAATACATCATTTACAAGTACATCTGGTGGAACAGAAACAGGCCATTCTGGTAATGGATATGCTAAAATAACAGGAAACGAAATAGGTACTATAACTTATTATACAATACCTAACCTAACAGGATTAACTGATTTAAAAGTACAATTAGGTACAAGTGTAAGTTTAACTGATGGAACTACATTAATCTGTGAAAATAATACAACGAATGGTTGTTCAATAACAAGTATATCAATAACAGATACTTCAACATTAACCAAAGGAACACATGTTGTAACATATACAGTAAAAGGCAAAAATAAGAATAAATATCTATTTAATAGAAATATAAATGTAATAAGTGACCCAGTACAAGCAACACTTACACAATTAAATTTAACACCAAGTTCAGGAACACCAGATTTTTCTAAAACAAGTTGCTCTTCTGGTTGCGGTGAGTCTACTGTGGGAATATATACTGCTGAAGATGATTTTGGTACATCATATTATTTTAGAGGAGATGTGGAGAATAATTATGTATATTTTGCGGGTTATTACTGGAGAATAATAAGAATAAATGGAGATGGTTCTATTAGAATAATATATGATGGTACAAGTGCACATGTTAATGGAGAATCATCTACTGATAGACAATTGGGAATAAGCAAATTTAATAGTTCCATTAATGATAATGCTTATGTAGGATTTATGTATGGAGCAACAGGTTCTTCAACTTATGCAGCAACACATGCAAATACAAACAATAGTACAATAAAAACATACTTAGATAATTGGTATAATACAAACATAAAAGGTACAACAAATGAACAGTATATAGTAGATGCAATATATTGTAATGATAGAGAGGTATCCAGTGGAACAGGTAGTTGGCAAGATGATACTGAATATAAATCATATAATAGAATTAAAAATAAAACTCCATCATTAAAATGTAATCAAGTAAATGATAGGTTTACTGTGAATGTAAATATAGATAATGTAACAGGTAATGGTGCATTAAAGTATCCAATAGGATTAATTACAGTAGATGAAGTGTCATATGCAGGTGGAATAACACTTTCTTATGGTTCTGGAACTGGAACAAATAACGAAGTATATTATTTATGTACTAAAAATAATTTTTGGACTATGTCACCTTATGGATATAGTACTTATTCTACTCCTACATATATTTATGCTGTTAGTGCTTATGGACAAATATCAGTTAATGGTGCAAGTTCAACTAGTTATACTGTTCGTCCTGTGATTTCTCTTTCATCTAATGCACTAAAATTTGGCAACGGAACAAGTATTGATCCTTTTAGAACAAATTCTTAATACCGACACTAATTAAAAAGTCTTTATATTATAAGGGTTTAGATGACAAAAAGTTTCGTCCAATAATTATAAAAAATCACGATTTTGTTGAATATAATGGTTCAATAAAATCTAGTGTGAAGTAAAATTAAGAATTATTTAGTGCTTAATTTTGTGAAACAATAAAATCTAGTGTGAAGTTGAGATGATAATTTATCATCTCTTTTTCGTGTGTTATTATAAAGTAAATAATAATTGTAGGAGGAGGTAATTAAATGAAAGATTATTATTTACTAGTTGGATTAAATAGTAAGGAGGTTAAAATAATTAATATTAATCAAAAGGAACCAGGTTTAATTGAAGTAGTTATAGAGAACAGAAAACAAAAGGTCAGATGTCCTGTATGTAACAAATTTACTAGTTCAGTACACGACAAATTAAAACCAATAAAGAGTATTTATTTGGATAGTTGTGGTTCAAGTGTTGATTTGATTATATATAAGAAAAGATATCATTGCTATAATTGTAATAAGATATTTACTGAGAAATTAAATATAAATACAAGTAACGGAAGTATATCAAATAAAGTAAAGATACAAATAAGAAGGAATTTATTAAATTACAATCTGTCTCTAAAATATATAGCAGAAAAAAACAGATTATAAATAACAACGATAGAAAATGAAATGTTAGATATAGTTTCATCTATTCCTAAGCACGTTGTTAATTTACCAAGAGTTAAGAAAGTATTGGATATATTACCAAGTAGAAAAAAAGAACGTCAAGTACAATACTTCACATATTGTAACAATAGACATTCTGTAGAGTTCGTAATATTGGATATGTACGAACCATACTTATTGGTCACACAAGCAATGTTTCCTAAGGCAAAGTATGTTGTCGACCGATTTCATTATACCACTTATATTATGGATACGCTAGACGATATAAGAATAAGATTGCAAAAGTTATATGGAGAAAAAAGTAAAGAATACAAATTATTAAAAAATAAAAAGAATTGCATTTGGTTATAAAAGTTTTGAATTGTTTAGAGGTAGAATATTATATATATTTAATGGCAAAATTAGTGGAGTTGTAAGAAAGAAAAACGACTCCAAAATAAAAAAATAATCAATTAAATTTTTACTCCAAATAATATTTTTAAAATACATCAAAAAAACTAAAAAATAATGGGAAAAAGCATATAAAAAATTTAAACACTAAAAATTACACTTTTTCCCTTATATTATAGTGTTTTACAAAAAAATTACTTCACATCAGATTTTATTGAACCCATAAGACAAAAACTTATGTATTTTCTATTTACATAATTTAATATTTAATATAAAATATATTTATATAAAGTATTTAAGGGAAGTGAAGATATGCCTAATTGGACAAAAGAACAAAGTGATGCAATATATAAAACTGGTACAAATATAATAGTATCTGCAGGAGCAGGCTCCGGTAAAACAGCAGTATTATCAGAGCGTGTTATAGAAAAATTAAAAAGTGGTATTCATATAAATGAATTATTAATTTTAACTTTTACTAAAGCTGCGGCATCTGAAATGAAAGAGCGTATTAGAAAGAAAATAAAAAAAATACCTGAATTAAGTAAAGAACTTGATTTAATTGATGCTAGTTATATTACAACATTTGATAGTTTTGCTATGAGTATAGTTAAAAAATACCATTATTTACTTAATGTTAGTAAAAATATTTCTATTATAGAAAGTTCTGTTATTGAGATAAAAAAGAAAAATATTTTAGATAATATTATGGATTATTATTATAGTTCTAATGATCCAAGATTTATTAAATTAATTAATAATTTTTGTATTAAAGATGATCTTAATGTAAAAGAAGGGATTTTACTTATTAATAATAAACTTGATTTAAGAATAGATAAGATAGAGTATTTAAAAAGTTATGTAAGTAACAATTATGAGTCTACTAAAATAAAGAAAGACATAAATAAATATATTTTATTACTTAAAGAAAAAATAGAAATAATAAAATCTCAAGTAGATAATTTAAGTTTATATTTAGATAATGATTATATTACATTAGTAAATGATTCATTATATGGTTTATTTAATAGTGAAACTTATGAAGAAATAAAAGCATACTCTAATATTTCATTACCTAGATTACCCAAAGGAGTTAGTGAAGACGCTAAAAAAGAAAAAGAAAGTTTAGGTAAATTACTTACTAAATTAAATGAATTATGTCCTTACACTAATGAAGAAGAAATATATAATTCAATACTTAGTACTAAAGATACAGTAAGTATTATATGTGAAATAATTATTAAATTACATAATGAAATAATGGAATATAAGAAAATAAATGATATATATGAATTTAATGATATTGCTATTATGGCTATAAATGTATTAGATAATATGGAAGTAAGAAATGAATTAAAATATCATTTTAAGGAAATAATGGTTGATGAATATCAAGATACTAATGATTTACAAGAAGCATTTATTAATAAAATAGAAAATAATGATGTTTATATGGTCGGAGATATTAAACAATCAATATATAGATTTAGAAATGCTAATCCATATATATTTAAAAATAAATATGATAATTATAGTAATAATAATGGTGGAATAAAAATAGATTTACTTAAAAATTTCAGAAGTAGATGTGAAGTATTAGATAATATTAATACAATATTTAATTTAATTATGGATGATGATATTGGAGGATGTAATTATACTTTATCTCATCAAATGGTATTTGGTAATAATACTTATATTAATGAGGGTAAAACTGATCAAAATAATAACTTTGAAGTATATACTTATGATTATAAAGACAGTAAATATTCTAAAGAAGAAATAGAAATATTTATGATAGCAAAAGATATTAAAGAAAAAGTAGAAAGTAAATATCAAGTATTTGATAAAGATGATTTAATACTTAGAGATATTACTTATAATGATTTTGTTATATTAATAGATAGATCTACATCATTTGATTTATATAAGAAAATATTTGAATACTTAAATATACCATTATCAATAATTAAAGATGAAAAATTAAATAGTGATATAGATTTAGTAATACTAAAAAATTTAATGTCTTTTATTATTAAAGTTAAGAATAATAGTTTTGATACTGAATTTAAGTATCTATTTACTAGTATTTCTAGAAGTTTTATTTATAATTTATCTGATAATGAGATATTAGAGTATTTTATTAATAATAATTTTATTACAAGTAGTTTATATATTAAAGCAAAAGAAATAAGTTTATTAATAGATAAATTAAGTATTAGAGAAATAATAGATATTATTTTAGATAAATATGATTATATTGCTAGAATTAGTACATTAGGTAATATAGAAAAAACATTAGTAAAATTAGATAAAATTAAAGATATATCTAGTAACTTAAATGATATAGGATATAATATTTATACATTTACAGATTATTTAAAAGAAATAATAGATAGTGATTATCAAATGACTTATAGTATAAATGAAGTAGATAATGATTCAGTTAAAATAATGACTATTCATAAAAGTAAAGGTTTAGAGTATCATATATGTTATTTTCCTGGATTATATAAAGAATTTAATTTTAGTGATTTAAAGGGAATGTTTATTTATGATAATACTTATGGTATAATTACTCCTTATTTTGAGGAAGGTATAGGTAAAACAATATATAATACTTTACTTAAAGAAAAATGTATTAATGAAGAAGTAAGTGAAAAGATAAGATTATTTTATGTAGCATTAACTAGAGCAAAAGAAAAAATGATTATGATACTTCCAATTAATGAGAAAGGTTTACTAGATAATAAATCATTATTGATAGATAAAAATATAAGAAAGAATTATAAGAGTTTTAAAGACATATTTAATTCAATTGAAAGTTATATTACAGCATATTATAAAGAAATAGATATTAATACTTTAAATATTACTAAGGATTATAATAAGATAAAGAGTTTTAACTATGACAGTTATTTAAATAAAACTAATGATAAATTAGAAGTAACAGAACTTGAATTTAATGATAATTTATTAGAAGTTAAACATTTTTCTAAAGAGAATAATCATATTAATACTAAAGAAGAAATTAATAATATGAACTTTGGTACTTTAATACATGAAGTATTAGAAAGTATTGATTTTAAGAATGTAGATTTATCTAATATTAAAGATAAATTTATAATAAATAAAATTAATAAATTTATATCTAGTGATATTATGAAAAATATTAAGAACGCTAAAATATATAAAGAATATGAATTTATATATAATATAGATAATATAAAATATCATGGAATAATAGATTTAATGAATGTATATGATGATCATATAGATATAATAGATTATAAATTAAAGAATATATTAGATACTGCTTATTTAAAACAATTAAATGGATATAGGAATTATATAGAGAGTATTTCTAATAAAAAAGTATATATTTATTTATATTCTATAATGGATGAGAAAATAGAAGACTTAAATTAGTTTTCTTTTTTTGTACCATAATTTTAACTTTAACATAAATTATAATAGAGATTTAAGGATAGTGATTTTATGACTCTGGATAAAATTAAAGTAGGAAATACTTGTATAATTAAAAAAATATTAAATACATCCAAGATAAAAAGAAGATTACTTGATATAGGATTAACTTCTGGTACATCAGTAGAATGTGTATTAGAAAGTCCTGGTAAAGATATATGTGCTTATTTAATCAGAGGTAGTGTTATTGCAATTAGAAAAGTAGATGCTAAGGAAGTGGAGGTATCTTTATTATGAACTTAAATATAACCCTAGCAGGTAACCCTAATGTAGGTAAAAGTACAATATTTAATAATTTAACAGGACTAAGAGTACATACTGGTAATTGGCCAGGTAAAACAGTAGGAGTAGCTAAAGGTAGTTATAAGTATGAAAATACATTATATAATATTTATGATATACCTGGTACTTATTCACTAATTAGTCATTCCAAGGAAGAAGAAGTAGCAAGAGACTTCATTATTAATAATGATAACCTAACTATAATAGTATGTGATGCCACTAATTTAGAAAGAAATTTAAACTTAGTATTACAAACATTAGAAATAACTAGTAAAGTAATTGTCTGTATTAATTTAATGGATATTGCTAAAAGGAAAAATATTATTATTGATACTAAAAGATTATCTAATATTTTAAAAGTACCTGTAATAGGTATAAGTGCAAGAAATAATTATGGTATAAATGAATTAAAAAAGTTAATTAAAGATAATATAAATAACACTAATGATACATTCAAAATAACTTATAATAATGAAGTTGAAGACTATATAACTAAGTTAAATATGGATAGAAAAAGTGCCCTTAACTATATAAATAAATCTAATTTATATGAAGAAGAAATAGTAAGTACCTTAGTTAAAATATCTAATGATATATATAATGCTTGTGTAAAAAGTAATAATAATATTTATGATAAAAAAACAAGAAAAGTAGATAAAATATTAACAAGTAAATTAACAGGAATACCTATAATGTTATTTATGTTATTTATAATATTTTATATTACCTTGTATTTAAGTAATTATCCAAGTGAATGGTTACTTAATATGTTTAATAAGTTTGAATTACCAATATATAATATACTTAGTTTCTTACCAAATTTCATTAGAAATATGATAGTGTATGGAGCATATAGAACAGTTAGTTTTGTAGTTAGTGTTATGTTAATACCTATGTTAATATTCTTTCCTTTATTTACTTTGTTAGAAGATGTAGGATATTTACCAAGAATAGTATTTAATATAGATAAATATTTTAGAAAAGTAAAAAGTTGTGGTAAACAATGTTTAACTATGTGTATGGGATTTGGTTGTAATGCTGTTGGAGTAACTAACTCTAGAATAATAGATTCTTCAAGAGAAAGATTAATAGCAATTTTAACTAATTCTTTTATACCTTGTAATGGTAGATTTCCTATAATTATTACATTAATAAGTATGTTTTTAGTTAAAGATAATAATCCTTTATTAGCAAGTATAATCTTAGTATTAGTAATAATATTTAGTGTTATGGTAACATTAATAGTATCTAATATCTTATCTATTACTTTACTAAAAGGAGAACCTTCCTCATTTACTTTAGAGTTACCAATGTATAGAAAGCCTGAAATAATTAAAACAATAATAAGAAGTGTTTATGATAGAACATTAGTAATATTAGGTAAAAGTTTATTAGTTGCAGTACCCGCAGGATTAATTATTTATATACTTGCTAATGTTAATATAAATAATGTAAGTATCTTAGCGAGTATATGTAATATAGTTAATCCAATAGCAAAAATGTTTGGACTAGATGGAGTAATACTAACTAGTTTTATCTTGGGAGTACCAGCCAACGAAATAGTAATACCAATAATGTTAATGGGATACTCTAATACTAGTATTATAGGTAGTTATCAAATAGAAAGTTTAAAGAATATTCTTATAAATAATGGATGGAATAGTATTAAATGTATATGTGTAATTATTTTTACTTTACTTCATTTTCCATGTGCTACCACGATAATTTCTATAAAGAAAGAAACTAACAGTAATAAATGGACTATACTATCTATAATTATTCCTTTATTATTAGGACTAACAATATGTTTAATAATTAATTTAGTAAGTAAAATATTTGCTTAGTTTATCCTTTCCATAACTTAAAAGTTATTCCAAGGTTTTAAATGCCTAAAACATTAGTCATTTAAAAGAAATATTGAACCTATAAAAATAGGTTCAATATTTTTATTATATTTTTTGTTTAAAATTAATGCATTATTAGTAATATTTGTATCAATAATGTATTTTTTGATAAAAAAAGAAGTGCTTTGTAATTTTTTTTATAATAATTTATATGAAGGAATAAAAAGTAAATAGAAAAGAGGTGTAATATGACTTAAATTATTTTAACTAAAAAGAATTAAAGGGAACAATTATAGGAAGAAATGATAAAAGATGAAAAATGAAATTATATTATTTGAAAATCAAAATGTAAAATTAGAAGTTAATATAAAAGATGAGACAGTGTGGTTAACGCAAAAACAAATGGCTGAATTATTTGGAAAAGATAGAAAAACAATTACTAGTCATATAAAAAATATTTATAGAGATAATGAGTTAAATAAAAATGAAGTATGCTCATTTTTTGAGCATACTGCTTCTGATGGCAAAAAATATAAAACACAATATTATAACTTAGATATGATTATAAGTGTAGGATATCGTGTTAATAGTAAACAAGGTATAATATTCAGAAAGTGGGCTACAGGTGTATTAAAAGAATACTTAATTAATGGATATGCAGTTAATAAGAAAAGACTAGAATATTTAGAGAAAACTGTTAAATTAATAGATATTGCTAATAGGATAGATACTGAATTAAAAGGAAGTGAATCAAGAGAAATAATTAAAGTAATAAGTGAATATTCAAATGCTTTAAATTTACTTGATGATTATGATTATAAGAGAATTAATAAACCAAAAGGTATAACTAATGATAAAATAATTACTTATGAAGAATGTATTGATGTTATTAATAAGTTAAAATTTAATAATGAAAGTAGTTTGTTTGCTTTAGAAAGAAATAAAGGATTAAAAGAAATAATTAGAACAATATATAATACATTTGATGGTAAAGATTTATATTCTACAATCGAAGAAAAAGCCTCTAATTTCTTATATCTAATTATTAAAAATCATGTCTTTATTGATGGCAATAAAAGAATTGCAGCAACACTATTTATTTATTTTTTAAATTATTATAATATTTTATATAAAGATAATAAACAAGTAATAGATAATAATACATTAGTCGCAGTAACCCTATTAATCGCTGAATCTAATCCAAAAGAAAAAGAAATATTAATAGATTTAGTAATGAATTTTTTAACTAATTAATAAAAAACTACTTGCTAAAAAGTAAGTATTGTGACATTATTTAAGTGTAACAGAAAATACTACATCAAATTATGATTTATCATATATTCTAACTTTGCTTGGTTCCGTCGCGGCGGCAGCTGTGACTATGGTTCTCTTGCAGGAATGTTTGATTTCAAATATAAAAGTGGTGCCGGCAATGGTAATTCTTCAACTCGGGCAGTATTAGTATCCCTTTCATCATAATTTATTAATAAAATTAAAGTTATGGAAAACACTCTATAACTTTTTTCTTGACTTTTAAGTATATATTTGCTATTATATTAAGCATGTTTAGGGGGTAAATTATGGATGATTTTATGAATGAAAGAACATTAATATATACTAAGTTTGAACATGATGAAGTAATTATTTTTGGTATACTTTATGAATTTTATAGTATGTTATTAGAAAAAAATACAATTGGACTAGAAGGTTCATATTTAGCAAAGTTAGTTAAAATATTATTTAAAGAATACGTAGATAAATATGATAAAGATAATATTAATTATATTGAATTTTATGATGGATTTTTAGATTTATATTTATCTAAACTACATATTGATGAATCTATAATGCATAGTAAAGGAATAAGTATAAAGAAAATTATTGGAATAGATATAAAAGATTTTAGAAACTCTATAAAACAAATAGATACTTATTATCCATATATTAATATTATCAATAATCTAGATATTAGTTATCAAAATAAAACTAATTTAATTATATATATAAATAATCATTTATCAAGTGTATATAATGTTTTAAATTCATTTTATGATATAGATACCACAATAAAAATACATGAACTAATCGAAGATAATACTCTATCATATTTAACTAATATTGATACTAATAATTTTAATATGTTTGATTTTAAAAAACAATTTGAATTAGAAAATAAAAAATATATAGATTCATTAATAACTAATAATATTTTTAATCCAAGTAATATAAATATTGAAGATAAAGAATTAAATGAATTTCATAAAAAACTAAATAAAAAAGAAAGAAAAGTATTAACATATTTACTTAAATTAAGTTTATCAACAGAAAATATAGAAAGTTTATTTGAAAATAAAGAAACATTATTAAAGGAAATAGATATGTCTAATTTTAGTTTTGAATATAATACTTTAAAATTAATAAAAAAATTTAATAAGAGTTTAAGAAAGTAATAAGTATGGAATATAATAAATTTTTAACATTTAAAGAATATAAAAAAGAGTATTATGATATTTTCAGTAGAATAGTCAAAGGTAATGATTTATCTTATGACAAATATATTAAAAATACTATTGAATATATAGGCAGTTTTAAATTATATAAATTATTATTATCTAGACTAAAAAAAATATTTAATTTACTTGGTATAGATAATAGTCTTGATATAACTTTATTATGTACATATTTTTTAATACCTAATGCTATTCTTTCTATTGGTAATAAATTCGATAAAAAGATAGAAAACTATGCTAATTTTGAATTTGTAAATACATTAGGTAGCAAAGTATTAAGTGGTAATGCCGTATGTCGTCATGTATCTAAATTTATTTTAGATATAAATAGAATGTGTGGCAATGAAAGTTATTTTATACCCGTTAACGATATTAATGATAACTCAGGTCATGTTTTAGTAGGTTTAAATATAAATAATGAAAAATTTATAATAGACCCACTTAATATGCACTTTGGAGTAATGAACAAAGATATAATTACATGTTTTGACCCATTAGAAAATAAAGCACCTATAAATTATAAACTTAATAGAAATAAATTGATATTAGAAAAATTAAATTATATAGATATATCTAAATTTTTAAAATTAAAAAATGGTAATAATATAGATATATTTAAAAAACATTATGATTATATGAAATTAAAATATTTATACTTTAAAGATTTATTTGAGAATTTTAAATATGATAATTTAGAATTATATAAAGAAATAGTAAGTTATTTAGAAATATTATGTGGTTATGAATATAATAATAAAACAAAAAAACTAATTAAATAGGGTGGTTATATGAATTTTGATAACGAAAAAGATATAATATGGTTAAAAACTAATAATAGAATATCTTTAATTGTATTTGGATTATATTATGAAGTAGTTAAAAATATATGCTTTTATAGAAATACTGAAATTAGTTATGATATATTTAAAAAAGTTCTTTCTAATTGTTTTATCGATTATTTAAGTAATATAAAAAATAAAGATAATTACGAAGAAATATTAAATAACTTTTTAGATTATTTTACTTCTTTTTGTGAAGATGAAGAATCTATGGAAATAATACTTAACTATAAAAAAGATGTTATTAATATGGATGAAGAATTTCCTTGGATAAATATTATAAATAATCTAAAAATAAGTTATGATGATAAAGCTAATTTATTAATGTTAGTAAGTGACTATCTATCTTCATTACATAGTTACTTAAATAGTTATTATAGTGAAGAAGTTAGAGATAAAGTATTTAGTTATATAGTAGATAATGTATTTAATTATATATCTAATATAAATGTATTTAATTATGATAAAGAAAATTATTTAAAAGATTTATTGCTTAATAATAAAAAATGTATAAATGAATTAATTGATAAAAAAATATTTGATATAAATAGTATTAATATTAATGAAAATGAAGAATGTTATAAATTAATTTCATCTTTAAATAAAAAAGAATTTAAACTATTTATTCATGGTATTAAATTATCTATAATATCAGGAGATTATGACCCTAATATTGTTTATAGTTTAAATGAAAGATTAAAAGAAGTAGAGATGAATAATTTAACCTATATAATATATAGTATGAGCCTATATAATAAAGTTTGTAAATATTATAGCGAACCTACTTTAAATGAAAAATTATTTAATAAAATGTTAAAGTATTTAAAGTAATTATAAAGATAATAATAAAAATAGTACAAAATATGACTTGTATTATTTTTTTATTACAAAAATATATACAAAAATAAAAAAATATTGTATAATTAATATGTATAATTTTAGGAGAGGGTATCATGAAAAAGATATATTCTAGTATAGATATAGGTTCAGATACAATTAAATTCGTTGTCGGAGAATATTTTAATAACAAAATAAATATCCTGTCTTCTTATATAATAAAATCAAAAGGAGTAAGAAAAGGTTTAATTGTAGATGCTAATTTAACTATAAATGCAATTAAAGATGGAATAAAACAAGTTAATAGGATGCTTGGTTTTGAAATAAAAAAAGTTATTGTTAATGTACCTAGTTATAATGCAAACTTTATGTATGTAACAGGTAGTATAGATATTAATAATGAAGATGATATAATAACTACTGAGGATGTTAATAAAGTAATTAAAGCATCAGTATATAATAAATTACCAGTAGATTATGAATTGGTTAACTTAGTTCCTATTGAATTTATATTAGATAATGAAGAAAAAACTATGTTACCAGTAGGTAAAAGTAGTAAAAAAGTAGACTTAAAAGCAATAATGATATCAAGTCCTAAAAAACAAGTAATAGATGTAATTGAAGTAATAGAAAAATCAGGACTACAAGTAGTAGATATTGTACTTTCTGGTTTAGCAGATTATTACGAGGTTAAAAATAAAAATACTGAAGATAAACTAGGAGCAATAATAAATCTAGGACATGAAACTACAAATGTATCTATAATAAATAATGGAGTATTAACTAATACTGATATTATTAAATTAGGAGGTATAAATGTAGAAAAAGACATAGCTTATGTTTTTGGAGTTAGTATCTTTGATGCTAGAACTATTAAAGAAAAATTTGCTAGTTCTAATAAAAGATTTTGCTCTATATCAGAAATATACGAAGTTAAAAATACAGTTGGAGAAAATTTAAGATTAAATCAACTTGAAGTATCCGAAGTAGTAATGAATAGAATGGAAGAAATATTAAATTATGCTAAGAAAAAAATACTAGAATTATCCAAAAAGAACATTTCTTACTTAATTATTACTGGTGGATTGACAGAAATTAAATCTTTTAAGCAATTAGTATTTGAATTTTTAGGAAAAGATGTTATAATATATTCAACTAGTGATTTAGGGGTTAGAAATAATGCATATACTACTAGTTTGGGTATGATTAAATATTTTGTAGAAAAAATGCGATTGAAAGGTAAAGAATATACAATGATAACCCAATTAGATGAAGAATTATTGATAAATCCTAGTAAGAATAATAAAGGAGAAAATGCACTATTAAATAAAATATTTGGAAGTTTTAAAGGTAAGGAGGAAAAAGAATGAATAATATGTTCGGACTAGAAATGGATCAGTTAGCAAAAATAAAAGTAATTGGTGTAGGTGGTGGAGGTTGTAATGCCATAAATAGAATGATAGAATCTGGCTTAAAAGGCGTTGATTTTATTGTTGCTAATACTGACTTACAAATTCTTAATACTTCACTTGCGCCAATAAAACTTCAAATAGGTAGTGAACTTACTGATGGACTTGGAGCAGGAGCAAATCCGGAAATCGGTAGAGAAGCAGCATTAGAAAGTAAAGCAGAAATTGAAGAAGCACTAAAAGGTGCAGACATGGTGTTTGTAACATGTGGTATGGGTGGAGGAACAGGTACTGGTGCAAGTCCAGTAATTGCTGAAATTGCCCAAGATTTAGGAGCCTTAACTGTTGGTATAGTTACTAAGCCATTCAGTTTTGAAGGTAAAAAAAGAATGGAACAAGCCTTAACAGGACTTGAAGAATTAAAGAAACATGTAGATACTTTAATCGTTATTCCAAATGATAGATTAAGAGAATTAATAGATAAATCAACACCAATGTTAGAAGCATTTAGAGAAGTAGACAATGTACTTCATCGTGGAGTTCAATCAATTTCAGACTTAATCGCTGTAGCAGGTTTAGTCAATCTAGACTTTGCAGATGTTAAAGCAGTAATGAAAGATAGAGGAAATGCCTTAATAGGTATTGGTGTAGGTAGTGGATCTGATAGAGCAAAAGAAGCAGCACAACAAGCAGTATCATCACCACTATTAGAAACATCAATAAATGGTGCCACTGATGCAATTATCAATGTTACTGGTGGATCTAACTTAACATTATTTGAAGTGGAAGAAGCTGCTGAAATAATAAGAACTGCTGCTAACACAGATATCAATACAATATTTGGAGCAGTTATAAATGAAAATTTGAATGATGAAGTAATAGTTACAGTTATTGCTACTGGTTTTGAACAACCATCTGAACCACTATATCATAATTTTAATAATAGCACTCCTAAAGAAGAAGTTAGTTACAGATCTTCAAGAAGTGATGTTGATATTGATAATGATTTAGATATTCCACCATTCCTTAGAGATAGAGATGAATATTAAAAACTAAGTATGATAACATTATCATACTTTTAATATGGAGGATTTTATGTTTTTAAAAATAAATTTATTAAATGAAAAAATATATTTACCAATAGTATATATATTAATTGGAACTATATTATATTTAATACTAAATAAAATTATAAAGAAAATAAGTAATAAGACTAAAATTAATGATGTAAAAGCAGATAAAAGAAAAAAGACAATAGTATCATTAGTTAATAATTTATTTAAATATTTAATTGGAATATATATTGTTTTATCAATATTAAATGTCTATGGAGTAAATACTAAAAGCATTATAGCATCGCTTGGTATTGCTGCAGTAGTAATAGGATTAGCATTTCAAGATATAGTTAAAGATTTATTATCAGGAATATCTATTGTATTTGATAATGAATATGCTGTCGGAGACTTAGTAAAAATAAATGATTTTACAGGTACAGTAGTTTCTCTTGGACTAAGAACCACTAAAATAAGAGCATATACTGGTGAAACATTAATTATTTCTAATAGTACAATTAATGAAGTAATTAATTATAGTTTATCTACTCCAAGATTAGTAATTGATATTAATGTTAGTTATGATACTGATATAAATAAATTAGAAAAAGTCTTAACTAATATGAAAGAAGAAGTAAAGAAATTTGAAGAACCTTCCGGAGAATTAGAATTACTCGGAGTAAGTAGTTTAGATAGTTCATCAGTAGTATATCAAGTAACAATTTTATCTAAACCAGGTAGTCAATTTGCTTTAAAAAAGAAACTATTAAAATTAATTAAAGAAACATTAGATAAAAATAATATAGAAATACCATATAATAAACTAGATGTAAAAGTAAGGAAGTAATTATGAATAAGATAGATTATTTTAAAAAAGAATTAGAATATATAAAAAGTGAAGATATTTTAGAATCAGCCAAATATATGATAAATATATTACCAGACTATTTCTTTGAAATACCTGCTTCATCAACTGGAAAATATCATCCAAAGTTTGCAGCATCCACTTGTGGATTAGTAAAACATACCAAAGTTGCAGTAAGAATTGCACATGAACTACTTAGTGATCCAGCCTTAAATAAATTTACTGCTAGAGAAAAAGATTTAATAATAATGGGTTTAATATTACATGATGGATTAAAATCAGGATTAAATCATTCTAAATATACCTTGGTAGAGCATCCATTATTAATAGCAAATTATATAAAAGAAAACAAAGATAACTTAAAATTATCCGAAGAAGAATTAGAAAAATTATGTAATGCAATAAGTTCACACATGGGCCCATGGAATACTGACTTTAATGGTAATGAAGTATTACCAGTACCTAAAACAGCAATTGAAAGATTTGTTCATATGTGTGATTACCTATCAAGTAAGAGATTTTTAGATGTAGAATTTGAAGGTATTGATATTAAATATTAATTAAAAGGATTGATAAAATTTGGAAAATAATATTGAAAGAAAAATTTATTATTATTCATTAGCATTAGAAAATTATGAAGATTATGCACATAATTTTTCAAAGTCATTACACAATACATGAGATAAATTATCATATTCAAGAAAAAATAATGATACTTTATCTGTAAAAGAAAAAGAAATTTTAAAAAATGAGATACTTAAAAGTTTTGAACAAGAAGTTGTTAAAATTGGTAAAGATAAATTTAATATTGATGAAGATGGATATGTTGAATTTACTTTTAAATAATAATTTTAAAATAAGAATAATATATTTTAGTAAGGTGACTTATGAAAAAAATATTATTCTTTTTATTAACAGTTATATTATTTATTATAGTTATTATTAATAATTCTTATGAAGTAACAAATAAAACTATTAT
>ULNY01025393.1_pt1 | contig 18106 bp, 14 predicted proteins | sample 1952071 | NCBI WGS metagenome assembly ULNY01 (sample SAMEA4835589, study PRJEB28245) | human gut metagenome | biome: gut microbiome; material: fecal sample | place: Denmark | collected 2008 | reverse complement strand
CGATGGTGGCGGCGAGTTTCTCCTGCTTCCCGAAATCCTGAGAATCAGAGGCGTAGAGAGCGTATAGCACGCCGGCATCGACATTGTATTTCGGCTGTGTGAACTCGAAGGTCAGGTCAGCGCCGTCGGACGAGAGCGTGGTTCCGGCCAGGGTTCCCAGAGTCGGGGCCACGGAGGATGATGGATCGAAGACCAGCTTGTCCTCATCCGTTGAGCAGGAAGCCGCAAGGATTCCCGCAAATGCGATTATCGTGTAAAATAACTTTTTCATAATCTGTTAATAACCAGGATTCTGCTTAAGATTACCGTTAGCGTTGAGGTCGCTGGACATGATCGGATACAGGTTGAAACGATCGTCAACAGCCTTTCCGGCCTGCACGCCTCCCTTGAATTCCCAAAGGTACTTGTCGGAAGTGAAGAGTCCGAACCTGATCAGATCCTGACGGCGGAAGCCCTCGTAGTAAAGCTCGCGGCCACGCTCGTCGATGATGTTGTCAAGAGTGAGGGCGATGCTGCCCACACCCGCTCTCGCGCGTACAGCGTCAAGGTACTGCTGTCCCTTGGTCTTGTCGGCGGCTCCCCTGGCGGCGCACTCGGCGTACATCAGATAGGCGTCGGCACCGCGGAAGACAGGCCAGTCAGTGTCCACGAAGCCATCGGCCTGAGCCTTGCCGCCATCGTGGTTCACATTCAGGAATTTCATTGACTTCCAACCGTTAGACCAGCTGTCGGACTCACGGCGCAAGGCATCGACGTACTGATCGAACTCCTCGCCCCTGTAGAATGTGGCGCGAAGGTCAGCGTCCTCGAACTTGCTGGTGAAAGCCCCTGTCAGGGAAAGACCGCCCCAACCTGTGGAGATACCGATCGCAGCGGCGTCCATCTTGCCACCCGTGCAGCCGAAGACGAGATAGTTAGTGGCTCCGTAGGACTGAACAAGGATTCCGTCCTGCTCCACGGCGAAGATGATCTCGTCACCGTTGTAGGTCGTGTTGGCTGTCCAAAGGTGGTTGTCTGCCATGAATAGCTCCTGCCAGGCGCTGTACTTGCCGGCGCTCTTGGTGTGGAGAGGATATTCACTGATAATCTTCTCACAGACAGCGGCAGCCTTGTCGTACATCGCTGTACCCTTCCAAACCTCGGCGTTGAGGTAGAGTTTGGCGAGAATCATCTGCACCATACCCTTGTCGCAGCGGCCATATTCATTCTTACCCGGCTCGGCGAGGTCGCTGCCGCCAAGAAGGTCGTTGCACTCGCTCTCCATCCAGTCGAAGAGGTCGGCGCGGGAGATCTGCTCGGCTCCGGTTGAACCCACAGACTGATGCTCTGTCGCGAAAGGCACGTTGCCGAACAAGTCGATGGCATGGTAGTAGCTGAAGAGCCTGAGGGCTCTCGCCTCGGCGATGTAGGCGTTCTTCAGGGAGTAACCGCTGATGTCGCTGGCGTTGGAGCGGCGTATGAACTCGTTGCAGAGACTGATCTGGAAGAAGATACGGTAGTACATCGAAAGGATAAACTCATTGGATGCGTTCCAATTGAGATTGTGAATGTCAAAGAGGCCGCCATCGTTCCAGCAGCAAGTCGCCACATCCGTGGAGAGTTCCTCCATATTGAAAAGCGCTCTCATGTACTGGCCATAGCCGCCGTCCACACCTTCGATGTCCGGATCGCTGCTCGGCCCGGAGGATGCGGAGCAGGAAAGTCCCTGATAGCACTTGGCGAGAAGGGCTGTGAAAGCCTCCTGGCTGTTGAGCACGTCCTCAGGAAGCTCGATGTTTGGATCGATAGGCTTCACGTCAAGGTCACCTACACAGGACGTGGCCGCTGAGGCGAGCATTGTCGCGGCGAGGGCGACCGCTGTAAATCTGATAATATTTTTCATTGTCTATGTCGCATTAGAAGTTGAACTTGACACCAAGGATGTAGGTACGAGGCCTCGGATACATGTTGTTGTCGATACCGGAGAAGATCTCAGGGTCGATTCCACCGTACTTGGTGAAGCAGGCCACGTTCTGAACGGTCGCGAAGACGTTGAACGACATCGGAGTCTTCTGGCCGAAGTTGAACGAGCGGCTGAGGGTGATGTTGTCGATCTTCAGGAAGGATGCGTTCTCGACGTAAAGATTGGACCAATACTGGGGGTATGACGAGAAGTTGTGCTCCTTCGCCGTGGAATAACGGTTGTTCACGAAGTTGTTGGCCCAGAGGTCGGTCAGGAGGTCGCCGTTGGAGGCGATGTTGTTGTAGACATAGTTGCCGACATTTGAATGGGCGCTCATTGCGAGGGTCCACTGCTTGTACGCCACCTGCGTGTTGAAGCCGAATGTCCAGTCCGGAGCGGCATTGTGGAAGCAGTACTTGTCGTTGTCGTCGATCTTTCCGTCCTTGTTCAGGTCGGCATAGAGGCCTTCGATCGGCTTGCCGTCCGTGTCATAGACCTGCTTATAGACGAAGAACGAGTTAGGGGCGTGGCCGGTCTGATGGATCTGGACCATGTTGCCTGTACCGCCGGCGATGCCTCCGGTAGTGATTCCGAAATAGTCGGCGCGTTCGTCATCGGTGGTAAGCCTGGAGATCTTGGTCTCATTGAAGGTCGCGTTGAAGCCCAGGGTCCAGTTCCAGTCCCTTGTCTGGACAGGAATGGCGTTGAACTCGAACTCGAATCCCTTGTTGGTAAGGTCTCCGATGTTGGCGTTCAAGTAGTTGGACAGGTTGGCGCCGGCGGCCACAGGAGTGCGGTTCAGGAGATCCTTGGTGTCGCGCTTGTAGAGATCCACGCTACCGAAGATCCTGTCGCCGAGGAAGCCGTAGTCAAGACCGATGTTGTAGGTCGTGGTGGTCTCCCACTTGAGGTCGGCGTTGTAGCCAAGCGGCGTTATCGGAGTGATCAACTTGTTGCCGAAGTAGTACATCGACTGGTTCGTGTTGTACTTGTAGGACGACAGTGTCGGGTAGTCTCCGGACTGGAGATCCTGCTGGCCAGTCTGTCCCCAGCTGAGCCTGAGCTTCAGGGCTGAGACCACACCGCTGTCCGCGATGAACCTCTCCTTGCCGAAGTTGTAGCTTACCGCCACCGAAGGGAAGAGACCCCACTTGTTGTTGGCGAAACGGGAGGTGCCGTCGTCACGCAGGGTGGCGGTCACGAGAAGGCGGTCGTTGAACGAATAGTTCACACGTCCGAAGAAAGACACGAGGAAGTACTCGGTTCTGAAGGTGTTAGGACTGCTCAGATAGTAGTCGGAAGCGGTAGGAAGGGTGCCGTCAGCCTTGTACTTCTCGTTGAAAGTCGAATTGTAGAAGTGCTGCCAGGAGTAACCTGCCATCGCGTTGAAGGTGTGCTTGCCGAGAGTCTTGTCGTACTGGGCATAGAACTCAAGGGTCTGGTCACGCCTTATCTGGGAATAGTTGTTGTGATAACCGGAACCGGACTCCTGGGTGTTGTGGAATGACATTTCCGTGCCGGGAGCGACATCAACCGTACCGTCTGACTTGGACCAGTCCAGACCAAGGTTGAGGTTGAGGCTCAGATCCTCGAATCCATGGACCTTGTAGTTGAGTTGGGCGTTGCCGATGAAACGCTTGGCGTTGGACTTGTCAAGCTTGTCGTTCAGAAGGGCGACAGGGTTCATCTGGGCTTGTGCGTTGCAGTTATCGATGGTCTGCGTGCCCTTGCCGTAGTTCCACCACCAGTAGCCGTTCAGGCCGTTCGCGTCGTAAACAGGCTGGGTAGGATCCATGCGGACAGCGCCGCCGATGGCGTCCTGATTGGCGAACCTGTTGTCCATGTTCATCAGCTTGCCGTTGAGATTGACAAGAAGATGGTCGTCAAAGAAGCTTGGGTTGAGGTTGACAGAGATGGTCTCACGCTCAAGGTTGGAGGTCTTGAGGGTACCGTCCTGGTTGTGGTAGCCGATGGACACGCGGTAAGGCATACGGAAGATGTCGCTCTTCCCTACCCTGCCGGACACTGCCACGTTGCCGTCAATGGTTTTACCCAGCTGGTAGATTTCCTTCTGCCAGTCGGTGTTCTCCTTGCCGAGGGCGGCGTAGGCCGAACCTCCGTCACCGAAGTACGATTTCATAAGGTCACGCATCTCATCGCCTGTCAGCACATCCACGTACTTGGCGTTCTGGCTGACGCTTCCGGTGAAGTCCGCGCTCACGTGGATGCCTTCGGAACCCTTGGAACCCTTCTTGGTGGTGATCATGATGACACCGTTGGAGGCTCTCGATCCGAAGATGGCGGTCGCCGAGGCGTCCTTCAGGACAGTGAAGCTCTCGATGTCGTTAGGGTTGATGGAGGAAAGCGCGTCGGAGACTCCGCTGATGCCTGTCTCGGAAAGAGGCAGACCGTCAACCACGACGAGAGGGTTGTTGTTGGCCTTCAGAGAGGAACCGCCACGGATTCTGATGGTGCTGGCGGAACCCGGAGCGCCGTCACCCATCGTGACGACAACGCCGGCGGACTTGCCCTGGAGCAGATCCGATGGTGATGTCACCATACCCTTGTTGAGCTGGTCGGCCTTCACGGAGGAGATCGAGCCAGTCATGTCGCTCTTCTTGACGGTACCGTAGCCGATCACGACCACATCGTCAAGAAACTCGGTGTCGGTGGTAAGAATAATCTTGGCCGGAACCTCGGAAGCCTTGAAAGACTGTGTCTTGTAGCCGATGCAGCTGATTTCGACAGTGGCATCCGGGCCGGAAACGTTAAGGATGTAGTCTCCGTCGAGACCGGTCGCGATACCGTTCTGCGTACCCTGTTCCATGACAGTGGCACCGATGACCGGACCGGCGGCGTCAACTACAACTCCCTTCACCTGATACCCGCTCTGAGCGGATACGGTAGTGCCGACCAGGCAAAGAAGCAAGGTCGCCACGGCAGCTATAATCCTTTTCATCTGGAATGTTTGAATTGTTTGAATATTCATTTAATATGATTATTAAGGTTATTATTGTTTCCTTTCCTTTATTAGACGGACGCTCAGCGCGCCAAGCACAAGCAGGACACCCGCAGTGACGAGCATGTTCGCCTGGACTCCGCCCAGAAGTCTCAGCACCACTCCGCCGAGCGCCGCGGCGACGATCTGCGGAAGGCAGATGGTGCAGTTGAACAGGCCGAGATAGCTGCCCAGATGCTCCCCGTCGAGAGCGTTGGTCAGAAGTGTGAACGGAAGCGCGAGCATCGCGGCCCAGGCGGTTCCGATCAGCAGGTACGACACGCAGAGCAGGTACTGGTTGTGGATGAACGCAACGGAGATGAAGCCGACGGCTCCGATCAGAAGGCTCACCACATAGGCCAGTTTCAAGGAGCGGAACTTAGGAAGCACAATCGCCCACAGGATTGATCCGACAGCCTGCACGGCGAAGACTACCCCGACCCAGTTGCCAGCGGCCTGATAGCCCTCGGAGGCCGTGTCGGTGGCGTTCCAGCAGTTGGCGGCGATGGCTCCGTTGGAATAGGTCCACATGTACATGAACGCCGCCCAGCAGAAGAACTGCACGAGTCCCACGGTCCAGAATGTCTTGGGAGCATGGAGCAGCAGTCTGATGAGTCCCGGATTGTCCTTCTCCTCCTCAGCCTGACGCTTTGGATCGATGGAATGGAACTCGGCATATTCCTGAGGATTCATCTCCTTGACATTCAGGAAAGTGTATAGCACGCAGAGGATAAGGATCGCGGCGCCGCACCAGAAGCTCCAGATCACGGACGGCGGCACCTGCCCCTTTGGGGCGATGTTGGCGATGCCGATCCAGGTGAAGAAAATCGGGAAAAGGTAGCCCACCAGGCTGCCGGCGTTGCAAAGAAGCGACTGGATCGAATAGGCCTGAGCCTTCTGTTCCTCGCCGACCATGTCCCCGACCATCATCTTGAACGGCTGCATCGCGACATTGATGGAAGTGTCAAGGAATATGAGCGAGAACAGTCCGAACCACATGGCACCGTTGAGTCCGAGGATCAGCCTTGAGGAGAAACTCAGGCTGCCGGCGTTCGGAAGAAAGATCATCACGAGAACCGAAATCAAGGCTCCGATCAGCAGATAAGGTTTTCTGCGTCCCATCCTGCACCAGGTTCTGTCGGACCACTTGCCGATCAGAGGCTGGACGATCATGCCCATCAGAGGCGGGAGGATCCAGAAGAAGCTCAGCTGGTGCGGATCCGCTCCCAAAGTGGCGAAGATCCTGCTGATGTTCGCGCTCTGGAGGGCATAGGCGATCTGCACCCCGAAAAAGCCGAAGCTGAGGTTCCACATCTCCCAAAACGTAAGTTTGCTCTTGGATTGCATTTTACGGTACTAATTTCAGTGTCATTTTCGGCGTAAATATAGTTGATTAGCACCGATTTGTAATTATTGAAACGATGAATGGAAAGAAAAAGCGGATGAATCGCCGGCTTTTAATGACGAAATGAAAGATATTTTTCTTAAATTGCAGTACTTTGGCGATTGTGAAGAGTTAACGGTCACCCAACCATCATTAACGGCATGAAACTAAGGACATCATCCATAATCCACGCTTTCGCGTTGCTCCACGTGGCCACGGCGGTGCTGTGCAGGTTACTGAACCTCGGGGACGAACTGGCCCTGACCACGCTCACGATCGTCCTCACGGTCATCCTCTGCCTGAGGTACCGGCAGAGCGTGGAGTTCTCCTCCATCGTCATCATCATCGCCAACATCCTCGGCTACCTCCTCGGCAACGGGATCGCCGCGCTCGCAGGGACGTTCATCAACCACCCCCTGCTTTCCCCCGCGATCGCCACATTCACGACCACCGAGTCGATGGGCTGGGGACTGGTCTTCTTCATGAGACGCTACGCCGACAGGTACGGAAAAGAGTCCAAGGCAAGAAGCTTCGAGATCACATGGCTCTCCGTCGCCGTGGCCATCATCTTGATTGTCAGGATCATAATCTACATATTCAGTTCCACCCTCTTTGAAGGGGGATCCGTGGTGAACGCGGTCGCCGCATTTGCCGACAACACCTTCATCCTTCTGGTTATGGTCTGCCTGACGATCCTCTTCGTGGAGCAGACCAAGAATATGTCGGACCGGAAATCCTCGGCCGGACACATCCTCGCAACGGCGGTCTTCCTGATAGCGCTTTCCGCTGTCGCCGCGGCCCTTGTCGGCTCCGGACTGCCGTTCGAATTCCGCCGCCCGTCCACCGCGAAGAGTTTCCTGGAGCTCGCCCTGGTGGCGTTCATCGCGGAAGTGATGATCTATTCCGTGATCTACATGATTGAATATGCCATCACGGCCCGCCGCAACGCCGAGAAGGAAAAGAATCGCGCCGACCTCGCCAAGTTCCAGTACCTCAACCTCAAGCAGCAGGTCAACCCGCATTTCCTCTTCAATTCGCTGAACATTCTGGACGCCCTCGTGCTGGACGGAAGGGACAGGGAGGCGAGCGAGTATATTCATAAGCTGGCGGGAATCTACCGCTACATGCTCCGCAACGAGGAGGAGGGCACGGTGACGCTCCGGGACGAGATGACCTATGTGGAGATGTACCGCGACCTGCTGAAGGTCAGGTTCCAGGAGGGGTTCGACGTGGAGGTCGGCATCCGGCCCGAAGACTTGTCAAGGCACGTGGTTCCGTGCTCGGTTCAGCTCCTTATTGAGAACGCCACGAAACACAACGCAGTGTCTCCCGCCAAGCCGCTGAAAGTCAGTGTGATGTCCGACGGGGAGACACTGACGGTGACGAACAACCTCATTCCGAAAATCACCTAGGCGCAGTCCAGCGGATTGGGTCTCAACTACATACGCCAACAGTACAGGGATCGTTCCGGCAAGGGGATCGAGATCATCCGTACTGACGATTTCTACAAAGTAAAGTTGCCGCTCTTATGAAAGTCCTTATTATAGAAGATGAAATGATGGCCCGCAGGAGCCTTGAGAAGATGCTGGAGGCCAATTTCCCGGACATCGAGGTTGTCGGGGAATGCGCTTCGGTCAGCGAGTCTGTAGCCCGGCTCAAGGAAAGGCCCGACGAGGCGGACTTGATATTCATGGATGTGGAACTTTCTGACGGAGAGTGCTTTGAGATTTTCCGGCAGGTGGCCGTGAAGCCTCGCGTGGTGATGACGACGGCCTACGACAGCTATGCCGTCAAGGCGTTCGAGGCTGGCTCTATCGACTACCTTCTCAAGCCGATAGACATGTCGGCCTTGAAGAGAGCCGTGGAAAGATGTCGACAGTTTTCCTCCGGAGAGTTGGATGTCGAGAAGATTCTCGGCGCGATCTCGCGGAAGGATTCCGGACACGGGTTCAAGGAGCGTTTTCTGGTGCAGTTCAACGACAGGATCGTGCCCGTGAAGGCTGACGAGATTGCGTTTTTCTATTCAGAGGACAAGAACAACCATGTCGTGACGCACGGCGGAGCGGTATATATCGTTGATTCAACGATGGATTCGCTCATCACCGATCTTGATCCCGAGCGGTTCTTCAGGATTTCCAGAAGCTGCATATTCGCGAAGGATGCGATCGAGTGTGTGACCAAGCTGCTTGGCGGGCGGCTCCGGGTGACATCTAAGGTGCATCTCTCCACAAATCTCGGCCCGGCGCCTGACCTTACTGTCAGCCGCTCCAGAGCCGAGGACTTTCTGGGCTGGCTGGAGAGTTGACAGCCCTCCTCCCCCGACTCCCGCCCCGTGCGCAGGAAAGCCGGTTCCGCTCACGAAGAGTAATCGATGCGGTCATGGTCGGTCGGCAGTCGGCAGCGGGCTGTTGGCAACGGGCAGTTGGCAGCAGGCAGCAAGGAACGGGCAGCAGGCAGCGGGGAACGAGCAGCGGGCAGCAAGGAACGGGCAGCGGGGAACGAGCAGCAGGGAACGAGCAGCGGGGAACGAGCAGCGGGCAGCAAGGAACGGGCAGCAGGCAGCGGGGAACGAACTGGGAGGCGAAATCGTTTGCGAAAAGGCTCGGTGACTAAAGCACTAATTATTCAGCACTTAAATGCGGACAATTGTTTGCAGATTAGAATTATTCTTACTACTATTGCAAAAAATTGCAGACGGCAAGACCGAGGGAAAGTCGTGGCTGACCAGCATTATTTCGGATTTCCCCTAACACGATACAAACTGAAGTTTAACAAAAACGTATTGATTTTATGAGTAAGACCAACACGCTTTCAACTGACTCCAGAAAAGGGTTGGATACGGTTCCGGAAAAGAGACCGGGCCACCGCCACTCCACTCCCTGACAGTCCGGAAGCCTCAGGCGGGCTTAAAGCATTGCCGGGCCGTATTATCAGATTCTATGTGCAAGGTTTCAAAGGAATGACGTGGGGACGCATCTTGTGGGTTCTCATATTCTTGAAACTTTTCATCCTGTTCGCTGTCCTCAGGGTGTTCTTCTTCAGGCCTGCCCTCGCCGGCAAGACCACGGAAGAGAAAATCGAAGCGGTGGGAAACAATCTTTCATCAATGAATATTACTGTGAATGTCCGGTGCGATGGGCAATCGCCGCCTGACGTGAGATAAGTTCAATCACGCCCGAGATTGCCCCCGGGCGCAAAAGTCCAACACTATGATAGAATCAGCCTTAGTCGATTGGTCAAGGGCGCAGTTCGCCCTGACTGCCTGCTATCACTGGATCTTCGTCCCGCTGACCCTCGGACTGTCTGTGATAATGGCCATTATGGAGACGCTCTACGTCATCCGCAAGGTGGACTTCTGGAAACACGCCGCGAAGTTCTGGATGAAGATATTCGGTATCAACTTCGCCGTCGGCGTCGCGACAGGAATCATCCTTGAGTTCGAGTTCGGGACCAACTTCAGCAACTACTCGTGGTTCGTCGGCGACATATTCGGAGCGCCGCTCGCCATCGAGGGAATCTTTGCCTTCTTCATCGAGGCCACCTTCGTCGCGGTGATGTTCTTCGGCTGGGGAAGAGTCAGTAAAGGCTTCCATCTGGCCTCAACATGGCTGACCGCCATCGGAGCGTCCCTTTCCGCCTACTGGATTCTCGTGGCCAACGGCTGGATGCAGCATCCAGTCGGGATGGCCTTCAACCCGGACACTGTCCGGAACGAGATGGTGGATTTTTGGGCCGTCGTGAGCAACCCGATGGCCGTCAGCAAATTCTTCCACTCAGTACTGAGCGGATGGATGACCGGGGCCGTGGTGGTGATCGGAATCTGCTGCTGGTACCTCCTCCGCGGACGCGAGCAGCGTTTCTCCCTTGCGAGCATAAGGGTAGCCGCAGTCGTGGGCATTGTGGGGGCTGTCGCCGTGATGTTCTCCGGGGACAGGTCGGCCGTCCACGTCGCCGACCACCAGCCGATGAAACTCGCCGCGGCCGAAGGCCTTCAGAGAGGCGGCACACGAGCGCCGTTCTCCATTGTCCCCGGAATAGAGATTCCGGGAATGCTCTCAGTTCTGGCCACAGGGAACGCTGACGGCTATGTGCCTGGCATACAGGACATTCTCGATGGCTACATTGATCGGAACGGGACGAAGCATCCTTCCGCCGCCGAGATGATGGCCAGAGGCGACACCGCCCTGTCCGCATTCAGAACCTACAGGAAGGCCAAGGAAAGCGACCATGAGCTGGCAGCGGCCGCAAGGCAGACGCTTATGGACAACTCCGCATACTTCGGCTACGGCTACATCTCCTCCGAAGAGGAGCTGATCCCACCTGTCGGAATCGTCTTCTGGGCGTTCCGCGTGATGGTGGGGCTTGGCTGCTTCCTGCTGCTCGTGATGGCGCTCGCCTTCCACTACGCGAGAAGGGAGACCTTGGAGCGGAACCGATGGTTCCTTTGGATCTGCGTGCTGTCCATTCCTCTGGTCTATCTCGCCGGCCAGGCCGGATGGATTGTGGCCGAAGTCGGAAGACAGCCGTGGGCGATCCAGGATCTGCTGCCTGTGAAAGCGGGAGTCTCAAGCGTCAGCGTGGATGCCGTAAAGACCACATTCTTCCTCTTTTTGGGAATATTCACCCTCTTCCTGGCGATAGAAATCAGAATCCTGCTCAAGGCTATCCGCAAGGGGCCGGGAAACACTTACTAGACACACAACCACATCAAGAAACCAAGCCATGTTCACATACGAATTCCTACAGAACTACTGGTGGGCCATCATTTCCCTGCTTGGCGGACTTCTCGTCTTCCTGATGTTCGTACAGGGTGGCAACTCCTTGATATTCATCACCAAGGATGAGGAAGAGAGGCAGTTGATCGTCAATTCGACAGGAAGGAAATGGGAGTTCACTTTCACCACGCTCGTAACGTTCGGCGGAGCGTTCTTCGCCTCGTTCCCACTGTTTTACAGCACCAGTTTCGGCGGTGCCTACTGGGTCTGGATCCTGCTGCTTGTCACCTTCGTGTTCCAGGCCGTCTCCTACGAGTTCCAGACGAAACTGGGCAACCTGCTGGGCAGGAACACATTCAGGACTTTCCTTCTGATCAACGGCTGTCTGGGACCGTTCATCGTGGGAGCCGCCGTCAGCACCTTCTTCACCGGTTCGGACTTCATCGTCAACAAGGCGGCGGTCGGAGAGAGTCTCGCCCCGACAATCAGCGTCTGGGGCAACGAGTGGCACGGACTGGAGGCGCTGGCCAACCCTTTCACCATAGCGTTCGGACTCACGGTGATGTTCCTCACGCAGGTACTCGGAGGGATGTACATGCAAGGCAGTATCGAGGACGAGAGACTTGAGGAAAAACTCGTGCGGGCGGTCAGGTGGACTTCAGGACTGTTCCTGGCAGCATTCCTCGCCTGCATGGCCATGCTTCTTACAATGCCGGGCTACGCGGTGGACTCCGCCGGGGTCATCTCTGTCAAGGAGTACAAGTACCTGCACAACTTCATCCAGACTCCTTCTGTGGCAATCATATTCCTGCTCGGGGTATTGTTCGTCCTTTTGGGAATAGGCATCCAGTTCTTCGGCAGACGGAAACGCATGAGCATATGGCTCACAGGGGCAGGAACGGTGCCGGCGGTGATGTCGCTGTTCCTCATCGCAGGCTACAACGGAACGGCCTACTACCCATCCTGCTCCGACCTCCAGAGTTCCCTGACCATCAGCAACAGCTGCTCCAGCGAGTTCACGCTCAGGACAATGGCCTGGGTGTCGCTGGCAATCCCGTTCGTGCTGGCCTACATCTTCTTAGCATGGAGGGCCATCGACCGACGACGGCTGACACGCAGGGAGATGGAGATCACCGAGGACAAGTACTAGTGTGTCCGGAGGGCTGCACCGAAATTGACGAAGAACCGTGCGCGCAACATATCTAACCAACATATATAATTACCTTAATATCGATTAATTATGAGTAGTTTTTCTAAAACCACATCTTATTGGACTAATGGCTGGAGTCCTCCTCCCGCCGGCCGGCCTCAATCCTGTGACGGCGGGAGGAAGGCCTGTGGCAGACGCGGAAGCCGCTTCCGCCGCTCAGCAGGACAACATCGTCAGGGGTACTGTCCTTGACGAACGCGGCGAGACTCTCGTGGGAGTCTCTGTCATCATCCAAGGAACATCCAACGGCACGGCGACCGACGCCAAGGGACGGTTCGAAATCCGGGCAAAAAGGGGTGATGTCCTCGTGGTCTCCTCCATCGGTTTCATCACCGAGAACGTGACCGTGACAGGGAACACCTTGACCGTCACCCTCAAGGAGGATTCCCAGATGCTCGGGGAGGTGGTCGTGACCGCCCTCGGTCTGCCGAAGCAGGCCAGACAGGTCGGCTACGCCACCACAAGGGTCTCCACGGACGAGATCGAGCGAACCAACACCATCAATCCGGTCAACGCGCTTCAGGGTAAGGTGGCCGGTCTCCAGATCAACACGGGAGTAGCCTCCGGTGTCACGTCTTCGTCATCAATCACAATCCGGGGGGCGAACTCCGTGGACAAGAACAACTCCCCGATCTTCGTGATTGACGGATTGATCATCCAGGAACCTATCACGGGCAATCTGGCCGGAACAGACTGGGGATCCCAGTTGAAGAACCTCAACCCTGCCGACTACGAGAGCGTGACCGTCCTCAAGGGAGCGGCGGCGACAGCGCTCTACGGCTCCCGAGGGGCCAACGGAGCGATCGTGATTGTCTCCAAAGGCGGCAAGTACAGCAAGCAGGGTCTGGGAGTCGAGGTCAACCAGACAGTGGAGGTCACCGATGTCCACAAGTCGCCGGTCGAGCTTCAGAACATCTACGGAGCGGGCGCACCTCACGATGGCTACCAAGGAGACTTTCAGCGAGACGGAGCGATAATCAGCACAGGTTACAGTTGGGGTCCGAAAATGGACGGCAGTTTGAGAAACCAGTGGATGCCAGACGGCAAAATACGCCGTTCTCCCCTCAGCCGATGAACTGGAAGGAATTCTACCAGACCGGAATAAACAACACCACCAACGTGGCCATCAGCGGCGGAGGCGAGAAGTCCTCGTTCCACCTGTCCTACGGATTCACAAAGACCAAGGGAGTCTTCCTGAACAACGACTTCCACCGCCACAACATCTCGTTCAGAGGCATCACCGAGCTCAACCGGATCTTCTCCATGGAACTCGGCGTGAAGTACGCTTTCTCCTCAGCCAAGAACGGAGCCAGCCAGGGAGGCTGGGACTGGAACAACAATGTAGGCATGATGACCGCCTACCACCTGCCTTGAAACGTGGACATCGCGGCCTATTACAAGCAATACCGCGACCCTGAGACACAGGTGGTGGAATCCACCTCAAGGTATGGAACTCTGCGGTCTTACTTCCACACACGAGACACACAACTTCAAAGGCGTAACGAGAACTCCATCCTTTCGGATCTTACCATCCACGCGGACATCGCCCCTTGGCTCAGGGCAAGCCTGAAGGCCAACCACAACTACTACGGCATCAGTCATGAGAGCCGTTGGGTCGGCACCGGCGAGTACGGAGGTCCTTCCGGCTCCGGAGGCTACGGCAGAAGCGGCGACATCTCGGGCAACTACAACTTCATGGGCATGCTCCAGATGCCTGAACAGACGCTCAAGCTGGGAGGCGAAGTCTTCACTGTCGCCGCCATCGCCGCCGCCGAGCTCTACGGCAACACCGAGGGACACTCCTGGGGCAAGCAGACCAACGGAGGCCTCGTCACCCCTGGCGTCTTCTCGTTCTCGAACTCCGTGAACAAGATCGAGCCATGGTTCAATTACTCACACCGCAACATGCAGACCTTCGGCCTTTCAGGAATCCTGAACCTCGGATGGCGCGACCAGCTGTTCCTTGAACTCACCGCCAGAAACGACTGGCTTTCATCCCTCACCTACCCGACCTACATGAACGGGCGGAACAACTACACGGTGTTCTATCCTTCGGCCAACCTTTCGTGGGTGTTCACGGACTCGTTCAGGGAAGTGACCCCTGACTGGTTCTCTTTCGGTAAGATCCGCGCCTCCGTCGCCAAAGTCGGCATGGGAACATCAGCCTACGCCACAAGCCGCGGATTCGGAGTGTTCTCACAGGAATCCGTCTACACTCCTGACAGGAGCGGCTCGGTGCTGGCCGCAGTTCACCGGCCGCTATGTTGGGATGTCAGCCAATCCTGACAGCGCGGCCACGACGTTCAACAGGAATGCCTACCTTACCTTGCCTTACCACAAGGAAGACGGTACGGAGGCCAACCTGGACATCCGCATGCACTCCCAGATCGAGAGCCGCTTCTACATCAAGAACGGAGGCATCATCGGCAACAACAACATGCCGGCGAGAGCCATTGAGGGGCAGGACTTCTACATCAACCAGGAGAAGATGCACACCTTCACACCGCTGATCACCTACCCTGAGACCTGCCAGATGCTGGCCGAGATCGCCGTCAAGAAAGGCGGCTCCGTGGCCGGAAAAGACGCGAAGGGATGGTTCAGAGAGGGGGTAAAGGCCTCGATGGAGCAGTACCGGGACTGGGCGACGAACATGTTCGTTGTCGCTCAGACAGCGGAGACCGCTCCTAACTATTCCCCGATCACGGATGCGAAGATCAATGAATATCTCGCCCGTCCGGAGTTCTCGGACATCACGCTGGAGAAGATCATCTCCCAGCAGTGGGTCAACCTGTACATGAATCCGGAGGAGATGTGGGCGACATGGAAACGCACCGGTCTGCCGGCGTTCAAGGCCAAGCCGGAGCCGGAGGGCGGCGTGGCTTTCCTGGAGGAGATCAAGGACGCCAAGAATGTTCTCACAATCCCGAGGCGCAACTCTCTCGGCACGCCTAACACGCTTAACATCGCCAACTACAACACGGCCATCGACGCTCTGAAGAAAGACGCCAAGTACGGCTCCGACAACGACAGGACCGAAGGCCGCATCTGGTGGGACGTTGAGTAAGACTGAATATTACTCCAAGAGAGGGTGGCTGAAGGACTTTGGCCACCCTCTTTCATTTTGACACCGGACCGCTCATGTGAAGACCGGCACTTCGACTGGCTCAGTGACCGTGATGTTCCGGTCGCCGAGGCTGTAGAAGAGACTTGTCCATTAGCCGCGCAAGCGTGAAGTGCCAGAGAATCACCCCGACCGAGACGGAGACATTCAGCGAGTGCTTGGTGCCGAACTGCGGGATTTCCAACGTCATGTCGGAAGCGTCCACAACCGCCTGATCCACCCCATCCACCTCGTTGCCGAAGATCAAAGCATATTTCTTTCCCTCGGCGAATTCCGGCGAAAATTTCTCCAGACTGACAGAATTGACGGTCTGCTCCACACTGACGATCTCATACCCCACTGAACGCAAATGGCTAACCACATCCAGAGTGCTGTCCGAATGCTCCCAAGGCACACTGTCCTCCGCCCCGAGGGCCGACTTGTGGATCTCCGCCGACGGCGGCACCGCGCATATTCCGCAAAGCCAAAGCTTGTCTATCTTGAAAGAGTCGCAGGTGCGGAACGCCGACCCCACATTGTGCGCGCTGCGGATGTTGTCCAGCACCACAACCACCCCGATCTGAGGAAGTTCCTTATATTCATCGGGAGACACTCTTCCCATTTCTATGCTCAACAGCTTTCTGTCTTTCACCATATTATGCTTTTATGGTTGCAAATATAGCAAAAATCGTTTTTTAATCTTATCTTTGTCAATCCCGGCACATAAACGACGGGTAACACTAACAACAGAATTTTATGAAACAGGATCTTCAGATTTTTGATCTGATCAGAAATGAAAAGGAAAGGCAGTCTTCCGGACTCGAATTGATTGCATCAGAAAACTACGTAAGCGATTACGTGCTGGAGGCGATGGGATCCATCTGCACCAACAAGTACGCCGAAGGCTACCCTGGCAAGAGGTACTATGGCGGCTGCCAGATCGTTGACCAGATCGAGCAGCTTGCGATCGACCGCCTCTGCAAGATCTATGACGCTGAATATGCCAACGTTCAGCCTCACTCCGGCGCCCAGGCGAATATGGCCGTCATTATGGCCTGCCTCAAGCCTGGCGACACCTTTATGGGACTTGACCTCTCACAGGGAGGCCACCTGACCCACGGATCGCCTGTCAACGCCTCCGGAATTCTCTATCACGCCGTGGCTTACGGTCTCAACGAGGAGACCGGAATGATCGACTACGACAAGATGGAGGCCACAGCCCGCGAGTGCAAGCCGAAACTCATCATCGGAGGCGCTTCGGCATATTCCCGTGAATGGGACTATGAAAGGATGCGCGCCATCGCCGACGAGGTGGGAGCCCTTCTCTGGATCGATATGGCCCACACCGCCGGCCTCATCGCCGCGGGTCTGCTCAAGAACCCTATCAAGTACGCCCACATCGTGACATCCACCACCCACAAGACACTTCGCGGACCACGCGGAGGCATCATCCTGATGGGCAAGGACTTCGACAATCCTTGGGGACTGAAGACACCTAAGGGCGAGATCAAGAAGATGAGCGCGATCCTCAACTCAAGCGTGTTCCCTGGAGTTCAGGGCGGACCTCTTGAGCACGTGATCGCCGCCAAGGCTGTCGCTTTCTACGAGGCGATGCAGCCTGAATATGTGGAATATCAGAAGCAGGTTATGGCCAACGCCAAGAAGATGGCCGAGGAGTTCGTCGCCAGAGGCTACAAGGTCGTTTCCGGCGGCACCGACAACCATCTGATGCTGATCGACCTCAGGACCAAGTTCCCTGACGTGACCGGAAGGATGGCCGAGAAAGAGCTGGAGAAGGCCGAGATCACCCTCAACAAGAATATGGTTCCGTTCGACACCCGTTCTCCGTTCAAGACATCCGGAGTCAGGGTCGGCACACCGGCCATCACTTCCAGAGGTTTCGTGGAGAAGGACATGACCGAGATCGTCGAGCTGATCGACACCGTTCTCAGCGCCGTGGCCAAGTACGCCGATGTTGTCAATGGTGTCTCCCAGGAAGGAGCCGAGGAGTACGCCAAGGTTCTTGAGACCGTAAGGCACAAGGTCCACAATATGACCGCCGGCCGTCCGCTCAACAGATACTAATCGAATATCGGATCTCGATTCCGCATTGTATGATACAACCCTCGGAAGTTCCAATGTAACTTTCGGGGGTTGTCCATATTCAGTTCACGAATATCATTGAATATCAAGACATTCACAACATACGATTGTCCACATCCAGGCATCGCGAAGATGGATGTTCCGGAGTAACTTTGCATCCGAAAATTGGTTCACAAATCAGAAGCTGTTTTGAATTGTTTGTTTGAAGGTTTGAGAGTGAAAAACTTCAGTTTCGACCGCTTCTTCCAAGGAAGATAGCGGTGCTATCTGACTGAAGAAGCGGGAAGAAAATGAAGATTTTTCACCTCAAAGAACATTTCAAACAATTCAAAACAGCTTCTCAAACGGCATTATGAAAACAAAGATTGTTCGTGGCATACAACTGTTCTGGGCATATTTCATCGCGCTCGGAGCTGTTGTCGGATTCGGAATGATGATCTACGACCCGAGCGGGGTGACATTCCAGATGGATCTGCTGCTTCCCCAACTCAGGGAAGCGTTTCCGTTCCTCTCCTTTATGTTCGGAAACTTCATCTGGTCTGCGTTCGCGCTGCTGACCGTCAACGGAATCATAAATATGGTTTCTATCTACTTTATTCATAAAAAGCAAAAAATAAAACGGACTTATGCACTTTAGGCTTGCTCGTAATAAAG
>ULNY01042480.1_pt1 | contig 19438 bp, 9 predicted proteins | sample 1952071 | NCBI WGS metagenome assembly ULNY01 (sample SAMEA4835589, study PRJEB28245) | human gut metagenome | biome: gut microbiome; material: fecal sample | place: Denmark | collected 2008 | reverse complement strand
ATCGCAACGCTTGTAGCGGCTGATGTCGGTAACATTGTCCTTGGCGGTCCATATCATGGAACCCGATGCCAGAAGACGGGTTACGAGATAACTCTGGTACCAGTCGCCCTTACCGTTATCATAGCTTCCGCTGATGATGTAGCCCTGGTATGGATCGTTCTTGATAGCGAACGAACCGGTGATATGGCGACCATACATACTGTCAAACTTCTGATACATCTCGAAAGTCTGGTCCTTGCGGTTGAAAACGATGTAGCAGTATGTGCCCTCAGCAAGAGGTTCACCGTTCCACTCAGCCAACTCCCATGTGCCATGAAGATTGGCAGGTGTAACTTCCAGAGAAGGCTCCTCCGGTTCTTCATCATCGCTGCTGCAGGCAGCAAAGCCGCAGGCAAACAAAGCAATCACCAGGAGGGTGAAGAGTTTTTTCAAATATTTCATTGTCTTGGTATTTTTTTCTTTTTTACTTTTTTCCTTTTTTACCTTTTTACCTTTACAACGACCTGTATCGTTCTGTCAGACGGGCGGGCGTCCAAGCCCTCCAGAATAACAGGGAAGGTGAAGGATTCGGGCATCGTAGCCGGAATCTTATCGGCTATGATGGTGATGACGAGGTCAGCCTCATCACCCGGTTCTATCACCTCAGGCTCTGTCGTAAGACGGGCATAAGGAGGAAGAAGGAGGCTGGATATACGGAGCGCCTTGTCACCGCTGTTTCCGCAGAGGATACGTGCCTCAGGCTCTGTGCCCGGCTTTACCTCTGTGATACTTGCCTTCGCCTGTTTCAGTCTGAGTGCGCCCATCTTGTGCGGATAGCGTGCCCACTGGTCAGCACCCGGCAGTACCTTTCCCGTTAAGGCAAGCTTAACGGCAGGCTGTCCCTCTACCTCTTTCAGATAGAGATAAGCACCCGTATTGATGGTGCCCGGATAGCGGTTAGGCGTGAAGGTGATCTGCACCTGACAGGTATCGCCAGGCTTCATCACATCGCCCTTGACATAAGAACTGGTACATCCACAGGTGGTTCTCACCTGTGTGATGTGCAGTATCTTCTTGCTCACATTCTTACCTACGAAGGTGAAGGTGCGAGGCGCATCGTCCTCGGTCATCGTACCTGCATCGATAAGCGGATGCTCAAACTTCAGCAGTTCCTCCTGCGCATTCACCGTAACAGGCAAAGCCAGGAAGAAAAGCGATAGGAAAGCAAATATCTTCATATTACATCCAACCATTGTTACCGGCACTCTTTCTAACGGTCACAACTACGGTCTGGCTGGTACCATCGGCAGCTGTTACGGTGAGCGATGTACTTCCGGCAGCGAGTCCCTTCACGATGAGCGTCTTGCCATCTACCGAAGCAGAAGCTACGCCGTTCTTCGCTACAGAGCAAGAAAATCCCCCTGTCTGACCTGCGAAATATGCAGCGAGGTTGAGAGAAACTGTCTTCTCGATGCCTACATACACGTTAGGCAACTTCATATCAGAACTGAATTCCTTGTTCGTGATGTTATTCAAGAGCTGAGCTGCATCAATCAGACCAGCACCCATCTTGCCGATGTACTTAGAGAGCTGTACAATCTCTGGCGAAGCACCTACGGTAGTATGGTTCATATAGTAGGTCTTAGTTGCACCATTCTGATAATGACTATCCAAATCCTTCACTGATTTCTTCATCAGAGCTACGAAGTCGGCAGCACGATAATGACGGTTCGTCTTGGCAGCATAAGCGAGACCCAAGGCAGCCACACCCGAAACATGAGGACAAGCCATAGAGGTTCCCTCCATGTAGCCGTAAGCAGGCTGACCGTTCTTGATCATCGTAGAGAGCACAGCACCTTTCTGCTCGGTGGTCTCTGCCCAGTATTCATCTTCCTGCTCGCCAATCTTGCTGTAATATTCCAAGTCGCCACCAGGAGCGCTCAGGGTTACGAGCGAACCGAAATCGGTGTAGCAGGCTGGAGTAAAGTCGGCAGCTAATGAAGATACGCAGACGCACTTAGAGTAAGCACCAGGGAAAGCAGGATTGCCAGCATACTCGTTACCGGCTGCGAAGACTGGAATACCACCGTCGATGACACCATTAGGCGAACCGGCATTGTTGATGAAGTAATCCAGAGCTTCCTTCTCCAGCGGATAGGTCTCAGCCCATTCCTTCTCGGTAGCAGGGCCCGGAGTATAACCGTTGATGATACTAGACTCTGAAGAGTTGTAACCCCAACTGCACTGCAGAATGACTGCACCATTATCGGCAGCATACTTGATGGCTCTCGCCTCGCCTGCCAAGGTTACACTGTTCTGACCGGAGAATACCTGACAAGACATAATCTTGACACCAGAGTTAGGAGTTCCGTCACCACCGGCAACACCAGATACACCGATACCATTATTATTTACGGCTGCAATGGTACCAGCTACGTGAGTACCATGACCGGTGTCATTGGCATCAGTCCAGGTAATATCGCCGCTCTCAGTAACGAAGTTGTAGCCATGAAGGTCGCCCTCATAACCGTTTCCGTCGCCGTCTGTCTGGGTACCCTGAACACTTTCGCCCGGGTTGCACCACATGTTGGCTGCCAGATCAGGGTGCGTATACATCACGCCCTCATCAAGAATAGCCACGATGATAGAAGAATCGCCTTTACAGGTCTTCCATGCCTCAAGTGCATTCACATCACATCCTGCCTTAGCGCCTACCTTGTTGTTGTTGAGGTTCTCAAAATCATAGTTGCCCTCACCCAGGTTACGGTAATGCCACTGGCTGGTAAAGCCCGGATCGTTTGGCTCGCCATTGGCTGCTGAGCGGGTAGACTTCTGCTGAAGTGCCTTATCGCTGAGATAGATGCGCTTGCTGTCGGTATTGTAAGCACGCTTGATGCGGCCGTTGGTCTGAACCTTTGAGATTTCGCCCAACTGCTTCAGGCGCTCGGCAGCCGTCTTCAGGTCGGTTCCCTTATTAAACTTCACCGTATACCAGAGGTGGAGTCCCGCCTCGCGGGTTCTTGCCTCAGTATTTGCATCTACCGGGAACACACGCTCGAAGCTGTAGCTTCCCAGGATGTCGAGCACCTCATCGGTAGAAGGAATACCCGAACGGGTAGCCTTTCCGGCGCGGGTCTTGCTCAGTTGTGCCTGGTCGAGGATATCGCTCATCTCCGGACTGAACTTAATCAGCAGCTCACCCGCCTCAGCATCTGCAGGAATGGTGATTTCTGAATTGCCGTCAGAAGAGCCGATGGTTGACAGGCTGTCAGAACAGCCCGTCAATGCCAATGCGACCATTGCTATATAGAAAAACTTTTTCTTCATTGTTTGCTTCTATATTGTTTTTATGTTTATCTTACTTTTTCTTAGTTCTCCTGTACTTAGCCATCAGCGCAGCTTCATCAATATCGCCTGCTGCCACGTATGTGCGGTAGTAGAGCGGATAAGCTACACCCGGAACCTCCCAGTTGCTGCCTGGGTCGCTGGTTCCGTAATAGTAGTCGTAGCTGTAGCTGTCGTCTGTCATATTAGAGAAACCAACGGCAGCGCCATCGCTATTCTTACCCTTAGGCTGCTGGTTGAACACCATCGTAGGTGCATTCCATTCTACCAGGTGTGGATGGAAGAGAATCCAGTTTGGCACCTTTCCTGTAAAGAAGTTCAGGTTGAGTGACAACTGACGGCAGTTTGGCAATACACGTGGCACCTGAAGAGGATAAACATCCGCACTAACTACAGAACCATCCTTGTGTTTGCAGGTTACAGGATTATCCCCGCCTGAGAGCAACCACTTGCAGGTATCGCCTACCAGCTTGTCGAGATAATCTTCCTTGTTGGTAGAGAAGTCAGACTTGGTGTATCGGGTAGCCTTGCCGGCAGCCTCCAGTGCCTCAGTCATCTCTTCATCGGTAGGAAGTTCACCCTCCAGGAAGCAGTAAGACAACTCCAGTGTATTCAACTTATCCCATGTCAGGAGCTTGAGAAGCGCCTGGCGGTCTGGGGTTCCGGCATTTACCTTACCATACAGTCCGATAGGATAGTTATTATAAACATAGACGCCTGATGCATTCTTTTCGCCCAGCGAAGCGATGTCGAAGAGAACATCCGTACGGCGCTGTGCGTAGAGAATGAGATTACGCAACTTAGGGAAGTTCTTCTCGTTGACGATATCGGTGATATCTGACAACTTGTTGAAGTTGTTACTTACCAGGTTGAGCGATTCAAGACTCTTGCCCAGATTAATAAAGTTAGCAGGCAACTGAGTCAGACCGTAAGCCTGAACGGTAAGATTCTTCAGATACTTCAGCGAGCAGATTTCATCACCGAGGTTCACCTCACGAATCTGGTTGTTCTCGTTGGAAGTAACAGAGAATGACTCCAGGAACTTGAGGTTGCCCACTTCCTTAGGAAGAGTTTCGCCACTCTTGAGGTTGAACATGCTGAACTTGACAGAACGTACACGTCCTAAAGCCTCAGGATGTTTTTTCACTAAATCATCAGTAGCTTCCCAGAGCGTTACGCCGCTCCAGTTGCGCATGTTATCGCTGGAATCGAAGGTAGCAATGCTACCCAGTTTCTGGTTGATCATGATGACAGAGAGAGAGTCACCGGCACGGTTGTCCTCAATCTTTGGTGCTGCCTTCTGACGAACGGTCAGGATAACATCATCTGTAGGATTGCCATCTGCATCTACCAGCTGGTCTTCAGCCTTGATTGGCACGAGATGAACCTTAGCCACACGAACGGCAGGAACCACGTTCATCGCCCAGCGGAACTTGAAGTTCACGGTGCGAGGACGGTACTTTCTGTCCAGCACGATACCCAGGTTAGTACCTGTCAGCTTATCTTCATCCTTACTGTTCAGGAGCCAGCCCTCACGCTCGCTCTCGTTCTCTGCCTTCTCGGCATCGGTCAGATCACCCTCAAAAGAATACTCTATCTTACCAATCTTGCATTCCACGTTGGCAGAAATCAGACTCTCGAAAGCACGGTTATCGTAAGAATCGGAGTTTTCGATTTCTACAACAGAATCCTTCAGGAAGATCTGCTTGCCATAACCGAACTGGGTGATGGTAAGCTTGCGACTCTGTCCGTTGGCACCCTGGAAACTGAGTTCTGTGCTGCGGAGCGTGTTGGAAAGAGTAGAATCCACCTTGATGGTACCCTCAACAGAACCCACGCCGTTGGCAGGCGAAAGCGTCAGCCAAGGCTCAGAGGTATTAGCTACCCAGTCCTGTGAGGCAGCGATGGCAATCTGCTCTGTTCCACCCTGAGGGCCTATGGCTATCTCCTTTTTATCGAGCGCCAGTCCTCCTGGGATATCGACATCATCCTTATCGCTGCAGGCTGTGAAAAGCCCGGCAGCGAGAACGATACCTAATGTCAGTTTATTCATATATTTCATATTACTACTTTCTTATAGGGTTTAATTTTCGAGATCCAAAGCATCGCAACCGCGGATGTCCTGATTCTTGTTGTAGAACAGCATATACATACCTGCCTTGATGTATGCGCAGACGCTCGTTACATCGATAGAGATGTTAGGGTTGTCTGCGATATTTAGGATATAAAGGTGAGAGGTCAGTGTCTCTTCTACCTTACGGATATCGTTGGAACCAATCTGGAACTGGATCAGGCTCGGACAGGTTGTGATTCCTGTAGGCCATGTACGCAGGCAACGCTGGTCGGTCTTCTCATCACGCTGGTGGTTGATGGCAAAGGCACGGAGCACGGCACTGTTCAATGGCTGGGGTGGCACCTCGGTGAAGCAGTTGTAGCTCAAGTCCATATTGGTAATGTATGGCAATGTGGTTGAGCGGAAGTCATCAGAGAGGGATGTCAACTTGTTGAATCGGAAGTCGATAACCTGCAGCAGATAAGCCTTCTTGCCCTTGATGGAACCCTTAGGAATGGTGCGCATCTGGTTGCCGCTCAAATCGATGGTTGTAATTGGCGAACCGGCAGTAAACAGCTCTGAAGGGAACTTCTCTATCTTATTGTTTGACAGACTGACAGAAGCTGCATTAATACCCTTGTAGGTACCATGACTATTATCTACACCTGTAATCTCGTTGTAAGAGAAGTCTACAGAACCCATCTCGCGAACAGAACTTGCATCGAAGATATTCGGAATCTTCTTCAACTTGTTATGAGCGAAAGTCAGACTTTCCACATCATCTGTAAAGGCACAGAGATTAGCAGGAATCTCTTCAATCTGGTTGTTGTTCAGATAGAGAGAAGAGAGAGCTACCTCAGAACCAAACGGATGTACCTTCTTGATATTATTGTAAGCCAGGTCGAGCAAACCGAGATTTACCATCTTTCTCAATGCAGAAGACTCAGGGAACTCCTCCAGGTTATTGTAACTCATATAGAGAATCTGGAGTGTCTTACCTGTCTTCTCCTCAGCTAAGCGAGTCCAATCTTGTCTCAACTGATTAGCAGAGATTCCCTTGCATCGCGCCAGGTTCATCGCCTGCAATTTAGGGAGCTTATAGTAGAAGTCTGGAATGTGACTGATCTTCGGACAGTTGTAAAGTTCGATATCGGTCAGGTTTTCCATCTTGTCCCAATCCTCTTCCTTAAACTCCTGTGCAAACTTACCATAAACAGGATCGTCAGGCTTGTAGAAATTCGCACAAACCGAGTCGGATGTGATAGAAGAGTTACCGATATAGAACTGCTGCAACTTAGTCAGGCGATAGATGGCCTTAGATACACCTGTAATCTTGTTGGTCAATGTACCGATCTGCGCATCCTTCAAGTTGATGCGACTGTCCTTCTTAATTCTGTTCTTCGGTGCCACCTTAGGATCAGAGTTGTAGCTTTCTACAATCATATCCGACATGTTGGCACGTGGGTCATACTTCAGAAACTTGTTCTCATAGTCGTGGCGCATGCTGCTCTTCTTTGCTGCAGTCAGACTGTTGGCATCATAATTATTGAAGATGTTGGCACCAATCTTCTCATCGTGAGAACCGAGGTTGAGCACCTGGAGTTCTGTCAGCTGTCCGATGGCATCAGGTACGATTCCCTTTGCACCGAAACCGGCGATAACGAGACCGATGACACGGCCGTTGCTGTTGAGCGTTACGCCCGGCTGTTCGCCCCACATATCGAGTTCCTTGTTGAAGTTCCAGTTAGCTCCCTTGAAGGTAGCATCGCCATAGAAGCTCCACTCCTGACCATGGAGAGATTCCCAGATAGCCTTCAAAGCCTCATAGTCCTTGATATACTCCTTTGTCTTGGAAAGGAGGATAGGCACCTGAGCCGTATCATTCAGTTGATTATCCTCTACGATAAACGCCTCACCCTTTACAGGCTGGGTTTCGTACTTGGTCTTCACCGCACCTGTCTTCCCGTAGGTGGTATAAGAGGTAACCTGATAAGTACCGGCAGGCAACCATACGGTAGAATCACAGTAAGCTGTACCTGTATCCATATACTTATCGTTCTCATTGTCAGGATTCTGATGCTCTTCGCTAGACTCCTTATATTTCACCTTCAGTTCAGGAAAGGTATAGGTCTCACGGGTAAAGAGGTTGGTTACGCTGACGTCAACGAGACGGATGTTAGAGAAGAGATACTCAGTACCACCGGCACGGGTCTTCTCCCACTCCTTCACGAGATTGAACTTCACCTTACCACGCTCCACAGTCTCCACCATAAGGTTCTGTACTTCCAGACCGCCACCTACTACAGTGAATGTTTCGCCGGCAGAAGAAGCCAGCAACTCCTCGTCTACCGCATCATAGAGATAGAAACCGATAACGGTGTAAGTACCCGAAGCGAGTTGCAGTTTTTCACTTCTCAGACCATACTCTGCATTCTCTGAATTATAAGAATTGAGCACCAGTGTCTGAGAGACAGTTGTACCGTTGTGCTCCATGACCACCTTGATTTTCTTGGCATCATCCAGTTTCTCAAGTTTGTCAAGGGCAGCAGCACGGGTAGCTCTTGAAGAAACCTTCTTGCTGAGCTTGAACTGCACATATCCGTATGTGCCGTCCCAGCCTCCAGTTTCATCATCCGAGCAACTTGTTGCTGCAAAGGTCAGGAGAGAGACCAAGAGCAACAAGAGTGCCTTTGAAAATATTTTCATTCTGTTCATTACTTTCTAATTTTTCTGATAGAAGTATGTTTCTTACTCATTCCCTCACCAGGAGATTCAACAACAAGAACCTTTACAGGAGTTCCGTTGTCCTTGAATACCATAAACATCGGAGTAGCAGCAGGAACATTTACGAAGAATATCCAGTTATTATTCATATCCATACTAAGCTCTGCATAAACATCATTTCCGTTGTTATCCTTAACTGTAAGATAGCCTGTCTCCATCATAGTGTAAGGGTCCCAATCCTTGATATTAGGATTAACTGTAAGAGAGCTTCCTACTCCTGACTGAGCAACATATATTTCGTCACCATTGTAGCCAAATTTTTCTGATATGATAGAACCATACGTTGATTTATCCTTCTTGCACTCTACTGGCAAGTAGTTCATCTCCAAGATTGTAGGCGCTGCAGACTGATCATCAGCAGAAGAGTTGGCCTCCTTCTGTACAACATCCATCAGGAAGTAGCGGTCGTAATCGCTCTTCACAGTCATGAAGTCTTCCTCCAGCATTCCGTCGGGTCCATTCTCCAGACTCTCGAATACGCTCTGTGGCAATGCATAGACCAGGAACTCACGGCTTCCGCTGCCGAATGGAGCGACTGTGAGCTTCACATCACCCTTCTCACCCTGCAGTTTCACATCACCAGATGTATCCTCGAACAGACCAGCTTCCTTTTTCTCGAAAACTACCAGCTGGTAAGCATCACCCAAGGTCTTGAGGGTGAAAGGAACAAAGTTGTAGAAGGTGAAATCGTTGGTATCACCGCCATTCAGGCTAGAACCATTCTGAGTGAACACCTTACCATCGAGAGATACATTCCATACTGCCCACTGTGAAGAGGTTGGATAAGTAACATCCATGGTGCTGGTGGTCATACCATTATAGATAACAGGTATGGTTACAGCAGCCTTGCCATCCTCAGAAGTGAAGGTTATGGTGTAGTTGCGGTCCTTAGCGATGGCATACTTAGCACTTACGCCCTGATTCTCCTTGAAGGAAACTCCGCCTACAGCATCCTTGTTAGGTGTACCTACCAGGAAGCCGCCTTCCAAGTCTACCCAAGCTGGAGTATTGGTAACAGCAAAACGGAAGTTTGACTTTACGGTAAACTTGGTGTATACATTGTAACCTACAGTGATACCTGTCTCGGTGATATTATTGCCAGCCGCATCGAATACCTGCAACTTATGGTCGGCAGCCGAACGCTTAACCTCAGCGATGGCAACCTTCTGACCACCCATATTCAGGAAGAGCTGAGCCACGCTCATATCCTTGCTGGCATCATCATCAGTAATCTTAACCTTGATGGTCTGCTTGCCTGCAGTACCATTGAGTACGAAGGCGTCTGTTTTCTCGCCCTGCACCAGTTTACACCAGATTTTGTCTGAAGAAAGGCTCCAGCTCTCGTTGGCATCGAAGGTGAAGTCCAACTCAGCACCAGCTGCACCGCCGATAGTCTGTACCTGTGGGAACACAGGAGTTACGGCATCGTCATCGCTGGAACAAGCTGTGAACAGAGTCACTGATACCAGCGCCATCAATACGAGCCAATATTTTGAAATCAATGTTTTCATTTTCTTTTTATTCTACGATTAATATCCTTGTTCTTTCAATTTCTCTGCCTCTGCATCGCTGATCCATTCATACATGGTGATGAAGGTTCCTACGTTGCCGAATAATGAACCATCTTTGTTGTTTACACTCATAACAACATACTGCAATACATAGTTCTGGCAGGTGTTATAATAAGAGGTATAGAGAGAAGGCTGGCTGATGCGCAACTTGCCGTCTCCATAGATGGTACCGAACGCCTCGCCGGTTTCACCAGCTATCTGGTCGTCCATCTCTACCTTTGGCTCAAGAATGTTCTTGGTATTGAACTTCAACTTCAGGTTGTAGCCCTTATAGTAAACATCCTTCAAGAGAACGGTATTCTCCTCGCCTTCCACTACCTCAGTCTTGATCAGACGGTTGGTTACGTTGTTCAGATACTGACTGTAGAAGGTAGATGTAACCATGCACCAGCCAGAGAAGTTGTGGATATCGAAAGGACAAGACTTCTGCATTACCACGTGGGCATAGTCCTTATAGAGATCTGTCCAGTTATACTTCTCCGGAATCACCAGTTTCAGGGTGAAGCCGAGCGAATCGGTCTTGCCGATGTTATCATAGATACCCTGAACCTTCACATTTCCTACCATCTCGCCCGCCTTGATTGTAACGGTGTTGTTGAGGATGCGGTAATGCTTACCCTCGATGGCATTGCTCTGCTTGTCTACTACCTCCACGCCAAAGGTGCGGTCGTAGTCAGCTTTTTCGGTTGCAGATACAGGCACATTGAAAACCTCATTGCTTTCCTGTACAGCATACTGATAGAGCGTATCAGAGAACATGATATGACTTGAACCAGCATAAGTGGTATAATCCTGTGAACAACTCACAAGAGCGATGAGTGCAGCTACGGCTGCCAAACATCCCATCATTATTTTCTTCATGATCTTCTCTTTATTTTATTTGTTACTTTCATTAGGCTGAATCTCAGAACCTGGTGCCTCAAGCTCATGCTGAGGAATTGGCCAGACAAAGAGAGGGTCATCCTTTTCAACCTTCAGACTGCTCTGCACGAAGTTGGCAGCAGGCTGGTCGGCAGCCTTACGCTCAAATCCCTTGTGCCAGCGCTTGAGGTCGTTCAGACGGAAGCCTTCCATATAGAGTTCCTTCACGCGCTCTGCCTCGATTATCTTCATGGCGTTGCTCTCGCTCATCGAGGTGTTACCACCATATGAAGAGTAGCGGGCTGTACGCAAGGTAGAGATGTCCTTACCTGCCTTACCATAGTCCTCCTTCATGGCGTAAGCCTCAGCACGAATCAGATACTGCTCTGAGAGACGGAATACCATTGGCTGGTGAACATGCAGGATATTGTTGTTCAGAAATTCTGCATCGCCGAAATACTTGCTCAGCAAAGGCCACTGCAAACCATGCTCATAACCTGTTACACGGGTTGTGAAGATGGCTGCAGCACGGAGGTCCTTGCTGTCGAATGAGTTGATGACCCATGTCTCAGGCACATAGTCTGGACGATAAGTTACGAAGTTGTAGTTATCGAAGATGGTACCCAGAGCACCGCCATAGCTGTTCACGGTAAAACCTACCTTCCAGATAGCCTCACGCGAATCACCATAGGTCCAGATATACTTATAATCGTTCACCTGGTTTGAATAGGTGTTGGAAGAAGCCTTCTCTAATGTATAATACTTACTGCCGATTACCTTAGATGCATACTTGATGGCATCATCATACTTGTGCATATATAAGGATACGCGCGCACGCAAGGCATGACAGGTATACTCGTTGAAGTAAATCTCGTTGTAGAGACTTCCTGTGAAGTCTTCGTCTACTTTCAGATATTCAGCAGCCTTGTCAAGATCTCTCAATACGAAATCGTATGATTCCTTCAGAGTGGCCCTCTTCTGTGGCTCATTGCCGTAATAGTGCTCTGTGAGTACAACGCCGAGTTCCTTCGCAGCCTGCTCATCGCTATCGTAAGCCTTGCAGAAACACTTGATCAGTTCTGAGTAAGCCAGGGCACGGGCGAAGTAAGCCTCGCCCTCATACTGCTCCAACTTATCAAGCTGCTTATCATCATTGGTTGCAGCCTTTACCTTTTCAACATTATCGAGCAGGAAATTGCATCGGTTGATCACATCATAAAGGTCGGCATATACCGCCTCAATGTCGGTGTTGGTAGCCTTGATATCTTTCCAACGGTAGATATCGCCATAGGCATTAGAGTAGCCCTTCACGCAGTACACGAAGTCTGCCTGCAGATCTGGCAGGATTGTCAGATTGCCCGAATAGAGGGCGCTGCTCTTGAAACTGTCGTAGATACCGTACACCAGTTTGTCCATGTCGTCCACCGTGTTGATAGCCTGGTCCATGCAGATAGAATCCTCAGGATACTTATCAAGACAGGAAGACATCGAGAGGGCTAGGATTCCCGACAGGATGTATGTCTTTATATTTTTGATATTCATTTTTTTCTCCTTTCTTGGTTAGAATTGCAATTCAACACCCAGAGTAAACTGGCGTGATGCCGGATACTGTGCCTGGTAAATATTGGATGAAACCTCAGGATCCAAACCGTTGAAACCGGTTACGGTGAAGAGGTTCTGTGCCTGACCATAGATTCTGACCATAGAGAAGAAGTTGGTCTTGCGCAACAGACTCTGTGGCAATGAATAGGACAGACTGAGATTCTTCAGACGAAGGAACGATGCATTCTCCAAGAAGCGATCGTCGAGCTGGGTTACCTCGCCCCAACGTGGGATATCGGTAATATCGCCTGGCTGCTTCCAACGGTCGTACAACAGACGGTTTGACTGGTTGTAAGCAGTACCGAAGGTTACACCGCTCTCCTCGAAGTAACGGTCGTTGTTAATCACGTAGCGTGTACCAATCCAGCTGAACTGGGCAGAAAGCTGCAAGCCCTTCCAACGGAAGCTTGTACCGAAACCGCCCATCCAAGGTGCATCATAGGTCTTGCCTGTCATCACCTTGTCGCTCTCACGGAACTCGTTGGTCACGTTGCCGTTCTTGTCATACCAGAGCTGCTCACCATTCGCTGGGTTCACACCGGCATAACGGTTCAGGAAGAACTCGCTTACTGAGTGACCTACCACATACTTCAAACCGGTGGTTGAGTTTACATACTCGGTTACACCGTTATAGAGTTCCTTCAATCGGTTCTGGTTGTAAGATACGTTGGCACTTACATTCCAGGTGAAGTCGCGTGTGCGGATTACATCACCGTCAGCACTCAGCTCGATACCCTTGTTAGCCATCACACCTACGTTCTTCCAGCGATAGCCCTCGCCGGTTACGGTATAAGACTCAGGAACGCGCATCAGCATATTAGAGGTACGCTTGTAGTAAGCCTCGAAGCTGAAGTTGATTCTGTCGAGGAAGCCCAAACGGAGGGCGAAGTTGTTTGCCCATGTTGACTCCCAACCCAATTCCTCGTTACCACTCTGTGATGGATAGAAACCGGCAGTATCATCGTAGTTGGCACCACCCGATACCAGAGCCAGGTGATAATAGTTAGGAATCTCAGAGTTACCCGATGTACCGGTACTTACGGCAATCTGGGCTGTGCTGAGCCACTTCATATCCTTCAGCCAGTCGGTCGACTTCACGTTGTACATGAAACCGAGCGACCAGAATGTACCCCAGCGATGATCCTTACCGAAACGTGAAGAAGCATCAGTACGCAGAGAGAAATCGGCATAGTAGAGCTCCTTATAGTTATACTCGCCACGCATGAAGAATGACAGGTAAGAATAATCAGAAGATGAATCCGCCCAGCGGCTGGCACGTGTACCTGATGATACGTTGGTCAGGAGATCGCTGGTCTGACCCTTGGAATATACCTGGAAACCATCTGAGTGGAAATTGACAGCCTCCTGACCCAGCATCACGTTGAACGAATGGATATCGTTCAGAGTGAAACGGTAGTTAGCCGTAGTAGTCTCTGTCAGGTTGATGGCATCGCTGCTCTGGCGTGCCGCAGTACCCTGTCCGTGATTTGAAGAGAGACTTGGGAACGACTGGAGGAATGCTGTAGAATGGGTGAAATCGACACCAAACTGAGTACGGATAGTCAGATTCTCTATCGGATAGATTTCAGCATACATGGTAGAGAGCACCTTATATTTCTTGTTCTTGATAGGATTCAAGCCCATGTAAACGATAGGGTTCTCGCTGGTTCCAGCCCAGTTGCCTGCTGAAAGTGAAGCCAGACTGCCATCCTTTGCGTATGGATTCCAGTAAGGCAGCATGAATCGGCATGCTGAGATAGGAGTAACGGTAGTATAGCTACCGTCGTCAGCCTGCTGAGCCTCCTCATAGGCAGCCATGGTGTTGGTACCTACCTTCAACCACTTGCTAGCCTTTACATCTGCATTGGTGCGGATGTTGTAACGGCGGAAGGTTGAATTCTGTGCGATACCGTCCTGATCGTAGAAACCACCAGAAACATAGTAGTTCAAGCGGTCGGTAGCACGATTGATAGAGAGTTCGTAGCTCTGCAGCGGAGCGCGGTCGTTGAACACCTCGTCCAGCCAGTTTACGTTTACTCTTGAAAGGAGATTGTAATCCTTACCTGTATCCAGACCTACTTCTTTCTCAAACTGGATACGCTCATCGGTATTCATCATTTTCCAGTTGGTCTGTGCCAACTCAGAGAAACCATACTGTGCACGGAGCGTAATCTTCGCCTTGTCCATTGACAAGCCTCGCTTGGAAGTGATGACAACCACACCATTGGCAGCACGTGCACCATAGATAGAGGTAGAAGAGGCATCTTTCAATACAGAGATACTTTCGATGTCGTTAGGACTCAAAGTATTGAAATCAGAACTTGAGATTGGCACGCCGTCGAGGATAAAGAGTGGCGACTTTCCGGAGTTGATAGAGTTGGTACCACGGATTTGGAAGGTAGCCGCCTTGCTAGGTTCACCCGAAGAAGAGATGACCTGCAAACCAGTACTCTGTCCCTGCAAAGCTTGGTCGAAGCTTGCCGCCGGCACATTTTCTATCTTTTCAGACTTTACGGCAGACACGGAACCCGCAATGGTTCCCTTCTTTCTCACGCCATACGCCACCACAACCACTTCATCCATCATCTTGGAATCCGAAGCAAGGGTGATGTTGAGCGTATTTGTCTGCGCTTTCACAACGTGCTTCTGCGTAACGCAACCCACATAAGAGTAGACAAGCGTAGCCTTCGAAGCACCCTTAATTTCGATGGTATAGTTACCGTCAATATCGGTCACTACGCCATTTGATGTTCCCTCTTGCATAATGGTCACACCAATCATCGGTTCGTTGTCTTCAGCAGACACGACTGTACCCTTGACGCTGAAACTCTGCGCCAAGACCGATTGGATAGACAACAATACAAGTGAGACAAGTAAAAGAGTTAATCTTCTCATCATTGTTTGTTTCAAGTTTATTAATTAATAATTATAATTTTTTTCTTATTTTTTTCTCGTTTGGTAAAAGCCGAAAGCACTCAGGGCGACACTTCGCCCCTCCATTTATACATTCTTTCACTAATATGCACGCATGGAAATACCTATTTAACTTAAATCGGTGCAAAATTACGAATATTTTCTTATTTGCCCAAGATTATCGCTTAAAATTTAAATGTTTGATATGAAATATCTATGTTTTTTAGCATATTTGCTCATAAATTTAGTTAATTGTCGATTTTTTGTCACATCCGATTACAGTTTGCAAAAACAAGTTCAATACATACTTTTTTTATTTCTATGCAGCCGTTTTCATAAAGCTGAAATTACGTCCCGACGTAGCTTGTACTACGTCGGGACGTATCTTTTGCTGTGTCGGGACGTAGCAAATGCTACATCGGGACGCATTTTTTACTGCATCGGAACGTATTTTATCAGCTGACGCAAGTAGCTCAGTCAGCTGACGCAGATATCTCGACAAGCCGAAGGATACATTTACCTCTTCACCTTCATGTATTCCGTAGGAGTCATGCCATACTCCTTGGAGAAGCATTTGGAGAAATAACTGCTGTTGGAAAAACCAACGGTATACATCACCTCGGAAACACTGAACTTACCCTGGCTCAGGAGCTCGGCAGCACGGCTCATACGCATCTCACGGATATACTCTACAGGCGTACGGCCCGTTATCGCCTTCGTCTTGCGATACAGCTGTTTGCCACCTATGCCTATCACATCCTGCAACATCGAAACATTGAAGTCGGAATCAATCATGTGCTTCTCTATCGCCTCATCGATTTCTTCGAGCAGACGCTTGTCTGCCCCATCCAACTCGCTGATATCTACAATCTTCTTTTCCTCTTCAGAAGATTCTGAGCGTGCAGGAACTGGTTCTGAAGAGGATGACTCTGGCTCAGATACAGGCGAAGCGGATAACCCAGTAGAAACAGAAGATGACACCTCAGGTATCTTCACATTCAGGTAGCGGACCATCAGAGCTGTCACCTCATCAAATGAATGATGAGCTACGGCAGCCTTCAAATCTTCCGTCAGACGGTTGAAGAAGTCAATACGCATCTGTACCTGCTCCAACACCTCAGCCTTCTGCTTCTGGGCATCAGCCAGTTCCTTGCGCAGAAAATACCAGCTTACCAGCCATGCCACAAACACGATGAGTGCCGTGATATAGAAGAGCTTGCACCACCATGAGAGATACCAAGGCGGCAGGACGGAGATGTCGAGCGAATAAACCTCGGCAGCTATCTTTCCTTCACCATCCACGGCATGAACCGTAAGATGATAATCGCCATACGACAAACCATTGTAGGTGATATCGATGTTGCTCGAGTTCAGATAATGCCAGTCGTGGTCGCTGCCTTCGAGTTTGTAAGCATAAACGGCTGAAGGATGATCAGCAAAAGGAAGGTCGGTGAGCTGCAAGGTGAAGTTGTTCTCATCACTCTTCAGTTTCAGGATTTCTCCACGCTCCTCACGAGCCTGTCCGTTTACGATGATTCCAGCCAGCATCAGGCGGGTAAACTGCTTAGGCTTCTGTGCTACATCGGAACTGATTGCCACATAGCCGTCATTGCCGCCCATCATTACCTCATGAGTCTGTCTGCTGTAACAGATGTTGAGCGGCGCAACAGAAGGAATCATGAAACGCTGGCTCTCGCCCTGTGGATTGATTACGCAGCATTCATTGCCCGATACCACCCATATCTTGCCTTCCACATCGCACATGGTACTTACCTTACCACCAATCTGCCATGTCTTGGAAGAAAAGCTGTTACCCAGCACAGAACCGGCTGCATAATAACAGGTTACCGAATTGTTATCACCCATCCAGATATTGCCCTTGCTGTCTGCCATCAGATAGTTGACAACATCTGAGTTAGCTACCTGCACCACCTTCATATCGTTCGGATTGATGCAGTCGAGACGGGTATAGGTAGAAACCCAAATCCTACCCTTTCCATCCATCACCATCTGACCTACATGCAGACCAGAGAGCGCATTCTTTCCCTTGTCCGAGTAATGCCAGTCGGCTATGGTCTTGCCGCTCAGAAGAGCCGCCTTATCCATCACGAAGACACCGCCCTGATAAGAACCCATCCATATCCTGCCCTTCTTGTCCTGGAGAATATCGTAAGCCCAGGCAGTAGAATACTTGCCACTCTTATCGTAGACGATGAAATTGCGCATCTGACGGGAACTGCGGTCATAGAAGTTGATGCCATGGTCAGTACAGATCCATACATCGCCGTCATGGTCTTCATAAATCTTGCGTACACGGTTATGACTCAGCGGGAAGGCAGAGCTGTTCTGCTTGTACCATGCCACATTCTGATAACCTTCAGCATTCCGGGTGAAATGAATCAGTCCGTTGGTACCGCCCATCCACCATTCGCCGTTACGAGTCTGGAGCATGGCATGGAGACAGTTGCCCTCACCCGACATCGTAATCTTATCGAGCGATACATAGCGGTAATAGGTATGGGTAGTGAGACGGGAGAGTCCATTGTCAGTACCCACCCATACATTCTGCCATTTATCTACAAAGCAAGCCCAGACAATGTTGTTAGGAATAGAAGCATCATCGCGGGAATCGTGGATATAATGGGTAATGGCATTGGAGAGTGCCATCTGATAGAGTCCGTTATCGGTTCCGATATAGAGATTGCCGGCAGCATCTGTAGAAAGACATTTGATGGAATTGCCGTTCAGAGCTGGAATCTGTGAGAAGTTCCTGAGCTGCAGATCGGCACAATAGAGAGCGCCCTCGGTACCAATCCAGTAGCATCGGCGCTTGGCATCATAGGCGAGCGCATTGACCAGCGGCTGTTCTCCGGCACGGAGCGGAATCAGTCTGCTGCCGAGACGCAGACCAGCAAGCGAACCTACGAGCAAGCCTCGCGGAGTAGAGAGCAAGGCATAGACATCGCCACCGAAGTCAGTCTTACCACCCTTGATATCGAGCACACGGAGTTCCTTCAGCTGCTTGCGCTTCGCCTCATCGGCAAAAGCCTTCATGGCTGGTGTTTCGGCATATTGATAAGATTGCGTATCGAATTTCAGGATGCCGTTGCCAGTAGCCAGATAGAGCATCCTGCCCTCGAAGCCGAGCGCATTGACACGCGTATTGCTGAATGTATGTTCCTGAAAATGGCGGTAGCCATGATAACCATCATAGCTGTAAAGACCGTTGTCGGTTCCGAGCCATATCATTCCATCACTGTCCTGGGTAATGGCACAAACGGACTGAGCACCTTCAAGGGAGGTGTTAACGAAACGCTGCGCATGGATGGCGAGCGAAATAAAGAGCATAGCAATTGCCATGCTGATGCGGTTTATAGGTTCTTTTGACTTTTTCATGTGTGCAAATTTACACAATATTCATGATAACGCCAAAAAATATCGGAGAAAATTCAAAAAAAAAGAATCCCCTGAGAAAATAGCCGCTGCTATTCCCAGAGGATCCGATATAAACTATATACTTTATAACCAACTGAAATCTGTCTCAGTCTTCTTATATTGCCTGGAGCGTAATCGACTTTTCGATATTTCGCTTGCTGTCTTTTACCTTCAGGATGATGTCGCCCTTCTGCTTGCTGCTCTGTACGATGACTACGAGTTTGCCAGAGAAGAGTTTCATCTGTGGCTGGGTGAACGGTTCGAGCGATGTGGCATCGCCGTTGCAGGCTGCCTTGAAAGTGCCGGCACCACTCACCTCGAAGGTCAGTTCGTCATCGGCAAGCGGACATTCATTGCCGTCCTTATCCTGCAGACTCACGGTGATGAAGGCAAGATCGTTGCCATCGGCATTCAAAAGCACATTGTGCTCATCGGTACAGCCTTCTACCATGCAGGCAACAGGCTCATGATCAGGTGTTTCTACGCAGAACTTCATCTGTGCAGGCTCGCCGGCAGTACGCTTCACGTCCTCACCAACCTTTTCGCCATACTGGTTGTAAGTAACCACGCGAATCTCACCCGGTTCATACTTCACATTGTTCCAGCGCAGACGGTAGCGGTCCAGACGGCTTGACTTGTCCTTGCGCACTCTGCCCTGACTATTGCCGTTGACGAAAAGCTCGCCTTCCACACCATCGGTATAGCAATATACAGGGGTAACCTGTCCTTCTCTACCCTTCCAGTTCCAGTGAGGAAGAAGATGGGTAGTATGCTGCTGCTCGTTCCAGCGGGCACGATACATATAGTAGCGGTCCTTTGGAAGTCCGGCAAGGTCGCAGATGCCGAAGTAACTGCTGCGGCTTGGCCAGTAGGTATCGTAAGGAGTCGGCTCGCC
>ULNY01034977.1_pt1 | contig 19515 bp, 16 predicted proteins | sample 1952071 | NCBI WGS metagenome assembly ULNY01 (sample SAMEA4835589, study PRJEB28245) | human gut metagenome | biome: gut microbiome; material: fecal sample | place: Denmark | collected 2008 | reverse complement strand
ATATCTAAAGATGTCATTAGGGAGACAACTGGCTTAAGTCTAGAAAAATTAGAAAAGCTGGAGAAAGAGTTATAAGGTATTATGAGTAAAAGTAGAAATGTTGATTTCAATGAAGATGATTATGCATTGTATACTGAATTAACTAATGAAGAATTGATTAGAAATACTTATGTTTATCGTGCGGAGGCTAAAGGAAAGGCCGAAGGAAAAGAAGAAACCCAATTAGAAATTGCTAAAAATTTATTAAGAAAGAAAATATCTAAAGATGTCATTAGGGAGACAACTGGCTTGAGTCTAGAAAAACTGGAAAAGCTTAAAAAAGAGTTATAAAGAGTTACAGGTTTTAATGTTGAAAGAATAAAAACTTTAAGAAAATAATACATAGGAAGGGATTAAATCAGTTATAGATTTAGTCCCTTTAAATTGATTGTCGCAAAAAAAATTTTCGAAGAGAAAATTTTATGGTATAATGAAATATATGAGTTTTAGTATTGATAGTTATTATGACGCGACAAGTTTTATGGACAAGAACGGTTCTGGAAGCATTTATTAGTGAAGGCAACCTTAATCGCAGACAGGAATATATTATTCGTACACGAGTAAAAGGTCATTCTATCGCTGAACAAGCACTTCACTTACATCTTAGTGTCGATCAAGTTAATAAAGAAATTGCTAAATTAAAGAAAATTTATGATATAACTCAAATTCATTCGAAAGTCTTGCCGCCGCGGCATAAAAGTCGCTTGGATTTACTGCGAAGATACTTTTGATAAGAAAATGGTAAGGATTAGAGGCACCAAAAGAATGTATATGGTGTAATGATATATTAATAAAATATGTTGATAATTACTTATTAAGAAGTAGTAGTTAAAGAAAATATGAGTGATACTTACTAAGTATAATTGTTTACCTTTAAAAGTCTTGGCAATAATGTGACCCGCTAAGAGGGATGTTGTTAATAAATCATTGAACCAAATAAGAGCTAAGAATGTTTCTAAGTGTAATAATTGGTTAAAGATATTTATTTTTTTTAGAAGAATGTATTCGGGATAACGGTAGTTGAGAGCAAAATTACTACCGAAGATACCAATTAGATAGATGACCATTAGAATAATTGTTAGGTTACCAATGATGTAGCCTTTTTTGATACTTGGTTTATCTGGTTCTTTTAGAAGATAGAGTTCTAAAAGAAGAGGAGTTGTACTATAGACCATACTACCGATAACAGATTTTAATAAGTCTAGGGAGAAGTTTAATTCTAAAGGAAGATAGTTATCAAAAGAGATATTATGACTAATGGATAAGAAGATGAAAAAAAGAAAAAGAATACTTATAAAGATTAAGATATCAATAAGTCTTAAAGTGGTTTTAAGACCTTTACTAATGCCATAAAGAATTAGAATTGACAAAGAGATAATGATAAGTAAAGGAGGAGTATTTGCTAGATAAAAGTTACTACCTAGGATACCGAAGGCTATTAAAGAGTTATTGATGATAAAGAAACTTAAGATGAGAATAAGTAAAGAACCTATTTTGGTCTTAAAGAATTTGGTTAAGTTACAAGATAATAAAATGTTTAAGAGAAAGTATCCTAGTATCATGCCTAATAACATCATAAGAATAGTAAGATTTTTACCATACTTGAGACAATAAGAGATACCGACACCAAAATAAGTAGTACGGACTAAAAATGTTGTAAGGATTAATTGTCTTTTTTTATTCATTAGGACACCTTTCTAATCGTTAGACCAGGACGGTTGATTTTAAGATTTATCTTTAGATTAATATTACTTTGGGAAAAATAATCTTCAGAATAATTTTTGGTCTTAAGATAGTTTAAGTTATTGATACCTAGGATATCAGTGTTAAGAGATTGTAAATACTTAAGATAAGAAGTCATCTCTTTAGTTAAGACTTCCCTAAATTCAATCTCTAGTTGTTTGAAAGAAGATTCTTTTCTTAGATCTATTTCGGTATCTAAAGAGTCAATGGTAGCTTCAATATTAAGAGTAATATTTACTTCGTTAGTTAATTTAATCTTGTAGTTAGTTTTATAGATATTTAAAGAGTTATTATTATTTTTTAGAATAATATTTTTATTATGAAGATAATAGTCATGGAGATTTAGATTATCAGTACTTAGAAGAGTTATAAATTTATTTTGATGATAAAGACCATAAGACTTAAATGCTAGTTTATCTTCTAAAGATATGTAGGGTATAGTGATATCTTTTTTCTTACTTATGATATCATTAACTTGAAAATCAAAGTAGTTACGAAGACTTGGATAGTTAATATTATTTAGGATATTATAGACTTCTTTTGAGTTGATTTGTTTATCTTGACTGGTATATTCTAAGAGAGATTTAGGATCATCTGTTAAGACTAAATAGAAGTTAGAAGAGATATTATTATTCCGAATAAAATAGTCACTGAGACTTAATATATCTAAGGAAGAGTTAATTAAAACGATTCGCATATGTTCAAAGTAAGGCTTTTTATTTAGTTTAGAAGTGGTACTTTTAATCGCACTTGCTATGGTTTTTCCCCCTCCTGTGACTGTATAACTTTTCTTCGCATCAGTATTTTCTTTATTAATACCCGTATTAATGACTTCATAAGTTACTTCGTACTTACTATCTTCTTGGGTAATTCCCATTCCGACGATAATATCCATATTATTAAGTTCACTATAATCAAAGCAACCACTAGTTAAGAGAAGGATACTACTTAAAAGGAAGAGTTTAAAGAAACGTTTAATATTAATCACCTTCTTTTCTAATGTTTTTCTTGGTTAAGAGTTTGGAACGAAATTTATCTTTTTTCCTGGAGGTTCTAAAGATAGTTTTATGAAAATAAATCTTATCGAAAGGGGCTAAAGGATAGGTATAAGGGTTTCCTATAGATTCGAGACTACATAAGTGAATAAGGGTTGCAAAGATACTCATATAAAAACCAAATAGGCCTAAGATTGCTACTAAGAGTAGGGATAAAAATCTAATATGCCGGAAAGAATTAATAAATTCCATATCGGTGAAAACCATACTGGTAATATAAGTAACAGCAACGACAATAATCATAATAGGACTTACTATTCCGGCGGATACGGCGGCATCTCCCATAACTAAAGCCCCAACAATGGAGATAGAAGAACCATAGCTAGAGGGAAATCTGATATCACTTTCTCTTAGAATGGCACATAGCACTAAGATAACTAAACATTCTATTACTGAAGGGATAGGAACACTACTTCGTTGCATGGCAAAATTAATTAGAAGATCTAAGGGAATAGAGCTTTGATTATAACTAATAAGTGCTATATAAAAACTTGGTAAGAAAAGAGTAATTATAAGACAAAGAAAGCGTAAGCATTTAATAAAGTTAATATTAATATTCTTACTATAAGTATCGACACTAGGATTAATAAAATCGACTAGAAAGGAAGGCATAGAAATGACTAATGGGGAACCATCGACTAAGATGATAATCTTTCCTTCTAGAAGGTCTAAAGCAGCTTTATCTGGTCGTTCAGTTAACTGGGTAGTGGGAAATATCTCCGAGTCTTCTTGACCTATTAGTTGTTTAATGTTTCCCGCATCTAAGATACCATCGATATTAATAGCTTCTAATTTCCCTTGGACTTTTTTTACTAACTCTTCTTCCGCGATAGATTTAATATATAAAATACTTACTTTAGTCTTAGAATAAGAACCAATATTTAGATCAAGATTAATTAAATCGGGAGACTTAATTCTTCTTTTGATAAGACCTAAATTAGTTTGAATAGATTCATTAAAAGAGTCTTTAGGACCACGAAGATCAGGTTCCGTTGTGGGTTCGGTAATACTTCTAATTAAATCTCCTTTAGTCTCTACGGCATAACATTTATCTTTAATAATAATAGTAAAACCATTTAATAAGAGATTAGTAATTTCTTCTAGAGAAGATACTTCTTTAGTATTAGGACCTACTAAGATATTACTTAAATCATCAGAAGTTTTTTTAAGACTTAAGACTTTTAAGATATATTCATTTATCTTATCACTAGAACATAAACTTTCTAAAAAGATAATAGTAATATCTTTGATATTCTTAATTATTAAGTCGGTACTAGAAGAGAATGTTTTTTTTATTTCTTTAGTTAAATAATTCATTAGACCACCATTTTTATTATGAATTATAATTTAAGAATTATGTAAGATTATTTAGGTTTAGAGTAATTTTTGGGGAGTTTTAAATAGTTAGGAAAAGATTTTTTCATTAAGACTAGACAAAAGAAGTAAAAGATGTTAGCATCTGATTACAAGGCCAATTTAAGAGTGATTTTGGTATTTAAGGAAGTTTTTATGTTGGATGAAGATATTTTATATAGAAATTATTTAAAGGATGTTTTTGAACCAGTAGATGAGTATTATTATCTTAATTTAGAGACTAAAGAAGTGGTACCGGAATATATGAGTTCGAATAGAGTATCCCAGACATCTTTAGATTATGTTTATAATTATACTGATCTTATGAATATCAAAGGAGAAGTCCTTTCTAATGAGATAGTTACTAAAGTTTATGGAGAAAGTAAAGGACTTATTTGTTATCAGAGTGGGGATAAGATCTTTATTATTAATTTGAAAACAGAACAGAAAATATATAGTAGAGAGTGTAGTAGATTAGTTACTTCTTTAGAAGGGTATCATTTAATTGAAACGTGGTATGGAGATACGGCATCTTCATATGAGTATAGTTTAGTTAATCCTTTAGGAGAGGTTGTTTTTAAGGATAGTAGTAAAGATAGAAAAGAGTTTCGTTTAGAAAATAATAGGGGGTTAATTGAGGTTTCTTTAAAGAATTTTGATGGTGTTCTTTATAAAGAAGAGATGAGGCTGCCTTTGGGGTATGAAGAAAAAAAAGAAAGTCGAATAAGAAGAGTATTTGATAATAGTTTTACAAAAGAGATAAAAGATATTACAGAAAAATATAACTTACCAGAAGAGCTAAAAAAGCGCTTAAATAAATATGATTTACCCTATAGTGCTAAGATTAAAGTACGTTATAATTCTTCCTTTTTAGAGATATTCTTAGTTGGAAAATTAGAAAATAGATATACGGTAGTAACTAGGAGTGGTAAAGTTATATATGACCGTAAGATTTCTAGTTTAATTATAAATACAGGGGTAGTAGCTTTATTTAATGATGAGAAAGTTTATATACCGAAGATTTTAAGTCGAAATGAGGAAGTATTTTATTTTGATAAAGATGGTAAGAAAATTAGTCATTTTGTGAATGTTAATGATTGGTTAAAAATGGATAAAACCTTTTATAAGGTTTATCAGGATGGGGTCTTAAAGAATTTTCAAGCGAAGTCAAGTAGTTTTTATAATGGGGTGCCAGTTTCTTTTGAAATAAATGGTAAGCGTTATTTTACTAGTAATCGTTATCATTGTAATCGCTTATTAATTCGTGATGAAAAGGGATTATACGGCTATTTAGATGAGTTTGGTGGCTTTGCCGTGTGGCCAGAATTTTTAGAGGCTTATGATTTTGTTGATGATATTGCTAGTGTTAAAAAAAGAGGCGTAGATGGTTATTACGGTTGCCGTATCAATACTGATGGCGAGCTTTTATCAAAAAATGAGTGTGAAATATTAACACAAATGAATAAACGTTATGCTAGACCTTATAAGTTAATTGATGTTTTTGGACCGTTGAAACAAATTTATGCTATCTACTATCAAGAAAAGAGCGATTTCTTTGGGCGTGATATTTATTTTTATTATGATTTTAAAGATAATGAGATTAAAAAGAGTAAGTATGAATTAGTTATGCAATATGAAAACTATTTGGTTTGTTTAGTTAAAAAGAGTTTTCCTTATCAAAGCGGTTATTATGTGATGGATAAAAGGACTAAAAAGATGAAATATTTAGGAAGTCTTGGGACATCAATGGGGTTTTATGAAGATTATTTTGTTGTTGAGGGAATAACTTATTATCCAGCAGATGAATTAATTAATTTAGGTAATTTTAATCTTACTAATCGAATACTAAAAGATGGGGTAAAGTTAGTTAGTCAAGAAAAATTTATAAAAACAAATGATTTGAATGAAGATATGCAAAAAACATTTGCCGAAATGATGTTAGAAGACCGTAGGAAAGCCAGAGAAAAAGAAAGAGCTGAACTGAACTTGCGAAAACTTGAGTATCAGAGATTACAAGAGGAAAAAGAAAAGTTGGATAGACAGAAACAAGTAGTTACGGATAAACAAAGACATTTACATATCAAACATATGATGAGTGTTCCGGATGACTTTTATATTAAAGAGAATGGTTATTATAGAATTGCTCCTAAGTATTTAGATAGTCTTATTGATTATGATTTACTTACAGTGGATTTTACTAATTATTTAGTAAAAGGGGTTGATTTTAAAGGTACCAATGCGGCGATTGATCCCCAGAAAGTTTATAAAAAAGATCTAAGCGGGGCCGATTTATCCGATGTGACTTTACTTAATTATGATTTTCATGGTGTTAATATAGAGGAAACAACTTTTACCAATGAATTTGCCCAAACTTATCAAGAAAAAAGCTTAAAATTAACAAAAATAAAGAGTAAAGGGATTAATTAAAGCAAGGAGATTAAAAAATGCAAGAAGAAGATAGTAAATACGAGAAGTATTTAGAGAAGGTTTTTGAAGCTAAAGATGATTATTATTACATTAACTTAGAGACTAAAGAGGTAATACCAGAACATATGAGTGTCGTAAGGATTGATGAGGCAACCTTAGATTATGTTTATCATTATGACATTTTGCAAGATATAGAGGGAAATTTAATTACGGAAGATAAGGTTACAAGAGTTTTTGACTGCTCTAAGGGAATTATTACTTATCAGAAACCCGGATATGTTGTTGTAATGAAGAATCTTATTACGGGAGAAAAGATTTATGAGAGTGATTATTATTCTTTAGTTTTAGCTAGTAAAGATGGATATAATCTTTTGAGGACTTATCTGGGTAATAATGAATACTATGAGTATGTTCTTATTAATCCAAGAGGAGAGAAAGTCTTTAAGACTAAGTCTTTAGAGAAAAGTTATTCTATAGATAATTTTGACGGGTTTATAAGACTTTATCAGAAGGGTAAAGATTATATAGATTTTAAAGAAAAGATGGTCTTAGCTAAGGGGTATAAACTTAAGAAGAGTAGTAGGATTTATTCGGTAGAAGAATGTGAATATACTAAAGAGGTAGAGGGTTTATTGGATAAGTTTAAGATATCTAAAGAAATAAAGATTCTTGTTAAAAGGTATTTAGAGATAAAGAATAGAATGGTTCATCTAAGATATAATGATATGTTTTTAGAAGTTTTGTTAACGGGTAAAGATGAAGAAAGAGCGATTATAGCTACTTTAGAGGGAAAAATTCTTTATAATGATAGAATTGAATATTTTTATCTTTGGCGAATAGAATCAGAATTTAATGATGAAGTAATAATGATTCCTAGTAGTTTAGATATTCATAATAACATTTCATATTATGATGCTCATGGTAACTTAGTAAGCAGATTTTTTAATGTCACTGGTAGTTTATGGGTAGATAAAACTTTGGCTAATCTTTATAAGTTGGGAAAAATAACTAATCTTGGGAAAGAAAAAAGCTATTCAGGTCGTAGGAAGTTATCTTTTAAAGTTGGAGAAAAAATTTTAAAGACGCAATATGAATTTAAGGATAATCGTTTGAAAGTGACCGATGAAAAAGGCTTATTTGGTTTTATAGATGACAATGGTGAGGTTGTAATAGAGCCACAATATTATGAGGCTGATAATTTTTATTATGGTACTGCAAAAGTAAAACGGAAGAATAATAACGAAGAGTATATTGAGGTGATTGATATAAATGGCGAGGTCTTATCGAAGGATGATGATACCAAAAGAAAAGAATTTAATCGCTATTATAGTGGTACTTTTAAAATGCCATATACATTATCTTTTTCTAAACAATTAGAGTATACTAATTATAAAGAAGCTAAGGATTTTTGGAAAAATGATGTTTATTACTATTATGATATTAGAGATAGTAAACTTTTAATGAGTAAATATGAACTAGTAAGACAATATGAGAATTATTTAGTATATTTAGTGAAAAAGGCATATTTTAATGAAAAGGGTTATTATGTTGTTGATAAAAGAACTAAGGAAAAAACTTTTTTAGGTTCTTTAGGAGTAAATACTAGGTTTTGTGATGAGTATTTTGTTGTTGATGATATTACTTATTATCCTAAGGATGAATTAATTAATTTAGGACATTTTAATCTTTTTTATCGTAAGTTAAAAAAAGGAATAAGATTAGTAAGTAAAGATGAGTATTTAAAAAATAGAATTATTACTTTAGAAGAGGAAGATGAGGAAGAAAAAAAGCGAGAAGAAGAAAAAGCTTTACTTGAAAGACAAAGAGCTGATTTATTAAGAAAGAAAAAAGAGAATGCGGCTTTAGAGCAAGAAAAAGCTAATCTTTTAGCTAAAATTAAAGATTTAGAAGCTAAACAACATAATTTACATATATTGCATTCTTTAGTGGTTCCTGGCGATTTTTATGTGGAGTTAAATGGCTATAAAGTAATAAATCCTAAATATATAAAAGAATTAAAAGATTATGATTTACTTACATATGACTTTTCTAACTTTTCTCTTAGAGGGGTTAATTTTAAAGGTACTAATGCCGCGATTAATCCTCAGAATGTTTACAATAAAGATATAAGTGGGGCTGATTTATCTGATGTTACTTTACTTAGTTATGATTTTAGAGATGTTAATATGGAAGAAACTACTTTTACGAATGAATTTGTCCAAATGTATCAAGAAAGTGTGTTAAAATTAAAGAAAAAGAAGTAGGAAGATTGAGGCTTTTATGGAAGTTAATATTATAAGAATGGATGATTTGGGAAGAGGTATATGTTATGTTGATGATAAGATTACTTTTGTACCTAACTCTCTAGTAGGAGACATCTTAGAAATAGAAATTATTAAAGAAAGTAAAAAGTATAATATGGGGAAAATTAAGAGAGTTATAGAGTCTAAGGGATTAGTAAGTCCTTGTTTATATAGTAAATCTTGTGGCGGGTGTAGTCTTTTAAAGATGGATTATCCTAAGACTTTAGAATTCAAAAAAAGTAAGTTAGAAAATCTTTTTAAGAAGTTTGGTCATTTAGATTTAAATATTCCGGTAGTTGCTTCTTCTCTAAAATTTTATTATCGTAATAAGATAACTTTACATGTTAAAGAGGGGGTAGTAGGTTTATATAAATATGAATCTAAGGAAATTATTAAAATAGATAAGTGTTTGTTAGTACCTTTTAAAGTTAATGAGTTCATAAGATTAATACCTGATTTCAAGATAAAGAATGGGGAGGTTGTCATCAGGACTAATTTTAATATGGAGATATTAGTTAATTTTATTACTAGTGATAATCTAGAGATTCCTAATTTAACAGAGTTTAAGATAGCTGGTATCTTACAAAATGGGAAGATTTTAAGAGGCGATGATTTTCTTATTGAGAAGATTAATAATATGTATTTTAAGGTTTCTTATGATGCTTTCTTTCAGATTAATTTAGGAGTAACAGAGAAGTTATTTAATCTTTTATTAGAAGTAGCTCCTAGAGAGTGTAATGTCTTAGATTTGTTCTGTGGAACAGGAACTTTAGGACAAGTTTTAGCACCCTATAGTAATAAGGTCTATGGAATAGAGATTAATAAGAATGCTACTATTAATGCCGCTTTTAATGCGAAGATAAATGGTCTTTCTAATTGTTATTATTTATGTGGAGATGCTAATCTTCTTATTGAGAAAATTGATGCCAAGATAGATTTAGTGATAATTGATCCGCCAAGAAGTGGAATGTCTAAGAAGGGAATAGAGCTTTTAAAGAGAGTGGGAGCTTCTAAGATTATATATGTAGCATGTGATCCCGTAACTTTAATAAGAGATATTAATTTATTGAAAGATGATTATGAGGTAAAGACAGTAATTGGTCTTGATATGTTTCCTTTTACTTATCACGTTGAATGTGTTTCAGTACTATATCGAAAAAGTCTTGAAAAATAAGTTTTTAAATTTTTATTTTTTTTAAAAAAATATGTTAAAATGATAGGGAAATATAATCATTAGGAGGTAATATGTATATAGAATTTAAAGATGTAAGTAAAGTATATTTTCAAGGAAAGATAAAAATTACAGCCTTAGATAAAATAAATTTCGGAATAAATAAAGGAGAATTAGTTGTTATTTTAGGACCAAGTGGGGCGGGAAAGACTACTCTTTTAAATATTTTAGGGGGTATTGATACAGCAAGCGGCGGCAGCATATTTGTTGCTGGTAAAGATATTTCTAAGTTAAATGAACATGAATTAACTAAGTATCGTCGCACTGACATCGGTTTTGTTTTTCAATTTTATAACTTAATTCAAAATCTAACGGCCTTAGAAAATGTCGAGTTAGCTGTTCAATTGTGTAAAGAACATTTAGAACCAAAAGAGATTTTAACTAAAGTGGGATTAGAAAAACGCCTTAATAATTTTCCTAGTGAATTATCTGGTGGGGAACAACAAAGAGTAGCTATTGCTAGAAGTATTGCTAAAAATCCTAAACTTCTTTTGGCTGATGAACCGACTGGCGCTTTAGATTTTAAAACTGGTAAGCAGATTTTAAAACTTTTAGAAGATGTTTGTCGGAAAGAGAAAATGACTGTTGTTATTATTACTCACAATAGCGTTTTAGCTTCTATGGCTGATAAAGTAATTAAGATTAACAATGGTACTATTAGTGATATTATTACTAATAATAATCCGAAGTCAATAGATGAACTAGAGTGGTAATTATGAAGAACATGTTATTTGTTAATACTATTCGAAAGATAAAAGATACACATAAGAAGTTTATTTCTTTAATGTGTATGTCTTTATTAGGAGTAGGTTTCTTTGTTGGAATTAAATCTAGTAGCCCAGATATGCTAGATACAATTAATACTTATTTAAAAGATAATAATGTCTATGATATTGAAATTACTTCTACCCTAGGACTTACTGATAATGATATAAATGCTCTCGAAGATTTAAATATAGGCTCTATCTATAGGGGTAAATATACAGATACTTTTGTAAATCTTAAGACGGGAGAAAAGACTTTAAGAACAATAGCTTTAAGTGATATTAATAAAGTTATCTTAAAAGAAGGAAATTTACCTAGTAATAATGATGAAATAGTAGTTGAAAAATCTTTACTTACTGATAATGATCTTCATATAGGGGATACTATTAAGATGGATAATACTTCTTTAGAAAGTAATACTTATAAGATAACTGGGGTTGTAGAAAGTCCTCTTTATTTTACTGATTATAGGGGTACTACTAGTATTGGTAAAGGTTCTTTGGATTATTATTCCTATGTTTTAAATGATGATTTTAAGACTGATTATTATACTAATATTTATGTTAAACTAGATACTAAGTATTCTACTAATAGTACTGATTATAATAAGCTAGTTAATGATACTAAGATGAAAATAGAAAAAATAAAAGATACTCAAGAAGACTTAAGATATAATGATATCTACAAAGATTATATTAAGTATTATGAAACTTTAGGAGTAACTGATTATCAAGATAAATTAACTAAGAGTACTTGGTATATAAAAACTCGTAATGATAATAATGCTTATAAAACTTATATTAATTCTTGCGAAAGCTTAAGTAAAATTGGAAATGTTTTTCCGTTAGTATTCTTTTTAGTAGCACTCTTAATAAGTTTTATCTCAATTTCAAGGATGATTGAAGAAGATAGATTAGAAATAGGAACTTTAAAAGGCTTAGGATATAGTAATTTTAGTATTTATTTAAGAAACATTTTTTATTCTTTTTTAGCAGTTTTTTTAGGTAGTATTATTGGCATGTTAATTGGTTTTAATTTATTACCAAGAGTTGTTTGGTATATATATGCTTCGATGTTTACCTTAGGAACAATGTTAATAAATTTTAATTGGTATTATGCTTTAATTGGTCTTGGCTTATCAACGGTTTTAATTTGTGGTTCTTCTTTTATTACAACTAAAAATATTTTAAAGGAAAAGACCGCATCTTTATTACAACCAAAAAGTCCTAAAGCGGGGAAGAAAATCTTTTTAGAAGACTTTAAATTTTGGTCAAAACTTAACTTTTCGACTAAGATAACTATCCGTAATATCTTTCGTTATAAGGAAAGAATTATGGTGACTATTATTGGTCTTGCGGGATCAACTGCTCTTTTACTTGTAGGATTTGGAGTTAAGGATGCAGTAAGTGATATAGTTGATTTTAATGATAATAAAGTATTTGTTTATGATAAGAGTATGTATTTAGCTAGTAATTATAATATAGAAGAAGTAAATTCTTTACTAAGTAGTAATCCTGATATTATTGATAGAGTAAATCTTAATTATAAGCAAATTAACTTATATAATAGTAATAAAGATTATTTAGAAGTAAATTTAATTGTTCCCGAAGATAAAAATTCATTAGATAAAGTTATTCATTTAAATGATATAAATAATAAAAAGAAGATGATAACTCTAAAGGATGGGATAGTCTTAAGTGAAAAGTTAGCTAAGGAATTAAAAGTAAAAGTTGGGGATAAAGTATCTCTTTTAGTTAATGATAAGTATGAAGAGTTAAATATTGATTATATAGTAGAAAATTATATTAATGATTATGCTTATCTTTCAAAAGATACTTATGTAGATGTCTTTGGTAATTATGATATTAATTCTATCTATTTGAATGTTAGTGATACTTATGATGATACCTATGATAAGGAGTATTTAAGTAATTCTAATATAGTAAGTATAATTAATAAGAAAGATACTTCTAATGTTATGGAAGGGGTCTTGGATAAGTTAAATTATGTTGTTCTTATTTTAATTATTGCTTCTGCTTTACTTGCTGCTGCTATTTTATATAATTTAAGTTCAATTAATATTAGTGAGAGAAGAAGAGAGATATCAACTTTAAAGGTTTTAGGCTTTTATAATGATGAAGTAGATAGATATATTACAAATGAGAATTATTTTATTACGGTAATTGGGATTATCTGGGGACTAGTTTTAGGGTATTATTTATGTTTTTATTTACTTAATACGTGTGAACCAGAGTATTTAATGTTTGTAAGACATATTAAGTGGTATAGTTATCTAATAAGTGCTTTGATATCTTGTTTATTTACGATTATTGTAAGTTTTATTACCCATTATAATTTGATTAAGATTGATATGATAAGTAGTTTAAAGAGTAATGAATAGACACCGTTTGGTGTCTTTTTAAGATTGGAATTTTTAAGTGCGTTATAATAATTAACACTTGATGTTAGATAGATATTAGGACATGAAAATTTATGCTTTGTGATATAGTATGATGGAGAAAGTTAGATTTTACCAAATGAAAAATACAATAACTGTATAACAAATTTAGCTCTAGCATAATGGTTGTTAAAAAAACGGAAATAAATTTAAATCTTAGTGATTAAGATTGGGTAAAAAAGTGTGACCTAATATTTGACATATGTTTATTATGTGACCTAGAAAAAAAGACTACTCAAGAGTAATCTTCCAATTCTTTACCACAATTTTTACAGAATTTAGAGTCTTTTGAAATTTCGGTACCACAGTATTTACAATACATGGTATCATCTTCCGTAAGGCCTTTTTTTATAGCTTTAAAATGGGTAGTAGTACTATCTTTAGTAGCATTTGCCATATCATCATAAATACTTTTAATGTCTTCTTTCGAATCATCCAGCATATATTTAGTGGCTTTTATCTGTTTACTTAGCATTTTCCCATTGAATTTAGGACTAAAGATAGATAAAACCATAAAGATAAAGACTAAGATGATAAAAATGGGTACGACAATAAATAAAATTTTTTCCATAATATCTCCTCTAATTCTTTTATAGCATATATAATATATTTAGTAAACATTTTATATGGTATAATTATCTTGAAAAGAAAGAAGGTTGTTTATGGCAAAAGAAAATTATTCAATAGTTTATAGTAGTAGAACGGGAAATACGGAAAAATTAGCTGCTACTATTCATAAGGTCTTACCACCAGATAGTTGCTTTTATTATGGGACGATAGATAATGTTAAAGATAAATTAAGTAATATAATTTATATCGGTTTTTGGACTGAGAGAGGAAATGCTGATTCTTTAACGTTAGAATTCTTAAAGAAGTTAAAGAATAAGAAAATATTTTTATTTGGAACTGCTGGATATGGGGGAAGTGAAGACTACTTTAGAAATATTATTAATAATGTTAAGAAGAATATTGATAGTAGTAATACTTTAATAGGAACTTTTATGTGTCAAGGAAAAATGCCTTTAGCGGTGAAAGAAAGATATGAGAATATGGCTAAACAAAATAATTCTTCTGTAGATATTAATAAACTTATAAGAAATTTTGAGGAAGCTTTATCTCATCCTGATATAACGGATTTAGAAAGATTAAAAGCTACTTTAGAAAACTTAGAATAGAAATTTTAATTAGAAAAGGATAAATTTATGAAAAAAATATTATGGTCGATTTTATTACTAGGCATTATGACTTTAGGAGTCTTAGGATGTGAGAAATCTAAAAATGAATTGGATATAGGAAATAAGTCTAATATTAAAATTTCCCAAAATGACGTTATAATGACTGTTAAAGAGGGAACATTGACGAATAAAAGTGCAACTCTAGTTTTAACTAATAACAGTGATAAAAATTTTCAATATGGAAATCCTTATGAAATAGAGATTAAAAAAGATGGAGAATGGCATAAAATAAATGTTGAATTAAATTTCGATATCCCTGCTTTTCAACTTCCCGCAAAAGAAAGTAAGGAAATCAAACTTGATTGGGAAATTGGGTATGGTAAACTTGCAAAAGGAACTTACAGAATTATAAAAGGAATTGACTATAAAGTAGAAGAAGGAAAATATGAAACTTTCAATGTCGCAGCCGAATTTACTATTGATTAGTAATTGGTTAAAGAATAATATAAGGGAGTTAGAAAATGTATTCTAAGAATGAAGAAGAAATATTTAAAATTTTAAATAGTAAAACTATTGGATTAGATAGTAGGGAAGCTTTAAGAAGGTTGGATGAATATGGACAAAATATAATTTTAAATAAGAAGAAGAAACCGTGGATTTTAAGATTTCTAAAGCAATTTAATGATACAATGATTATTATATTATTGATAGTAGCGGTACTTTTATATTTTTATGGTTATTTTTATTCTCATGAGTATACTGATACTATTGTTATTCTTATTGTTGTAATTATAAATGCCCTGGTAGGATTTATTCAAGAAGAGAAAGCAACTTTAATATTAAAAGAATTAAAAGAATATGAAACTAGTACGTGTAAAGTCAAAAGAGATGATAAAATCATCGTAATAAATACTAAAGAATTAGTACCTGGAGATATAATTTATTTAGAGTCAGGAGAAACAGTTCCCGCGGATATTAGAATACTTTCGGGTGAAAATTTAAAAGTAGATGAATCAGCCTTAACAGGAGAAAGCGTTCCTGTTCAAAAAAGGGCTGGGGTTTTAAAGGAAAATTTAATTATCCAAGAACAAAAAAACATGCTCTTTTTAGGGACAAATATTACTAATGGAAAAGGTAAGGGGATAGTTGTAAGTACGGGGAAAAATACTGAGATAGGTAAAATTGCCCTCTCATTAAATGAAATTGATAGAATGGAAACACCTTTACAACTAAAGATAAAAGAACTGTCAAAAAAGATAACTTTAATAATATTTATAATCCTAATCTTTATACTTATTTTAGCTCTAATTAATAAATATACTATTCTTGAGATTATAATGTTATGCTCATCCCTAGCAGTAGCGGCTATTCCCGAAGGATTACCAGCGGTAATTACTATAACTTTATCAGTGGGAATATCTAATCTGGCCAAAAAGAAAACGGTAGTAAAACAAATGCAAGCAGTAGAAACCCTAGGAGCCATAGATGTTATTTGCTCTGATAAGACGGGGACGATAACCCAAAATAAAATGACTGTTAAGGATGAATATGTAATAGATGAGGTTATGCTTAATTATATATGTGCTCTTTGTAATGATGGTCTTATTATAGAGGGAAAATATGTGGGAGATCCCACGGAAACTTGTCTATATGAATATTTGTATAATAAAAAGATTGATTCTCTTAGATTAAGAAAAGAATGTAAAAGAATACTTGATATTCCCTTTGATAGTGATAGAAAGATATCTACTACTTTAAATAGAATTGATAATGAAGTATATATTTTATGTAAGGGAAGTATGGACTCTTTAATAGAAAAAGTAAATCTATCAGATGAGGAAAAAAAAGAGGTTTTAGATAAAGTTAAAAATTTTTCTAAAAAGGCTTTAAGAACTTTAGGATTTGCTTATAAGAAATTAGATTATATACCTCAAAATATTAAAGAATTAGAAAAAGAAGAAAATAATTTATCTTTTGCTGGTATTTTAGGAATGATAGATCCCCCAAGAGAAAGTGTTAAAGAAAGTGTTCTTTTATGTAAAAGAGCGGGAATTAGACCTATTATGATTACGGGGGACTCTATTGATACGGCAATTGCGATTGCTAAAAGTGTGGGAATTATAAGTAATGATAGGGAAGCAATTCTGGGAAGTGAACTTGATAAATATAATGATGAAGAACTAAAAGATATTGTTAAAAGATATTCGGTTTATGCAAGAGTAAATCCAGTTCATAAAGAAAAAATAGTCGGTGCTCTGCAAGACAGTGGCAAAATTGTAGCAATGACTGGGGATGGCGTAAATGATGCTCCGGCTATTAAAGATGCTCATGTTGGCGTGGGAATGGGTATTACGGGTACTGATGTTACTAAGTCAGCTTCGGATATCGTATTAATGGATGATTCTTTTTCAACAATAGTGGTTGCTGTTGAAGAGGGAAGAAGAATATATAATAATATCAGAAATAATATAGTATTTTCCCTATCAAGTAATTTTGCCGAAATATTTATTGTTATCATAGGATTACTTACTAAAAAAACAATTTTGTTACCCATTTATATTTTATTTATTGATTTAGTAACGGACTCTATTCCTAGTATATGTTTATCTTTTGAAAAGAGTGAAGATGGCATAATGACTAAAAAACCACGAGGAATAAATAAGCCTTTATTTACTCCCTTTATTAAAGCTTGTATTGCTTCATCGGCTATAATTGAAACTATATTTGTAGTTATTATATATTTTGTTTGTTTAAAAGATTATGGACAAGAAACGGCTATGTCTTTAGCACTTCTTTCGATGGTAATGCAAGAGATAGTTTATTCTATATCTTGTAGAAATTTAAAACAATCAGTTGTTAAACAAGGAATATTTTCTAATAAAGTAATGAATTATGGATTACTGTTGATATTTTTAATTGAACTTGTAGTATTTGTTACACCGGTTGGCAAATTAATAAATATTGTTTCAATAGAATTTGAGTTAATATTCGTAGTATTCTTAATAAATCTTATGGCAATATTTATTTATGAATTAATTAAGCCATTATTAGTTAGTTGGTTTAAAGATTAGTATATAGAGAGTAAATACGAGGTACAAGATATGCTTAAATGGGTTAAAGAAAATAAAATTATGCTGATGACCATGGTAATATTTGAGATTGTTGCTATAGCGTTATTTATTTCAACGAGAAAGTTATTTTATCTACTAAATTTTAATTATATAGGAATATGTTTAGGAACAGGAATGTATTTAATGTCTCATAAAGTTAAATATGCCAGAAACTTTGTTCAATTGGCAGTTGGTTTATATATGCTTATATATTTAGGCGTTATTTGTCGTGAAAATATGCAAATTGAAGGATTATGGTATTATTTGTTTTTAGGAGTATTTGAAGCTGCTACTATTCATTATTTTGTTGCTAAAATTGCTGGACCGTTATTCTTTGGAAGAGGCTGGTGTGGTTATGCGTGCTGGACGGGCATGATACTAGATCTATTACCATATAAGATTCCTAAGAGTAATAGGAAAAAATTAGGATGGCTTAGATATATAGTATTCGTGATATCATTAACATTTGTATCAGGATTATTTATTTTTAAGGTGGATAATTTAGAGAATATAATGTTTTGGTCGTTTATAATAGGAAATATAATTTATTATATCTTGGGTATATTATTAGCCTATATACTTAAAGATAATAGGGCTTTTTGTAAATATATATGTCCTATAACGGTGTTTTTAAAGCCAGCTAGTTATTTTTCTTATTTAAGGGTTAAGTGTAATCATAATAAATGTATTAATTGTCATAAATGTTTAAGGGTATGTCCAATGAATGTTGATATGTTAGATGATTCTCGTAAAAGAAAAAATGGTACTGAATGTATACTTTGCTGTAATTGTATTAAAGAGTGTCCAAAAGGAGCCTTGGATTTAAAATGATTATTATGGTGATGATTTAAGTTAAAAAAATAAAATAGGAACGTTTTTAATTGTTTTAGGGAATTTATTGTATTTAGCATTTACAGTTTTTTTGGGAAGATGAAATTAGTAGTTTTGGGTAATTTACTAGTGGTCTTTTAGTGGGATTATCTATTGGTTGTAATTTAGTTGGGATAATTTTATTAGTAGCACATATGAGTAAAAATAGGTGACATTGGATATTTAGTTAACTATGAGGTAATATTATTATTTTAGTATCAATCATTGTAAAGTCTTCTGAGTATAGAATTTATTCTTTTACATAACAAAAAATTAACTATTTATAAACTGTCCAACTTTTGGGGTTCAGTTCAGAAATGGTCTTATTTGGGATAAAGATAAAAATGAATATACTTATAAGATACCAACTATTATATTTGCTGAGAATACCTATTCAAGTATTGAAAATTTAATTGAAGTAATTTTGAATTATTACAAAGAAAATAAAATAAAACGAATACATCAATTTGATATTATAGTTGCAGGAGATTACACAATTGTTAATTCTTGTAAAGGACAAATTAGTTTTAATGATGTAAGGGGAATATTTTAAAAAAAACAGATAAAAAAACATTAGCGGTTCTTTTGTTTTTGATGGCAAATATGCCATTAGTTCATCCTACTTACAATGAAAACATTTATAACATATATTTAGATAAGATATTTACTAATGCATCATATCGAGATGATTGGAATAAATTCTTAGAAGATATAGAAAATAGTTAAAGGAGAATAATAAAAATGAGTAAATATTATGAAAATATTAGCAAAGAAATAAAAGATTATTTTGCAATTTTAGAACCAAATTTTCCAGAATGGTTAAATGAATATATAGACACAAAGGAATTGTTATCACAACAATATATTAGTGTTACTTGTGGTACTATATATTCAAAACTGTTTGAAAGTGATTTTTTCTTTTCAAGTCTAGACCATTCTGTTGCAGTTGCCTTAATTGTTTGGCATTTTACACATGATAAAAAACA
>ULNY01034309.1_pt1 | contig 19643 bp, 13 predicted proteins | sample 1952071 | NCBI WGS metagenome assembly ULNY01 (sample SAMEA4835589, study PRJEB28245) | human gut metagenome | biome: gut microbiome; material: fecal sample | place: Denmark | collected 2008 | reverse complement strand
TTGGTTTATATGGTGAATGTATTTTAAACATGTTTACTCCTTTCTTAAAATTAATCACTTAACATTTTTCTTTTTAATTTAGATAAATTATATCATATTTTCTTAAAAATAAAAGAGGATTAATAAATATTTTAGTTATACAAAAACTGGAAAGAGCCGTCAGATTGACGGCTCTTCCTCTTGCTCTAGTGATTGCCTACATTAGTAAAACAATTACTTGAGAGTTTTCTTTTTCTTCAGTATGCATACAATAATCATTTGTATGAAACTAACAGTTCCAATGATTACAAATAGCATAATGTCTACATGATCTCCCGTTTTTGGCGGAAGATTCTGGTCGTTATTATTCGTATTAGGCGTTGTCCCATTTTCGGACTTTGGCACATGAGTGTTGATTATGTTGTAACCATCAACTTTTACTTCATAACCAGTAACTTCTTCTTCAGAAACTGTATAAACAATTTCCTTTCCTTCTGCATACTTCGGAAGGTTGCTAAATACATAGCTCCAATTATCTTCTTCTGTTACAGTGGCTGTCTTTACGACTTTACCATCTGCAAGAAGATTTACCGTAATGCTTTCCGGACGAATACCATCCTGGTTATTTCCGTCTTCCCATGTCTTGCTTCCTTTAATATTTATGCGCTCATCAGGAATGTTATAGACAGTAATTTCAACAACTTTAGTTTCATCACTACTGTTTACTTTGACTTCATACAATGTATCATCATACAAATATCCTTGAAGTGTTCGTACTTCTTGGACATAGTATATCGAATCAAGACGAAGCCAATCTTTAAACTCAGCGATTCCGTTGGAATCAGTTACAGCCCAACCGGCCGACGTAATTACATTCTTGTTCTTGTCCAACAGTTGGAACGGTACACCTTCCAGAGGCTTATTTGTCTTCTGGTCTAATTTTTTAATTCTAACAGTTCCGGCTTCTCCAACAATTCCACTACTACTTGAAGTAGTTTTCAAGATAACTTCTTCACTAGTAGTTCCTTCTTGGAAATCGGTACCATTAAAAGTAATAGAATTAGTTATGCTTTTTAAATCCTTATCCTTTATAGGAGTATCGAAATTTAAAATATAGCATTGGTGCGTATCCAAATCTTTTGGAAGTACAATTGTAATAAGTCCAGTCGTAGGATCAAACTTTATTCCACTCTCGCTAATTTCAACCTGAGTGTTTGTGGAAGTAATAGTACCATTTGATGAAATATTGGCAAGATACAATTTTACACTCGAAGTATCAAAATCCAAACCAGGCGATAATTGGTCAACAAGGCTTAGCTGTCCTAAATTGTCATGATCCAAGTTTAGTACTACTTTCCAAGTAATTGTATCACCGCTGGTATAGTCAGTTTTCTTCTGAAGAATAGGCAAGGGCTTATACTTTACAGTTGCAGTTGCCGTAAAGGAATGACTAAAATTGTCTCCTTTTAGCTCTACATTGTTTTTAGCATCTCCCTGAGTACCTTCTCCAACATATTTTGTGCTAATATAAATTTTACTTGCACTAAGTATGTAGCCTTCAAACGAAACCTTTACGACATTATTACCAGCATCATAAGTTGCCGAAATACCATTTACTTTAGTACCATCAAGCAAAACTTTCTGCTCATCTACATAAATATAATCATAAGCAGGGACATGGTCGCTCGGAAGAGAATCGGTGATTACTGGATTCAAAACAGCTTGTTCACCTTTGTTAAACTGAATAGTCCAATCATATGTATTATTTTCATAATTATATGATCCAGACTTTCCAATCATATCCCCGGTTTTGTAAGAAACATCAACTGTAGCAGTGTCACTATTTGTATTGTTATCCACTGTTACTTTAGCAGTATTGGTAAAGCTACCTTCCTGCACACCATTAATACTAGTTGCAAACCAAATGCCATAGGTACAATCAGCAGTCGCTTTTACTCCTGAAAAATCCATTCCTGGAGTTATTGTGTAACTAACTTCATTGGTTTTTGAGTTGTATACTTCTGAAGTATCAATGGTTTTTGAGGCTTTTGTTCCATCCGGGAAATATGCTGTGATTACCAGTCCCCATGGAATAAATGATGTTCCTTCAGGTAGTTTATCATAAAATACAATGGGGTCGGTTATTTCCTTATAATCAGATGAGTAGCTACCATTGATTTCAACCCACCACTCAATATACTGACCATAAGTATCGTCTATTTTGACTTTACCACTCTTCTCAATGGGAATGTTGCCTGTCCCAATACCAATCCAGCCTTCACCAGTTGCATCTTCAATAACAGAATTTCCAGAGTTTAAACTTGCATAATTGCGAATGTAGTAAGTATCTTCATACTTGGTAAGTTGATCAAAATCAGTAATTACCATATCATATGTTATAACTACTTCATCATCAATATCACCAAGATATATAGTTAATGTATTTTTGTTGCTATCAACTTTGTAATTTTGGGTACTCTTACCATCTACCTTAATGGTATCCGTATCAATGTAAGTACCCTTAGGATAGTTGTCAACTATTGTAGCATCTTTTAAGCTAAGCTTATTTCTGTTTGCTACAATTTTCCAAGATCCCGTTTTTGTTATAGCATTATACTTTACTGAAGCTTTTTGCATGGGCAACTTTTCAACCGTAACTTCTGCTTCAGCCTCTGAAGACTTGTCCCCATTAGGCATATATGTTGAAACATTATTCTTTACAGTCTTAGCATCACTCATAAAATAGCCATCAGCCACTGCTGTTTTATATGTAATAGTCTTAGCTCCTGGACTCGTTTCAGCTGGAAACTTATACTCAAATCCATTAGTATTGAATATTACATTACTATCAGCAATAGTACTTCCATTAACTCTAAAAGATCCTTGTACATACTTAAGAACGGAGGTATCAAAGTAATCTTTCACCGTTACACCACTAAGAGTAGCATTCTTATTATCAGGTGTTACAGTAATAGTCCAAGTAACCTCTTTTGTTTCTTTGTTGTATGTTCCTTTTTTTACTACATCTGCAGATTGAGAATCTGTAATCTCATCATAATATACATCAATCGTATATGTCTGACCTGCGATTACAAAGGTTATATCTTGTCCGTCTTGACCAAGCTGTGAATCTTTGTCAAACCAGCAACCAATTGACATGTATCCAGATACATTAGACAAAATATCTAACGACTGGTAAAACCTGATAGTAATAACATTGTCAGTCAGTTCCCATGTAACATCAATTCCGCTAGTCTCATCCAGCTGTTGTTCGGAAAGATTACCTACCAGTTCAAACCCATCCGGGATAGCAATTGTATACATATCTCCAGCTGATACAACTGCATCGTTAGGAATAGAAAAATAAAAATCAAGGTTTATTTTCTGATTTCTATCAAATGAACCTTCGCCTATTTCTACCCCATTTTCATTTGATATCTTTACTTTTGTAACAAAGGGAAATTCACCTTTATTAGTCCAAGTGATATCATTTGCTACCCGTAGCACTTGATTTTGTTCTGGCTTACTCTCATTGGTTTCAACCTGTGTCTGATCATTCTGATCATTGGTTTCAGCCTGTGCCTGATCATTCTGGTCATTGGTTTCAACCTGTGTCTGATCATTCTGGTCATTGGTTTCAACTTGCGTCTGATCATTCTGCTCATCGGTCACAACTTGCGTCTGATCATTCTGTTCGTTGGTTTCAACCTGAGTCTGATCATTCTGTTCATTGGTTACAACTTGCGTCTGATCATTTTGGTCGTTGGTTACAACTTGCGTCTGATCATTTTGGTCATTGGTTACAACTTGCGTCTTAAGTTTCTGATCGTCGATTTCAATTTGAGCCTTGTCATTTTCACCATTTTGAACTGTAACATCCCCATCTACTATTTCAGTAGTGGTATCTGTTGTAGTGTCCAATGTGGCTTCAAGTGCTGAGACTGGTACTACCTGTGAAAAAAGTAGCATAAATGTCAAAATCAACGATAGTAATATACGCCTTTTCTTCATTGTGTTTCACCTTTCTGTAGTTTTTTGTGCTTGTAATTCTAAATGATTCTGATTAGTTGTATGTTTTCACTCCTTTCTATACTTAAACTCTCGCAAGTAAAGAATTATGTAACCAATAAGGTTATATTACGTGGATATGGAAAAGTCAAGTCTTTTTTATATTAATGTAAAAAATATAATATAATGGTAGAAATTTGTGTAAAATCATTTAATTTAAGAAATTCATAACCAAGTCAATAATAACTTCTTTTTCTTTTGGATTAGATTCTGCTATTAAAAGTGTTAAAGCAGTTAAAGTGTTATTATCAATCACCTGTTTATTATTTTTATATAAAATATTATAAAAGTTTAAGAAATATATAAATAATGTAGCTGCTATTCTTTTGTTACCATCAATAAAAGTATGATTCTTTACAATTAAATATAGAAAATTAGAAGCCTTTTCTTCTATACTTTTATAAACATCTTTTCCATCAAAACTTTGATAAATATTATTAATAATAGACGATAAACCTTTATCTCTTTCAATTGCAAACAAATTACTTTCTTCATTAAACCTTAGTTTATTGATAATTTCAATGCAATCTTCATATTTTATTTTTCTAGCATCTTTACTTCCATCTATCTTTTTTAAAGTTCTATGATCATAATCGTCTAATAAATCTAAAGCTTTTGAATAACTGCCTATAACATGTAAAATTTCTTTTGCATCATTATTTTCTAATCTTTCATCTATTCGATTGGCTATATCAATAAGCTTAACTGTCTTTTCTAAATAATCTAGCCTTTTTTGATTCAGCGCATAACCTTTTAACATATAATCCTTTAATACCTGATTTGCCCATCTTCTAAAAATAACCCCATTATTACTTTTGACACGATATCCAACACTAATAATCATATCTAAATTATAATAATCAACCATATGAGTTTGTGTTTTACCATCTATTGCTCCATGTTTAGTGGTTGTTGCAAATTTTGCAATAACCACTTCATCTTTTAGTTCTTCTGCAATAGCATTTTTTATATGTCTGGATATAACTGATTTATCTCTACCAAACAATTGACTCATTTGTTCCAAGGATAACCAAACGGTTTCATCTTTTACATTTACCTCTAATTTTACATTTTGTTTTTCAAATAATATTATTTCATTTCTTTTATCCACTTATAAATCATTCCTCCCTCTCTAATTAAAAATTTAAGTTATTTGTAAATTATTATACTTTCATCACCTACTTTTCTATATAAATGTTATATTATAGCTTTATCATTCAATTTTCACTGTAGAATATTATACAGTACAAACAAATGTTTGTAAATATTTTTTTAACTATTTTTCATCGCAAGTTTCGACAAAATTTAAACTTATCTTTATTATATATAATTTTTACAAATTCGATTTTTCATATAATATAAAAAACAAGTAACTAGAACTCTAATTACTTGTTTTGAATAATCTATTAATCTACTCTTAAGCTTTCTACAGGATCTTTCTTAGCAGCCATCTTAGATGGAACTAATCCTGCTATTACAGTAAGTAACATACTTATTATAATAAGAGCTATAGCTCCATATACTGGAAGTGTAGAAATATTAGAAACACCTGCTAAAGCTTTTATTATCATATTTGCTGGTATATTTAATAATATTGTAGCGCCAATACCAATTATTCCAGCAAATACACCAACAATAAATGTCTCTGCATTAAATACTCTTGAAATATCTTTCTTAGAAGCACCAATACTTCTTAAAATACCAATTTCTTTTGTTCTTTCAAGAACTGATATGTATGTTATTATTCCTATCATAATAGAAGAAACAACTAAACTAATACCAACAAATCCTATTAAAACATAGCTTATCATATCAACAATTGAAGTAACTGCATTAAGCATTATTCCAATATAATCAGTATATGTTATTTTATCTGCTTCTTTTTGTTCATCTTCCATTTTTTGATTATATTTATCAATTTCATCACTAATTACATTCTTAGCATCAAAATCTCTTGGATATATACTTATACTAGCTGGCACATCTAAATTTACTATTCCTAATGTTTTCAAATTATCTTCATATGTAGCACCCGAATTGCTAGTATACTGTGCAATAACCATAGCTCTTTGTTCATCAGATAAAGAAGCTAAATATTGTTTTTGTTCCATTGTTAGCGAATTATAATCTATTTTAGTATTTGTATTATCTGTAAATTTAGTTCCAGTAAATACATTTATATCTTTATTTTCAAGTTGCTCTTTTGCTATTTGAGTCTTGTTAATCTCATTTGCAACATATTCAGTAAGACTATGAGTATATCCCATGACACCTGTTAAAGACGTAGAACTTGCCTCTTCATTTGGACGGATAATTCCGACAACTTTTAATTCAATTGCATTATTTAATTTGTCATTTATATAATTTTCATCATCAGATTTATCTACCCACATTCCACCTTCTTTTTCATAATAGTCTGTGTTTAGTAACACTTTATATTTTAAATTTAATAAATCCTCATATGTAAAAGTTAAAGTTTCTGACTTTTCTACAGTCTCACCATTTACCATTTTTTCATACTTTTCGTTAAATTCGTTTATATCTTTTAGTCCTAATGAATACAAAGCATAATCGTTTATTCTATTATTTTTATCTACTATTACTACAACTTCATTATAATTTTTTGGCCAAGAGCCAGCTAACAAGTCATATTGTGATTCTAACAATTCTTCATTGTCTAACATCTCTTCCCAAACATTATATGTACTAGTCATACTATTTACCATAGCAGCGTATTCTGGATCTAAATTATTAAACACTTCAGACGGATTAACTTTAATATAATTGTTATCTTCCTCTTTATATATATTTAAATCTAAGTCATATGTATATTTTATTGCTGTACTATTAGATTTAATAACATCTGATTCACTCTCTATATATTTTTTAAATCCTTCTAAGTTATTAGTTTGAGTTCCAGCAGATACATCACTCATTATATCCATCATTATATCCTGTGATGTTACTACATTTTTATCATTATTTTCTTCTTCAGATGGCATAACTTGATCTGTAAAGCTTTCAATCATAGCACTCATATCAACATTAGATTTTTGTATAAGTATAGGATAAGAAGACAACGTATCTTCCTGTACTTTTTCTATATATAAATGAACACCATTTGATAATGATAATATAAGTGCAATACCTATAATTCCGATACTTCCAGCAAATGCAGTTAAGAAAGTTCTACCTTTTTTAGTAAGCAAATTATTAAAACTAAGTGACAATGCTGTAAAATAATTCATATATGTTTTCTTAGTGCTTTTTTTCTTCTTTAAAGCTTCATTTATCTCCTCTGTTGAAGCAACATATGGATTAGAATCATCTATTATTTTTCCGTCTAGTAATTTTACAATTCTTGTAGAATATTTTTCAGCTAATTCAGGATTATGTGTTACCATTATAACTAGTCTATCTTTTGCAATTTCCTTTAATAAATCCATTATTTGTATAGATGTAGACGAATCAAGCGCACCTGTTGGCTCATCTGCAAGTAATATATCTGGATCACTAACTAAAGCTCTAGCAATTGCAACTCTTTGCATTTGTCCACCAGATAATTGGTTTGGTCTTTTATGCATTTGATCCTTTAATCCAACTTCTTCTAAAGCTTTTATAGCTTTTTTTCTTCTTTCTTGTTTTCCCATACCTGCTAAAGTCAAAGCAAGCTCTACATTTGAAAGTATACTTTGATGTGAAATCAAGTTATAATTTTGGAATACAAAGCCTACTGAATGATTTCTATATGTATCCCAATCTCTATCTTTAAATTCTTTAGTCGATTTGCCATTTATAACTAAATCTCCTGTTGTGTACTTATCTAACCCTCCAATTATGTTTAAAAGAGTAGTTTTTCCACAGCCACTTGGCCCCAATATTGAAACAAATTCATTTTCTCTAAACTCTATATCAATGCCTTTTAAAGCCTGTACTTTTCCATCAGCAGAGGTACCATATGTTTTTGTTATATTTTTTAGTTGAAGCATACAAATTCCTCCTTTTAGATATTTTATAATTACTAAACAACATTGTCAATACAATAATCTTTTTTTCACATAATATTCACAGAAAAGACAATATTATTATATTTATTCATAAACAAGTATTTTTACTTTTTTATTCTATAACATAACAATTTGTATTATATCATATAATAATTTATATATTATTAATCCAAGTAAATTAGAACCTTTTAAACCATTGTCGAATATTGACTTTTATATTTATTTACTATATAATATAACTATTGCATATAACAAACAAATGAAATATAACCCAAGGGAGTTGTAAATTATGAAAATAGGTATATTTACCGATACATATAATCCAGTTGTAAGTGGAGTTGTTACTTCAATAAATATGCTGGAATTAGAGATGAAAAAACGTGGGCATGAAGTTTATGTTTTTGCTCCATCAAAATCTATAAAACCAAAAGAAAACCAAGAATTATTTATGGTAAAAAGTATGCCTCTTATAGTAGCAAGACAGTATAAAAATAGAGTTGCAGCTTTTTACTCAAGAGATATTGCTAAAAAAATAAAAGAGTTAAATTTAGATATAGTCCATACCCAATCTGAATTTGGTTTAGGACATTTTGGAAAAATAATATCTAGAAAGTTTGATATTCCTTTTATACATACATATCATACTATGTGGGAAGATTATGTACATTATATTTTACCAATAAAAAGTACAAGGAAAATTTATTCTAAAAGACTTGTAAGAAGATTTTCTAAAACTTTTTTAAGAAAAGCTGAATGTGTTATAGTTCCGTCAAAAAAGACAGAGAAGTATTTAAAATATAGATGTAAAGTAAAAAATAAACCAATATATGTTATCCCTACTGGAATAGATATCGTTCCATTTAATAAGTCAAACTTTACCAATGAAGATAAGATAAAATTAAAGGAATCACTTGGAATAAGTAAAAACGATAAAGTAATATTATTTTTAGGAAGAGTTGCAGAAGAAAAAAGTATAGATGTAATTATGAATAACATGCCTGCTGTTTTTAAGCAACTGCCTAATACCAAATTCTTAATTGTAGGTACCGGACCTTCTATTGATGATTTAAAAGAACAAGCTAAAAAATTAGGAATTAAAGATAAAGTTATATTTTCTGGCAAGATTCCATGGACTGATGTTCCAAAATACTATAATATAGGAGATGTGTTTGTAAATGCTTCTCTAACAGAGACACAAGGATTAACATTTATAGAAGCTATGGCAGCAGAAACACCAATTGTTGCAAAATATGCTCCAAATCTTTCTGAATTTATCTCTAATAATAAAAATGGTATATTTGTAAGAAAAGATTCTGATTTTGCAAAAGCAATTATAAATGTATTAACAAATGAAAAATTATCTAATAAACTAGCAACTAATGGTCTTGAAACAGCAAAACAATATTCTGTTGAAGAATTTGCTGACAAGCTAGAAATGTTATATTCAGAAATTATAAAAAATTATAAATTAAGGAAAACATTTACTACTAAACAAGAAAAACAAAAAGAGAAAAAGAATTTATATAAAACAATTACTGAAAAGTTATTAAAACTTACAAGATTAAAAAAATAGGATGTGAAATTTATGGGATTTTTCCTTTTCTTAATAGGATTGTTTGTATTTTTAATAGTATATACAATGTTATCTTCAGTAATAAAGATAGCTCTATACTTAACTACAAAGCATAAGTATTCAAACATACGATTATTTATCCCAACAATTCTTACATTAATTGACGTGATATTTTTAACAATTATTTTATTGTTTGCTGTTGAAAAATTTACTGGTAAAACGATGTATGAAATTTTATTTAGTCAGCTACTAAAAACTGAAGGTATATCAACATATTTTAATGTACTACTTCCTATCGGAATTATTTATGTATTCTTTATTATTTTTATACAATCGCTTACATATTTTTGTGTTAATATAGATTTAAAAAGAATATTTGATTTTATAAGATTTAAAATAAAGAAAATATTAAGAATAATTCCAAAGGAAAATTCTGTTGAAAATTATAATATATCACAAAATGCAAATATTGAAAGTATCGAATCAAAAGTTACAGAATATGATGATAAAATAGTAGAACAAAATAATAATGCTCAAATTATCCTTGAAGATGAAAAAGAAAGTATTAACTTTTCTACAGCACTAATAGCAAGCCTATTTACTTTTTGCCTTATAACTTTTTCAATCATCATACTATTTATAATAGGTTTTGCAATATCAGATAAAGTAGCTTCAATAATACTAGGTCGAATGTAAAATTTGACCTAGTATTTTATGTTGTTCTCTTGGTTAATTGTTCACCATATTTATCAAATAATTCTTTCTTTAATGGTATATGCTTAGATAAATTCCTATCTTCTTTAAGTATATCTTTAACTGCATCTTGAGTTTCTTTTAAAACATTAACATCAGTAAGCAAATTAGCAAGCTTAAATTCTGGAAGTCCAGATTGCCTTATTCCAAAGAAATCCCCTGGCCCACGAAGTTCTAAATCCTTTTGGGCAATATCAAAGCCACTATTACTAGTCTCCATTATCTTTAGTCTTTGTCTTGCTTGTAAAGACCTATTATTACTCTTTAAAATACAAAAAGATTCATGTGAGCCCCTACCTACTCTTCCTCTTAATTGGTGTAAAGCAGCAAGCCCAAACCTGTCAGCATTTTCTATTACCATAATAGTTGCATTACTAACACTAATTCCAACTTCAATAACAGTAGTAGAAATCAAAATATTAACTTCATTATTCTTAAAACGTCTCATTATTTCATCTTTTTCTTTATTTTTCATCTTGCCATGTAAAAATTCAACATTAAGTTCTTTAAATATTTCATTTTTATACTTTTCATATAGCATTTCAACAGACTTTAATTCTAACGCTTCATTATCTTCTACAAGAGGACATACTATATATGCTTGTCTTCCTTCTCTTACTTGCTTTCTTATAAATTCATTTACTCTTGCCTCGAGATTATCATTTACTACATAAGTTTTTACAGGTTTTCTATCTGGTGGCATTTCATCTATTATGGATAAATCTAAATCTCCATAAAGAATAATAGATAAAGTCCTTGGTATTGGTGTTGCTGTCATTACTAGAGTTTCAACACTACTTCCTTTATCACCTAGTTTCATTCTTTGCTTTACTCCAAAACGATGTTGTTCGTCAGTTATTACAAGTCCTAAATTGTTAAATTCAATATCATCTTCTATTAAAGAATGTGTTCCTATTATAACATCTATTTCATTATTTTTTAACTTTTCAATAATTATTCCTTTATTTTTCTTTGTTGTGCTTGAAGTTATAATATCACAGGTAATACCAAGTTTAGAAAAATATTTACTAAGCTCATTAAAATGTTGGTTAGCAAGTATTGTAGTAGGTGCCATAAGTGCAGCTTGATATCCACTTTTTACTGCTATATATATAGCAATTGCTGCAACTATTGTTTTACCACTACCAACATCTCCTTGGACAAGTCTATTCATTATTCTACTTGAATACATATCTTTCTTTATTTCATCAATTACTCTACTTTGTGCGTTAGTTAACTTAAAAGGTAATAACTCTAAAAAAGGAGTTATATCTACATCAGAAAATTTAGTAGTCTTCTTTTTTCCTAAATTAGAATCTTTTATTGTCATTAAAGCAAGTTGTAACATAAATAGCTCATCAAAAATTAAACGTCTACGTGCATTTTTAACATCATTAAAAGTTTTTGGAAAATGTATATTTCTCATTGCAAAATTTATTTCTGCAAGCGAGTATTTTTTCCTAAAGTCATCATCAAAAAATTCTTTTACAAGTGGTTTATTATCATAAACGTTATTTACAAGCTTAAATAAGTAATTTTGTGTTATTCCAGCAGTAAGTGGATAAATCGGATATATTCCTTGTACCTTTTCTAACTCACTTAAATTATATATGATTGGTGTTTCAATTGCTTTTTTACCGTTATCATTAATTACTTTACCAAAAAATATATATCTATCCCCAAGTTTTAATTTTTCCTTAATGTATTTTTGATTAAACCATGTTAATTTACATACACCTGTATCATCTGCAACATATGTTGAAAGTATAGTTAGTTTTGCTTTTCTTAAAACTTGCACTGGTTTTACAACATCTGCTATAAATAAAGCATTTTCTCCAACTATAAGTTCTGATATAGTATATAATTTTGTTCTATCTTCATAAGCTCTTGGATAATATTCTATTAGGTCTCTAATAGTATAAATATTTATTTTTTTAAATAGTTCAGCCATTTTAGGACCTACGCCTTTTAAATATTGTATATTAGAGTCTAAATCTATAGACTTGTTTTCCATTATATCACCAAAAACATTATACCAATAAAAGAACATTTATTCAATAATTTTTAGTAAAATATATAATTTTATATTTATTTAAATATTAAATAAGCATAAATAACAGATAGCTGGAACATTAATATTTCCAGCTATCCTAATCTTTATTTTATTAATTTTACTAATTTATCAGGTTCATCGCAAATAATTAAATATACATAATCTCCTTTGTTTCCAAGCTCTCTGTTTTTCACTAATTCATATTGATCTTCTAAATATGAAGCCCATTCTTGTTCATATTTTACTACGTATTCCTCAAGACATTTTTTAACATCTTGAACATTGTCTTTCTTTGCTTTAACAACTATATACATCGATGATGATATATTTAAAAGTGGTGTTTTTCCTATTACTTCTTCAATATAGTCAGGATTAATTTCAAATATTTCACTTGCTTCTTGTTTAGTTATATCAAGCATCCTATTATTATTAAAATTACCTTCAGTTGCCATTTCTATATCAAGGCTTGCCATATCTACATTTTTTACATTATTTTTATTTGTATTATATACAAATAAAACAATAGATATAATAACAACAAGTATTACTAAACAGATAAGTAATATTTTTAACTTCTTTTTATCTTTCAAATACATCACCTCTTTAATTACTTATTAAGAATCTCAAGTAATAGTTTATTAACAAGTCCTGGATTTGCTTTTCCTTTAGATTCTTTCATAACTTGACCAACTAAAAATCCTAAAGCTCTATCTCTACCAGCTTTGTAATCTATAATAGATTGTGGATTGTTTTCTACAACTTTTTCAACTATTTCTTTTATTGCTCCTTCATCTGATATTTGTACTAGACCTTTTTCTTCTACAATTTGTTTTGCTTCTTTACCTGTGTTAAACATTTCTTCAAAAACAGTTTTTGCAATCTTAGAACTAATTGTACCTTTATCAATTAAATCAATTAAACTAGCTAAATTTTCTTCACCAATCCTAGATTCATCTATTGAAATATCATTTTCATTTAATAGTCTAGCAAAATCTCCCATAATCCAATTTGCTACCATTTTAGGATTATTACATTTCTTTACCACATTTTCAAAATAATTTGCGGTTTTTATAGACATAGTTAAAATATTTGCATCATATAAAGAAAGATTATATTCTTTTAAATATCTTTCTTTCTTTACATTTGGTAATTCTGGTAAACTTTCCTTTATACTATTAATATATTCATCACTTAAAACAATAGGTGCTAAATCAGGTTCTGGGAAATATCTATAATCATTTGCCTCTTCTTTTGTACGCATTGCATAACCTTCACCTTTAGCATCATCAAATCTTCTTGTTTCTTGGTATATAGTACCACCGTTTTCAAGAACTTCAATTTGTCTTTTTATTTCAAATTCTATAGAATTTTGTATTGCTTTAAATGAATTTAAATTTTTAGTTTCTGTTCTTGTTCCAAACTCTTTTTGACCAACAGGTCTTACTGATAAATTAACATCACATCTTAAAGAACCTTCTTGCATTTTACAATCACAGATATCTAAATACTCAAGTATAGATTTTAAAGCCTGCATATATTCTACAGCCTCTTTAGCACTACGCATATCTGGTTCAGATACAATTTCAATAAGTGGTACAGAGCATCTATTCATATCAACAAGAGTATCTCCAGTATATGCATCATGTATTAATTTACCAGCATCTTCTTCAATATGTATTCTTGTAATACCTATTGTCTTTTTCTTTCCATCTACTTCAATATCTATATGTCCATTTTCACAAAGAGGTAAATCATATTGTGATATTTGATATGCTTTTGGTAAATCAGGGTAATAATAATTTTTTCTATCTTGTTTTGAAAAATTAGCAATTTTACAGTTAGTTGCAAGACCCATTTTTACAGCATATTCTACAACTTTCTTATTTAGAACTGGTAACGTACCAGGCATACCTGTACAAATAGGGCAACAATGTGTATTTGGATCTGCCCCAAACTCAGTTGTACAATTACAATATATTTTAGTATTAGTAGAAAGTTCAGCATGAACTTCAAGACCAATTATAACTTCATAATCTTTCAAATCTAATTTACCTCCTTTAGTAATTCTTCTCTTGCAGTTTTAACAAAGTCAGTAACTTTTTCTATATTTACTAATATACTTTCATCTTTGCCACTAATTTTTATTTCAACACTATTATTTACTAAATTTCTATTTCCTACTATAATTCTAATAGGTGCACCTATTAAATCCGCATCAGCAAAAGTAACTCCTGTAGATTTATTTCTATCATCAAGTAATACGTCTAGACCTTGTGACATAAGATTATTATATATTTTATTTGAAATATCTTTTACATTTTCATTCTTTTTGTAATCTATTGGACAAATATGTACATCATATGGTGCGATTGATACTGGCCAATTAACACTTTTTTGTGTAGCTTTAGCCTCTAATACAGATGCCATTAGTCTTCCAACGCCTATACCGTAGCAACCCATTATTGGTGTTTGTTCTTTTCCATTTTCATCTACATATTTCATTTGCATTGTTTTTGTATATTTATCACCTAATTTAAATATATTTCCTACTTCAATTCCATTAGAAATTGTAAGTTCTTTTTTATGACATATTGGACAATAATCTGACTTTTCTACTTTTGATACATCAAAATACTTAACTTCTCCAACATCTCTTGAAATATTTACACCTTTTAGATGATAATCATATTCATTAGCGCCAAAAACAAGTGATTTTTCATTTTTTAAAGAAATATCATATACAATAGTTGCGTTATTTGCATTTAAATTTACAGGTCCAACAAATCCATATGTTATATTATCATTTTCTTCTTCTTTTTTTGGTACTAATTTTTCATCATCTATATTTAATAAATTACGAAGTTTTGTCTCATTAACTTCTCTATCTGCCCTTATAAATACAATAACAGTTTGCATTGTATCTAATCTTTGATATATAACTGCTTTACCAATCTGATTTACAGGTATTTTTGTAAATTCATGTAACTCCTCTATAGTCTTAATATTAGGAGTAGATATTTTTTCTAAACTATTTTCTTCTTTAGTGCTAGTTTCAATATTATCTGTATAAGCTACTTCCATATTTGCACTATAGCCACAATTTTTACATACTACTATTTTATCTTCTCCAGCATCACATAGTAGCATAAACTCATGAGCTCCACTGCCTCCCATCATTCCAGTATCAGAGGCAACAGCTATTACTTCTTTTATTCCAACTCTTCTATATATATTGTTATATGCGTTAAAGAATTTATCATATTCTTTATCTAGACTTTCTTTTGAAGTGTGAAAAGAATATGCGTCTTTCATTGTAAACTCTCTAACACGTATAAGTCCAGCACGTGGTCTTGCTTCATCTCTAAATTTAGTTTGAATTTGATACACAGAAAATGGATATTTTTGATAAGATTTACCTTCATTTAACATAGTAAATACGGTAGCTTCTTCATGTGTCATTGAAAGTACCATCTCTGTATCATTTCTATCTTTAAATCTTAAAAGTTCTGAGCCAACAGAATCATATCTACCAGACATGTCCCATAATTTTTTTGTAGCAACAAGTGGCATAAGAATTTCTTGTGCATCAATATTATTCATTTCTTCTCTTATTATATTCTCTATTTTTGAAACAACTTTTTTAGCAAGTGGCAATAAGGTATAAATTCCTGAAGCCATTTGCTTTATATAGCCGCCTTTTAAAAGCAAACCATGGCTTTTAATACTTGCTTCATTTGGCCATTCTTTTTTTGTTTCTCCTATTAATTTTGATTGTAACATAAAATCTCTCCTCTATACATTTGGTTTTTTCATATTAAAACCTGTATTTTTTTCAAATGTATAAGCTACTTGTAATAAATTTTCCTCATCAAAAGCTTTTGATATAAATTGCATACCTATCGGCATACCATTTTTATCAAATCCACCTGGTACTGAAATACCGGGTAGTCCAGCAATATTAACCGGAACTGTATATATATCTTCTAAGTACATTTCTAATGGATTACTTGTTTTTTCTCCAAATTTAAAAGATGTGTTAGGAGTTGTAGGTATTGCTATAACATCACATTTTTCAAATGCTTTTTTAAAATCATCAATTATTAAAGTTCTAACCTTTTGACCTCTTTTGTAATATGCATCATAATATCCAGAAGAAAGTACATAAGTACCAAGCATGATTCTTCTTTTTACCTCGTCTCCAAACCCTTCTGTTCTTGATTTTACATATAACTCATCAAGTGATGAAAAATCTTTTGCTCTATGACCATAACGAATTCCATCATATCTTCCTAAGTTAGAAGATGCTTCAGCAGTTGCAATTATATAATATGTAGGTAATGAGTATTTTGCATAATCTAATTTTATTTCAATAATTTCTGCTCCAAGCTCTTTTAAAGTATTTAAGTTTTCTTCATACGCTTTTTTTACATCTTCGTTTATTCCATCACTAATAAATTCTGTAGGGACTCCGATCTTTTTACCTTTTATATCATCTTTAATTGATTTTAAATAATCTTTTTTAGGAATATCAGCACTAGTAGTATCTTTTTCATCTTTACCTGCAATTACATTTAATAAAATAGCTGCATCTTCTACAGATTTTGTAAGAGGACCAACTTGATCAAGTGAAGATGCATAAGCAACTACACCATATCTAGAAACTAAACCATAAGTAGGTTTTAACCCTACAACATTACAAAATGAAGCTGGTTGTCTAATTGAACCTCCTGTATCTGTTCCAAGTGCACATGGGGCAATATCACAAGCTACTGCTGCTGCACTACCACCACTAGAACCACCTGGTACTCTTTCTAAATCCCAAGGATTTTTTGTTTTCTTTATTGCAGAATTCTCTGTTGATGATCCCATTGCAAATTCATCCATATTTGTTTTTCCGATTATAATTGCACCTGCATTTTCTAATTTTTCAATAACTGTTGCATCATAAAATGGAACAAAATTTTCAAGCATTTTTGAAGAACATGTTGTTTTTATTCCATTTGTACATATATTATCTTTTATAGCGATAGGAACTCCACCCATTATTCCTATATCTTCACCATTATCTAAACGTTCTTGCAACTTGGTAGCACGATTATATGCCTGCTCTTTAGTTAAAGTAACATATGCACTAACTTTTTCTTCAACATTTTCAATTCTATTATATACACTATCTAAAACTTCCTTTATTGTAATTTCTTTTTCTTTTATTTTTCTTGCTATTTTGCTTACTGTTAAGCTATATAATTTCATATAATACACTCCTATTCAACTACTTTTGGTACACTAATACAGCCACCTTGTGCACTAGGTGCATTTTTTAATATTTCTTCTCTTTTATATGACGGTTTTACATTATCTTCTTTAAATACATTTTGTATATCCAATATATGTGCTGTAGGCTTTACTCCTTCCACATCTAACTTAGCTAATTTATCAGCAAAATCAACTATATTTGATAAATCTTTAGTAAATTTTTCTAATTCATTTTCACTAAATTGTAATTTTGATAATTCAGCAATTTTTTGTACTTCTTCTCTTGATACACTCATTAAAAAGTCCCCCTTTAACATATTAATATATTATACTTTATATAGTAAAATAAGTCAAGGAAAAATAAATAAAAGAAGTTAAAAAAATATTGAAATATCAAGCAAATTCGACATTTCAATATTTATTTTTATATAATCTTTAAAATCCTCTTGAAGCTCCTCCTCCGCCAGAAGATCCTCCTCCACCAGAGAAGCCACCGCCTCCTCCAAAAGGACCTCTTCCACCGAAGCCTCCAAATATAAATATACCTTTACTAGCAAGAAAAATTCTAAGAAATATAAATAGTACAACAAAACCGATTGGAACTAATGCACTTATTACTTCCACGATTTTATTTTCCTCATAGTTATCAAAACCACCTTCTATACCATACTCATTATATATAACTCCTTGCAACTGCGTAACTACACCTAATACTGCTGTATCATAGTCATTATTTTTCATATATGGTATTGCAACATCGTCAAGTATTCTTCCAGCCTTTGCATCATTTATTGCACCTTCTAATCCATACCCTACTTCAATTCTTACTTTTCTATCACCAGAAGAAATTAACAGTAAAACTCCATTATCCTTTTCTTCACTCCCTATTTTCCAAGTATTAAATAATTCATTTGAATAGCCTTCTATATCTCTTCCTTCTAAATCGGGTACTGTTACTACAACAATTTGTGCTGTTGTAGCATTTTGAGTACTAACAGACATCTCTTGTATAGCACTTTCGGTCGAACTAGAAAGTATATTTGCAAAATCATTTACAAAGAAATTATTTGTTGGGCTATATGATACATTAGCATATATATTAGTGCAAAAAATAAAGAAAATTAATATAACTCCTATAACAATTTTTTTCTTCATAACATACTCCTAGAAATTAACTTCTGGGTTTTCTTTATCTTCATCAGAAACTTCTAAATATTCCACTTTTTCATGTCCAAACATATTAGCAATAATACTACTTGGGAATACTGCTATTTTTTTGTTATATACTGCAACTTCATCATTATAATTTTTTCTTGCAACAGCAATTCTGTTTTCAGTTCCAGAAAGTTCATCCATTAATGATGTAAAAGTAGCGTCTGACTTTATTTCAGGATAATTTTCTACAAGTAAAGTGATATTTCTGCTAAGTTCTGTATTAGCATCTAATTTATCTTGTGTACTTCCTGAACTCATCTTTTCTCTAGAAGCTGTAATCGAATTAACAATATCTAATTCTTGTTTAGTTAATCCTTTAACTGTATTTACTAAATTTGGAATTAAATCAGCTCTCCTTTTTAATTGGTTATCTATTTCTGCTTGTTTTTGCTCAATAGACACCTCTAATTTAACAAGTGAATTATTAGTTGAAATAGCCCAAATTACTACTAAAGCAATAACAGCAACTACAACTAAAATTATTATAGTAGATTTTTTCATATAACTCATCCTTTCAAAAAATATATACTATATTTTAATATATAATATTATATATCAAAACAATGTATTAGTCAATTTATATAATTAATCTATATATCATTATATATAACATTAAAATCAATATAAAGTCAACAATATTTTTTTTATTATACAATATTAGAGTATTTTTTCATAATTAGTTATATTAAACACATAATAATAATGGTGATAGTTTGAAAGAAATAAATATAAAAATAAA
>ULNY01037726.1_pt1 | contig 19905 bp, 22 predicted proteins | sample 1952071 | NCBI WGS metagenome assembly ULNY01 (sample SAMEA4835589, study PRJEB28245) | human gut metagenome | biome: gut microbiome; material: fecal sample | place: Denmark | collected 2008 | reverse complement strand
TACCGAAATTTTATTTTTTTAGTCTGAATAGTAACATAAAATTTTGTTATTTATTGTCGAATGTTGACATAAATATTGACATTTTTAATAAACTGTAATATAATATAATAATTATCCAATTTGAAAATCAGATGAATTAATCTGATAAATAAAATTTCTATTTTAATAAAGGAGGAATTAATTATGGACAGAAGAGAAGTCGTATTAAGTTTTGAGGGAGCTTTTTCTAAGCAAACAACATTTTATGAGATGGTTCACAACACTTTTTTAACAATAAAGTCGTATAATAATGGATGTGCAACAGTACTATTCCAAAATGGCGACTCTGTTGAGAAAGTAGCGGAAATTCTTACTGGTTTTTTTAATAAAAAATCTAATGTGAATTTTATGATCTCTGAATGTATGTGCGAAGGTAAAAAAGCAAAAGTAGAAACAATAAGGTTTTATTTCAACAACATTTGTGGTCAGATTGGAGCTACTACTTCAAAAGACGAGATTGTAAAATACGTTACTTCTGGGGTTATGGCTTCATGAGTGAGGCAAGCTAATAAAAGCATCTGCATATTTGCAGATGTTTTTATTTTAGTAAAAAATACTAATAAATTAAACAATATAGCTATATTATTTCACATAATTATTAACAAAAACTTGAAAACATACATAAAATTTGGTATAATATTATCATAATTTGTCGATATGGAGAAAAATATGGAGAATGAAGATATAAAAAATAACAACAGTTTAGTATTAGTAGATAAAAAGGAAGAATCTTTTGCAAAAGGAAATAATTTTTATAAAATATTTTGGGTGTTTATGTTTGGATGTTTTTTTGGTTATGTTTACGAAGTAGCATTACATTTTGTTAAATTTGGTGAATTTGTTGAAAGAAAAGGCGTAATATATGGTCCTTTAAATCCAGTTTATGGATTTGCAATTGCACTTATGATTATTATTTTAGGAAATGTAAAAAAAACAAGAAATGTATTTTTAATAGGTACAGTTTTAGGTGGAGCTTTTGAATATTTATGTTCTCTTTTTCAAGAGAAAGTATTTGGTAGTATATCTTGGGATTATAGTAATCACTTTTTAAATATAAATGGAAGAACAACAATACCATTTGCAATAGTGTGGGGAATTTTATGTGTATTAATGATAAAAATTGTATTACCATATTTATCTAAACTTATAGAGAAAGTACCAAATAAAGTTGGATACCCACTAACTTGGGTAATGGTCATATTTATGGTATATAATTTATCTATATCTTCTCTTGCTGCAAATAGAAACCTTGAAAGACATAAAGGAATACCTGCAAATAGTGAAATTGATAGAGTTTTAGATAAACATTTTCCAGATGAAAAAATGAGAGAAATATATGATAATTTCGAATTTACAAATTAATAACAAAAAGGAGAGTACTTAATTTTAAGGAAATCCTTTTTTCTTTTGTATTAAACTAAATTCTTTTAATATAATATATTAGGTGGAATTATGAAAGAACTAATAATTTTAATCATGAATGAATTTGGTTATATAGGTATAATGATTTTGATTTTTATTGAAAATATATTTCCACCTATACCTTCAGAAGTAATACTTACTTTTGGTGGTTTTATGACTACATATTCAAATATGAATGTTGTAGGAGTTATATTATCATCTACACTAGGCTCTTTGATTGGTGCAATAGTTTTGTATAAAATTGGTAAAGTGCTTACATATGAGAGAATAGATAGGTTTATTAATAGTAAATTAAATAGAGTCTTAAGATTTAAAAAAAATGATATTGAAAACTCTGAGAAATGGTTTAAAAGAAGAGGAAAGACTACTGTTTTTTTCTGTAGATTCATTCCAATAGTAAGAAGTTTAATTTCTATACCAGCTGGAATTGCAAAAATGAAATTTTCTACTTTTATTATATTTAGCTTTTTTGGTTCTCTTATATGGAACATAGCATTAATATTACTAGGAAAATTTGCAGGTGAGTCATGGAATATAGTGTTATCACATATAACCAATTACTCAAATATAGCTATGTATGTATTAATATGTATAATATTTTTTGTAGTAGTATATATAAAGATAATAAAAATAAAGATAATATTATTAAAAATAAAAAAGACAAAGTAATTTTTACTCTGTCTTTATTTTTCCTCAAAATTCATGTTATATAAATCTAAGATTTCATTTTCAGTTAATAAACCTTCATGACTATTTAAAACTTCTTGATTAGTGTTTAATACAAAACATGCAGGAATTGCAGTACTTTCAGAATCTATACTTTTTCTAATTGTTTTTTCTTTATCAAAAATTACTTGCCATTTTAAATTATTATCCTTTAAATAATTTTCTAAATCTTCATATTCTTTATCATGAGAAACAATAATTGTTTGAATATCTGGATTATTAGTTATAAAATTAGTAATTGCTTCTGCTTCATTTAAGCATGCTGGACACCATGAAGCCCAAAATATAACTAGTGTGTTCTGCTTTTTTGAGATATAATTTTTTAGTAGATTTTCATCTACATTATTAATTATGTATGAATCTCTACTGCTATATTTAATATATCTAGGTGTTTTTAAATAATTTATATATATCTTTGATATAAATATACCTATTATTGCAAATATAACTATCAAAGAGATAATTAAGATTAATTTTAGTTTTTTAGACATTTGTATCATTCCTTTTTGTATATTATATAACATAGTATAAAAAAAAACAATAAATAGCTGTATAAAAATAGTTTTGTTCAAAGTAAATTATGTGATTGAAAAAACGTTAATAATAGTGTATAATATAGTAGCATATAATAAAATAGGGGTGGAATACTATGCTAAGATTATATAATACACTTACTAAGAAAAAAGAGGAATTTGTACCAATAGATAAAGAAAATAATATTGTTACTATATATACATGTGGGCCAACAGTATATAATTATGCTCACATTGGAAATATGAGGACATATATATTTATGGATACTTTAAGAAAAGTATTAAAGTATAATGGGTATAAATTAAATCATGTAATGAATATTACTGACGTTGGACATTTAACTTCGGATGCAGATGAAGGTGAAGATAAAATGTCTAAATCTGCTAGAGAACAAAATAAATCTGTTTATGAGATTGCAAAAATATATACAGAAGCTTTTTTTAAGGATATACATAAGTTAAATATATCTGATCCAGAGCGTATAGCAAAGGCAACAGATCATATAAAAGATATGGAAGAATATGTAAAAGAAATAATAAAAAATGGTTATGCATATGAAACTTCAAAAGGAATATATTTTGATACATCAAAATTACCAACTTATGGAGAATTATCAAGAATAAAGATTGATAATCAAAAAGCAGGAGCTAGAGTAAATGTAGATAAGGAAAAGAAAAATCCGCTTGATTTTGCACTATGGATTAAAGCTCCAAAAGAGCATATTATGAAATGGGATAGTTTTGCTGGACTTTGCTATCCAGGATGGCATATTGAATGTAGTGCTATGTCAAGAAAATATCTTGGTGAAAAATTTGATATTCATACAGGTGGGGTAGACCATATTCCAATTCACCATGAAAATGAGATTGCTCAGTCTAAAGGAGCAACTGGTAAGAATCCAGCTAATATATGGATGCATGTTGAATTTTTGCTTATTGATAATGGTAAGATGTCAAAAAGTCTTCATAATGTATATACATTAGATGATCTTGAAAAAAGAGGTATTGAACCATTAGCATATAGGTACTTTACTTATACTTCACATTACAGAAATAAATTAAATTTTACATGGGATGGTATAAAATCTTGTCAAGTATCCTTAGATAGATTAAGAGAACTTGTAAATTCCCATAAAGGTTTAAATAATGACATTAAAGAAGAACTGCTAAAAGATTTTGAAAATAGATTTATGGAAGCAATAAATGATGATTTAAATATGCCGGTTGCAATTTCAATAGTATGGGAACTTGCAAAATATAGTGTAAAGTCAAATAAAATATATGAATTAATTATGAAGTTTGACTCTATATTATCACTTGATTTAAATAAGGTTAAAAAAGATAATAAAAATGTTGAAGTACCAAACGAAATACTTGAATTATTAGAACAAAGAAAAAAAGCAAGAGAAAGTAAAGATTATGCATTATCTGATACTTTAAGAGATAAAATAAAAGAAAAAGGCTATATTGTAAAAGATACAAAGGAAGGTCAAGAAATAGAGAAAGTGTAGGTAATATAAATGCCAATTTTAGATAAACAAAATATAGAAGAAGTAAATAAATATGAAAAATACATATCTAGTTATGATGGTTCTAGTCTAATGCAATCTTTAAACTGGATAAAGGTAAAGTTTAATTGGATACAAGAAGGTGTGTATATTGAAGAAAATGGTAAGATTGTGGCTGCAATTACAATATTATTACAAAAAATTCCACACACCAACTCATACTTAATGTATGCACCAAGAGGTCCTGTATGCGATATTAATAACATTGAACTAGTTAAAAGATTAATAAGTGAGGTAGAACTATTAAGAAAGAAATATAACGTATTTTTATTAAAATTTGATCCTAATGAAAAATATAATAAAGAATTAGAAGAAAAATATATAAATGCTGGTTTTAATGTATTAAATAAAAACGTAAGTGCAAATGATTTAATTCAGCCTTTACATGATATGGTTTTAACGTTAGATGGGTATAATGAGGAAGAATTAATTAAGACTTTTGCTGAAAAAACAAGATACAATATACGATTAGCAAAAAGAAAAGGTGTAGAAGTATATTATTCAAGAGACAAAGAGGACTTAAAAAGATTTTACGAAATATATAAAATTACTACTGTTAGAGATAATATAGGATGTAGAGCATATGAATATTTCGAAAAGATGTTAGAAGCCTATGATGAAAATCACTTAAGAATATATATAGCAAAACATGAAAATGATTTTCTTTCTGCAGCTATAGCAATAAATTATGGTAAAGAGTTATTTTATTTATACGGTGCAAGTAGTAATGAAAAAAGAAATTTAATGCCAAATTATTTAATGCAATGGGAAATGATAAAATGGGGACTGGAAACAGGTTGTAAGAAATATAATTTTGGTGGAGTTTTACATTTAGATGAACAAAATGGACTTTATAAATTTAAAATAGGCTTTTGTAAAAAAGATGGAATAACAGAATATATTGGTGAAATTGATAAAGTATATGATAGAAAAATGTATTTTTTATATACTAAAGCTTTACCTTGGTTAAAAAAAATAAATATGTTTTTTGTAAAGATAAGAAATAAAAAGAAATAAAAATAATAGCACACTCATATAATAAAAACATAAGAGTGTGCTTATATAAATTAGGAGGAATTTTTATGTCAAAACAAATATGGAAACCTGGTACATTATTAAATCCAGTACCAGTTGTTATGGTAACTTCAAAAGATGGTAAAAAAGAAAATGTTTTTACAGTTGCATGGACTGGTACAATATGCTCAGATCCTGCTATGACATATATATCTGTAAGAAAAGAAAGATATTCTTATGATATTATAAAAAACAGCGGTAAATTTTGTATTAATCTTGTAAATGAAGAGTTAGCATATGCAACAGATTACTGTGGAGTTAAATCTGGAAAGAATGAAAATAAATTTGATGTCATGCATTTAGAAACAGAAAATGCAACAAATTTTGATTGCCCAATTTTAAAGAAAAGTCCTGTAGTTTTAGAATGTGAAGTAACAGAAATAAAAGAATTAGGCTCTCATGATATGTTTATTGCCAAAATTTTGTCTGTAGATATTGATGAAAAGTATATGGATGAAAATGGTAGATTTGATATGCAAAAGTGTAATTTAATTGCATATTCTCATGGTGAATATTATAAATTAGGAGAGAAAATTGGTAAGTTTGGATATTCTGTAAAGAAAAAATAATTGGAAAAAATATCCATAAAGAAAATATTATAATTATTATTGACATTATAGTTTACATGTTATATACTATAGTCAAAATATGTATGGATAGCTTAGAATTACTATTTAAAGCAGAGCTTTATATAGTTTTCTAAGTTATTTTTTAAGGAGGGCTTTTTATGTATAAAGTATTAAATTCTAGCGCAATTGATATGATGTACTACTTTGGCAATCCTGATAGTCTTTTTAAAGACAAAAAAAATAAGCGGAAAGTAAGTAAATATAAAGATAAAAAAGGAGAGATAAAAAAGCAGATAGATTACTGCATAAAGTGGCTTAACGAAGAAAGTAAGAAGTATATTGAAACTTGTAAAATTATATCTTGTAAACGACTTCTTAAGATAGTTAGAGCAAAAGGCGGTGGAATTAGAAGTTATAAATATGTTAAAAAAGAATTTATAACTTATTCAAAGAAAAATCCAAATACGCAAGCTTCAGATAATATTGATGAGTTTATGCTTTTAAAGTTTGTACGAAGTGATCTTAAAAAAGCTATAAGCTCTAATGAGTACAAAATTGAAAAATTAAGAACTATAAAGTTAAAGTTGTCTTACTTGGATTTTTTAAATTCCCCCATCGCTTGTTATGTTTCAAAATACGAACATAAGAAAGCACAGGATGAATTTATAGAGATTCCAGTTAGTGTATATAGAAAAAGAGAAGTTGCTAGATTTCTTTTACTTTTAGATTACGCTTTAAAAGAAGATAAAATAAAAGAAATTTTAGATATACCTGATGTTTTCTATATACTACGTCAGATAATATGTGTAGGCCCAGAATATTATTTTTGATTAAAAAGATAAGAGTAGTTACATTTTTTGTAATTACTCTTATTATGTTATATAAATATTTAAATTTGTAAATAATAAAAAAGAGGTGGATTAGAGTGAGTGAAGAAATTGAATTTTTAGACTATATATATCAAAATGCAAAAATGGGGCAAGAATCTATTGGTAGATTATTAAAAACAAGAAACAAAAAAGATGAAATTGAAGATGTAGCAAAAGAACAATTAAATGATTATAAAAAAATTGCAAATTCTGCAAAAGCAATGATAGAAAGAAGGAAGAAAAAAGTAAAAGAGCTTGATGTAATATCTAAGGTTGCGACTTATATGAGTGTAAAAATGAACTTAGCAAAAGACGATGGGCCAAAAGAAGTGGCAAATATGCTTATAAAAGGAAGTAATATGGGAATAACACAGATAAAAAAACATTTGGAGGAATATAAGCTAAAAAATAAAAATGTTATTAATTTAGCTAATAGATTGTTAACAATAGAAGAAAAAAATATAGAAAATTTAAAAAAATTCATATAATTTACATAAAATTTTTAAAAAAACTTGACATTATAACTTATTTGTTGTATAATATAGTCGAATTAAGAGTGTGTGTATTTTAAAATTAATATTTTGATAGTTATTTGTTTTTTTGTTTTTTGGGGTTAGACCGATAATCACTTGTGTCCTTTTAGGATATCAGTGTTTATATATATGAAGGCTCTCTTTTATGAGTACTATGTAAAACGTAGTAAAGCTTTCAAACTTGCTTTGCCATTGCCTGGCAAGTCATTTCCACACCCTCCTTTATAAAATGAACTGGTTTAGAAGACCAGTTCATTTTATTTGTATTTTTAAGCTAAAATGCTATAATTTGCTTGCGTTTTGAATATATTTGTAGTATAATATAGTTATGCAAGTAAGGTGAGAGGGTTACAAAAATCCTCTCACTTAAGTTTAATGGAAGGTGTTAATTAAATGGGACTAAAAATTGAGTCAGTTGTAGAAGAAAAAATAACTTCTACTATTAGTAAATTGGGCTTTGAGATTGAGTATGTAGAATATGTAAAAGAAGCTAATAACTATATATTAAGAATAGTTTTAGATAAGCCAAATGGAACTGTTGATGTAGATGAATGTGAAAAGGTAAGTAGAGCTGTTGAAGATATTATCGATACGATAATAAAAAATGAATATGTATTAGAAGTATCATCACCAGGTATTGAAAGACAGTTAAGAAACATAAGATTATATAAAAAATATGTTGGAAAAGAAATATATGTGAAACTATTTAAAAAAATAGAATATGGTAAGGAATTAGTTGGTATATTAAAAGATGTCGATGAAGAAAATAACAATATAACTTTAAAAACTTGTGATTTTGAAGTAGTTATAAATTTAGATGAGATTACTTCTGCTCATACAGTTTATGATTTTTCTAATGATTTAAAAGGCTCTAAACCTGTAAATCTTAATAAATTAAATAAGTTTAATAAAAAATAAATATTAGGGGGAATATAGAAAATGAAAAGTGAAAAAATAAGTGCAAAAGAACTTTTTAGCGCAATTGATCAATTATATGAAGAGAAAGGTATAACAAGAGAGTATTTAATAGAATCTTTAAAGTTAGCTTTAGAAGCTGCATATAGAAAAAATTACGAGACAAATGAAAATATCGTAGTTGATTTTGATGAACAAAATATTAAAGTTTATGCTGTTAAACAAATTGTAAAAACACCTGAAGAAGTTGAAGATAAAAATATTCAAATTTCTTTAGATGAGGCAAAAACTATTTCAAAAAGAGCTAAAGTTGGAGATACAATAAATGTAGAAGTTACTCCAAAGAATTTTGGTAGAATAGCAGCTGGTGCAGGTAAACAAATAATAGTGCAAAGATTAAGAGAAGCTGAGCGTAACTTAGTATATACACAATATGCAGATAAAGAAGGTCAAGTTATAGTTGGAGTTGTTCAAAGAACTGATAAATTTGGAACTATTGTTGACTTGGGTAGAGTAGAAGCACTTATTCCTGTAAAAGAACAAGTTAAAACTGAACAATTACAAACACATCAAAGAATTAAAGTTTATGTTGAAAGTGTATCTGAAAGTGGTAAATTTGGACCTCAAATAGTACTTTCAAGAAAGTCACCTAATCTAGTTAGAAAATTATTTGAACTAGAAATTCCAGAAATTGTAGATGGAATAGTTGAAATAAAAGATGTAGCTAGAGAAGCAGGTGTAAGAACAAAAATATCTGTATGGTCTAATGATGAAAATGTTGATCCAGTTGGTAGTTTAGTTGGTAAGAAAGGCGTAAGAATACAACCAATTATTGATGAATTAAATGGTGAAAGAATAGATGTAATACCATATAGTGAAGATGTACCAAGTTATATAATTAATGCATTATCACCTGCAGAAATATTAGCAATAGATATAAATGATGAGGAAAAAGTGGCAACTGTTGTTGTACCAGATGATACTTTATCATATGCTATTGGTGCTGGTGGTCAAAATGTTAGACTTGCAGCAATACTTACTGGTTGGAAAATCGATATAAAGACTGAAACACAAGTAAGAGAAAATGTTGTAGAATAAGGTGAGAGTATGAACCCTATAAGAAGTTGTATTGTATGCAGAAAAAAAGCAAGAAAAGATGAACTTTTAAGAATTGTATCTTGTAATGAATTAGCAACTTTAGATAGAGAGCAAAATATTAGTTTAAGAGGAATATACTTTTGTAAAGATAAGAAATGTTTAGAAAAAGCAAAAGAGTTATTAAGAAAAGATAAATTAGTGTTAAAAAAACATTTTAATAAAGAAAGTTTAATAAAAATTATAGATAACATAGAAAATGAATTGGGGGAATAAATTTGGGAAAAATAAAATTAAGTGAGTTAGCTAAAAAGTTAAATATCACTAGTGCAGAGTTAATTGATAAATTAGCAAAAAATGGAGTTGAAGTTAAATCTGCTTCTGCTATTTTGGATGAGAGTATAATAGAAAAAGTTATGGGTGTAAATATGGGAATTAAGAAAAAAGAAGAAAAATCAAAACCAGAAGTTCATATTATTAGAAGAAACGTTAGAGTTATAAACACAGAAGGAGATAAAAAAGAAGTTGAACAAATTACTACTAATATTAGTGGTGATATAAAGAAGTCTCATGTTGTGGAAGAAAATAATAAAAATAATCTACAAAATAGGGATTCTAGACCACAATCAAATAGGGTTAAAAATCAACATGATAGAAAACCTAGATTTGATAAGAATAGAAATGCCAATATTGTCATTACTAGAAATGGTCAACCTATTGAAAGAAAAGAAGAACCTAAGGAAAATGTAAAAGTTACTTCTACAGAACAGGTAAAAGATTCTGAAAATAACGTTTCTAATGTAAAGGTACAAAGTACAGAAAATAAAAATGACAAACGTAATTATAGAGAAAATAATTATGAAAGAAAAAATGCCCAATCTGATCCTAAATCACCTAATAGAACTCAAGGTGAAAAACCAAATTATTCTCAAAATAATTCAAGACCATATAGCAGAAATAATGATAATAATTCTAGTAATTATAATCGCTCAAGAAATGATAATAGACAACAAAATAATAATGGATATAGATCAAATAGAAATACTGATAACACATCTTATCAAGTAAATAAATTTATAAAACAGTCTTCTAATGTTCCAGTAGAACAAAAAGAAACAAGAGAATATAATAACATTAGTATTGATAAGAAAAAATATAATGATAAACCTTTAACAGAAAATAGAAAAGAAAAATTAGATAAGAATAAATTAAGAGAACAACATTCTAGAGTATCAACTTCAAGATTTAAAGGTTTAGAAATTGATTCAGAAGGCTTAATGGATTTATATGAAAGAGATAGCGATAGTATTAGAAAGTCAAGTAAAAAGACAAAGAAACCAAAAGTTGAAATGAAACAAACTAAAATAATACCTATGACAGAGGTTAAATTACCAGAAATTATGACTGTAAAAGAATTTGCTGAGGCTATAAAAAAACAAGCATCAGAAGTTATTAAAAAATTATTTGGCTTAGGTATACTTGCTACTGTAAATCAAGATATTGATTTTGATACTGCATACTTAATTGCTGCAGATTTTGGTATAACTGCAACAAAAGAAGTAAAAGTAACAGAAGAAGATATATTATTTGATGAAAGTGAAGATGATGAAAAAGATTTAGTACCAAGACCACCTATTGTTGTAGTAATGGGACACGTTGATCATGGTAAAACATCTTTACTTGATAAACTTAGAAGTGCAAATGTTGTTAGTGGTGAAGCCGGTGGAATAACTCAACACATTGGTGCATATAAAGTTGAAATAAAAGGAAGAGAAATTTGTTTCTTGGATACTCCTGGACATGAAGCATTTACTGCTATGAGAGCAAGAGGAGCACAAGTTACAGATATTGCAGTTATAGTTGTTGCTGCTGATGATGGTATAAAACCTCAAACAATTGAAGCAATAGATCACGCTAAAGCAGCTGGTGTTTCAATAGTTGTTGCAATAAATAAAATAGATAAACCTACTGCAAATGTTGAAAAAGTAAAACAAGAATTGTTAGAAGTTGGATTAGTACCTGAAGAGTGGGGCGGAGATACAATTTGTGTTCCAATATCAGCTATGACAGGTGAAGGTATTGATAATTTACTTGAAATGATACTTCTTGTTGCTGATATGAAAGATTTAAAAGTAAACCCTAATAAACAGGCTAAGGGTACTGTTCTTGAAGCTAGACTTGATAAAACAAAAGGTACTATAGTTTCTGTATTAGTACAAAGAGGACAACTAAATATTGGAGATACAATAGTAGTTGGTGATATGGTTTCTAGAATACGTGCAATGAAAGATGATAAGGGAAGAAAAGTTAAAACAGCAGGCCCTTCTACACCGGTTGAAGTTCTTGGCTTATCACATGTTCCTGAGACAGGAGATGTTTTCTATGAAGTTGAAAATGAAAAAGTAGCAAAACATCTTATTGAAAAGAGAAAAGCAAATGCACGTAACAAGCTTATAAAACAAGGATCAAAAGTAACACTTGATGATTTATTTGGTCAAATAAAAGAAGGAAAAATAAAAGATCTTAATATCATCATTAAAGCAGATGTACAAGGTTCTGTAGAAGCTTTAAAAGAATCATTAGAAAAATTATCAAATGATGAAGTAAGAGTAAGAATATTACATGCTTCAACAGGTGGAATAAAAGAAAGTGACGTTACTTTAGCATCAGTTTCAAATGCAATAATTATAGGATTTAATGTAAGACCTGAATCTGTTGCTTCTACTCAAGCTGAAAAAGAAAATGTTGACATGAGATTATATAATGTTATATATGATGCTATTGATGATGTTCAAACTGCTTTAAAAGGAATGATACCAAAAAAATATAAAGAAGTTATGCTTGGAACTGCTGAAATTAGAAAAATATTTAAAATTACAGGTGTAGGTATTGTTGCAGGTTGCTATGTAAAATCAGGTAAAATAGTAAGAAATCAAATGGTTAGAATAGTAAGAGATTCTATTGTTGTTCTTTCTGTTAAAATAGATAACTTAAAAAGAGAAAAAGACGAAGTAAAAGAAGTTGCAGAAGGATATGAATGTGGAATTAAACTTGAAAAATTCTCTGATATTAAAGAAGGCGATATTCTAGAATGTTACGAATTGGTAGAAGAGAAAGTTTAAAGAAAGAGTGAGTTTTATGCAAAGACATGAAAGATTAGAACAAGATACAAAAGTGGCACTTAGTGAGATTATTACATATGAAGTAAAAAATCCATCAGTTACAGGTCTTATATCTGTAACTGATGTAAAAATAACTCCTGATCAAAAATATGCAAAAGTATATGTTAGTATATTTGGAAAAGGAAATAAAGAAAAAGTAATTGATGCTTTAAAGCAATCATCAGGATTTATTAAATCTGAACTTGGAAAAAGAGTGCGTATGAGAAATATACCTGCATTAATATTTGAACTTGATGATTCAATTGAATATGGTACACATATGGATAAGTTGATATCTGAAGTTATAAAAAAGGATAATGAAAATAGCAAATAGAATAAGTAGGGGGAAGTTTAAATGTTTGAACAAGCAAAAGAGATTATTAAACAATCAAATACTATATATGTAGTAGGTCATATTAATCCAGATGGTGATGCTATAGGATCTTCATTTGCAATATATTTTGCATTAAAAAAATTAGGTAAGAATGTAAAAGTATTAATGCCTAAATATTCTGACAATTTTAGTTTTTTGCCAGGTATTAAAGAAGCTGTAAATGAAGTAGTAGAGGAAAAATATGATCTATTAATAGGAGTAGATTCATCTGCTAAAGATCGTTTAGCAATATCTGAAGAGGATTTTAACAAAGCAGATAAAGTAATAATGCTTGATCATCATAAAATATCTGATCCATTTGGTGATTTTAGATATATTGACCCTGAAATACCAGCAGCTAGTCAGATTATATATAACTTTTTAGTAGAGCTTGGTATAGAAATTGATAAAACTATTGCAACATATATATATGCTGGAATAATGTCTGATACAGGAAGTTTCAATTATTCATCAACAAAACCATCAACTCTTGTAATAGCTTCTAAATTAATGGAACTAGGTATTGATTTTTCTTATATATGTAAGAGATTAAATGATACTATTAAAGAGGCAAAGCTAAAACTTATTGCTTATACTATTGATAATATGGAAGTATACTATGATGGTAAATTTAGATATAGTTATGTTAGTTATGAAGAAATTAAAAGATTAGGCTTAGATGAAGAAGATGCAGAAGGTATGACTAACTATCTACGTATGGTAGAAGGTACTGAAGTTGCAGTTGCTGTAAGAGGTAAAAGTGATGGTACTAATAAAGTTAGTATGCGTTCTGGCGGTAAAGTAGATGTATCTAAAATAGCTATATTATTTGGCGGCGGCGGACATGAAAGAGCTTCAGGATATACTATGCCAAAAGATTTAGAAACCTCTAAAAAAGAATTATTAGATGTTGTAGGAGGGATGCTTTCGTGATAATACCTCAGGTTAAAAATGGAATTTTAAATATAGATAAACCACAAGGTATAACATCTCATGATGTAGTAGATGTAATAAAAAAATTATTTCCTAATATGAAAGTTGGACATACAGGGACATTAGATCCACTTGCTACTGGTGTTTTACCAATATGTATTGGAGAAGCAACTAAGCTTACAAATGAAATCATTAGTGAAAACAAGACATATAAAGTAAAAATGTTACTTGGTGTTGAGACAGATACATATGATGTCACTGGTAAGATAATGTTTGCAAGTACTGTAAATAAAGATGAAATATATATTAAAGAAAGAATCAAAAGATTTATTGGTACACAAGAACAAATTCCACCAATGTATAGTGCCATTCGTGTAAATGGTAAAAGAGCATATTCATATGCAAGAGAAGGAAAAAATATAAAACTTCTTCCAAGAAAAATTGAGATATACTCTATTGATAATATAAAAGTAGATATGGAAAGAAGAGAAGTAGAATTTGTAGTACAGTGTTCAAAAGGTACATATATAAGAAGTTTAGTAAATGATATTGGTAAAAAAATCGGTTGCGGTGCTATAATGATAGAACTTAGAAGATTAAAAACAGGTAATTTTGCTATTGAAGAAAGTATACCTTTATATGATTTCTTAAAATTAGAATATGAAGAGATGCTAGATAGAATAATATCAATAGAAGATTATTATAAAGAGGCTAAGAGAATTAACTTATCTAAAGAGGATTTTATTAAATTTCTAAATGGAGTACAATTTGAACTTGATACAAAGGAAAAAATTGTAACTATATATTTTAATGGAGCATTTAAAGGACTTGGAATAGTAGAAGATAATATAATGAAAAGATTTATTGTAGAATAATAAGTAGAATTTTATAAGTTCTACTTTTTTTTATTTATATATACTTAGTATCATTGACAAACAAATTATTTAAGTATAAAATATATATTATAAAATAGGAGAAAATATATGAAAAAGTATAATAAAAAAGGAATTACATTGTTAGTTCTTATGGTTACAATAACAACACTTATGATAATATTTACAGCTATAACATTAGCTTATACCAATATATCAAATTCCACTAAGCAAAGAGAATTTGCAAAGGAAATATATGAGGTACAAAAATTAGTAGACCAATATTATTTTTTAAATGATAAATATCCTGTTAATAAGTTTACAGAGGCTTTCTCTTTAGATTTAAACTCTATTCCTGTAAATTCTAGAGAACAATTTGAAAAAGAACCAGGTTACGCATCATTTTTGATTGAACTTCGTGAAGTGGATTTATATGAAATAGGTGCTACTGAAGTTAATAGAGGTCTTAAAGCTAATTCAGATACATCAGACATATATGCCGTATCTGAGAATACAGGAATTGTATATTATTTAAAAGGACAAAAAATAGGAAGAGATAGATACTTTACTTTAAATGATGTATTGCTAGAAAAATTAGATATGTAAATAATGTGAGGTTAGATATGAAAAAAGGTATTTCGCTTTTGATGTTATCAACGATAGTTATGGTAATGTTAGTTATTTCAACTTCTGTTGTTATAGCAGGTGTTAATGCATTAAATAGTTCAACAAAAGTTAAGTTTGCTAATGAATTATTTTATTTGCAAGATATTGTAAATTCTTATGTTAAATCACATCAAGGTGAATTTCCAGTGGATGAATCGATAGTGGTTGATCTTAGTAATGTAACTGCAGAATCAATTACACAATTTGGAGATGAAACTAAGACTAATAATACAATTATATTGTACAAAGTTGATAAAACTAAATTAAATAAAATGGATTTAAGATATGGAAATGAAAAAAATAATAATAAAAATGACGTTTATGCAGTATCAAAGGAAACAGGAAGATTATATTATGTACAAGGCGTAAAAGTTAGTGGAAAAACTTATTATACGTTAACTCAAGATTTAGAAGACTTAATTCAGTATGATAAAATAAGTGGTGCTTTTAATAGAGATGGAATAATATTTATTCCATCTACTACACTTTGGACCAATGAAGATATATCTGTCAGTGCAAGAGTACCAAAAGATTATAATGTTGTTGAGGCAACTGTAAAAAATGCAAATAATGATGTTATTGCTTCGCTTAGTGGTACTACTGAAAAAGATTATACGGTATATGATGGAACAAATTTAGGTGAAAATTGTTATATTGAGATTAAATATCAAAAATCTACAGAAGATACTGGTACATTAAGACAAGTATATGCAGCAAGCAATGTAGATAAAACGCCTATATCGATTAATAATTTAAAAGTTACTAATCTAGCAAATAACGAAGAGAATATAGATAATGTAAGTATATCTTTTGATTTATCAAATGACATTAGTGGAGTAAAAGCACTAAAATACGAACCTGAAAATATATCATCTGAAGAAATTGCAAAAAGTTATTTTAAAACAAGTGGAATTCTTGTGCAAAACAATGTTGTCGTACTTAGTGCAATAGCGGGTAATGTTACTATATATGTCGAAGATAAAGCTGGTAACGTTTCTCTTGAAACAGTGACATTTGAATCTGCAGCGGTAATACCAGGTATTCCTGTAACAAAGGATACACCATATACAACGATAAATTCAGATGGTGGAAAAGATACAGCAATAATCCCAAAAGGATTTGAAGTATCAGAAAAAGAAGATGAACAAACAATAGAAACAGGACTAGTAGTTATAGCACCAGATGGCAGTGAATTCGTATGGGTACCAGTTCCAGCAAGTGAGCTTAATTTATTTGCGGAACAAGATGGCACAAGTGATGAAGCAGGAAGACCAAATATGAGAGGAAAGCTTTGGGAGTTTACAAAAGATGGTGTAAACACAGGAACAGAAATACCATATTCTTCAAGTGGTTATAGAGAACCTGATATTGTTGCCGATTATGATAATGATTTAAACAATTTAAATACAATAAATGGCATACTTAATATAAATTTACAAAATGCAACAGATTTAAAAAATTTAATGCAGAAGGAATATAACGATATATATAACAGTGTAAAAGAATATCATGGATTCTATATAGGAAGATATGAAACAGGAGATTTAAGTAAAGATAAAGTAGTAAGTAAAAAAGGAAATGAAGATATAGGAGATCAAACATGGTATACAATGTATGCAAAAGAAAAGAAGTATGCAACTCAGTTAACTGGAACAAAGATAAAATCGAATATGATTTATGGAAGTCAATGGGATGCAACAATGAGATGGTTTGCAAAGAGTAGTAATAATTTTGTGTCAACATATCCCGTAAATGCGCAAAATAGTATAAATGCGAATTATAGTGGAAACAAACTGCCAACAGGTTCACTAAGTTCAGTAAACAATATATATGATATGGCTGGAAACGTACATGATTGGTCAGCAGAAACACAGTCTAATTGTCGTGCACTTTATGGAAATTATTATGTCATCAATTCTAATTATTGGTATTCTGGTTATAGTACAAACGATTTTCCTACTAGTTCTTACGATGGACATGGTTCGCGTTTAGCATTATATATATAGGATAATATAAGTAAATAAAATAATCTGTAGTATTTCTTTTGAAATAGTATCATAAGAAATTATTATAAGTATAATAATGAATAATTAAAATAAAAAGGCTTGTAACTATATATCTTATTACAAGTCTTTTTATTACATTTAAATTTATAAATTTTAATTTAATTTTGCTTAATGTATAATTATATATTTTGATAAAATATTTCAATATGATTTATTTTTAAATTATATTGTTAGATGATTGTATGTATAAACTTAGACGAGAGGTAAAATCGTTGCTTGGATCTATTGAACTTACTTTTTCACGAATACCGGCACTCCAAACACTAACATTAGTAAAGCTGCAACATCCACGAAGTATATGGTAGAAGGTAGAATCTGCTTCAACAGTCCAATCCCATAAATTTCCAGCCATATCATATATGTTATTTACTGAGCCTACAGAGCCTGTTGGTTTTCTTTCACCGCTGAAGTTCGCATTAATACTATTTTGTGAATTTCTATGGACTTTTATATCAAAAATGCAGCATATAATGGTATAGATTTTATATTATTTTCAAATCCAAAATTTTTACTAGAGATTCTAATACCATATTTAGGTTTAATTTCTTTCATATATATATTTAAACTATTAGATTTAACATTATTTCCACTTTTTACTTCTACTGGTATTATTCCATCATTATTATATATTAAAAAATCTATCTCTGCATTTCTTCCGTATGTCCAATAATACAAAGAAGTATCTTTAGACTTAAATTCTTGTGCTATATAATTTTCTGTAATTGCACCTTTAAATTCAAAAGATTTTTCTAAAATAATATCTCTATATTTTATTTCAGAAATTGAAGTTAGTAAACCAACATCACTTAGATATAATTTAAACATATCTTCATCAATATATACTTTTAGTGGTATTTCTGCTTTCTTTACTTTATAACTTGGCAAAATCATACCAGAAGAAATCAACCATTCAATTGGAGTTTCATATTTTCTTTTTCTACCGTCTTCATCTATTAAATTATATTTAAACGTTTTTTTGTCTTTTGCTAGTTGATTAGGAATATTTTTATATACTTTTTCGATTTTTACTGACTCAATATGGCTTTTTACATATTTTTTCATATCAGCAACATACATTTCAAGAATATTTTCTATTATTTTAGTATCATGTCTTAATATATCCAAATCATTTTCTATAAAATTGTTCACTGATTCAGGCATTCCACCCACACATAAGTACTGTTTATATAATGTAAGTGCTTGCTCATGTGCAAATTTTGGCATTGGTTCCATTTTTTGAAAACACTCTTTAATTTTTTCTAATAATATATCTTTTCCTGTCGCAATTAAAAATTCTTCAAAATTCATTGGATACATATATTCCATTCTTATTTTACCTACAGGAAATGAACTATTAAATCTATTTATTTTTACTCCGTAATAAACTGCCTGCACATATAATTTTATATGGCTTTTTTGATTCATTAAAATATTTAAGTGAAACAATAAAATTTTCACTTACTTGGACTTCATCAAAAAATAATAATGTTTTATTTAAATCAATCTTTTTTCCAATATATAATTCTAACTCTTCCAAAATTTTTTCTTCATCAATAGTTTTTTCAAAAATTCTTTTTATTTCTTCATTTTTTTCTAAATTAAAGTACAAATATTCTTCAAAATTTTCCTTTGCAAATTTATCAATTGTATATGTTTTTCCAATTTGTCTAACCCCGAATCACCATTAATGGTTTTTTCATCCCAGATTTTTTCCAATCTAATAATTTTTTTTCAAATAACCTAAACATTTCATCCCTCCATTAATATATTCTTATCATAAAACTTTAATATAGTCAATAGTTTTTGCCACTTTTTGCATATTTTTTATTTAATAAAACGCCACTTTTTGCACGTTTAAAAATGCATTTTTTGCCACTTTTTGCATAATCATTTCTATATTATAAAAAAAAGTAATTCACAAAATAGTATTAATGCGAACTACAGTAGTGAAAAAAGACCAACAGGCTCTGTAGGGGCAGTAAATAATATATATGATATGGCTGGGAATATGTACGATAGAACAGCAGAAGCGTTATCTTCTATGAATCGTGTTCTCCGTGGTGTTGGTTACGGTTCTACTTCTGGTTATTGGTATACTGGTGGACGTGACCAAGATGGTCCTGTTCTTTCTGAACAATATGGACATTTACATCGGTTCGCGTTTAGCATTATATATATAAATATTTAGCAACCATATAATTAAATTATATTACTAAATATTTTATTAAAATCTATAATTAAGCTATAATAAAAACTTATAAATTTAAATATTATAAAAAAGACTTGTAATCATATATATAATTACAAGCCTTTTTATTTTAATTATTCATCATTATACTTATAATGATTTCTTATGATACTATTTCAAAAGAAATACTACAGATTATTTTATTTACTTATATTATCCTATATATATAATGCTAAACGTGAACTACGAGCGTCGTGACCATAAGGTGAATCGACGTTACGACGATTTCCAGCAAGCCAGCTG
>ULNY01017538.1_pt1 | contig 20287 bp, 17 predicted proteins | sample 1952071 | NCBI WGS metagenome assembly ULNY01 (sample SAMEA4835589, study PRJEB28245) | human gut metagenome | biome: gut microbiome; material: fecal sample | place: Denmark | collected 2008 | reverse complement strand
GTGATTTCGCCGCCGGTCATTTCCAATACTGTTCCCTCATTATCCTCGCTCCGCCTTGTGGTAATAGTGGCTCTGGAAACGGAAGCAATGCTGGGCAGTGCTTCGCCGCGAAAGCCCAGGGAAGCGATGTGGTAAATATTATCTACAGAGGAAATCTTGCTGGTAGCATGGCGGATAACAGAAAGCTTGGCATCCTCTTCCGTCATGCCGCAGCCATCGTCGGTGACTCGGATATAAGTCATGCCGCCGTCAGCGATTTCCACCTCAATGGAAGAAGCGCTGGCATCCACTGCATTTTCCACCAGTTCCTTCACGGCATTCACCGGACGCTCCACCACCTCACCGGCGGCTATCTGGTTGGCGGTGACTTCATCCAGAATATGAATAACTGCCATTATCTGCCCTCCTTGGCTTCCTTGCTTAAGCGGAAGAGAATTTCCATAGCCTCAATGGGCGTCTTGCTCATAACGTCCATATGGGCCAGTTCATCAATAATAGGAGATGTAAAAAGATCGAGTCCCGGGGATGCCTGTTTTTCAGGCGCCGATTTCACAGGAGTCGGGTTGTTTCCCTCTTCCTCCAGTCCCTGAAGAATTTCATCAGCCCGCTTCAGAAGGGATTCCGGCAGTCCCGCCAGGCGAGCCACATGGATGCCGTAGCTTCTGTCAGCACAGCCGGGGATGATGCGGCGGAGGAAGGTGATTTCCTTTCCCCTTTCCTTGACAGATACAGTATAGTTTTTAATATGACTGCTTTCATCAGCCATGACCGACAGCTCGTGATAATGGGTGGCAAAAAGGGTAAAGCCATGAATTTTCCTGTCAATGTACTCCACTACGGCCCGGGCAATGCTCATACCGTCATAGGTGCTGGTGCCCCGGCCGATTTCGTCCAGAAGAATGAGGCTGTTTCTGGTAGCATGACGAAGAATATGGGATACCTCCTGCATTTCTACCATGAAGGTACTCTGACCTGTAGAAATATCATCGGTGGCTCCTACCCTGGTGAAAATGCGATCCACTGGCGAGAAGGACGCACTTTTCGCCGGAATAAAAGATCCTGTCTGGGCCATAATGGTCAGTACCGCCACCTGACGCATATAGGTGGACTTGCCTGCCATGTTGGGTCCAGTAATGACAAGGATTTCCTGATCATTATGGTTGAGCTCCGTATCGTTGGGCACGAACATTTCTCGTTTCAAGGCGTGTTCTACCATGGGATGGCGGCCATCTTGGATGGAAATCCGTCCCTCCCGGCTATTTGTAATCCGGGGCCTGGTATAGCGGTCCTTCAGCGCCGCTCTGGCAAGACTGGCAATGCAGTCCAGGGCTGCCAGGGCCCTCGCCGTTTTCTGCATATCCGGAATTTCCGGCCGGATTTCTGCTTTCACAGCCTGATAGATTTTAAGCTCCAGTTCTTCTGTCTTTTCCTTAGCCGTCAGCGCTTTGGCCTCAAATTCCTTTAATTCCGGTGTAATGTAGCGCTCTGCATTGACCAGAGTCTGCTTTCTCATATAGTAGGGCGGAATAGGAATCTTATTGGCATTGGAAATTTCAAAATAGTAGCCGAATACATTATTAAAACCGATTTTCAGTTTGATACCGGTCTTTGTCTTCTCTCTTTCCTCCAGATCCGCAATATACTGCTGACTGTTTTCAGAAAGAGACCTCACTTCATCCAGTTCTACAGAAAAGCCTTCCTTAATGTACTTTCCGTCCCTCACATTGCCAGTGCCATTTTCATTCATAGAACGGTCAAGCAGATCAAATACCGGACCATGAATTCCGATCTGGGCATTGATCTTCTTCAGAATCACAGAGCCTGCGCCGGACAGAAGTTTTTTGATTTCCGGAATCATGCGAAGGCTTGCCTTCAGGGCCAGTAAATCTTTGGGAGAGGTGGAATTGGCTTCGATGCGGGAAAGAATACGCTCGAAATCAAAAACCTGGGAAAGCATGTCCTCAAGGTTCGTGAGTTCCGTCATGTGATTCGTAAGCTCCTCTATGCCGTCCTGCCGCAGGATAATGCGGTTCACATCGGTCAAAGGCCGTTCCAGCCACCGCTTCAGAAGCCTGGCTCCCATGGCGGTGTGGGTATAATCAAGAAGCTCAAGAAGTGTGCCTTTCCTGCCGCCATCCCTCATATTTCTGGTTATTTCCAGATTCCGAAGGCATTCCTCCGAAAGGGTCAGGGTATGATCTTCCCGAATGGGAAGGACTGAATGAAATACGGATACCTCCGATTTCATCACATCCCGGATATAGGCAGAAAGGCGGCGGAACACTGTCTTCACATTCTCATTGTCGATGGAAGCACAAGCTTCAGGAAGATTTTCCTCCTCTTCCCCTTCAGCCCGGGATATAAGGCAGGCCCCCAGTCTGGCAGATGCAAAGCCTGTCAGTTTACTATAGAAATCATCGGACACACTGCATACTGCCTCAGCCGGAGAGTATACCGAAAGCATGTCGAAGAAATCGTCCCTCTCCTTCTTCTTATCCCATACGCCCCACCAGCATTCACCGGTAGACACGTCGGAAAGCACTGCGTCCAGTTCCTTATCCGTTTCCATAATGTAAATCAGATAATTGTTAGATTTGTCGGCAATGGAATTTTCAAAAAGAATGGTTCCTGGAGTAATGACCCGGATTACATCCCGTTTGACCAGGCCTTTGGCCTTCTTCGGGTCTTCCAGCTGCTCACAGATAGCCACCTTGTACCCCTTCTGGATCAGCCGGTAAATGTAGATTTCCGCCGCATGAAAAGGAACGCCGCACATAGGCACCCGTCCTTCGGCGCCTGCGTTCTTCCCGGTCAGCGTGAGCTCCAGCTCATGCGATGCAGTCACTGCATCGTCATAAAAAAGTTCATAGAAATCGCCCAGGCGGTAAAAAAGAAGGCAGTCCCTATACTGGTCCTTCACCTTTCTGTATTGTTCCATTAAAGGCGTTTTTGCCATGTCATCACCCCGTTCTTTTGGTTTCTTTGTATGGAAGGATTATATATTAAAATATCCGGCATCCTTAGGTGTAAGGGTCTCTAAGCTTGACAGAGGCCTTTGTCCGTTGAGGTCAGAGAAGCTCCCCCTTCAGCACCCAGGTCTGGGCAGTATCCACTTTGGCCATTCTGGTATCTCCTACCTTGATTTCCTCTTCATAGGGGAAGAGAATCATTTTATTGGTGGAAGTTCTGCCAAACCAGTGGTTTGGATCCTGTTTGGAAGGACCTTCGATAATAATTTCCCAGTTTTTCCCTTCCATTTCCCTGTTCAGTTCCAGAGAAATTTCATTCTGGGTATCCATGAGCTCCTGGAGTCGGCGATGCTTGGTTTCATCATCAATCTGGTTTTCCATCCGCGCCGCCGGTGTGCCGGTTCTGGGGGAATAGATGAAGGTGTAGGCAGAGTCAAAGCGCACTTCCTTCAGAAGCTTTATAGTTTCCTGATGCATTTCTTCCGTTTCACCGGGGAAGCCGGTAATGAGATCCGTGGTAAGAGCCACATCAGGCATTTTCTGCCGCACATAATTCACCAGCTCTTTGAAATGTTCGATCGTATAGCCCCGGTTCATCTGTTTCAGCATTTCATTAGAGCCATGCTGCACCGGAAGGTGCATGTGCCGCACCACCTTGGGAGAAGCTGCCATGGCATCGATCATATCAAAGGTCATATCCCTGGGGTGGGAAGTCATGTAGCGCACTCTTTCGATGCCGTCGATTTTGTCAATAGCCCGAATCAGGTCACCGAAGTTAGTGCCATTCCGGAAATCAAGACCATAGGAATTCACATTCTGCCCCAGAAGAGTAATTTCCTTGTATCCCTCTTCTGCCAGACCTTTGATTTCCCGGCAGATATCATCGATGGTACGGCTGATTTCCCGTCCCCGCACGTAAGGGACAATGCAGTAGGTGCAAAACTTGTTACAGCCCTGCATAATGGGAATCCATGCAAAAACCCTGGATTTCCGCACGGAGCGGAGTTCGCTGTAATCCCTCACGCTATGGGGATTACGCTCTGTCTTTACGATATGGCCGCCCCGGGCATTTTCTCTGGAAATAATATCCTTCAGGTCATGAATGTGGTAAGGTCCGATGACGAAATCGATGATAGGCATCCGTTCAATCAGTTTTCCCTTATTTTCCTGGGCCATGCAGCCTGCAATGCCAAGAAGCATACGGGGATTTTTGTCTTTCAGTTTCTTAATTTCCCCGATTTTACCATACACCTTTTCTTCCGCGTTCTGCCGGACGGAGCAGGTATTCATAATCACAATATCTGCATCCTCCATGTTTTCTGCCGGCTTGTATCCCAGATCCTTCAGCTGTCCATTGATACGTTCTGTATCATTTTCGTTCATCTGACAGCCATAGGTAATGGTATAGTAGTATTTTTCATCTGTGAGCCGCTTTTCTTCCACGACTTTCCTCCTGTAATGAATGCATGAGTTTATAACCGTTATCGTATTATTATATCATATTTCCCGGAGGAGAAATTTCATTTTAAAAAGCCATCGGTGCATCCGATGACTTTTCTTAAAAATCTTATTGATCCAGCTTCTTGAAGAGGCTTGCCATTTCCAGAGCATCCATGGCACATTCAAAGCCCTTGTTGCCGGATTTCAGACCGGCCCGGTTGATTGCCTGCTCAATGGTATCGGTAGTAAGCACACCGTAGAGCACAGGCACACCGCTGGAAAGGGAAGCCATGGCCACGCCCTTGGTTACTTCGGTGGCCACATGTTCATAGTGGTCCGTTTCCCCGCGAATTACGGCGCCCAGACAGATGACTGCATCATACCGTCCGCTTTCGGCCATTTTTTTTGCAGCCAGAGGAATCTCAAAGGCACCGGGCACCCAGGCCAGGTCCACCTTGTCCATATCCACCCCATGACGGGAAAGGCCGTCCACTGCACCGTCAATGAGTTTGGAAACGATGACTTCATTGAAACGGGAAGCCACAATGCCTACACGAATCTGATTCTCATTAAAAAGTCCGGAAATAATATTCATTTTCTACTCCTTTATCTCTTGATTCAGTTATGAAAACACGGATGAAACGATGTAAATCAATTCGTTTCTTATGCCTTTGGTTCTTCAATATCTTTGTCCAGCTTCAACATATGACCCATTTTTTCCTGCTTGGTTTTAAGATAGAATTCATCTTCCCTGGTAGGAGCGATTTCAATGGGCACTCTTTCGGTAATGGTAATACCATAGTCCTTTACTTCATCCATTTTCTGAGGATTATTGGTGAGGAGACGGATTTTAGAAACTCCCAGGCTCTTTAAAATCTGGGCCCCCGTCATATATTCTCGAAGATCGGCCGCAAAGCCAAGTTTCAAATTGGCTTCCACCGTATCATACCCCTGATCCTGGAGTGCATAGGCTCTGATCTTATTAATGAGACCAATGCCGCGTCCCTCCTGACGGAGATAAACCAGAACGCCTCTTCCTTCTTTGGCAATCTGCTTCATGGCAGCAGAGAGCTGCTGGCCGCAGTCGCAGCGGAGAGACCCGAAGCAGTCACCAGTCAGGCACTCGGAATGAATGCGGCAGAGAACCGGTCTGCCATCGGAAACATCTCCCATGGTCAGAGCCACATGGTGTTCATCATTCAGAAGATTCACAAACCCGTGAATTTCAAAATTGCCATACTTGGTAGGAAGTTTGGCAGATGCCACTTCTTCTACCAGTTTTTCATGTTTCTTTCTGTATTCAATCAGTTCCTGAATATTGCCGATTTTCATGCCCTTTTCTCTGGCCAGTTTGAAAAGATCATCCCTTCTGGCCATAGTACCATCGGGATTCATGATTTCGCAACAAAGGCCGGCAGGCTTAAGACCTGCCAGACGGGCCAGGTCAACGGTGGCTTCCGTATGGCCCTGACGTTCCAGAACGCCCCATTTCTTTGCTTTCAGCGGGAAAAGATGGCCAGGTCTTCTGAAATCTCCTGGTTTTGCGCCGTCCTTCACCGCTTCCAGGGCTGTCATGGAACGGGCAGCAGCCGATACGCCGGTGCCGGAATCTTTGTAGTCTATGGATTCCAGGAAAGCGGTGTGATGGTTATCCGTATTATGACGAATCATGGGCCCCAGATAGAGGGCATCTGCCATTTCTTCGGACATGGGCATACAGATAACGCCCTTGGCCTCTGATGCCATGCGGTTCACATTTTCCGGCGTAGCAAATTCAGCGGCGCAGATGTAATCCCCCTCATTCTCCCTGGATTCGGCATCCTGCATAATGACGATATGCCCTTTCCTGATTTCTTCAATAATTTCTTCAATACTGTCAAATTTATAATCCATAATGTCCTCCATGCCCCAAAGTTTCCAGCATACCCATGGTGAGACCTTCTTTCGGGCCTTCTTTCAAGAGCTGCTCTACGTATTTTCCCAAGTAGTCACATTCAATATTCACCAGGTCCCCCGGGTGCTTCCAAAGGAGGGCCGTCTCACTACCCGTATGGGGAATAAGGGCAATGGAAAAGGACTGATCTGTCCTTTCTGCCACAGTGAGGCTGATGCCGTCCACCGCAACGGATCCTTTTTCTATGATATAGCGCATCCATTTCCGGTCGATGGAAATCGAAATATTGACTGCATTATCATCCTTTTCCATAGAAAGGATGCGGCCCGTTCCATCCACATGGCCCATCATGATATGACCGCCCAGACGGTCCGAAAGGCGAAGAGCTCTTTCCAGATTCACCGGTGTATCGGGGCGAAAAAGGGAAAAAGCAGTGCGCCGCATGGTTTCCGGCGTCACATCAGCAGTAAAGGACCTGCTGTCCATGGCAGTCACCGTAAGACAAGTCCCGTTCACGGCAATGCTGTCGCCGATTTTTGTCCCTTCCAACACCCTGTGGCAGGAAATCACCAGTTTCTCAGCCCTGCTGGCTTTGGAAATATGATGGATGCGGCCGATTTCTTCTACGATTCCTGTAAACATATTATGTTTCATTTCCGGAAGACTCTTCTGTTTTTGGCGCTTCCGGTCCTTCCTTTACTTCTTCCTCCAGACGGTCAATCCGCTCATCGGCGGCCTCTTTCTTTCCTTTATCCACATAGGCTTCGATTACAAGGTCTCCTCCGCAGGTTTCAGTGGACATATCTCTGAGCTTCACCGCCTCAGCCATGGAAGAAGCACCGATACCGCCAATGAGGCCCGGTGCCCCAACGCCACCGATGATTTTAGGCGCTTCATAAATGCGCACCTTATCCACAATGCCTGCTTCAAAGGCAGAAGCTGCCAGGGAAGCACCGCCTTCCAGCAGGATGCCGTCAATTCCCTTCAGGGCCAGACCGGTCATGGCAGAAGCCAGATCCACCTTTCCTTTTTGATCGCTGTCAGTCATGATAATGTCCACGCCCAGTTTCGTGAGTTCCCCCCGCTTCTTTTCATCAGAAGAGGTGGTAGTAAGGACAATCACATTCCCGCCTTCCTGGAACACCCTGGCTTTCAGGGGCACCGACAGATTTCCATCCACAATAATCCGTACCGGATCATCCAGTCCTTCCGTACGGGCGGTCAGAAGGGGATTGTCGGCCATCACCGTACCGGCTCCCACCATGATTCCCTTATAGCAGCCCCGGAGCACATGGACCTCTTCCCGGGAATCCTCTGAGGAAATCCATTTGGAGTCCCCGGTGTGGCAGGCCGTTTTCCCATCCAGTGACATGGCCGCTTTATACAAGACAAAAGGCTTATGCTCTGTCACGTATTTCAGAAATACTTCATTCAGCTTCCGCGCTTCCTTCTCCATAACGCCGACAGTTACAAAAATGCCTGCATCCCGAAGGCGGCGGATGCCTTTTCCTGAAACCAGGGGGTTCGGGTCCACCATGGCCGTGACTACCCGGTCAATATCCTTTTCAATGATGAGATCTGCACAGGGCGGAGTCTTTCCATAATGGCTACAGGGTTCCAGTGTCACATAAAGGGTAGCCCCCGAAGGGTCTTCCGTACAGTGAGCAAAGGCATTCACCTCCGCATGGGGCCCGCCGAATTTTTCATGCCAGCCTTCGCCGATAATCCGGCCATCTTTGACAATCACCGCCCCTACCATGGGGTTTGGTCTTGCATGGCCCATTCCCCGTACTGCCAGTTCCAGCGCCCGAGCCATAAATTTTCTATCTTCATCGATACGCAAAAAAATCCACCTTCCTTTCTTCCAGGGAGGTGGATTCATCATGCCAGGTCCACTCTTCTTTCATCCGGACTATACCGTCGGCTCTGGAATTTCACCAGACCTACCTCTATGATGAGGTTCGTGGGCTTTACCACCGGTGGGGACTTGCACCCCGCCCTGAAGAGATTCAAAATTCTCTATTATTATAACAGATTGAACAGGAAAGGCAAGAGGGCAGAGCCGCAACAGGGTAAGTCTTCCAAGCATAAGCCCGCCCTATATGTCAAAGCATAAGAGACTGCTTCTTTTAAAATCCCGCCCGCCTTCCGCCTATGGACTATTTCATCACTGCCGCTGCTGCCTGCGCCACGTCTATACCAATAGCCTCGATGCTTCGGAGTTTTCCATCTCTTGTACAGGAAATCCGTTTCCAGCCATACCGGTCCACCAGCTCCTGATAAGCGCCGCAGCATTTCTTCAGATAGTCCAGATGCTGCTCGTGGATATCCATGGATCCTCCCTGAAGGGCTCTTTTTTTAACAAGACCTTCGGACACCGAAAGAGGAATATCAAGAAGAATGACCAGATCGGGCCTTGGCAGCTCCAGTTCCTCATATTCCGTTTTTTCCAGCCAGGAGAGGAATTCTTCCCTTTCCTCTGCATCTTCATACTTGGTCATCTGATGCACCATGTTGCTGGTAGTGTAGCGATCGGCAATGATGATGCCGCCCTTTTCGTAGAAGCTCTTCCATTTCATGCGATAGGAAGCGAAGCGGTCTACCGCATAAAAAAGGGAGGCTGCATAGGGATTGACATCAGAAGGGTCCCTGCCAAAATCTCCTTTCAGATACATTTTCACCAGAGATGACGAGGGGCTGTCATAGTCAGGAAAGGATACATGCATGACTTCCTTTTTTTCCTGCCTCAGTTTCTTCTCCAGAAGGGCAGACTGGGTTTCTTTACCGCTGCCATCAATTCCTTCCAGTACGATGAGGGTTCCTTTCATTCTTTCTCCTTCCATAAAAGAGGCAGTTTCCGGAGAAACTGCCTCTGCCTATTATCCTTTTCTTTTGGGATTGAACACATTCATGGCATGGTCCACTCCGTCCTTCAGGGCGGATTCAATGGAGTCTGCTGTATGAATCTTTGCGTCTTCAATTTTCTGGATATCTTCTCCGTAGGGACGGCTTAACACATGCTCCACCACTGTATGACCGTCTTGAGGATGGCCTACACCAATGCGGAAACGGTTGAAATTTTCACTTCCCAGATGGGCGATGAGGGATTTAATCCCGTTGTGTCCGCCGGAAGCTCCTTTTTTACGGATTCTTGTCTTTCCCGGCGGCAGGTCCAGATCATCGCAGATAATATAAATATCATCCAAATCCACCTTGTAGTAGCGGGCAATGGCCCCTACCGCTTCGCCGCTATTATTCATATAGGTCAGGGGCTTTACCAGGAGCACCTTTTCCCCGTTTACCAGGGTCTGACCGATTTCCGCCTTCATGTCCTCCTTCCAGAGGGTCACATGCCAGCGGCGGGCCAGTTCGTCGATTACATCGAAGCCCATGTTGTGGCGGGTATGCTCATACTCTTTCCCCGGATTTCCAAGTCCTGCAATAATTTTCATTATTTATCGAAGAGCTGGCTTACGGAAGCATCGTGGAAAATACGGAGGATGGCTTCGCCCAGGAGCGGAGCGATGGAAAGAACAGTGAGTTTGTCCTGGATTTTTTCTTTCGGGATAGGAAGGGAATTAGTCACAATCAGTTCCTTAATGTTGGAATTTCTGATTCTCTCTGTAGCCGGGTCAGTAAGTACAGGATGGCATACGGCAGCATACACATCTCTGGCACCATATTCAGCAAGCGCTTTGGCACCTTCGCAGAGGGAGCCGGCAGTATCTACGATATCATCCACAACGAAGCAGTTTCTGTCTTTCACATCACCGATGATGTTCATAACTTTGGCAACACCCGGTTCCGGACGGCGCTTTTCAATGATGGCAATCGGTGCACCTACTCTGTCAGCCAGTTCACGGGCACGGGTTACACCGCCCAGGTCCGGGGAAACGATAGTCAGGTTATCCAGGTTTTTGGATTTCACATAGTCTGCCAGAAGGGATGCAGACATGAGGTGATCCACCGGTACGTCGAAGAAACCCTGAATCTGGCCTGCATGGAGGTCCATGGTCACCACTCTGGTCACACCGGCAGTGGACATGAGGTCTGCCACCAGCTTGGCACTAATTGGTTCACGGCCCCTTGTTTTCCTATCCTGACGGGCATAGCCATAGTAAGGCACCACCACCGTAATGTGACGGGCAGAAGCTCTCTTCAGGGCATCTACCATGATAAGCATTTCCATGAGGTTATCATTAACCGGTGCTCCGGTAGGCTGAATGATGAAGCAGTCCTTGCCGCGGACACTTTCATTAATCATGACCTGAATTTCACCATTGTTGAAACGTCCGCAGATAGCCTTTCCCAGCGGCACTCCGATGTAGTCGGAAATTTCCTTTGCCAGTGCCGGGTGTGCGGTGCCTGTAAAAATCTTCAGTTTAGAAGTGTCTTCCATGTCCATTTTGCTGCCTCTCCCTTTCCTTTCAATGTGAAAGTGTAAAAAGTTTTTCCATGGTCTGTGGATAGAATCCCATCATCCACTATCCTATGCTTTTATTATATACCAGTTTACCGGTAAAATAACAGTGAAAAATAAGATTTTATAAAAGGAAATCAATCCTTATAGGTGTCTTCCTTCACCCAATCTTCAATGTTAGTCTGACGTGCCCTTGCCACGGACAGCGCCTTGGCCGGCACATCTTTAGTAATGGTGGAACCAGCGGCAGTGAAGGCCCTTTCACCGATATGTACCGGTGCTACCAGGTTCGTATTGCAGCCGATAAAGGCATGGTCGTCCACCCGGCAGCGGTGCTTTGTCTTTCCATCGAAATTGACGGTAACAGTACCGCAGCCGAAATTCACATTCCTGCCTAAATCCGAATCACCGCAGTAAATGAGGTGAGGCAGTTTAGTGCCGTCATCTACGGTGGAATTCTTCACTTCTACGAAATTACCGATTTTAATATGGTCATGGAGCACCGTATTCGGGCGGAGATGGACGAAAGGTCCGATTTCATCAAAATTCCCGATAGTGCATTCATGGGCATAGACCCGGTTGAGATGGGTGCCTTCCCCCACAGTCACATCGGTGAGCTGGGTATCAGGGCCGATAATGCAGTCTTTACCAATCACTGTCTTTCCCTGGAGAATGGTACCGGGATACAAAATGGTATCCTGTCCCACTTCCACATCCTGTTCCACGTAGGTGTTTTCCGGATTGATAATGCTGACTCCCCGGGCCATCAGCTCTTCTGCCTTTCTAAGACGGAGCACCCTGTCTGCAGCTGCCAGCTGGACCCTGGAATTGACACCCATGGTTTCGTCAGCATCCTCTGCTGCCACAGGAATGACCTTCTGCCCTTCACGAATCATAATTTCAAACACATCGGTCAGGTAATATTCGCCCTGAGCATTTTTGTTATCGATTTTCTTCAAAGCATCCAGCAAAGGTCCTGCCTTGAATACATAGGTGCCAGTATTGATTTCATGGACTGCCAGCTGCTCTGGCGTGCCGTCCTTCTGCTCCACAATGGAAGTCATCTGGCCTTTCTCATCCCGAAGAACACGGCCATAGCCGAAAGGATCAGTCAGAATGGCTGTCAGTACGGCAGCAGATGCATTTTCCTTCCGGCAGGTCTCTGCCAGGGATGCAATCGTTTCACTCCGAAGAAGAGGGGTATCGCCGCAGATGACAAGCACATAACCCTCCCGGTCCGTCAGGAGAGGAGCCCCCTGCATCACCGCATGGCCTGTGCCAAGCTGCTCTGCCTGGTGGACAAAATCCACATGCTGTCCTGAAAGATCCTTCCTCACCAGCTCTTCCTTAAATCCTGTAATTACCACACACTTTGCAAAACCGGCCTGCCGTACCACCCGGATTACCTGCTCCACCATAGGCACACCGCACACGCGGTGCAGAACCTTCGGTAAAGCGGACTTCATGCGAGTCCCCTGTCCGGCAGCCAGAATCAGGGCTGTTAAATCTGCCATTGTTCCTCCTGCTGCAAACGACCTGAAAACTATATATACACGGATATCATTGTCAAATATAAGTAAAACCCTTAGCTTTTATTTTAGCAAATGAGAATGATCATGGCAAGGTAAAATAGAGAGAGTCCTGGCCCATTCTGTTCGCCCATCTGTTTCAAAAAGAATTATGAAAACTTTCTCCACCAGTTTCCTGTTTATAAGGATACCATCTTCCTCAAGCCGGGCAGAAAATTTTTGCCTCTCCTTTCCCGCCTGTGAAACAAAAAAGCAGCCCCACAAGGGAGCTGCTTTCGGCTCGCAGGAAACCATGTCCTTTTCTCCACAGAAATGAGAAAGGCGGTTCCCTACATCTTTGATGCTATAGCATCATGGATCAGGGCTGCATAAGCTGCGGTACCTTCGTTATTGGGATGGATATTGTCCCCTCCCAGCCATTCAGGATGCTTTGTCACTTCCCCCTGCCAGTCTACCAGTGTGACATTAGGATATGCCCGGGCTATCTGTCTCAAATAGGCATTGTTGCTGTCCTGCCAGCTGGTGGCGGGACAGTGGACAGTGACCCAGAAAATATGGCGGTCAGGGCCCAGGTAGTCCAAAAGGCCCCGGGTTTCCTCTTCGTACTGACCATCCAGAGGACCATTGGTACCAAGAGAAACCACCACCGTATTTCCGAGGACTCCCATCTGGTTCATCTGACGGGCCACGTCAAGACCAGCGCCTACATAACGGGATACCTTGGCATCAATGTAGCAGTCCGGGAGCACATCTCTCAGTGCCATGGCAGAGCCAAGCATGACAGAATCCCCGATGCAGGCCACATGATCCAGAGCAGGCCGGCTCTCAGCCCCCTTCTCCTCAGGAATGGGAACAGCTTCAGTCTGCTGGGCTTCCAGCATCTTTTCATTTTCTGCAAACTGTTCCTTCATTTCAGCCATATCCGCAGCCCGGCTATCGGCGGAATTCCAGATGCCCCGGCATCCGTAGGCCATGAAGGGAAAAGCGGGCAGGGAAATCAGAAGGATGGCTGCCGCCTGAATCGCCATTTTTCTCGGGTGAAGAAAGAGCCGGGAAGGGACGGAAAGAAGCCCTGAAAGAAGCTCCGTCCACACCGAGAGTAGAAGGATGAGTAGAAGCTCCAGCGCTTCCATGGCATAAGGCATGGTTCCTTCCCATTTCATATAGCGGAAAAGAAAAATAACCGGGTACTGCCACAGGAAAATGCCATAGCTGTATTTGCCGATCCAACGGAAAAGGGGATTATCCATGAGCTGTCCAAAAGGAAGCCTGCTGTCCGCTGTTCAGAGAAGAAGCAGCAGAAATACCAGGGTATAAGCCCCCATAGCCCACTGATAAACCTGGGGAAACTGTCCATCCAGCAGCACATAACCGGCGCCTGTGAAAAGGAGGGCAAAGAGGTAGAGCAAAGAGACTCCGCTTTTCCGGAAAGTTCCCATTTCTTGGGAAGGAATGCGGCGAGCCAGGTAAAATCCCAGAGCCCCACCAAGAAGAAGGGCATAAATTCGGGTATCGGTGCCGTAATAAAGCCTTGTCATATTCATGCCTTCTCCAAAATCAAAAGGCATGATTCCCATAGCTGCCACACCACCTGCCAGAAAGAGAAATGTGCCAGCCCGGGGACTCAGCACCCTGGAAACGACTATATAGAGACCAAAAAGAAGAGGCCACAGCAGGTAGTACTGCAGTTCGATTCCCAAAAACCAGAGATGGGTAAAAGGAGACTGATTGGCCATTCTGGTAAAATAATCAGCATTTTCGCTGATCTGCCACCAGTTATTGTATCCCAGCACCACCGATACCACTTCCATCCGGATAGCTTTGATCACATCCGGCGCCAGGACGGAATATATCCCTACCGTCAGTAAAATCATAATCAGGAGAGAGGGGTATATCCGTTTAATTCTTTTCCATATATAAGACCGGAGGGAAAAGGAATGGCTGATTCTGCTCTTTTCGCTCGTATAGGCCAGAAGACAGCCGGTCAGTACGAAAAAGAGGGATACTCCCAGCCAGCCGCCCCGGATTGTATGGGGAAACATATGAAACAGGGTAACCCCCGTGATAGCCAGGGTCCGAAGGCCATCAAGCCCTGAAATGCGGTTTCCCTTGCCGTCCTTGGAAGGAAAGCCGTTTTCTGTATCAGAAGCAGTGTCTTTCACTGCTGCATATTCGTTTTTCATTTGACTTCTTTCTATCCGGCATGTTCCGGAAATGACAGGTTATTTGAAAAAGCAGGAATCCCTTCGCCAGATCTGCCTTGTTGAAGATTTGGATGCCGTGGGCGCTCCTGAGATTTCTCAAGAAAAGCGCCTGTGATTTTCTGCAAGTGTCCTATATTTTATATCATTTCCTCCCCTTTTTCCATCAAAAAATCCCTTTTTTTCGATGGGAAAAAAGGGATTTTTTAATGATGCAAAGAGTTCTTTCATCAGAAGGGGCCTTACTTTTCTGATAACTTCTTCACCCTGTCCGAAAAAGCTGGCCTACCGCCCATGGATTCCGCACTCCTTACGGCATCCAGAATGGCCAGGCGGATTGCTTCTTCTGCCAGATAGCCCACCGTGTCCACCGGCGCTTCCACTTCGCCGGAGGCCATGGTGAATACCGTATCTCCGTCCATAGTAGTATGGACCGGACGGATAGCCCTGGCATAGCCATCATGAGCCATGCCGGATACTGCTTTGCACTCCGCCTTGGTAAGTCTGGCATTGGTCATCACACAGCCGATGGATGTATTGGTGCCCATGTGCCTTTGAAAGCCTTTCATCATCAGTTCATGGGAAGAAATAAAATGGCTGTCATCATCGGACAGTGCACCGGCCAGAATGTGATCTCCTTCATAGATTTCGCCGCAGGCATTAACTGCCATGTAGGCGCCCACATAGAGGCCGCCGGGAAGTCCGAATTCCGCATAGCCGGCGCCGCTTTTCATGGCATGGGCAAATCCCCTGAGTTTTCCTACGGACGCGCCGGTACCGGCGCCATAGCAGCCCACAGGAAATGTATCAGAGGCTCTGGAAGCTGCCAGATAGCCCATTTGTATATCCGGATGGGCATGGCTGCTGCCTATGGACAAATCAAAAAGTACGGCGCCGCAGACAATGGGCACTGTAATATCACCTACCGGAAATCCTGCTCCCTGCTTTGCCAGGTAATTCATAACGCCGCTGTCTGCCTCCAACCCGAAGGCAGAACCACCGGAAAGAACGACAGCATGGATTTTCTGTACCGTCTTTTCCGGACTCAATAAATCAGTTTCCCTGGTGCCCGGTGCACAGCCTCTCACATCGACGCCCGCCGAAGCGCCATCTTTAGGCGCCAGAATGACCGTCACACCGGTGAGGCCTTCCCTGTCATCCGCCGTACCGATAGTAAAGCCCGGCACATGAGTTTTTCTGTATTCCATTATACTTCCCCTTTTCTGGCCATAGAAAGGCATCGCTTCAAATCCTCCGGCACCGGTGCCTCAAAATGCATGGGCTTTCCGGTGACCGGATGCGTGAGGTCCAGTGTCCAAGAATGAAGAGCCTGTCCTTCGATAGGAAAATGATCTTTCTTCCACCCATAGAGAGGATCATTCACCACAGGATGGCCGATGTAGGCCATGTGCACGCGAATCTGGTGGGTACGGCCCGTTTCCAGCTTCAGTTCCAAGAACGAATAGCCTGGCATAAACTCCTCTACTCTGTAATGAGTGACTGCGGGCTTTCCGGTTTTAGGCTGCACGTCCCATTTCATACGGTCCTTCACGCTCCGTCCCAGAGGCAGGCGGATGACCCCTGTATTTCCTTCCATCTGCCCATGAACCAGGGCCAGATAATGACGCTGGGCTTCATGGGCCCTGATTTCTTCCTTCAGTACAGGAAATGCCCTTGCAGATTTAGCCGCCACCATAACGCCGGACGTATCTTTGTCCAGCCGGTGCACAATGCCCGGACGGATGGGATCCTCGCAGGCAGTAAGGAGGGAAGGTCCGCAGTGATACAGGAGCCCATTGGCCAGCGTGCCGTCAGGATTTCCAAACCCCGGATGCACCACCATGCCCCGGGCCTTATTAATCACAATCATATCCTCATCCTCATAGAGAATTTGAAGGGGCAGGTTCTGGGGCACCAGAGTGAGCTCCTTCTTTTCTTCCCAGGAAAAGGAAATTTCATCTCCCGCTTTCACATGGTAATTGGGCCGAAGCATTTTGCCGGAGAAAAGAAGGGCCCTTCCCTCCTTCATCTGGTTCTGCACCTCTGACCGGGTCAGTCCCGAAGCATCCTGCAAAACTTTATCCAGCCGGGTTCCCTCTTCTTTTTCCGTAATATGACAGGTAATCTGGTTCATTCGCTGTGTCTCCAAAAGTAAAAAGCAATGAGGCCTACGCCGAGGCAGATGAAAATATCGGCCACGTTAAAAATAGGCCAGATGCGGAAATCAAAGAAATCTACCACCGCTCCAAGACGGACGCGGTCAATACCGTTTCCTAAAGCGCCGCCAAGAAGCATGCCCACCGCCGCGGGGAAATAGAAAGGCTTCTGCGGAATCCTTTTCCTCATCACGAAAAAAGCAGCGAAAAGGACGGCCACAATGGCCAGGAAAAACCAGTCCTGATGGGGCAGAAGGCCGAAGGCAGCGCCGGGGTTCAGGATATAGGTCAGATGAAATACGTTCCGTATGAGCGGAATCGTTTCACCCAGCTCCATGTGGCTGACTACAATCCATTTCACCAGCTGGTCGAAAACAGTTACGAAAATAGCAATCAGTACGGTCGTCATAAAATCCTCCTGGCTTGTATTATATCATATGGGAATCAGAGATTATACGAGGTTTATATAGAGAGAGGCGTACCGAAAGGAAAGCCTGACAGCACCTGCCCCACCAAAAACGCAAAAACCGCAGAGCGCCAGGTTCTGCGGTTTCATCTGTCTCTATTAATAATTAATAATTCACAAAAACTTCCACATTCTGTCTTCCAAAATTGTAGCATTCTTCGAAGGTTTCCATGCACAGGTCGATACGGTCGCCGATAATGGCTCCCCCTGTATCGGCTGCCACTGCTTCGCCGTAGTTTGGAATATAAACGGTGGAGCCCAGGGGAATGACTCTGGGATCTACAGCCACTGTGCCATGACCTGCCCTGGTGCCGGTAGCAGTGATACCGAAGCCATCGCCATCAGTGGGATGATAGGCGCTGGCATTCATGCTGCGTACATAGCCCTGGGTACCTTCCACATCTCCGCTCTTGGCAATGCCCGGGGTTCCGTGGGCAATCACTTTTACATCTCCTGCTTCTGCCTTGATAACCTTACCGTCAGAAACGTATTCTTCCATTTCCACTTCCCTGCGGCCCGGAGTGCCTTCCTGCACCACTTCCAACTGTCCCGGCTGCAGGCTGGCATCATACCATTTGTGATAGTGAACAGGAATGGATTCCGTCCGGTTCACCACCCGGGAAGTATAAGGCACCACATGGATCTGCATGCCCTGGGTAACCTTCATCATACCATCTTCGATGGGCATCATTTTCTTCCAGTCATATCCAGCTTCGTTCACCACGCCCTGCACGGTCTGCTGAGTAGTATACACGGTTTTGGCTCTGCCATCGGATACAATGGTGACCGGCACCGCTCTTTCCACTACCACCACAGCGCCATTTTTCACATCGCTGCTGCTGGTCCAGAATTTGTCATAGGCATTCAGAGTGACTTCTGATTCGCTCAGCACTTTTTTGAAGCTGTTTGACCTGGTGGTAACCACCTTTTTGGTTTTGCCATCATACACTGTGACCACTTTATCTTCATCGGCCGTGCCAAAGCCAAAAGCCATGGTAAGGTCTGTCTGGGCTGCCATGGACAGAAGAAGAAGGGAGCACAGTGCTGCTTTTGCTGCTTTTTCAAAGGTTGAATGTTTCATATGTTTCTCTCCTATGGCTGTCATTCTACCATAGGTAGACTTTTTGTCAAATTTCATTGAGTTGACATTTTATGAAATCAGATTTTATTCAGTATTTATCGTGTATTTTCCATTTATTCATCCTATTTATTTCGTGCAATAAAATCATATCTGCAGTCATAAAATATCTATTTTATCCTGTTTTTATCGTATATTTCCAATATGGCTGATTGTCAATTTTGTCCCCCCATAATGGACATTAGAGATAAATTAGTATATGATGAGTTCGGAATAGGCCGTTCTTTTCGAATTTCCGCCCTATCTAAACGTTTCCCGAGCCTCTGATTGTAAACTATCAGGAACACGCTCTATTTCTTGGAGGTGGCCCTTTTTTGTCCCATGTCAAGGGCTTTATGAAACCTGCGTTCGCTTATATATTTGCCTTTAGTGGGACTCCATAGCATAAAAATCCCTGTTTTTTATAAGATTCTCCCAAAATCATTAATATTTTAAGGCAAAAGTGGAAAAGAGAAGGACTTCATTTCTTTCATGCTCTTTCTTTTTTCTATTGCAAATCATTCTGATTAATCTATCATTCTATGAAAAAAAGCCCCGAATTTCGGGGCTTTTTCCTCTTTATTCATGTTTACCGAATACCGGCACATAAGGTTCCATTTTCTGGGCCAGGGTCATTTCATCCTCCCGGTCCCTCTGTTCCGCCAGCTTCTGGAACCTAGCCTGGGCGGCCACCTTGTTTTCCGGGGCGATAAATTTCCGCCAGCTGCCGTCGGACTGCATAATGTGGGCTTTCTGGTTGTCAGCCAGTTCCAGATCAATCATGTTTTTCAGCCTTCTGCAGATATCAGGATCCTTCACCGGAATCATCAATTCCACCCGGTCATTTAGATTTCTCGGCATCCAGTCGGCACTGCCGATATAGAGCTCTTCCCTGCCGCCGTTGGCGAACCAGAAGACGCGGCTGTGTTCCAGGAAGCGGCCAACCAGACTTCTCACAGTAATGTTGTCGCTCACTCCCGAAATGCCAGGGATAATGACGCAGATGCCCCGGACGATAAGTTCGATTTTCACACCGGCCCGGGACGCTTCATAGAGCTTGGCTATGATTTCCTTATCCAGAAGGGAGTTCATCTTGGCAATCATATGGGCCGGTTCTCCCTGCAGGGCAAAATGGATTTCCCGGTCAATGAGCTCCATGCACCGCTGGCGCAGGTTAATGGGGGCCACGATGAAAGAGTCCCAGATGGGAGGATCAGAGTAGCCGGAAAGGAGGTTAAAGAAAGCGGAGGCATCACTGCCGAAGCGGTCGTTACAGGTGAAAATGCCGAGGTCCGTATACAGTTTGGCAGTGGAAGCATTATAGTTGCCTGTAGCCACATGGACATAGCGGCGGATGCCATCCTTTTCCCTGCGAATCACCAGGGTACACTTGGAATGGGTCTTTAGCCCTACCAGGCCGTAAATGACGTGGGCCCCTGCTTTTTCCAGACGCCTTGCCATGAGGATGTTGTTGGCTTCGTCAAACCGGGCCTTCACTTCCATGAGCACCGTCACCTGTTTCCCGTTCTGCGCAGCTTTCTCCAGGGCCTGGATAATGGGGCTGGAAGAGGAAACGCGGTAAAGGGTCTGCTTAATAGCCAGCACATTGGGATCCGAGGCAGCGGAAGCCACGAAGTTGACCACGGAATCGTCGAAGGACTCATAGGGCAGATGCACCAGAAGGTCCTTTTCCCTGATCATATCAAAAATATTCTTCCTGCCGTCCTTACTGAGCTGAATCATGGGCCAGGGGCGGTGAGGATGGGCCTCGGGGTAGCGCAGGTTATCATAGCCTTTGATGCCGCAGAAGGAGAAGAAAGCGGTCACATCCAGAGGGCCGTCAATTTCATACATATCTTCGGACCCCAGATTCATTTCAGAAGTCATGAACCGGCGCATGAAACGGCTGGTGCCCCGTTCATATTCCAGGCGTACCGCTTCGCCGCGCTGTCTCTTTTTCAGCTGCTTTTCCACTTCTACCACCAGATCCTGGGCATCTTCCTCGTCCAGGTTCAAATCGGCATCCCTGGTAATACGGAAAGGGCGGGCTTCCAGCAGGTCAAAGCCGATAAACAGGCGGGCTGCAAAGTGGCAC
>ULNY01002785.1_pt1 | contig 22094 bp, 24 predicted proteins | sample 1952071 | NCBI WGS metagenome assembly ULNY01 (sample SAMEA4835589, study PRJEB28245) | human gut metagenome | biome: gut microbiome; material: fecal sample | place: Denmark | collected 2008 | reverse complement strand
ACTCCAAATAATATGTTTTGAAAATCATATACATTATTTGCTTCTACTGGTGTTATACCATTTGAAATTAATTCAGTTGCTGTCTCAGGTACAGTTATTAATTTTATCTTCTTGCCATTTAAATGAATTATGTTTTTATATTTTGAATCAACATCATTTACTGACAATTCCTTAATTGCATTTAAAACACTAGTTTTACCACCTGCAGGTCCCCCTGTTAGTACAATCTTAATAATATCCATTTACTAATCCCTTTCTTAAAAAACTATTGGCCATAAAGTTTTTATAACCTTATACTAGCAACCCATTAATAATAATGCAAATACAATTTTTTTATAGGAATTATAACAAAAATTAATAAAAAACCCAAGTCTATAACTTGAGTCTATAACATTATCTATATTCAAAGAAGAAATCTAATATTCTTACCTTATCTCCTGGTTCAGCACCTAATTCAATTAATTTATCATCTACACCCATTTTTCTAATCTTTTTAGAAAAACGAGCTAATCCCTCATCAGTGAATTTAGTCATTTTAAATATTTTTTCTATTTCATCTCCACGAATTACCCAACAATCATCTTCTTTAGTGATTGTATAAGGTTCATCTTTTTTGAATTTATACAATACATGAGATTCAAATTTATCATCCTCATACAATGCAGTAACAGGAATTTCATCTAACATATCCGCAAGTGCAGTTACAACATCCTCTAATCCAGTATTAGTCATTGCACTTACTTCAAATATTTTCTTGTCTCCTATTTTTTGCTTAAACTTTTCAAGATTCTCTTTTGCAGAAGGTAAATCCATCTTATTAGCAATTATAATTTCTGGTTTTTTTAATATATCTTTATTAAAATTTTCTAGTTCTTTATTTATAGTAACATAATCTAAATAAGGATCTCTTCCTTCAAACGCACTCATATCTATTACATGAGCAATTACCCTTGTTCTTTCAATATGTTTTAAGAATCTATCTCCTAGTCCTTCACCCAAGGAAGCACCTTCTATTAAACCAGGTAAATCAGCAATTACAAAACTTCTTCCATCCTTAGTTCTAGCTACCCCAAGATTAGGATTCAATGTAGTAAAGTGATATGCCGCTATTTTAGGCTTAGCCTTTGATACACAAGATATAATAGTACTCTTACCAACACTAGGCATGCCAACAAGACCAACATCCGCAAGTAGTTTTAACTCTACTTTTAATTCTTTAACTTCACCAGGCTCTCCATTCTCAGCAAAGTTTGGCGCAGGATTTGATTGTGTTTTAAACGCAGTATTACCACGTCCACCACGTCCACCATATGCAACTACTACCTCGTCATCCTTCTCTTTTAAGTCCGCTATTATAAAGCCAGTTCCTAAATCTGTAACTATAGTTCCTTGTGGTACTTTAATAATAACATCTTCCGCAGCAGCACCATTCTGGTTCTTACCTCTTCCGTTTTCACCTTTTTTTCCTTTAATAGTTTTCATATATCTTAAATCTATTAATGTATGTAATCCCTCATCTACTTTAAATATAATGTTAGAACCATGTCCACCATTACCACCAAAAGGCCCACCCATTGCTACATATTTTTCTCTTCTAAATGCTAGGCAACCATCTCCACCATTACCAGCCTCAACTTTTATTACAACCTCATCTATAAACATATTATTAATCCCCTTTCATAACATAATTTCAGTATATAATGCAAAACATAAGTGGTCAAGTAAAACTTAAAAAGAAGATGATAGTCATCTTCTCTTTAAATAACGAAATTATTTATTATTTATACTAAGTCTTAAAGTCTTTGATTCAGACTTTTCTTCCATTTCTTTTTCCATTAATACAGAAGCAACTTCTACAGAATGTGCCTTAAGCCCACCTTTTTCAAGATCATTTATCAATGCTTTTACATTTCTCTCATGAATTGAATTAGGTACTTCTTCATTTAAAGAAACTTTCATTCTTTTTCCTAAACTTCCTTGAAATATATCCGGACACTTATCTAAAAGTTTAGAAACAAGACTCCTATCTTCAAGTAGATCTAAATACAAATCATCTGAGAAATAAAATTTATTAAGTGAATAATCTTCATTATTATTCGATATAAGAGAGAAACTACATTCTTCATCATTTGAAGAAAAATAATCTTTTAATTCTTCCATATTTTTAAAAAGTAGTATAAATGCTTTCATATCTTCTTCATTGAGAGAAAGTATCTTACGTCTATTATTACTGCTATCGATTTTAACTAATGTTGTTTTCACGCTTTTAAGCCTCCTTATTTATATGAAACATCTAATGTTTCGCCTTTTTCGGCGTGCGTTCTACATTTTATCAAAAAAAAGATGATTTGTCAATTACTAATCACCTCTATTAAGCACACAAATTACTACAAAATACGTTATCTTCTCTTAAATAGTGTATAACCAACTAATGCAATAACCAATCCTGCCAACCCAACTATAACATAATTTAAGCTCTTAGGATTATTTGCCGCATCATTTACAACTGCACCTGTTAAAAAATATTCAGAACAATGATTAATAACAAATTCAGCATAGCCATCCTTTACCTTAATATTTTTCTCAACAAATTCAACCTTTTTAGTCTTTTCATTGTAATAATATAAGTACAAATTATCACCATCACTAAACTTATCTTTAACATTAACCTTTATCTTAGCATCTGTAGGTAAATCACCATGATGAGAGAAAGATATATAAACCTTATTCCCTTCTGGTGCTAGTCGGTCTATCTCTTCTTTTTTAGTAGATGTAAAATCTATATTAAAATTAAGAGTTATTTTATCTTTTATTTTGTTTTTATCAAAACTCCAGGAATAACTAAGTCCTGTAGACTTTTCAGTTAATCCAATTACTACTTCATCATTTTTAATTGTTTTTGTTATATTATAATCGCTTTCATTTATACCGACAATGTCTACATACGGAGGTACTTCATCTAAAACCGATGCATAACAAATCGTTGGTATAAATAAAATTGCTATTAAAAATATTAGTAATTTTTTCATAGTACCTCCGGTATCGTTAGCTTTTAATCAATAATAATGTTAATGGAACCAATTGATAAGTAAATTTAATTAACATAAGTAGGATAATATTATTATTATATCTTGTATAAGCATAAGAAAATAAAAGTGCTGGTAAAAAATATGATAAAATATCAAGAACTATTATCTTAGAACTAAATCCTACAAAAGCAAAATTAATTAGTGTATAAACAGATGCACTTACTAGTATAAACACCCACTTATTCTTAATAACATCACTTATTGATTCTCTAAATATTAACTCTTCTGCAACAATTGCAAAAACCATTGTTTTAAAGATTTTATATGTTAAATTTAATGTATTTGAATCAAACAATAATTTTGTATTTCCATCTTGCATATTACTAGCTGTTGGCCATAACAAATCAGTTAATACACCCATGCATATATTAAAAATAAATATAATTGCAAACCATAACACAACAGTTTTTATAACATCAATAACTTTATAGTTTTCCTTTAAATCCTTAAGATCATTTTTTAAATTTTCACGATAAGCAAACACTATACAGATCAAGAAAATCAAATCGGCTACAAAAGATATTAATGTTGTATTTACAATATTAAATGTAGAAAATACAATAGAAATAACATTTGAATAAAGTAAATAACATATAAAAACCAAAAGTGTTTTGATAAGCTTTTCACTTGCATTTTTCTGTGAAGTATTATTTTTAATAACCTTTTCCTTCATATGAACACCCTACCTTTATTAGATTATAACACGCGGGTTAAACTTACTTCAAGCATTTACAAAGACTTTCAACAAAAAAGACTCTAAAAAGAGTCTAGTTTACATATTAGAAGAATCTAGATAACCATTTCCACATAATCTAAAAGCCTCCCTTCTTTTTTATACTAGTGAATAATCACTTGTTTGTATCACTTTTTAATATTCCCCTCTGACAATATAAGTATATATCATCTTTAGAAAAAATACAATAGTAATCAAACATTGTATATTATTTTATTTATAGAAACATTTAAAAAATGTAACTATCAAAAAAACAAAAAGCAGCATCAAAAATAGATACTGCTTTATATATATAAAATTAATCCTCTACTGGATAACAACTAACTTGCTTCTTATCTTTTCCTAAACGTTCAAATTTAACAACTCCATCAACTGTTGTATAAAGAGTGTCATCTTTTCCTCTTCTTACATTAGTTCCAGGAAATATTTTAGTTCCTCTTTGACGATATAGAATTGAACCTGCAGTTACTGTCTCACCGTCACCAGCTTTTGCTCCTAATCTACGTCCTGCTGAATCACGTCCGTTAGATGTTGAACCTTGTCCTTTGTGGTGAGCAAACAATTGTATATTTAACTTAAACATCATTATTCCTCCTCTATCTTTATATTTTTAGGATAATCATTTGCTAATTCTTTTAGCATATTTAACATATTTAATATTAGATTATCAACTATTTCATTGTTCTTATTTACAACTATTATAAAATTATCTTTTTTTTCTTCATAAGTAATATAATTCTTATCAAACATCATAATTGCATTTATTGTAGTTATCATAATAGATGAAGCACTACTGCAAACGATGTCTCTACCATAATCATCATATTCTGTATGACCTAACAAATTAATCTTTTTAAATTTATTATTTTCTTTTTTAACTATAACTTTTAACATTGATTAACCATTAATTTTTTCAATAAGAACTTTAGTGTATGGTTGTCTATGTCCTTGGCGACGACGGCTTGCTTTAGATTTTTGAGTATACTTAAAAATTCTAATTTTTCTTTGCTTACCATGCTTTTCTACTTTACCAACAACAGTAGCACCATCAAGATAAGGATTACCTACCTTTGAATCGATCATTAATACTTGATCAAATACAACTTCACTTCCAGCTTCTTGATCTAATTTTTCAACATAGATTGATTCACCTTCAGATACGTAGTATTGTTTACCACCAGTTTTAATTACTGCTTTCATATTATCCTCCTTTATATTTTCTAGACTCGCTATTAAGGTACTTATAAAGTTTCTAAACCTTTTCAATGCGGTTTGAACCCATAAAGGCTACAAACATTAAGAGTTTAACATAAATTCACTAGATAGTCAAATGTTTTCAGGTATAAATAATAAAATTCAAACTTCAAATATAGTCAATATTAATTATAATGTTTATTATATAAATGTAACTTCATTAAAAAAGATAGTTAAATAACTATCCATTTAATTACATATATTTTTCCATTGATTTCATCATTTGGTTAATTTGCTTTTGTGAAGGTTTTCTTCCCATCTGCATCATTAATGCTTTAATCATTTCCTCATTTATTGGAGGATTCTTTTTTAAGTAGTTAGTCATAACTTTCTTTGCAATAAAGAAACCAATAACTGCACCTATTAAAATTCCTATAAATACTTGCAATATATCAAGCCACATATTAGTCACTCTCCTTATGTATCTATTTTACTAAAAATTATATGTTTATACAAGTATTTTTATATTTGATAAGAAGAAATAATCATTATTTATAAAGTCACATACAAAGTAATTTCTATTATCTAATGCTAAAACATTAAAAAAATCCGTATAACTTTTATTAGTATTAATAAGTATATATGAATACTTAACTTTCAAAGCACTTACTTCATCTTTATATAAATTATTAATAATATGATTATCTCCTTTTTTTACATAAGTCATTTTATTATGTAGTTTTAAAAATATGTTTTTATCAACCTCATCCTTATCTATTCTATTAGCTAATTGTTTAAACATATTAAACCCATATTCTAAATCCTTTTTCCTCATGTAATATAATTGATGCAGTACATTATATAAACTATTTGGAGTTTCCTTATATAAATCTACATATTCACTTCTAATATCAAAAACATAATAAATTCTCATTTCCTTCACCCATAATAATAGTAATATTTATATAGTAAGAAAAATGTCAAAAAAAAGAACTACTTTAGTAATTCTTCTATTTTATTTTCGATATATTTTGCATCAAAATTATATTTATTTAACACATCTTTATAATTTCCACTACTACCAAATGTATTCATTGTAAATAAATGAGATTCATCACTTACAAACTGGTACCAAGAATATGGAGATGAAGCCTCTATAACAAATGTCTTAGATTTATCTGGAAGTATATTATCTATATATTCCTTACCCATTTTTTTAAATCTTTCTATAGATGGCATACTTACTACTCTTGTATCTATTCCTTTTTCTGTTAAAAGGTTGGCAACTTCAAGCGTTAATTCTGCATCTTCGCCAGAAGAAATTAATATTGCATCAAGACGTTTTAATTCTTCTTTTAATATATATGCACCATTCTTAACCTCGCCTACCTTAGTAGAATCAAGTATATTAACCTTATTTCTACTTAAAACAATAACTGAAGGCTCTCTTGTATCAAATATAGATTTGTAAGAGCCAAGTACTTCGTTCGCATCAATTGGCCTATAAACATTAAGATTTGGAATACTTCTTAAAGATATTAATTGTTCTACTGGTTGATGAGTTGGTCCATCTTCACCTACTGTAATTGAATCATGAGTAAAAACATATATAACTGGTAAATTCATCATTGCACTCATTCTTATAGCAGGTTTCAAATAATCAGAAAATGATAAGAAAGTAGATACAAAAGGTGTAAGTCCTACTAAAGCCAATCCATTAGCAATACCACCCATTGCATGTTCTCTAACTCCAAAATTAATTGTTCTATCTTCATAATCATTTAATTTTGCATAAGTAGATGAAGCAACATCAGCACTACCACCAATTAATAATTTATAAGACTTAGCAATTGCGTTTAGTATTTTACCAGAAGTTACTCTAGTAGCTTCGCAATTATCATCCGGAATATCATAATATAAATCTTTTAGTTTAACACTCTTTTTAGGGTTATCTAATTCATTTAATATTTCTTTATCCTCTTCACTTAAAGAAGAAATTTTACCCATCCATTCTTCTATTTCAGCATTACATCTAGTTATAATATTTTCACTAAAGTAAGTACTTGCTTCTGAAGATATTTGGAATGGTATATCTCTTAATCCTAATTTTTCTTTAATTTCTTTTACATCTTCACTGTCTAATATAGAACCATGAACCGCTTTTGTACCTTCAAGTCTTGAATATTTACCTATTGTTGTTTTAAATTCTATTATTGTAGGTAAATCACTTGTTTTTGCTTTAATAAATGCATCGTTTACTAAAGTTAAATCCTCAGGATCAGAAACAGTTATTACGTTCCAACCAATTGATTCAAATCTTAATTTAATATTATCAGTAAATGTTGTATTAGTATCACCATCAAGTGATATACCATTAGAATCATATAAAAGTATTAATTTATTTAGTTTTAACTTACCAGCAAGTGATAATGCTTCATAACTGATTCCTTCCATTAAGTCACCATCACCACATAATGCATAAGTATTAAAATCTATTACACCATCTTTTAATAAACTAGATAAGTATTTTTCACCTATAGCCATACCAACAGCATTTGCAATTCCTTGGCCCAATGGACCAGTAGCACAGTCAACGCCTGGTGTTATGAGCTCTGGATGTCCCGGTGTAATTGAATCTAGTTTTCTAAACTTTTTTAAATCATCAAGAGTTATATTATATCCTGCCATATGAAGCGTAGCATACAAAAGCGCAGAACCATGTCCTGCAGACATCACAAATCTATCCCTATTTATCCAATTTGGATTATTTGTATCTATCTTCAAATGATTTTGATATAGTGTAGCAATTATAGGTGCCGCCCCAAGAACTATTCCTGGATGTCCACTTCCTGCCTCACTAATCATATCAATCCCTAAGCCTCTAATATTATCTACTACTTTTTTATCCAAGGGATTTACATCTTTTTTCTTTATTAACATATCTCCACTCTCCTAAGATATTACATCTTATTTAATTAAGCTTTTATTTAATACTTTTTCTTTTTTCATTTCTTTTTCTATCATTCTTTTAATGTTTCTACCAAAAATTGAATTATCAAAATAATGATTATTTAATTTCTCTATTCTGTTATTATATTCATCAGAACTTATATCTGCATTCTCATATTGAAAATATAATTCAGATTGTTCAGCTTTATATCTATTTAAAGTGAATTCAACCAATTCCTCAGTTTCAAAATCACTTCCATATAAAAGATATGGATTAAAATATAAAGTGCCTAATATTCTAGTTCTATCTGTATCTTTATCTAAAAAGGATAAAACTGCATTTTCACTAGCATTAAAAAGAAGGGATAAATCTCCTTCTGTTATATTCAATCTTTTTAATTCTTTAGAAACATTACTACTATTAACTATTGTCATATATATTCCTCCGTTTCTGTAGGAATATATAATACTATTTTAAGATAAAATTGTCAAATTAGCCCCATAATTTTTCTGGGTATATATTGTTTTTAATCATTTCATCAATTGCAGAAGTTAATTCATTTTTATCTTCCTTATAAGTCATACCATGCCATACAGCATCTGTTTTAAGTATCTTACATGTTACTTTACCCTTCTTAATCTGTTCAAACACTACAGTAGGTATTAAGTATTCACATGTATCTAGCAAATCTTTATTTTCTTCTAAGAAACTTTTGAATCTCTCCTCAAGATAATCAAATATTTCAGGTTTAAACGCAAATAAATTCATAGATACCAAACATGAAGAAGGAACCTCAAATGGCGCTCTTCCATCAAGTGGAGTTGCAATTATTCTTGAACCATTTCTCTCAACTGAAGACTCAACTAATTCAGTTAAATAATCCCCATTACTTCTACAGATTCCTCTTTTTACAGCACCATTTTCAGTTATAGTATTTCCAACATAATATCCTGCCATTGCATAACAATTACTACTATTGTTTTCTCTTAAGAATTCTGATATTACTTTATAAGCATCAAATCCATAAAAATCATCAGCATTTATTATAGCAAATGGTTCATTTACTACATCCTTACAACAAAGGATTGCATGTGCTGTCCCAAGAGGTTTAACTCTGGTGATAGGGATATTAATACCAGCAGGAACATTATCATTTTTCTGAAAAACATATTCCACCTTAATTTTATCCTCTACTCTTTTTCCAACTGTTTCTCTAAAAATTTCATAGTTTTCTTCTTTAATTATAAATACTACCTTAGTAAAACCACATTTAATGGCATCATATATTGAATAATCAATAATGAATTCACCATTTTTACCTACAGGTTCAATTTGTTTTAAACCACCAAATCTGCTTCCCATACCAGCAGCTAATATAACTAATGTCATAAACCCTCCTATTTTTCATTAGATATTTTATTTATATATTCTTTAGCGCTCTCTACACTCTGTTCACTTGGAAACATAACATATAACTTTTGATGTGGATATGAATAAGTAAGTTCCATAGAACCAGTACCAGTTACTTGAGTATCAAGTATTTCATATTTAGTTATATCTTCTAATTCATATTTAATAAATGCAGTTATATCCTTCATATCCATGTTAGTTGCAAATTTACCATCTAACGAATTAAGAATTGATGTATAATCGGTTACTACCATTGCACTCTTTGATAGTTTATTGAATATTCCCTTTATTACTTCTTGTTGATTCTTGATTCTATGATTATCCCCTTCAACGTATGAATGTCTTTCTCTTGCAAAACGTAGAGCACACTTACCATTAACTGTATTAGTACCAACTACATATTTACATCCATCTAAACTCATTGCCTTATCAGAATATATTTCAATTGGTCCAATTATATTAACAAGTGACTCAACTGTAGTAAAGTTTACTCTTACATAATAGTTTATATCTATTCCAAATAAATCTTCTATAGTTTGAACCACAGTATTAATTCCATATATACCAGCATGAGTTAATTTATCTTTATAACCTGTTTTACCATGTAATTGAACATAATAGTCTCTTGGTATTGATGTTAACAATACTTTATTAGTATTAGGATTAATTGTCGCAATCATATTAACATCGTTTCTTGTGGTTTTATTAATTGTACCATAAGAATCCATTCCACTAATTAAAACATTAAATGAAGTATTTTTAATACTAACCTTTTTGGTTATATCTTCAACATCCTTAGTTATATCTATTGTTTTAAGTACTCTTGTTCTTTCACTAAAATCAGTATATTTTTCTTCTAAATCTTCTTTTATTAGATCACTTACTAATATTGAATCAGTCTTAGCAGTATATAATCTATCTTTTAAAGAATCAATATTCTTAACGGTAGAATAGTTAAGTTCCAATTTTATTTTAGATAATACTTCTTGACTAGTTCCTTCATAATACGTTAAATTCTTACCATATAAATCAGATATCTCATCGTATTTAGATTCTTTCATTACAATTATATAATAACTTGTAATTTCTTTTTTTATAGTATTTAAATTATTCATGAAATGTGTTGTTTTATTTAAATAATATATTCCACATGAATAACCAACTATCATAAGAATAGTAACTATATATGCAAGTCCTTTAAATAGTTTAAAAACAATATTATCAGAAGATATAAATAGAAAAACATCTGTTATTATAGTTACAATATAACAAGTTGCAACCAGTAACATAAAATATTTATCTGGTATTACATCAATCTTCTTAAGTATAACTATAAATATAGTTGTAATTATAAATAATAGTATTCCTGCAATTATTCCTATAATATTTTTCTTTTTCATAATAACCACCTAACTGACTAAAAAGTCACAATTTCTTTTTATTTTTTCATAGTAGTCTTTACCAGCTACTTTATTAAACAATTTATCTATTTTCTTCCAATTATCAATAAGTGTTGTTCTATCAACTCTATGTAAATCAGTTCCAAGATAATCTACATATCTATGTTTAAGCATATACTTTAAAAGCTTTTCAGCACTATCTCCATATCTACCAATTATACTAGTATAATTACATTGAAATAGTACTCTCTCACGTCTTAATTCATCAACTAAACTATAATCATCTTGAAAATAAGTGTATCTTTCAGGATGTGCAATTATTGGTAAATACCCAGCGCTTTTAATTTCAGAGATAATATCAAGAAGTCCTATTATTTTATTATGAAATGGAAGTTCAATGAGTAAGCAATTAGTATCTCCTAGGGTTTCTATATATCCATCCTCTACCAAATTTACTATATTCTCATTTATAAATATCTCATTCCCAATAAATATATTTACATTAATATTATTTTTCTTAAGCTCATCTCTTATTATTTCAAGCTTTTCTTCCTTTATTTCATTGGAAGCACTATATTCACTATCTTCTATATAGTGAGGAGTTATTATAAGATTATCAAAGCCTATAGAACTTAATTTTTTAATAAGTTCTATAGATTCTTCTAAACTCCTTGCTCCATCATCTATTCCATATATTAAATGTGAGTGTATATCTGTCATTATTTCACCTACTCATAGTAATTAGAATATTTACCCCTTTTTGTTGTAGGAGCTTTATTTACAACAACCCCTGCGATATTAGCATCAATTTGTTCTAATGCTTTTTTAGTTTGATTTAATTCATCAATTGAAGTATACCCTATAGTTGTAACTATTATAACTCTATCAACTAGATTTGCTAGTACTAGTGAATCAGGAAGTCCATTAACAGGAACTCCATCAAATATAACTCTATCAAAATTTTCTCTAAATATATTTATTAACTTCTTACAGCTAGAAGAGTTTAAAAGTTCACTAGGGTTTGGTGGAACAGTACCACGTGATACTATATACAAATTTGGTATAGTAGTTTTCTTTATATATTCAGGAAGATCTTCACTAGTTCCTGATATTAACATATTTGAAAATCCTTTAGTAGCAGATTGATTAAATATTTTATGTACTCTTCCAAGACGTAAATCTGCATCAACTAATAGAACCTTTTCTCCTGTTTGAGCAAAAGCCGCAGCTAAATTAGCACTTATAAAACTCTTTCCTTCTCCAGGTACTGAACTAGTAACAAGTAATACTTTAGCATCATCATTTGCAGTAAACTTTAAATTTGTCCTTATTGTTCTTATATCTTCACTAATGTTTGATTTTGGTTTACTAAATACGATTAATTCATCTTTCATTATTTTCTACCACCTTTGCCATACATTTGAACACTACCTAATATTGGAAGTTTAATTTTTTGTTCAACTTGCTCAACTGATTTAATTGTTCTATCAAAGTAGAATATAACAAATGAAATTCCACATCCTAGTACAAGTCCAACCATAACATATATAATAAGTTGTTTAACAACATTTATATTGTATGGAGAAGTTGCAACTGTTGCTTCATCTAATATACTAACATTGTTCATCTTATATAGATCAATTACTTCTTTAGCAAATGAATTAGCAGTTACATTAGCTATATTTTTAGCTTTAACAGCATCTCTATCAGATACAGTAATTTTAATTATTTCAGTTTCATTAACAGAACTAACAGAAATCTCGTTAACAAGAGATTCATAACTAGTATCAAGTTCTAACTCTTTTATAACCTGATTAAGTACTCTTTTAGATTTAACTATCTCTGCATATGTACTAACCAAGTTTTTATTAAGTGTTACATCATTTTGTGTAATACCATTTGACGTAGTAGTAGAACTACCTAATATCACGGTAGTATATGATTGATACATTGGCTTTTGAATTAAAAATCCATATATACTGCCTAAAATACATACTGCTGCGGTAATTGTTATTATAAAACCTATCTTACCTTTGAAAAAATTGAATAACTCCTTTAAATCGATTTCTTCCACTTATTACACCTCTTTATTCTAGATTTATTCTAGTATAACATAATACAACAAGTTTTTCTATAAAAAATATATTTTTAAGTAAATTTAAAAATTGGCGATTATAAATCACCAATTAATTTATTATTATTTTGATATAATTTTGATGAATAATTAATTATATTGTCATGGGCAAGTCTATAAACATAAAATGATTTTATTACATCAAAAGAATTAATATCACTAGGTTTATTTTTTATTAAATTATAATATTTATTATCAACCATCCAATTAAGTGCTGTTAAATCTGCTTTTTTCTCGTATTCGTCTGTTGATATATCGTCAATAGAACTAATTATACTACCATTTTTTGCTCTATTAAAATCACTTTTACAATGTGCAAGTTCATGTAATAATGCAAAATATATATCAGCAAATCTTTTATGCTTTTTTGTTATATATATAGCAGGTTTATCATTTAAAACTTTAAATGCTCCTCTAATTTTAGAACCCGGTAAATCATCTTCAATTGCTAAATATATACCATTTTTATTGAATTCTTTAATTAAAGATTCCCCGTCAAAAATATTTTTCTTTGCTTCTTCTCTTATATAGTTAACTAAATTAGATATATTTTTTTTATTATATTCAGAAACTTTTTGTTCAATTACAACCTTATAACAACGTTCCAACCATAATGCCAATAGCTCTGGCTTATCATTATTACTTTTATAAAAAATTGTATTATCTTCCTTATATAATATTTCAGGATTTGTTATTCTAAGATATTTTAATATTCCTTTAGCTACACTATAAGGATTCCTTTCATCACTAAATTTATAATTATATTTCTTACTAAACTCTTTATAATTAAACTTATTTATATATTGCGTTATAGTAATATTATTATTCTTAATATATTCATCAATTAATTTATCCATCTTATAATTAGACTCAACATTTTCTATATAACTAACTGGTATACCAGTAACAAAAGAAATGTTATATATCATATTTTGTGATAATTCAATATTTCCTTTTAATATATCATTTAAATTCTTAGGTGATGTTCCTATTCTTTCAGCAAATTCTTTTACACTAATATTATAAAATTCTAAAAACTCATTTAATTTTTTACCAAACTTATTCATCATAAAAAATCACCCTTACCTTTCTCTAATATACTTCTTTTATACTCTTTTCTACACATAGACTAACATATAAGTTAATCTATGTAAATATATATTTAAAAAGAACTGTAAAAATTCCATTTACAGTTCTTTTCTTTGTATTAAAGTTCTTATCTTACACCCAACTTTTTTTGTTTTCCTTTTAGTTTAGAAATATAATTATCAGCTATTTCATTACATTCCTCTGCTGACAAATCTTTTTGATTTTCTATTCGATATGATATTAATTCATCAATGAAATCTTTTAGATATTTTGGAGCATTTAAAAATTTATATTCATCAGTATAGAACTGATACATATGTGTATTTTTCACATATTTAGCATCACAACAATACAGAGGAAATCCATTATCAGTAAATAGAGCAGATATTGAATAATCTACATCAAGTGGTTGATCTTGTTCTGGAAAATCTCCATTTTTTGATATATATCCACATACTATATTCTTTTCAAAATTATATTTTAAATTATTATATAGATCAGGATAACGAATCATTTTAATAGTTGCACTTTTTTCTTCAAACACATAATTTCCATCTTCATAATAGCTCACAATCTTAGCTAATGATGAGCCAATAACCTTTAAATCAAAGATTGATCTTTTAGGCAACCTTTTAAGAAATGCATTTCTTACATCTATTACATCACTATATTTTTCTTCTAATACATATAATCCTTCTTCGAAAAATTTTTCTTGTTCTTCATGCTTTTTATCATGTTGCTTTTCTAATTCGTTTTTTGCATTAACATATTCTCTGTCTATCTCACTTAACAAGTCAAAGTTCTTTTTTCTGAATTCAGCCAGTTCATTTTGATAGTTTCTATAAGTTTCTTCTGTTTCTTCTAAAATTTTAAACATAATTATACCTCCCAACTAAAATATATATTAAAAAATTATTAATGTCTAATATATATTTGTGATAGTTAATATTAAAAAAAGTTATAATTAAAAAATAAAAAACCGGAGGCAAACCTATTTTTAAGGTCTCGTCTCCGGTTGAGTGTAAAAAGCACCACACATCATCATAGAAGTGCTTAAATCGATAGAAATAACATTCAATAAAAAAGGCTCTCATGGGGCATTACCTCCTATAAGAGCACGCTTATTTGTTGAAAATCATTTCCTTTTTATTCTAATTTTTAATGTCATGCTTCCAAGTAAGCTAGTATCAGTTATCGATACGTGCCTCTTGGCTCTTTATTATAATTGCATTTTTCTTTTTTTCAAGTATCAATTAATTATTTCTAAAAATATCACGAGTATAGATTTTTTCCTTTTCATCAGCAATTTCCTCATCGAAACGGTTTGCTATGATGACATCAGATGTATTCTTGAAAGTATCTAAATCATGTTCTACTTTGTAACCTTCGAATAAATCTTCTTTTAAAGTAGGTTCATAAATTTGAACATCTACACCTTTCTCTTTAATTAAAGCCATTACGCTTTGGATAGCTGAAGCTCTAAAATTATCTGATCCAGCTTTCATTGTCAATCTATAAATACCAACTATCTTTGGTCCTCTACTAACTACCATATCTGCAATATGTTGTTTTCTAGTAGTATTAGCATCTACTATCGCTTTAATCATATTTTGAGGGACATCTTTATAGTTGGCTAGCAATTGTTTCGTATCCTTTGGAAGGCAGTACCCTCCGTAACCAAATGATGGATTATTATAATAATTTCCAATTCTAGGATCTAGGCATACACCTTCAATAATATCTTGCGTATTTAATCCTTTTAACTCTGCGTATGTATCAAGCTCATTAAAATATGAAACTCTTAAAGCTAAGAACGTATTAGCGAATAATTTTACCGCTTCAGCTTCTGTGCTATCCATATATTTAACATCAATGTCTTCTTTTATGGCACAATCACTTAGTAAGAATGCAAATTCTTCTGCTCTTTTTGACTTCTCTCCAACTATTATTCTAGATGGGAATAGATTATCATATAAAGCTTGTCCTTCTCTTAAAAATTCTGGGCTGAAGAAAATATTGTCTATTCCATATTTTTCTTTCATATTATTTACAAATCCAACTGGAATTGTTGACTTAACAACCATTACTGTGTTCGGATCACCAATTTTAATAACTTTCTTTATAATATCTTCTACTAACGAAGTATCAAAGTAATTAGTTTTATCGTCATAATTAGTTGGAGTACTAATAATAACAAATCTGGCTCCAGCAAATGCTTCTTTATAGTCTAATGTTGCCTTTAAATTTAAATCTTTTTCTTCAAAGAATTTTTCAATATACTCATCTTTGATTGGACTTATCCTATTATTAATTTTCTCTACTTTTTCAGGTATAACATCTAATGCTACTACCTCATATTTTTGACTAAGTAATGTAGCTAGTGATAAACCTACATAACCTGTTCCTGCTACAGCTATTTTCATAATATATTCCTTTCTTACTGGTAATTTTACTTATAAAAAATCTTTATACCATTTAGCAAATTTTCTTAATCCTTCTCTTAGAGAGGTATTAGGTTTGAATCCAAAATCTTTTTCTAACGGCGTTGTATCTGCATACGTCACTGGAACATCACCAGGTTGCATTGGTACTAATTCTTTGTGAGCTTCAAAATCATAATCTTTTGGCAAAACCCCCGCCATTACTAATTCTTCTTGTAATATATTCACAAAATCTAGCAAATTTTCCGGCTTAGAATTTCCAATATTGTAAACTTTATATGGAGGGATTGGTAATCCATCTTTTCCATTCTTTTTTTCAGGTGCCCCTTGCATAACTCTACATATGCCTTCTACTATATCATCAATATAAGTAAAATCTCTTTGACACTTACCATAATTAAATATTTTTATTTTTTCACCTTTTATAAGTTTGTTAGTAAATCCAAAATACGCCATATCGGGTCTCCCTGCTGGACCATATACCGTAAAGAATCTTAAACCGGTTGATGGAATATTATACAACTTTGAATAAGCATGTGCCATCAATTCATTACTTTTTTTAGTGGCAGCATATAAACTAACAGGGTTGTCCACCTTATCGTCAGTTGAATATGGAACTTTATTATTTGAACCATAAACACTTGAACTAGAAGCATATACTAAATGTTCAACCGGATTATTTCTACAAGCTTCAAGTATATTATAAAAGCCAATTAAATTAGAATTAATATAAGCATCAGGGTTAGTAATCGAATATCTAACTCCGGCTTGTGCTGCCAAATTAACAACAATTGATGGCTTATATCTTTCAAATATTTGATCTATTAAAATTTTATCAGACAAATCTCCTTTGATGAATATATAATTTTTAAATTTTTTTAGCTCCTTCAATCTATATTTTTTTATATTAACATCATAATAATCATTCATATTATCTAATCCAATAATATTTGATTCAGGATAATCGCTTAATAGTCTTTTACAAAGATTAGATCCTATAAACCCTGATGAACCAGTTACTAAAATTATTTTATTATTTAAATTAATTTTTTCCATTGCTTTCCTTCTTTCTAAATATACTTAGTGTATTAATTAATTGCTTAAATTCATTTCTACATAAAATACAATTAATTGTCATTACTATCAGAGTTACCACGCAGAATATAATTAATGCATAAGTTATCCACGAAAAATATGTATTACCACTTATATTAGGAATTAATTTTACTATTAAAAGCACTAATATTGTTTCAATAACACACATTAATATTTTCTTAACACTCATAAATATATCTCTATTAAGTATATATTTATTTGTATGATATATAAACTCTACTGTCCTTATTACCATTGCAACAAGAGTTCCTATTGCAACACCAACAATTCCATACTTACTAACTAAAATAATTGAAATAATTATATTAGTAATTGCTTCTACCCAAGCGCCAACCCTTGTTTCTTTAAAATGACCCGCTGCCAATGTTATTGAACTATATGGTAATCTTATTGCCCATATAAACTCACTTATTACTATTAAAAAAGCAAATAATGGCCTTATATAATTAGCATCAGTTATTCCATTAGTATAAACCTTAATAAACGGTACTATTAATACTAAAGTGCAAATATATAATATAGAAGTTATAGTTAAATATATTGTTTCATACATGTTAAATTTTTTAGTAAGATTATTATATTCTTTTCTTGCTATCATATCACCAAAAGATGCGTCAATGCCAAGAGTAAATGCTTGAATTAAAGAATTAATCCCTTTTAAAACCAGCATATAAATTGTATACACTGAAACTTCTATTAAATTAGAAAAAACAGTCAAAATAGTTATATCTGTATTGTTGTGAATAACAGATGCAATATGTTGTGCCAATCCATTCCATTTTTGTTTTAATTTGTAATTATTATTAGTTTCATTAAAATTAATTTTATATTTTCTTTTAACATATATATTTTGAAGTAAAGGTCTTCCGACAAAAATTAAACCACTAATTAATTTTATTGCATGGATTGAATAATTAAACTTAGCCATCACAACAATCGTTAACACACTTAATACATATGTTATTATTTGTATAATTGATATAACATAAGTTTTTTGTTCTGCCTGCAAAAACAATCTATATGTCATACCAAAATAATATTCTGCAAAAGTACTAATTGAAATTATAATAACTAGCAAAAATGTAAATATATAATCAAATTCTTTTGAAACAATAATTGGATAAATTATAGCGAGTATAATTAAATATACAATAAATATATATGATATTCTTTTAAAAAATCTTTCAGATGTTTTGAGTATATTAGCTATTGTTTTGTTATCTTTTTTAGCTATTGGTTTATATAATGCTGCTTTTACAACAGGTCCTACACCCGATTCTAATAGTGTAATGTATGCCAAAAATTGTGTAATAGAAGATACTAAACCATTAACACCAGATCCAAACGTTTGGATTATTATTTTGGGAACAACAAATCCATAAATAACTATTATTAACTGCAAAACTAAATTAGTTATAATATTATATATAGCTTTTTTACTTCTCATCTTTTTTCACCAAACTTAAATCTATTAAATCACCTAATTTCTTATCCCATTCTTCTGGTTCGAATTTAGTAAAGCCTGAATAATGATAGAAAGTTAATTCTCCAAAATAAACCTTACCATTTATTTCATAAAAGTCTACTCTAATTTGCGGAATATTAGCAGATAATTTTTTTGACAGTTCTAGCATTTCATCGAATGTTTTTGGTTTACTTATTTTACTTAAATCATTTGGATGCCCCTGTGTAAAAGGTAATAAATTAAAATCCAAATCATAAAAATTAAACTTTGTTTGTCCAATTTGTCTATCCTTAGCTAAAAACATAAATTTTGGTAATCCATTAAAACAAAAAAACTTATAGTCCCTTAATTCTTTTGTTTTTATATCTTCCATATATTTCTCAATTAAGATTCTGGGTTTAACATTTTTATACGGCCATTCTCTTCCAGAATAATAATAATTTCTTTTTAAAGATTTATTTATTTTTTTCCTTGCAGCATTTTTATCAAATTTATCTTTATCTTTACATATTATTAATCCTCCAGAATCATGTGTGCACTTTATTACAAACTGTTTGGGTAGTTTTTCAAAATCAATATCATTAAACTTATCATAAATTCCAATAGTTGGAATTATATATTTTTCACCTATAATACTAGCAACATATTTCTTAGCTTCATATTTATCAACCATTTTGGTATATTCAAAATTTCTGTCATATAATTTTAACCATTGTAATTTCTCATTGAATGATATAGGATTTTCAATATCAAGTCTTTTATTAAAAATCAATCTATATCTCCACTTAATATAGGTTTCATCCCCAAGCCAATTAAAAAAGCCATAATATTGTAAATATAATAATATTCTCCTTATCATAATTTTTTTCTTCCTTCTTTTTTTCTATTACTTTCTTGCAAAATTTGCCTCATGTAATTTTCCCATTTTTTATTTATTTTCAATGGGTTAAGCGTATTGCAAATTTTATGGGCATTTTTACTTATAAAATTTGCAAATTCTTGGTCCAAAATTATTTTTTCCATAGCCCCAGCCAATTCATCAACCGAATTCATGGCAACCAAAATACCATTAAAATCGTTTTTTATTAGAAATCGTGGCCCTCCGCAAGGACAATCGGTAGATATACAGGGCAATCCTAAAGCCATAGCTTCCATTAATGCATTGGGCATGCCCTCATAGTTACTTGATAAAACAAACATTCCATCTTTTCTTATTACATTTTGGATATTATTGACTTCCCCCATTAAAAACACTTTTTTTTCTAAATTTAATTCTTTAATACGATTAGTTAAAAGCGGCTTTAAATTACCATCACCATATATTTTTAACGTATAATTTTTATATTTTCTTTGAATATTATAAAACGCATCAATTATTATAAGTTGATTCTTTTGTTCAGTTAATCTTCCCACATTTACAATTGTTTTTTTTCTTTTCCCTGAATATAAATCACCAACAAAGTTTTGACTTATTGGATTTGGAATAACACACGATTTTTCTTGAATTTTTTGTGAAAAACAAGCTCGGGCTTCTTCGGTTTGAAAAACGAATCCATCAGCTTTTGGATATAACATTTTCATAAGTATTTTGTTCTTTAAACTTTTATATTCAATTTTCGGATCATTTCTAACAGATATTATCGACGGAAGATTCTTTTTTATTAACATCAATCTATAACTAGGTTCTGGCAAAAAAGAAACAGCCAAATCAGGCACTTCTAATTTAATAATTTTATTTAACATTCTAATCCTTTTTATATTTTTAATAATAATACCTTTTTTTAATTCCTTAGCCTCATCTAAATGATAGACCTTTATTTTATTATCAAGTTCATAATAAGTCTCATCATGTGTAGTTGTTACAATAATAACTTCATGATTTTTGATAAGAAAATTTGATAAATTTGCTATTACTCTTTCAGCCCCGCCTTTTTTTAAGTTGCCTATGGTAAATAAAATCTTCATGTTTGCCTCCTCATAACTTACATTACTTAATTTTTATTTTATTGAAAACAAATAACAATATCATAAAAGCAATAAATGCAAAAGAACTTGTCATTATATGATATGGATCTGCATAAATTATCGTCTCTATACCAATCGTTAATAATACATATATATATATAATTTTGAATGTTTCAACATTATGAATTTTATATATGCTTTGCATAACTATATCAAATAAAATTGCATAAAAAATCGGTAATATAATTATACCAGCAAATCCAAATTGCATATATGATATAGATATAAAATCTACTGGCATTTCCCCATATACACTTCCAACCCCTTTGATCGAACCAAACCAAAACATCGTATTAATATCACTGCATTTTAATATATTAAATTTCCCATACCAAATGCTGTTTGGCAACAGATAAATTGGAAATAAAATTAAATCCTTTAATAATCTATAATTCTCAATTTTTAAATTATTGAATATAACTTTGAAATTCAAAAATATAAAAGAAAATTCTTTATTTAGTTGCATTAAAAAGTTTCCATCAGTATTACGACCTAAAATTTTACCAACATTTACTATCCCAATTAAAAATACAATGCCCACCAAACAAACTTTGGTTAAAGTTTTAATATTAATATACTCAACATTTTTTTTCCTCAAAAACGCATATCCAAGTAAAACCAAAATATATATTGCAAATGAAATTCTACCCTTGTTTGAATATAATATAAAAAGAGAAAATATAAACGAAAGAAAAAAAAGAAAGTATCTAGAAATTTTATTCTTGTTAGTGTAAATCATACTTAAAAATATATACGAAGAAAAAATTATAAAATTTCTAAAAGCAATCAAAAAACTAAAAGGATTTTTTATTGTAATAATTCCACTTCTAATCAATGATGAATAATTTAGATAATTTTTATATCCTCCATATACTTTCAAATATAAATAATTTGAAATAATTCCAATTATTAACATTATTATTCCAACAATCATAATTTTCTTATCAGAAGATTCAGACTGAATATTAATATCATCTTTATTCTTATCAAAGAGTTTTTTAGTTAATATATTTTTTTTTCTCGCAACAAACAAAAAAGCATGTGTAGA
>ULNY01025844.1_pt1 | contig 22217 bp, 14 predicted proteins | sample 1952071 | NCBI WGS metagenome assembly ULNY01 (sample SAMEA4835589, study PRJEB28245) | human gut metagenome | biome: gut microbiome; material: fecal sample | place: Denmark | collected 2008 | reverse complement strand
GTGTTTTTTCGAAAATTTTCAAAAATTTTTAAAAAATTTGTGGCAATTGCCACCTTTTTGCCACCTAAACAGCGGTTTTGAACAAAAAAAGCAACAGTGTTGCAAAAAAAACCTACCTTAAAAGATAGGTTGTCAAATTTATATTTTTATTTACATGATTTTTTGAATTATAAAAATCAACAATGTTACCTATAAAAAATCGAGCAATTAGCTCGACAATTTTCGCTTGGTACCCCCATAGGGAATCGAACCCTAGATTCCGCCGTGAGAGGGCGACGTCTTAACCGCTTGACCATGAGGGCATATTTTCAAGCAGTGTTATATTAGCAAATAAATAAAAAAAAATCAAGCGTTTGCCTGATTTATTTTCCTAATGTTGATTTTACTAAATTATTGATATTGATGTCGGCAAATTTGAATGTTTCAGTTGATATTACTGTGATATTACTGCCTGCCCAACCGATTGCTCGTGTGTTTTTCTCAACATAATACCTTTCAGTTGTTTTGATTGACACGAATGCACCAGTTTTTCTGTTGATTTTTATTTCAAATGTTGCGCTAATTCCGCCGAAATTTCTTGTTTCTGCTGGTGAGTTCAAAATATTTTTACCCATATTATCAAACACGCCATCGACATTTGATTTCAATGTGAATTTCAAAACATAGTTTGAACCCATAATGTTAAATGAATCATTTGTTGCATTTTCTGATGTAAGTTTAAAATATGAATTTTTAACATCTGTTCCAAATTTATTTAAGTAATCTGCTTTTGAATATTTTGATTCATTTGCATTCAAGAAATTGCCGTCTGTGTTGTAGACTACTCTTTGAATAACTGAATTATCTGCTTCATTTAAATACATAAGATTTGAATAGTTTAAACCTTCACTGCTGTTGCTTGAACAAATTGATGTGATTAAACATTCTTCTTTTGTTTTGTATTTCTTTTCTGCTGAGTTTTGCCTTACAACAATTCCCATAACTTCGTCATTCACTGCTGTTTGACTTTTTGTGCTTGTGTATGAATAATTGTTCATAATTTTATAAGCATAATTCATAGCTGCCCAAGCGTTTGAAAAAGTTGGTGCTGTTGGCAAATAGTTCTTATCTTCCTTTACTTCAATATTTTCATCTTTTTTATCTTTGTCTTTATTACTATCGTCCTCAGCTGAAATATTGATATCTTGTTTATTATCTGGCTGTTCTGTTGCCAATTCGACCGCAGAAAAAATCACCACTGCTGAAATTAAAAATATGAGTGAAAAAATAATCCAATTATATTTTCTTCTGTTTAGTTCCACAAAAAACCCCTCTTTCACAAACTGACAAATTTCGTCAAATTGTGCATTTATTAAAACTTATGTAGTTGTCACTTGATTTATGACTATAATTTATCACATAATAAAATTGATGTCAACAAAATTATGCATATTTTTCAAAATTTTTGAATAAATATGCAAATTTATTATAATTATATATTTTTATCCAATTTGGACTGTAATGCCAAAATAAAATTCTTGATTGTGATGTCAATTTCGCTGCCAGCGGTGTAATCTGCCTTGCAACAAGCGGTTACTCTGTCGTCCTTATAAAGCGAAAAGCCTACATCTTTACTATCGCCATAAACAGCAATAGACATACCACCTTTACCTTTTACAACTTTCATACAAGGAATGTCGGTAAAGCCATCGCCAATATAGATGATATTCTCGTAAGGAATTGGCCTTATATCTTTTTGCATGACCTTATTAATGCTATCATCGGCGACATCTAAAATGCCTTTATTAATTCTAAAAATGAATTGTGTTTTGTTTGTATAATTAATCGCTCTTGCAGGCCAAACAACACAACCTTTTTCATCGTAAATATATTGGCAAGCATAGATTTTTTTGAATTCTTTTGCTATTGGACAACCTTCAACAATCTCAGTAAGCCCAGAACTGATTAAATAATGCTCGACTTCAAAACCATGGTCAGCACCAAATTTATTGATTTGAGAAAACCATTCTATTACGCCAGGGAAAAACTCAATATTCTTTCCGCCATCATTTAAGACCTTTCTAGTTAAAGGTTTGTTGATCTCATTAGCTCTCGCAACAAGTTCATACATGAACGCGAGCACCCTATCCATTTGATTTTTTGACGAAGTAACATCTAATTTTGAATAGAATGTGTCTGCATCAGTTTCTAAATAATCAAAAACGCCGTATTCTTGCATACTTTTCAAAGATAGCGTTTGGTCAAAATCGTATAAAATAGCAATTTTTCTTTTTTGCATCATACTTTTCCTTCTTATGTTTTCCTAATTTAATTATACCATATATATTATACCTATGTCAACAAGGCATGCTTTACAAAAAAATCCACGAAAATCGTGGATTTTAAATTACATATTTACATTATGATAAATTTCTTGAATATCATCATTATCTTCGAACATATCAGTCATGCGAGTGAAAGTTTCAAGTTGTTTGTCGTCCAAATCAACATAATTTTGAGCGACCATTTCAGTGTCTGCTGACAAGACTTTTCCACCGATGCTTTCAAGTGCCTTTTGAACCGTATCTAGCATATTTGGTGCACATGAAATTTCCCAACTATCATCGTTTTCACAGACATCGTCAGCGCCAGCTTCAACTGCTGCCATGAAAATATCATCTTCTGTCAACTTGCCATCTTTTTCCAAAATGATAATACCTTTATTGTCAAACATAAAGCTTACACAACCGATTGTTCCAAGACTGCCACCAAATTTGTCAAATGTATGCCTTACATCGCCAGCTGTTCTATTTTTATTATCGGTTAAGCATTTTACAATAACTGCTGAGCCGCCGACACCATAGCCTTCGTATAAAACTTCTTCGTAGTTGACATTTCCAAGTTCACCGCTTGCTTTTTTGATACTTCTTGAAATTGTATCGTTTGGCATATTTGCTTGCTTTGCTTTAGCAATCAATGCTTGTAATCTTGGATTTGTAACAGGGTCTGCTCCGCCTGTCTTAACAGCAACAGCAATTTCACGACCTATTTTTGTGAAAATTTTACCTTTTTGTGCATCACTTTTTTCTTTTGTTCTTTTAATATTATTCCATTTGCTATGTCCGCTCATAAATTCTCCTATAAAAACCTGTTTATTTTAGCATATTTTCTTGTTGCTTGTAAAACGATTAAATACAATTTATACATTATTTTTATTTAATTCATACATTAAAATTGCACCAGCAACACCAACATTTAAACTTTCAAGATTGTTTGCCATAGGAATTGAAATTTTTTTGTTTGCTATTTCAAACATTTCTTTTGACACGCCGTTGCCTTCATTCCCAAGCACAATTCCAAATTGTTTTTCAACTTTGACATTAAAAACACTTTCTCCTTGCATGTGACCAACATATATATCAAAATTTTTCAATCTTTGTTTTTGAAAAGCCAAAAAGTCGCTTTTTGAGCACTCGTATACATTAAGTTTAAATGCTGCGCCCATTGAACTTCTTATGAGTTTGTCGTTTGTTAAACTAACACAATCAACCATATAAACATCTAAAAAATTCGCCCCGAGTGCTGTTCTTAAAAGCGTTCCAACATTGCCTGGGTCTTGCAAATTATCCAAGACAAGGAAATTTGTGTTTGGTTTGTTAAGTGTTTTGCCTACATTCTCAACAACGCCGATTAAACCTTGCGAGTTACAAGTATCCGCAAATAATTTAAAAGTTGAATCATTCAACTCTATAATTTCGCAATTTTGAACATTAAAATCAAATTTTTCAGCGTTATTTGATTTTGTTTCGCAATTTATCAACAAATACTTTAAGTCAAACCCAGCGCAAATTGCTTCTTTGATCACTTTTGGATTGTCTAAAAAAGCAAACTTTTTATCTGCTTTTAACTTTTTTAACTCTTTTACTTTTTCATTGTTTCTTGAAATAATCATCATTTAAATATATCACAAAAAAATATTTTTACAAATCATAATAAACTATTTACATTCTTATAAAATGTGATATAATGCTTGCATGAAATTTGAATGGAAAGAAATCAAAAACGACGAAGAAAAAATCATCAACGCTTGGCTCACAGTTTCTGACAAGCAAAATTTATGCATGACTGATAAATCTTGGCAAGAAACTGCTAACGATATTAAAGATTGTTTAAAAAGCATGAAAAATGGTCAATTCAGAAATGTGATTGGTTACTTAAATAATCAACCAGCAGTTGCAATGATGTTCGGTGTTGAACATTCTGGCGATATACTTAATCTTTATAATATTGTTGTTAATCCAATATTCAGACATAAAGGTGTTGCTAAACAAGCAGTTATGGGTTTAATTTATAACGCAGAAAAAGAATTCAATTTAAAACCAACATTCAAACAAATCAAAGCGTCTGTCGTTCCAAAAAATACAATTTCAAAAAATTTATTTTTCGGCTCTGGCTTTACTTCATGCCAATATGACGGTGAATATTTGGTTTACACAAAATATTTTCAAAAAAATTATGATAGCGATATAACAAAATAAAAAGCATCTCAAACGAGATGTTCTTTTTTACATTTGTTTATCTGGTGCTGCTGGATAAAGCGTGTTAAGCCATTCAATTTCTCTCTTTGAAAATCCCCTGCAATAAAATGGCTTATAATTAAGTGATGGCCCGCCGGCAAACATTAAATCAGTGCTTTCTGATGTATGTTTCAAACCAATCGCATGCCCCATTTCATGAATAACAATGGAATAAATTTCTGTAAAACCAATGTCTTCACTCAAATAAATTGGAGCAGTGATTTGCAAGCAATCTGGCGAATTTCTGTATGTACTTCCTGCAATTTTATCGTTACTTTCAGTCGCATTTTCCTTATTTAAATAGTTTACTATAAATATGTGGCTTTTAGCAGTTTCAATGTTGTCCACAAAAATATTAAAAGTGATACCTTTGCAAACTTTGTCTACATATTTAACTGCTCTTTCAACTTCCTTTATTTGCATTTTGGTAAATTTATCAGAAATACAAACATAAATTGGATGTTCATTATAATAACCAGGCTCAACATTTGGATTTTGGACCAAACTTTGGTTGTAACTTGTATCTCCTAAGTGAGCATACTTTTCTTCCATCTTCTTACCTGCTATATATCTACCAAGTGGCGCAGCGGCACAAAATAATGCAGAAGCGATTGAACCAATTATCAAAGTTGATGCAACAAACTTTTTAAACTTTCCCATAACTTTCCCTCATCAAATATGATAATACAATCAGCCTTGATTGTCAATAGGCAAAAAATTGAAAATTTATATGAAAATATGTATTACAAATTTGACCCAACTTTTGACCCAACTTTTTAGCCAAAAAATTGAATTTTTGCATAAAAAAACTGATAATTAGAATTTTTTCTAATTACCAGTTAAAAACGCTACAAGCACCTATTTTAAAGGCTTATAAGTTGTTTTTCTTTTGGTGGTTGGGGATGGATTCGAACCATCGAAGCCGGTGGCGGCAGATTTACAGTCTGCTCCCTTTGACCGCTCGGGAACCCAACCACAGTGGAGCTGGCGAAAGGAATCGAACCTTCAACCTGCTGATTACAAGTCAGCTGCTCTACCGTTGAGCCACGCCAGCAAAATTTGTAGCGTCCAGGCATTTGCCTTTAGGCTGGTAGCCTTAGGCTTAAACCACCCGCCTTGCAAGAGATTTGCTCGTGCGGTCGTTCTTCTTTGCCTTTCGGCTGGTGCCTCGAGGCGGAATCGAACCACCGACACGAGGATTTTCAGTCCTCTGCTCTACCGACTGAGCTATCGAGGCAAAATTAAAGTTTGCTTAAAGCAAACTTGGCGATTCGGATGGGGATCGAACCCACGACCTCTAGCGTGACAGGCTAGCGTTCTAACCAGCTGAACTACCGAACCATGTTGAATTACAAAGGTTTTCAACCTTTAATCTTCAAATCTCTTTGAAGATGGTGGACCTTCTAGGACTCGAACCTAGGACCGACCGGTTATGAGCCGGTTGCTCTAACCAACTGAGCTAAAGGTCCAAACTTAACATTTGAGTTAAGTACTGGTCGGGGTGAAGAGACTCGAACTCCCGGCCCCATGGTCCCAAACCACGTGCGCTACCAACTGCGCTACACCCCGAAACTCAAAATGCTTAGTTATATTACACTATTTTGCATAATCTGTCAACAATTTTTCATAAATTTTTTTATTTGTTTTATATGCTATGTTTTTTGTTAACTCTAAGCATTTATATCATACTATTTTTCTAGCAAATGTAATGCCACAAGTTTTGCGTGTTCATAGGTCAATGCTCCTTGAAAATACGCAACATAAGGTGGTTTTACTGGTCCATCGCTTGAAAGTTCAATAGATGCACCGCTGACAAATGTCCCCGCTGCCATAATAATTGGATCTAAATATCCTGGCATATCCCAAGGCATCGGCACTGCATCACTATCTATTGGCGAAAATTTTTGAATGTCTTGAATAAACGAAATCATCGCACTTTCATCGTTGAATTTTATGGATTTAATAATATCCCCTGCAACTTCGTTTGATTTTGGCATAACTTCATAGCCTTTGTCCGCTAAAACTTCGCCAATCAAATATGCTCCCTTAATCGCTTGACAAACGATGTGTGGGGCTAAGAATAAGCCTTGATAAAATTCACGATAGCCTTTTTCATAAGACCCAACTTCTGTTCCAAGTGAAGGCGAAGTTAAACGATAAGAAATCATTTCAACATATTTTTGTTTGCCGGCGATATATGCCCCAGTTGAAGCAAGACCGCCACATGGGTTTTTAATTAATGAGCCAACTATAACATCTGCGCCTACTTCGGTTGGTTCTTTTTCTGCAACAAATTCTCCATAGCAGTTATCAACAACAAAAATCGAATTTGGACTATACTTTTTTACAACTTCAACGCATTTTTCAATATCATCTATTGAAATAGCATTGCGCCAATTATATCCTCTACTTCTTTGCAAAAACACCATTTTTGGTTGCAATTCTTTCAATTCTGCAATGATTTTTTTGTAATCGAGTTCATCATTTTTTAAGTCAACTTGTTTATAAGTTATGCCTAAATCTTTTAAACTCCCCCTATTTTCGCCTTCAACACCAAAGATTGTTTCATCAAGAGTGTCATAAGGTTTACCGGCAATTGAAAGCATTGTATCGCCTGGTCTTAAAAGACCAAAAAGCACAATCGCAATCGCATGCGAGCCACAAGTGATATGTGGAGAAACGATAGCACTCTCCGCGCCAAAAACGCTTGCAAACACTTTGCCAAGGCAATCTCTACCGATATCATCATAGCCATAGCCCGTTGTGCCTGCAAAATGCCTTGTTGCGATTTTATTTTCTTGAAGTGCTTTTAACACTTTTTCTTGATTTTTTAATGCAATTTCATCAAAATATGAATATATTCTTGTTAATTTCTTTTCAATTTTATCAATTTTGCTCATTTTCTTTTTCCATTTCATTTTTAACAAACTTAACAATATTTTTCGCTGCATACCTTCCAGCAGGAATTTCATTAACATTATTTATGCTATGCATAAATGTCAACTGCCTTTTTGCATAGTTGCGACTTCGCCTTTTGATGAGTTCTTTTGTTTCACGAGCCTTTGCTTCTTTGTTCAAATATGCAATCATTTCCTTATAGCCAATACCTTGCATTGATGGACAATTTGGATTTATGCCACTTTCAATTAAAGTTTGAACTTCGTTTTTCAGCCCTTGTTTATACATCAAATTAACGCGTTTATTAATGCGTTTATATAATTTTTCTCTATCCATTGTCAAAGCAAAAACAATATATTTAACATCGCTTTCAACACTTGTATTTTGAATTGGCGAAACATTTTTATCTCGTTCATTAATATCAAAAATTTCAAGTGCACGAATAATCCTAAAAGTATCGTTTACATTTAAGGCTTCTGCTCTAGTTGGATTTTTCTCTTTTAAAATATTATAAACATATTCGTTGCCATATTTTTTTGCAAGTTGTTGATAATATTTTCTTATTTTTTCATCTTTATAAACGCCATTGAAATCATAATTTTCAATAAGCGCTTTTAAGTATAACCCTGTGCCCCCAACAATGATAGGTGTTTTACCCTTTGCAAAAATTACATCTATTTTTTCTTTCGCTTTTTTAACATAATCACAAACTGTAAATTCACGGTTTGGTTTGCAAACATCAATTAAATAATGTTTAACTCCTTGCATTTCTTCTTTCGTGACTTTTGCAGTTCCGATGTCCATGCCTTTATAAATTTGCATGCTATCTGCTGAAATTATTTCCCCATTAAGCATTTTTGCGACATCAATAGAAGTGCTGGTTTTACCAACACCTGTGGGACCATATATTACAACTGCGTATTTGTTTTCCATAACTTTCTTAGTTTATCAAATTAGATTTGTTTACACAAATAAATAAGTATATTTTATAATTTTCTTTTAAACATTTTTTCAATTTCGTTTCTTGATAGTTGAAGCACGATTGGTCTGCCATGTGGGCATAAAAGCACATGACCATTTTGAGCAAACCTATCAAGCAAAATGCTTATCTCTTGTTTAGACAAAACATTGCCCGCCTTCACTGCCGACTTACAAGCAAGTTGTGTAAATCTTTCATTTATATACGAAAGTGGTTTGTTTGCAAAACTATCAATTTCAGCAAAAACGCTATCAAAAAAGTCTTTAATATTCATGTTTGAAATAATATAAGGAATTGCAACAATTTTTAAAACATTATCAAAAATTGTGAAATTAAAGCCAAAATTCTTGAATTTTTCTTGATTTTCAGTTAAAAAACTTGATTCTTTTTCATTTATTCCAATTTCAATCGGCATAAACAAACTTTGAGTTGTCACTTCATTTTGCTCAACACTCGCCATAATTTTATCATATAGTTGACGCTCATGAGCGGCGTGTTGGTCAATGAAATAAACAAATTCGCCTTTTTGCAAAATGATATAAGTGTTAAAAATAACGCCAATAATTTCAAAGTGATTAAACACTTCTTCAACTTTTGTTTGTTCGTTTACTGGCAAACTTGTTGCAAAATTTTGTTGCGAAACTGGTTCTTCTGGCTTTATTTTTTCGTTTTCTTCGATTGCAATTTCAACCAATTTGCTAGGTTGATTTGCAAATTTATCTTCGGTAGATGATTTATTAATTATGTTCATAATATAACTAAAACTTGAACCTTCATTTTTTGAAAGAGTTGATAAATTTTCTTCTTTAACTTCTTCAACAGGTTGAACATCTTTTTCTTCATTTGTTATATTTTGAATAAAGTTTACATTTGAAACCGCTTTATAAATTGCATTAGAAACAAAACCATAAATTTTGCCTGGATTTGCAAACTTTACTTCTTGTTTTGATGGGTGAACATTAACATCAACATCTTCAAAAGGCAAATTCAAATTCAATGCAAAAAGTGGGAATTTCCCTTTCATAATAAAACCTTCAAGCGCATCAGTTATTGCAGAAAAAATCATATAATTATTCACTAACCTGCCATTGACAAACAATGTGCCATAAGTTCTATTTGGCTTTGCAAGCGTTGGTCTTGCTATATAACCTCTAATAGACATATCGCCACTTTCGCTGTTTATTTCAATCAAATTATCATAAACATCTTTGCCATATACAATATAAAGTGCTTCGGCAAGACCATTTCCAAATGTGTTATAAATAATTTTCCCATCTGCGCTATATCTAAAAGAAACGCTAGGATTTGCCAAAATTAATCTTGATAACAAATGCGTAACTTCGCCCTCTTCTGACTTAGGTTTTTTCATAAATTTTAATCTTGCTGGCGTGTTAAAAAATAAGTTTTTAACAACGATTTTTGTTCCATTTGCAGCACCAATTTCGCTTTTTTCTTGGAATTTACCGCCAGAATACGAAATTTGAACGCCAAAATCGTGATTTTCAGTTTTTGTTATCATTTCAACTTGGCTAACCGCTGTTATACTTGCAAGCGCTTCGCCACGAAATCCTAAGGAAGCAATATTTTCCAAATCTTCCGATTTTTGAATTTTGCTTGTTGCGTGTGGCATAAATGCTTTTTCAATATCGTCCGGTTCAATGCCGCTGCCGTTATCTGTGATAATAATTTCACGCAAACCACCATCAAAGATTTCAATACTGATTTTTGTAGCACCAGCATCAATCGAATTTTCAACAAGTTCTTTAACGATAGACGCAGGGCGTTCAACAACTTCCCCTGCACTTATTTTATTAAAGACATCTTCTGGCAAAATATTAATTCCCATATATTTCTCCTATTTTTTTACACGATTTACTAAATCAACAAGCATATCAAATGCAGCAAGTGGTGTTAACATATTTACATTAACATCTTCAAGCATACCGATAACATCTGAATATGATTTTTTAATATTTTCAACTTCTTCAATCGAACCTAAATTAGTTTCCGCAATTTTTCTGTTAATTTCCGCTTTTTCTAGGTTTGTGCTTATCTCTTTCGCTCTTGTGATAACTTCTTTTGGAAGACCTGCAAGCGCAGCAACCGCAACACCGAAACTTTTGTTAGCGCCACCGCGGACAACTTTTCTTAAGAATACAACGCCGTCACCGACTTCTTTAACTGTTATTCTGTAATTTTTAACACCTTTCAAAAATCCTTCAAGTTCTGTAAGCTCATGATAGTGAGTTGAAAAAATTGTTTTTATTTGCATTTTATTTGAGATGTATTCCATAACCGCCCAAGCGATTGAAAGCCCATCAAATGTTGATGTTCCACGACCTACTTCGTCTAAAATAACCAAACTTTTTGAAGTTGCATTATTCAAAATATTCGCAACTTCAACCATTTCAACCATAAAAGTTGATTGTCCATAAGCTAAATCGTCACTTGCTCCAACACGAGTAAATATGCGATCTGTGATGCAAATTTCTGCTGACGAAGCAGGAACAAAACTACCAATGTGAGCAAGCAAAGTTATAAGTGCAACTTGACGCATATATGTGCTTTTACCAGCCATGTTTGGGCCAGTTATGATAATTGATTTATCGGTATCCGTATTTATATAAGTGTCGTTTGGAACAAAAGACTGATTTTTGTTAATTTCTTCAACAACTGGGTGTCTTCCTGCAACAATTTTTATGTGGTCAATTTTTGAATTAATTTTTGGTTTGCAATAATTATTTTTAATAGCAACAGTTGCAAGCCCCATCAAAACATCAATTTCTGCAACAATTTGTGCAGTTTTTTGCATTCTTTCAATGTTATTTAATAAGAAATTCCTTATTTCAGTGAATAATTGTTGTTGCAATCTTTGTGCGTTTTCCGCTGAACCTAAAACTTGGTCTTCAATCGTTTTTAATTCTGCTGTGATAAATCTTTCAGAATTTGTTGTTGTTTGCTTACGAGTGTATCTAAATGGAACAAGCCCAAGTTGGGATTTTGTGACTTCAATGAAATATCCAAAAACTTTGTTATATAAAATTTTAAGATTTTTAATTCCTGTTTCTTCTTTTTCTTTCGCTTCAAGTTTAGTTACTAAATCATCTGCATAAACTTTTGCATTTTTATAATGGTCAAATTCTTCGTTATAACCTTTTTTAATAACATTCAAACTGTTATTATAAACAGCAGGTGCTTCATCATCAATCGCTTTGTCAATTAAATTGTAAATATCTTCAAGTGTATCTAAGTTATCGCAAAGATGTTTAATTTTTTTACTATTGTAGCAGCCAAGCAAATTTTTAATTTCTGGCAAAACTGATGCTGATTGTTTTAAACTTAAAGCATCTTTGGGATTAAAATTACCATAGGCAATTCTTCCCGCAATACGCTCAATATCTGTTATTTGATTTAATTTTTCCTTTAATTCTTGCCTTTGAATTAAATTATTAACAAAATCTTCAACACTATCAAGCCTTGCATTGATTTCCTTTTCATCTTGTAGAGGAAGTGAAAGCCAATTTTTTAATAGCCTTGCGCCCATGCTCGTTTGAGTGTGGTCAACAACCCAAAGAAGTGAACCGCGTTTCTTGCGTTCTCTCATAGTTTCAACAATTTCCAAATTTCTTCTGGAAGATGCATCTAATTTTAAATATTTATGCTCTTGTAAATCCGAAATTCGGTTAATTTGTGCAAGCGACCTTTTTTGTGTTTCTGCAAGATATATTGTAAGTGAGCCTGCAGCCATATATGTCGCAGATGGAATTTTTGCAAAAGTGCTTTTAATTTCTTCTGAACCAAATTGATTTATCAACGCTTCATTGCAAGCATTAATTTCAAAAGCATAATCATAAAAAGTTTGAAGTCTAGACAAGATTTCTGGGGAAAATACTTTTGAATCTCTCAAAATCTTTTTATCTTCTTCAAGCAAAATAATTTCACTTGGAGTCATTCTGTTTAAAACACTATTGAGTTCAATTAGCGCATCTTTTTTGCATAAATCAATTTCTTCAATCTTAAATTCACCAGTTGAAATATCACAATATGATAGCCCAATTTCTCGTATAGCGTTTATTTGTTCTTCTGAATTTTCAAGATTTTCCCAATTTCTAGCCAAAACTTTTATATCTTGTTTTTCAATTCTTTCTTTAACAAGATACACGCTGCACAAATAGTTGTTAGATTTTTGGTCAAGCATAGAATCGTCAACAACTGTTCCAGGAGTTATAACTCTTATAATTCCCCTTTCAACCAAACCTTTTTTTGTAGGCTCAGTTAACTGTTCACAAATTCCAACTTTTTGACCATTAGCAACAAGTTTTGCAATATAATTTTCAGCAGCATGGAAAGGAATTCCACACATAGGGGCTCTCTTTTCAAGTCCACACTCCCTGCCTGTTAATGTTAAATCTAAAATTCTTGATGCTGTTTCGGCATCTTCAAAAAACATTTCATAAAAGTCGCCCAAACGATACATTATGATTGTGTCTAGGTATTCAATTTTTATGTCGTAGTATTGCTGAAACATTGTTGTCAATTTGTTTCTGTCAATCTCTGTAATTTTCATTTTTTCCTCAGTTTTTTATGATTTTTTTCTATTTATTATATTTTTTTTGCAAATTTAACAAGTAATTAACTCTATAATTTTTGATTTCGTTTGGAACTTGATTTTCCATTTTTGCTGCTGGCGTATTAGGTCTTGGTGAATACATAAATGCAAAAATACCAGCATATTTAACTTTTTCTATTAAATCGCAAGTTGCTTTAAAATCTTCGTCCGTTTCACCTGGAAAGCCAACAATTATGTCAGTAGTCAAGCGAATATCTGGCATCAAACTTCTCAAATAATCAACTTTTTCAAGATAACTCTCAACAGTGTATCGCCTATTCATTGCTTTTAGAATCGCATTTGAGCCTGATTGAATTGGCAAGTGAAGTTCCTTCAAAATTTTCTTTTCACTTGCAAGCGTTTCAATCACTTCTTTTGTTATATCTTTTGGATGCGAAGTCATGAAAGTAACTTCAAAATCACCTTCTAACGCACAAATATCGTGCAAAAGGTCTTTAAAACCATAGTTTTCATAAATATCTTTGCCGTAGGAATTAACATTTTGACCAAGCAAAGTTATTTTTTGTTTTTCGGCTTTATTCTCTGATAAAATGCTTTTTATTTCATTTAAAATGTCTTCTTTTTTTCTGCTTCTTTCACGACCACGAACATAAGGGACAATACAATAGGAACAAAAATTATTGCAACCATAAATGATATTTACCCAATTATTATTGCCACTTGTTCTATGAATTGGCATATTTTCAAGAACCAAATCTTCATCAGAAATCTCTAAAATACGCTCTTTTTTCAATTTTTTTTCAGTTTTTTTAACAATTTCACGATTATTTATGATTTCGTCAATAAAATCGCTGAATTTATCCAAATTCTTTGTGCCAAAAATAATATCAACAAATGGGAAAGTTTTATATAACTTTTCGCTGACCTGTTTTTGTTGAGTCATGCAACCGCAAATTGCAATTATTTTGTTTGGATTTTGTTTTTTCATTTTTTTGAGCGCTCCAACATTGCCAACCGCTCTATCTTGCGCACCTTCTCTGATTGCACAAGTGTTAAATAAAATTATATCTGCGTCTTCAATTTTATCGCATGACAAAATTCCGCGTGCTTCAAGCACTCCGGCAAGTTTTTCTGATTCGTGGACATTCATTTGACATCCAAAAGTTGTTATAAAGTATTTCATACAAAATTATTATACAATTTTTTGCAAAAAATTACAAGAATTTTATTTATTGTGGACATTAAAAAATCTCAGATTTTTATCTGAGATTTTTATTTGAATTTATTAAATCGCTTCAACTTTATTTTCTTTAACTTCAACTGGCATAAGTTTTCTATATTGTTTTAAGCCTGTTCCTGCTGGAATAAGTTTACCGATAATAACATTCTCTTTAAGTCCAAGAAGATTGTCTGTTTTTGATTTAAGCGCAGCATCTGTTAAAACTCTTGATGTCTCTTGGAAGGAAGCGGCTGACAAGAAACTTTCTGTTGTCAATGCTGCTTTTGTGATACCAAGCAAGATACGCTTTGCAGTTGCTGGAACGCCACCTTCTTGAAGTGCTTTCAAGTTTTCTTCTTCGTATGTGAACACATCAACAACTTGTCCTGGTAGAAGTGATGTTGAGCCAGAACTTTCAATCTTAACTTTTTTAAGCATTTGTCTGATAATTACTTCAATATGCTTATCGTTAATCTTAACTTCTTGCGCTCTATAAACTGAAATAACTTCTGAAAGAAGATAATCTTGAACACCTTTTAAGCCCTTTGTTCTCAACAAATCTGTTGGGTTAATTGAACCTTCAATTAATTGTGTTCCGGCGTCAATCTTTTGACCATCTTTAACTTTCAAATATGCTGGTTTTTTGATTTCATAATCAAATTCATTTTCAGCACCTTTGATAGTGATAATATAATTTCTGTTATCTTCACGAATTGAAACAGTTCCTGAAATTTCTGCAACAGGAGATTCACCTTTTGGTTTTCTCGCTTCAAAAATTTCTTCAACACGAGGAAGACCTTTCGTAATATCGGAAGCAACGATAGCCCCTGAGAAGTGCTTGTTGTTCATAGTTAACTGTGTTCCAGGTTCACCGATTGATTGAGCAGCGATAATACCAACTGCTTCACCAATATTAACTTCATCTTTGCCAGCCATATTGCGTCCATAGCATTTTGCACAAACGCCATGTTTACTCTTACATGTAAGAAGTGTTCTGATGTTTACTTCTGTTATGCCTGCTTTTGTAATTTCGCTGGCTTGTTTTTCTGAAATCATTGTGTTTGCAGGAACGATAACTTCTTTTGTTGTTGGGTTGATAACATCGTCAACAGCAAATCTACCAACAATTCTGTCTTCAAGTGGTTCAAGAACTGCACCATCTGAATAAATTGCTGAAACTTTCATTCCTTTAACTTTTTCGCCTGCTGTTTCAAAACAATCTTCTTCGTTAATAACAATATTATGAGAAATATCAACAAGTCTTCTAGTCAAGTAACCAGAATCGGCTGTTTTAAGCGCTGTATCGGCAAGACCTTTACGTCCACCACGAGATGATAAGAAGTATTCGATTGGTGTTAAGCCGTTACGCAAGTTAGATTTAATAGGAACATCAACTTTTTGACCTGATGCACCGACCATGATACCACGCATACCGCAAAGTTGCGAAACTTGAACCATCGAACCACGAGCGCCAGACATAGCCATCATTTTAAGTGGGTTGAAGTCATCAAGGAAGCCTGTAAGAATATCTTTAACTTTACCTGTTGCTTCTGACCACAAGTTCATGTTAGAAATAAGTTTTTCGTCTTCTGTGATAAGTCCACGAGCCAAGAATTTATCGTTTTCCAAAACTTTTTTGTTTGTTTCAGCGATAATTTCATCTTTTTCTGCTGGAACTTTCATATCAAATACATTAATTGTGATTGAGCCAAGTGTTGAATATTTGAAACCAGTTGCTTTAATCTTATCAACAACATTTGATGTTTCAGTTGTTCCAAGATTGTTATAAGCCATATTGATAATTTTGCTCAATTCTGCTTTTTTAACAATTTGGTTAATTTCAAGTTGGTTATAATTTTCTCTCTTTGTTCTGTCTATCCAGCCTAAATTTTGTGGAATTGCCCAGTTAAAGATAATTCTACCAACTGTTGTTGTAATTCTATCTGTATATTTTACGCCATCAACTTCGCATGACCTTCTAACTTGGATCTCTGCTTGAACATCAAGGTTACCAGTTTGATAAGCCATAACTGCTTCGTTGCATGATGAGTAAACTGAATGTTCGCCTTTTGCACCTGGTCTGATTACTGTTAAATAGTAACAACCAAGAACAATATCTTGTGCAGGGCTACAAATTGGTTTACCATCTGATGGTTTTAAAATGTTGTTACTTGCAAGCATCAAAGTTCTTGCTTCTGTTCTTGAATCTATTGAAAGTGGAACGTGAACTGGCATTTGGTCACCATCGAAGTCGGCGTTGAAGCCTGAACATACTGATGGGTGAAGTTTGATTGCCCTACCTTCAACAAGGACAGGTTCAAACGCTTGGATACCAAGTCTGTGAAGTGTTGGAGCACGGTTCAAAAGAACTGGGTGGTCTTTAATAACTTCATCGAGAACGTCCCAAACAACTGGTTTTTCTCTTTCAATTAAGCGTTTTGCGCTCTTAATGTTGTTTGATTGATTCATTTCAACCAATCTTTTGATAATAAATGGTTTGAAAAGTTCAAGAGCCATTTCTTTTGGAAGTCCGCATTGATACATTTTAAGTTCTGGACCAACAACGATAACTGAACGGCCTGAATAGTCAACTCTTTTACCAAGAAGGTTTTGTCTAAATCTACCTTGTTTACCTGTAAGCATTGCTGTCAAAGATTTTAAATCTCTTTGTTTAGCACCTTGAACAGCTTTGCCGCGTTTACCATTTTCAATCAAAGCATCAACTGCTTCTTGCAACATTCTCTTTTCGTTTCTAATAATAACATTTGGAGCACCAAGTTCCATAAGTTTTTTCAAACGATTGTTTCTGTTAATAACTCTCCTGTATAAATCGTTCAAGTCTGTTGTTGCAAATCTACCACCATCAAGCTGAACCATAGGTCTGAGTTCTGGTGGAAGAACTGGAATAACATCAAGAACCATCCATTCAGGTTTGTTTCCGCTTTCTCTAAATGCTTCAACAATTTCAAGTTTTTTAATTGCTTTTAAGCGTTTTTGACCTTTTGCTGTTTGCAAAATTTCTTTCAATTCTTTGCTTTCTTTTTCTACATCAACTTCTGAAAGTAATTTTTTGACTGCTTCTGCACCCATTCCAGCAACGAAACCATTTTCGCCATAAGTTTCAATAGCGTCACGATATTCTTTATCTGAAATAACTTGTTTATAAGTAAAATGAGTGTTTTTAGGGTCTAAAACAACATAACTTACATAGTAAACAACTTGTTCAAGAAGTTTTGGAGTGATGTCCAAAATTGTTCCAATTCTTGAAGGAACAGAGCGGAAGAACCAAATATGTGTTACCGGAGTTGCAAGTTCAATGTGTCCCATTCTTTCACGACGGACTTTTGAACTTGTAACTTCAACGCCACATTTATCGCAAACAACGCCTTTGTAACGAATTCTTTTATATTTTCCGCAATGGCATTCCCAGTCTTTCTTAGGTCCAAAAATTCGTTCACAAAATAGACCATCTTTTTCTGGTTTTTGTGTCCTATAATTGATAGTTTCTGGCTTTGTTACTTCGCCATAAGACCATTCCCTAATTTTTTCTGGGGAAGCAATTCCGATTTTAATAGAATCAAAATTTATTAATTCAAACATAATTTTCTCCTAAATTGGTTTTGTTTGCGTTTATTCATCATCTGACATATCATCAAATAAGTTTGAAGCATCAAATGCTGTTGTATCTTTTTCAATTTCTTCCAAGACTTCGTCTTTTGTTTCTGGTTCGTCAAATTCAAGAGTGATTTCTTTAAGTTCTTCTTCAACATCTTTTGTTAATGGAGAAATATCGTCTTGTGTGATTTCGCCAATAGAAATTTCTTGGTTATTTTCAGTTAAAATTCTAATATCAAGACCAAGTGATTGCAATTCTTTAACAAGAACTTTGAATGACTCTGGAATTCCAGGTTCTGCAATTGGTTGACCTTTAACGATTGCTTCGTAAGTTTTTACCCTACCTACAACATCGTCTGATTTAACTGTCAATATTTCTTGAAGGACATTAGATGCACCATAAGCTTCAAGTGCCCAAACTTCCATTTCACCAAATCTTTGACCACCAAACATTGCTTTACCACCAAGAGGTTGTTGTGTAACAAGTGAGTATGGTCCGATTGAACGAGCATGCATTTTTGAATCAACCATGTGGTCAAGTTTAAGCATATATTTATAACCAACAGTTGTTTTATTAGCGAATGGTTCGCCTGTTCTACCATCATAAAGTTGGATTTTGCCATCTGCTGGGAAGTTATTAGCAACTAAGAGTTCTTGAATATCTTCTGCTGTTGCACCATCAAATACTGGTGTAGCAATTTTCCAACCCAAACTTTGAGCAACAAGTCCAAGGTGAACTTCAAGAACTTGCCCCACATTCATACGAGATGGAATACCAAGTGGGTTAAGAACAAGGTCAAGTGGTTGACCGTTTGCCATATATGGCATATCGCTGATTGGAAGAATTCTTGAAACGCAGCCTTTGTTACCATGACGACCAGCCATTTTATCGCCGACTGAAAGTTTTCTTCTTTGAGCGACATAAACTTTAACCATCATATTTACGCCTGGTTCAAGTTCGTCTTTATTTTTTCTAGAAAATACTTGAACATCAACAACAACGCCGCCGCGACCATGTTGAACTCTAAGTGATGTATCTCTAACCTCACGAGCCTTTTCACCAAAGATAGCACGAAGCAATCTTTCCTCTGGTGTAAGTTCTGTTTCGCCTTTTGGTGTTACTTTACCAACCAAGATATCTCCTGGCATAACTTCTGCACCAATTCTTACGATACCATTTTCGTCCAAGTTTTTAAGTGCGTCTTCGCCAAGGTTAGGAATATCTCTTGTGATTTCTTCATCGCCAAGTTTTGTTGTTCTGCACTTAATTTCTTCTGCTTTTAATGTGATTGATGTGTAAACATCTTCTTTAACAATTCTTTCACTTACTAAGATAGCATCTTCGTAGTTGTATCCTTCCCAGTTCAAATAACCAACGAGAACATTTTTACCAAGGGCAAGTTCGCCGTTTTGAGTTGAATAACCATCTGCTAAGATGTCTCCCGCTTTAACCTTTTCACCATGTTTTACAATAGGTTTTTGGTTTACGCAAGTATCTTGGTTTGTTTTTGCAAATTTTGTGAGTTCATACACATCTTCGCCGTCTATTGTTAAAACTTTGATTATGTCTGAACTTACAAATGTAACTTCGCCGTCATGTTTTGCAATTACCATTGCGCCGCAGTCGTAAGCAATTTTTGCTTCCATACCTGTTCCAACAATTGGAGATTCTGGTCTCAAAACTGGAACTGCTTGGCGTTGCATGTTCGCACCCATCAAGGCACGCATACTATCGTCTGAGTTAAGGAATGGAATAAGCGCTGTCGCTGCTGAAATAAATTGTCTTGGTGATACGTCAACATAGTCAACATATTTCTTTGGAACTTCAACAATTGTGCTCTTATAACGGCAAATAATTCTGTCGTTCAAGAATTTACCATCTTCAGTTAATGGTTCAATTGATTGTGCAATATAGCAGTTTTCTTCAATATCTGCCATTTGATATTCACTTTCGTTTGAAACAACGCCTGTTTCTTTGTCAACTTTTCTATAAGGTGTTTCAAGGAAACCATATTCGTTAATCTTTGCATAAGATGCAAGTGTTGAAATAAGACCAATGCTTTGACCTTCTGGCGTTTCAATAACGCAGATACGGCCATAGTGTGTGTAGTGAATATCACGAACTTCGGCACTAGCACGCTCTTTTTTGATACCGCCAGGGCCAACAGCAGAAACCCTTCTCTTTTGAGTTAATGCTGAAAGTGGGTTTGCTTGATCCATTAATTGTGATAATTGTGATGATGAAATAAAGTCTTTTAATGCTTTATTAATTGCTCTTGGATTGATAATTTGTGAAGGTGTAACTTCTGACAAATCTTTACCTTGCAAACTTTCTTTCATGTTTACGCAAAGTTTGTTAACGCCTGAACGAAATGCATTTTTGAGCAAATCGCCAACTGATTGAATTCTTCTGTTTGACAAGTGATCAATGTTGTCAAGTTCGCCAACGCCAGCAAGTAAATCAAGATAATAACTGATGCTTGCTAAAATATCGTCCATTGTCAATGTTGTAATCATCAACTGTTTTGCATTTTCTTTAATCGCTTGAATGCGTTTTTCTTTTGTTTTGTTATCTTTCAATATTTGAACAAGTGTTGGATAGTAAACTTCTTCTTCAATTCCAAGTTCTTTTTCATTGCATGGGAATATAGCAGAAAGCCTTACGCGGTTGTTACCTCTAACAAGGTGTCTTTCTCCATGTAAATCAAGGTAAACTTCGTTAATACCAGCATCTTGAATTCTTCTAGCAACATCTGCTGGAATAATTTCGCCCGCTTTAACAACAAGTTCGTCATCAATAACAATGTTGTCTGCTGATTTTCTACCAGCAATTCTTGTTGCAATAGATAATTTCTTGTTAAATTTATATCTACCAACACGCGCCAAATTGTAATATTGATCTGAGAAGAAGAACAAGTTCAAATAACTTCTTGTTGATTCCACTGATGGAACTTCTGTTGGTCTTGTCTTTCTAGCAAATTCAAGCAACGCTTCTTCTTGTGTTGTTTGAGGTTCTTTATCAAGAACATTTTTTACATATTTGTTATTGCCAAATAATTGCAAAATTTCGTCATTTGTGAAACCAAAGCATTTCAAGAAAATACCAAGTGTAACCTTGCTTCCCCTGTCTATAACAACTTTGATAATGTCGTTCGCACCTTGTTCCAATTCAAGCCACATACCACGAGTTGGAATAAGTTGACCTTTAAGTGATGCAAGGTCAGCTGAATCTTGTGTGAAATATACGCTTGGAGAACGAACGATTTGCGAAACAACAACTCTTTCAATACCATTGAAAATAAAAGAGCCTTCTTCTGTCATCAAAGGAATATCGCCCATGAAAACTTCTTGGTCGATTGCTTCGCCACTATCTTCAACAACAAATCTAGCCTTAACCCTTAAAGGTAAAGCATAAGAAGCGCCCCTTCTTTTACATTCATTACGAGAATATTTTGGTTGTTCATCAAGAGATGAAGAAAGGAAATAAAGTTTGCCCTTTCCAGAATAATCTACAACTGGTGAAAACTCATCAAGAACCTCTTTGATGCCTGTTGCAAGAAATTGTTTGTAAGTATCTTTCTGAATAGAAAGAAGATCAGGACATTCACCTTTGTCCACAAAATTTCCGAAAGTGTATCTTTCTGCCTTGCCATACTTTAATTTTTTAATCATATTTTCTCCTTAATGCAAAAAAAAGAGTGGCAAAAAAACGCGTTTTTTGCCTTGAATTGTTATATTTAACTAAAAAATGCCCATATTTTGTCCACTTTAGCCTATACAGAAACAAATTTTAGCACTTTTAACCAATATTGTCAACAGTTTTCACGAACTTTTTTACCCTAAAACACATTATTGACAAATTTTGCAACATTTAGTATATTAATATTAAATAGGAGTGAAAATGAAACTTTTAAAATCACTTATCGCATTTGTTCAAACAGTCTTTTCCGCATGGCGCGGTCCTTTTTTAGATGAAACCGCAGGCCTTGGCAAAGACATGATTTCAATAGCACAAGGCAAAAGCCAAAAGGAAATAGACCTAGAAAAAGAAGTTAAAAATCAAAAACGCATTTTGAAAGCGCAACAACTTGCACAAGAGCAAATTGATTTTGAAAACTAAATTTGCACATATTCGCACGTAAAAAAACTCCCCCATTTCGAGAGAGTTTTTTATTTCCTAGTTTATTTTTAGTTATTCGCTAATAGCCTGAATTGCATAATCTTTCCAACCATCAGCCGCTTTGTATGCTTCCACACTTCGCGCAGGAACATAAATTGTTCGGACTTCGTTTGGAAATACAGAATAACTACTTAATGTAGGTGGATTAATCGCTTTAACAGTGATTTCTGTTAAACCTTCGCAATCAGAGAATGCAAAGT